>Ga0179593_1340960_pt1 | contig 24905 bp, 25 predicted proteins | sample CZODoug2_1_08_16_FD_185931 | JGI IMG/M metagenome (GOLD analysis project Ga0179593, IMG submission 185931) | Vadose zone soil fungal communities from Angelo Coast Range Reserve, California, USA - CZODoug2_1_08_16fungal (PacBio error correction) | ecosystem: Environmental > Terrestrial > Soil >...
ACCGATCTGGAAAGAGGGAATTCACGAGGATACTGTGGGAAGGCGCGGGATCGCAGCAGAAGAAGGATCCGGCCGGGGGGGCCAAAGTTGCAATTCGAATAAAAATAATTCGTCATTCCGAGGATGCTCACAATGTGGAAAAGGGTGGGTAGAAAGCTGAAGGGAGGGAGGGCCTCACTGCCAAGAGAGAACTTATTGGGGGCCAAGAGGGGATGTAGGATCGGGGAGGAGGGAAAACAAAATAGAAAAAAAAGCGAAGGGCAACCCAGCTCCGCGCGTCATTGGAAAAGCTGGGAGAAAAGAGGGACAAACGTAATAAAAAACCCTGTTTCGGGCAACAAAATTAACAATAGATCAATAAAATGACTTTGAGGCAGGGAAACCTTTCGAGCCTCAAAGGAGGACCGGGGGAGCGGTCAAGAAGAGCTGTAGAAAAGTGGGGCCGTTCGGAGAAGGATGCCTGTTCGGGGGCAGGGGGGTAGGTCCGGGAAACGGTCTGGGAATTCTCCTTGGAAAAAAAAAAGTACCGTTATAAGGAGGAATCAAAAAGAATAGAGAGGGAATCAGGAAGGGTCCCTCCATCAATAAGGGACAGAAATATCCAAGAAACAGAGAGGGGGATAAAAAGGAGGGTCTGAAGGAAGGGAAAAAAGATTCACGAGAAGCGGAACCTGGGATGGAGAAGGGCTCTACTTTGGAGAGCAGGATTATGTGGCAGTGTCCTGAAGAAAAAGGGGAATCATCCCCATCCAATACAAGCGAGAGAGAGGGAAGATTAGGGTATTGACTGGGACCCGGCCTGGGGGGAGAGAGGTTGAGGCGAAAGTCCTCGTAGGGCTTTTCAGGGGGAAGAATGTGACTAGACAGCTTAAGGATTGGGGGAGGTATGTCAAGTACGTGAAAAGGGGAACTTTTTTTCCACCGGAGAGGGACAAACATAAATTTGTATTCGGTTGAGAATACGAGTGTTTTTCCATTCGGTGGCAGAAATTCGGGCGGCAAGAGAAAGAAGGATCGGGGGAGAGGCGGCGTTTCCCACAAAAAAAAAAGGAAGTGGGTATTTGGGGCAATTGCTTTTGCAGGAAATGAAAAAAAAGGGGAGAGAGGTTCTTGGAATTAGGTTAAACCCGAAGAGTTTGTGCGTTTAAAAGGAGAAGAGCAGGGGAAAGAAGGAATTAAACACTCCTGAAAATCAGAGGCCGAATGGGGGAAAAAAAAGAAAAAAACCAGTAGGCCAAAACGGAGAAAAGAAAAGAGACCGTGAAGGGACCGAGGGCGGAACTATTTCTTTGTAGGAAAAATACATTCACCGGAGAAAGTTAGCAAGTTCTTACGGGAGGGAGGAAGATATGGCAGAAAATCATCGTCAAAGGTGAATCAGAAACAGGGTTCCTTAGGGGAGATTTAGCCGGTAGCCTAGACAGGAAGGGGAAAGTTTAGGAAGTTAGGTCCCGATCAGGAGGGTTTCGGGAAAAGAGAGTCGTCCGCTACGAAGCCGACGCGGAAATACGAAAAATCTGGATAAAGCGAGCATTACCTGGAGCCTGAAGTTGACGCAAAAAAAGCGTTCGATAGCGAGAACAAGGGGGGGGGGAAAGGGGAAAGGAAGGATCCATGGCGCATTCCCTAAAAGAGAGGAGGCCATTAGTGGTCAACGGAAAAGGGGACTCTGTGCAATGATTGACCGTGACCCGACGTGTGATCGAACAAGGGGGCAAGGGGGACGAGTCCGGCAAGAGCGGGGGGGAGCTGGCGCTTCAACTATCGATCCGGGAGGGGAGGAGAAAGAGACTCCAAGGGGAAAAGAGGTCGCGAGGAAGAAATCTACGGAAAGGGGGCAGGATTAACCGTGACCAACTGATAGCTCGGCTACTCAGCGAGACCATCTTAAGAAAGGAGAAAAAGATCAGCTAATGCAAGGGGGAGGGGAAGTTCCTTTCTAGAACCATTTTTAGGAAAAAAACGAAGCAAAGGGAAAAAAAACTGATGGTACTCGACCTTCAGGGCTCTCATCATTAAAGAAAGTAAAAGTGAGAGGATAAGATGCCAGGAAAGTTCTGGAAAAGGGAAAAGGGCGGATAGAAGGTTTAGAATTAGAGGGTCGTTCCAGAGAAGAGGGGAGAAGAGTCAGAAAGGAATAAAAATACCGAAATCCTTACTGCATTGATAATCTGCCGGCCCTGCTAACTGGAAATGTAGGCGCCGCCACACGCTGACGCCGGACAAGCAAATCGCGCGAGACGCGCTGGTTTCTAAAATAAAGTAAATGCGGAACTTCCGGGACGCCTCGATAAAGAACAACAACAAAGGATGAAAGTAAAAAGAGATCGTAGGCGAGGGCACAAGTAGGTCGAACTCAACGCCGCGCGGGGGGGAGGGGGGGACGGAGTGCGTGTTGCTTATTAATACCTTGGAGGGAATTGAATGGACGTCAGCCTTGACCGCATGAGAGCAACGAGTTCAGTGAGGAGCGGGGGGATTTCAAAATCCACTCCTCAAGAGATCTCGAACTGGACGGAGGGACCTCGCTACATATTTGGACGGAGGAATTCAATCGCAGCGAACTTCATCCCAGGGGAAGGGCTGGCGGGGCGCATGAGATGATGAAGATTCTCAAGGGCAAAAGGGGTTTTCAGGAATGAGGCATTGGAAAAGACGCGAACGGGTGAAAGGGGAAAGGGGGCAAAGAAATCCTGGATTGTAGAGTAGGGGGGGGAAACAGTATTGTCAGCAGGCGAGAGCGCACCATCGATGTCACGGTAATGGAGGAGGCGTCTGATGAAATACCGGAACGAGTCACTGCTAGGGAGGGAAAGAAAGTATAAATACTTATTGGCAGCACTCGCTCAAAAGGCTCAGAGTGATGTAAGGGGGCTTGCGGGTCGTTGTGCAAAAAAGCCTGATCTTAAAATCTAGCTACGGTGCCGTTTGAAAACTCATGATCCTTAAGAGGAAGGGAAAACGTAATTCACCCCCTTAAAAAGACCTTCCATCTTACGGTAAAGCTTAGAGAACAGGGGCCAAAGGAGATTCGACACGATTCTAAAGCGAACCTTCAAAAAGCGTAGAAACATTAAAAAAGATGGAGGAACTCGAAAAAGCGGTATTTCGGAGAGGAACACAAAAAAAAACAACCAAAAAAAAAAGGGAGTGGCATCGAATTCCGAGCAACACGACAAAATAAGAGATAGGAAGGGGGGGGAACGGACAACCCCCCAAAGAAATCAACGAAAGAGCCCGGGAAGGCAAAGAGGTCATAGGCCGCGAGGAATGTTCGGCATCAGAAAAAGGCAGGATAGGTCCTAAGAAATTGCCGGAAGAGTGAAGAAGGTGCGACAATGATCATTTCTGCTCAAAGGATGTTGGGAGCGCTAGTCTCCCGTCACTCACGGGGGGGGGGGAGTGAGGTAAAGTTTCAGCTTAAGAAAGAGTCAGAGGTTAAATTCTGTTCAGCTCGGTCAAGGGTGGAGCACGCGGAAAGGGAAGAGGAAAAGAAGTCAGTATTGTAAAAAAGGGGGAAGGTAAAGCGAGGGGAAAAATTAAAAAGGCTTAGAGGAGGGAAAAGTACCGCGAAGCAGAGGCGGTTTGCTTCCTCAAAGGGAAATTAAAACAGGGAAAAGAGGAAGGCAGAAATAAACAGGTCTGGGGGCAAAAACGGGCGACCCAGGCAAAAAAGGTTTCCACAGTCCCGGGAAAGGCAACGCAAATGCCGAAAGGCAAACAGGACCGCCATCCCAGACATTCCTTCTTACAACCAAGGGCCGGGCGGGGGTCCATAAACGGGACCTCCGATGGGGAAAAAAACTACTCTAGGCGTTGAACGGGTGGAGTTGGGGGGCTCGTAGTACGCCCCGGCGGGACCAATTAACAGGAAGGGGATTGGACGACCTAGCGCAAAAGAAAGTAGGGGAGAGGGGGGCCGGAGGAAAATGTGTTAGAAGGGAACTTCCCGCGGGGCGAAAAAGAAGGAAAAAGTCGGAAATTGTCCTGAAAGGCTAGCCCGTGTCGGGAGGAAGGGGGAAGGGTACATTATCGCTTGTGAGCGTGAAAGAAGACGTGATTAAAATTCTCTTCAAAAGAAGGGAAGCGGACGGGAACAGAAAGCTAAAGAAGGGGGAGAATACTACCCAAGGGTAGCCAGGGGGACGGGGTCAAACGGCGAGAATTAGGGAAGAAGGTCGTGGAGGCTGCATTACAAAACAATTGTCTATTTCCAGGGAGGGGATCGAACCGGGGAGGTTGGGGGTAGAAGGGGGGCGCCGGTCGAAGGGGAGGTCATATTCCGGGAATGAACTAGATTGGAGTGGAAGGGGGGAGAGCTGAGCGAAGGGGGGGGCCGGCTACACAATCAGGCACGAAGTGGAACGCATTCATCTAGGCAGGAAAGGAAAGCGCCTTCACTCTTGACCAGGAAGAAATGATGGGTTGCACGGAAGAGAATGACGACTATCGAGAGGGGAAAAGACAAAAAGGCAACGGCGCCGCGACAGTCTTCTACATTCCGAAAAAGGTCGAGAGGTACGAGTTCAAAGAAATTTTTGGGCGATAAGGGAGGAGACGCGAAACAACAACACGGAGGGAAAGAGAAAGAAAGGGAGAATGAATTCACGAAAAGCGAGGGAAAAATCGGGAAGGGGGGGGCCTACTTGGGGAAGACCTAGCGTTAGTCCGTAAAAAAGGTTGCCGGAGAATTACTCAAAAGGAACTATACGTTCTTCATGCTGGGCTAGGATTTGTAAGTAACATGGAATGTACGACAAAAGGGGAGTTGGGACCTAAAGGCTCCTCTAGTTGGGAATTTCTTCCTTAGGTTGACAAAATAAGCGCTGCGCGAAGGGGAACGGACACAGCAAAGCGAGGAGAGCGTCTTCCGCCTAGACGCAAAGGCAAAGCTGCAGAAACTGAGCAAACCTCAAAAAAGAGGTCAACCTTTGAAGGGAAAAGAGAGAATCTGACCGAAACGGATTCGAATTCCTCACGGGGTGGAAAGCCATAAGAGAGTGCGAATTTAAAAGTGGGGCGTCAAAAGATCCCGTAAAATGACGTCAAGGATACCTGCTCCTTTGGGAAGAAAAAATTCAAACCGGATGATGGCCAGGGGGAATCGGGAGGGCATAAAGGGCCGCGCCAACTAGGAGGAAAAAGCCATACCGGGTCGGGTAAAAATGAGGGGAAGGGGGAGTCACAATACGTCCTAGAATCTCAATGAGGGATCAGCTTCCGGAAGGGTTGAGCAGAGTACCTCATTTCTTTGGGGGGGGGGGGGGAAGTAAATTTCCTAATGAAGAGCCGGGAATAAATAAAGAACGAATCTAAATCATCCAGGTGAGATCAATGATATGGGGCATTTACCGAGACGACGGATTGGGGGGCTAAAGGAATTCAGCCGCTTAAGTGTTTCCTGGAAATGTGAAACTCTGCTAGGGATGACGGTTTCGCCTTGACGGAAACATACTGGAAAAGGACAAGGGGTCGCAGGGAGGTGTAAAAAGAAAGGGGGGGGGATGTTTTGATTTGCTGGTCACATTATTGATCAAGAAACGCTTCATCAAGATCTTGCAGTCTCGGAGGACCGAAGGGACAGGGGGTGGGTGGCATGGACGGGGGAGGGGGTCCGGTGCAGCCCTCCCTGTCTGAAGGCGGTGGGCAAAAAGTATGTGCACCGGGGGCAACTGTGAGGTTTCAAGGTCTGAAATACCGTTCAGGACGTAAAAAAAAAATCGTCTTCGGGCATTGAAAATGACGAAGAACCCCACGCGGGGCATCGAATTCGTCCTGCGCAGCCCCAGAATGGGCCGACGAAATGAGGGAAAACGAAGTACAGAATACATTCAGAAAACCGAAAAACTCGGGAAGTGAGTTCAGACATTCATGGGGGGGGGGGGGGGGAGGGACGATTCCTAACCTCAGAGGTTAGTGCATCTATCAGGGAAGGGGGAGCGATAGGCGGAAGCCACCGTCTCGCCTCTTTCCAAAGCATTCTTTCTTCGGGCGGTTAGATCCTCGGAGTTTCGGGGAAAAAACGCGAGCAGGGGATACTATTCAGGCAAGAAAATACGCGGGAGGACAAGGGAACGCAAGGCGCGACCAGGGTGCTCTAAAATGAGTTCTCTTGGGGGAGCAGCGGTTTCTAGAGAAGAAAATCCGGTCGGAAAGAAATCAATTATAAAAAGCTACATTGTCTACATTAAACGCGAAAGCAAGGTTCAAAGGCACCGAAAAGCAGCGGCCTCGCAGATGAATCACAAGGGGCAAGACGTGTTCTCAAAACGGGATAACCAATTCGGTCTGACATTGATCCGCAAGGGGTTGGGAGGAGGAGGAGCCGTATCCAAGGGCTTACATGATTAGTCGACGCAAAAAAGAGGGGTGAGCGAAGAGGACACAATTCCGGTGACCTCGCGCGCACGCTGGGGCTCAAAAAAGGTCGACCATCCTGTCATATACAAAGAAGGGATAACTACAAGGACTCGGGGCAGTTCCTTTTCTAAGGCCAAGGGCGATATTCGAAAAACTGAGAGGCCGAAAAAAAGAAAGGTCTGAGCGTAAAAGGGGATCAAGTGCAGGCGCAAGGGCAAAAGAAAGGAAAAGGGGAGATGTTTCGGATAACTTGGGGAAATCTTTCTCCTAGGGGACCGGAAAGAAAAGACCGATATTCCGGCCGAGATGAATAGCTATGGCGAAAAGCCGGTGATGTAACGAGCATTGCAGAAAACGTCCTATTCCGAGGGGAAGAGGGCCAGGCAAAAATTCGTCTATCCTCACACTCTGAAAACGAAAAAAACATTTCAGGAAAAAAGGAAACTCAGGGTCTACATGGACGTCCCGGCGAGAAGGAAGATCAGCTCGAAGGCAACAAAAACGGAGGAAAGAGAGAGAGTTCTTCAGAAAAAGGCATGAACTCTGGTGTCACTACATCGCGCCTAAAGGGCGTACAAATGTGAGGGGGTAGAATGCAGACTGGGGTTGCGGAATATATTAAAAAGGAGTGTTCTAGGCAGAGGCATCTGTAGACGAGACGTCCAGCGCTTCAAAGAAAAAGGATGCTCGAAACGGAATAGAGCGCCTTAAAAAATGACTCTTTCGAAGATGGCGAACAGTCTCACAGGCAAATGCTCGCGCTCCGCAACCGGTCAGTTGAGAAAAAAGGGAGAACTGTTGAGTTGAATTGCGTAGATCACCGTGCCGGCTTATGCGGAAGAAGGTCGGGGGGGGACGTGAATATCCAGAGTAAGGTTTAAGAAGGAACTGTCCCTCTCAGCGACTGGGGGTAGCTATGGGAGGGGGGTCCTGGGTGATCCCGGGAAAGGCAATTCAAGGAAATCTCGCGAACAAGATGGGGGCCTTAGTCGGGCGGTTCTAAGATTCAGGAGAAAAAAAGCTCAGGTTTACCGTGTCGTAAGGGGAGTTCGCTAGGGAAGCCCTGGGGGCGCCGACTCTAGGAAAAAGCTAAAAGGAAAACGAACACAAAATTGAGGTAATGGGTCATTGCCAGGGGGGTGGGAGAATAGGGACGGGGATACCGGGATCTTATAATTGAAAAATACGCGTGCCGTGAAAAAAAGAGGTGCGTGGAAGTCATGATTAGCACCAGGTAGACGTCGAAGGGGTGTAATCAAGTGCTCCGTTTGAAGAGGGTCGATAGGGAGACCCGAGGGCATAATCTTCCAGAAAAAAGTTCTTGCATCAAAAAAAAAGAACTCGAATTTCAACCTCCATTCTACTCTTCTGGGGAGGGGTAACGGGGAGTCCACTAAATAAACTCAAATCAGGAAGATGACAACGAAATCCTCAAAAGCCCAGCTTCCAAAGAAAGTGCCGCCGACTGCTCGAAAAACATGACCTTGCAGAGGATGCTCGGAAAAAGATTCAGGTGGGTCGGCATCGACGGAGACTTCAAACTTAGAAGAAAAAAAACTTGCTGACGCTTTTTGGAGGACGAGGATGACGCCCTCGTCCTATAAGGGGCGGAAGACCTGGAGGGGGCTGCAGTCCGCGCAGGAATGACGGAGCCTGGTTGGAGGTACTTAGTAAAAGGGAACCGATGAAGAGTGGGCCTGAAGGAAGGAACCCTGTGAAAGTCAAGAAAAGAGGGGACAAAGGAAAAACCCCTCCCGTCATCAAGGTCTTTACGTGACGTCAAAACAAATTTCTGTCCCAACTCAAAAAGCTCAAAAGGAGAGGACGACTCTTCTATCAGAGCTCGGGGAGGAAAAAAGATTGGATTCCAATCGGATCGAGAGACCCACCGAATCCCCAAACGATGTGTAAAAAAGCACTCCGTTTCTAAAGGACGGTGCACGCCGGTGAAAAAAGACAATCAAACGGAAGCTAAAAGGGTCCGCTTCCAAGGGGGTGACACCAAGCCAGCCAGGACGGTCGAAAAAAACAAAACCGAGGCAAAAGAAGGCCATCCCCTCAGGGGGAGAAAAAGATCGAATCTTCGCGGTAGGAGGGATGGAAGACATGCCGCTTCATCGCAGTTAGGGAGGGGGAACCCCTAACCTGAGGTTGTGCTCTCAAAGTCGGCCGTCCAGGCTCGAGAAGGGAAGGAGGTATTACTATTGAGTGGACGAGTCATGGCTTGGGGGCAAAGAAAAGTAGGGGGGGGAGGTTAAGCATCCTATACTGTGGCGCTGACTTCCCTGGAAATAATTCTTTGGGAGGCCAAGCGACATCAAGAGGCGGTTCTAGGAAAAAAGAGAAACATCGGGGCACCTACCGGGGCGGCGACGGTCAAAAAGGAGAAGGATAAAAACACTTTTTTTGTCCGGAAACAAGGAGCGAGAAAGGGCTTCGATGGCACATTGAAGGAGAAGGACGTCAGGAAGAAATTTCTTCAAGTCACTTTGATCTATTGAACTTGGGTGGTCGAAAGGGGGGGGGAAAGGTCGCCGAGAGAAAGGTGGCATGAAGGTGACCAGCTCATCAGAGTTTCGAGAGAGGAGGGGGGGGAAGGGCGAAAAAAAAGAAGAAGGCGACCAGCTGGGACCCGCAGTTTCATCGAGGACTGGAGGGAAAAACATCACTTTCGACATAAAGGAAATGTTTACCATCGAAAAAAATGTCACTTATCGTTAGGGTCTTGGAAAAGAGAGGGGCAACTTGGCCCGAGAAAGGAGCGAAGAGGCATAAAAGCGGCACACCTGGAAGGGGGGCTAGGAATCAAGGAAAAGGGTTTGGCGAGACGTGGAGAGGCGAAAACAAAACGGCGGAATTAGAATAGAGAGATAATAAACGTAGAGGAGAAAGGGCATCGTTGAACCCTGAAAGTTAGCAAGCGGCTAAGGTAATTTCAGGCAACCTTAAAAGACCAGGGGGGAGAGGCGTTTAGCGACGGGGGAAAGAACGACTAATGTCAAAATAGGCAGTCTCAGAAATCCTTAAAGGGAAGAAAGTAAGGGCGCCCGAAGCCGTCGCAAAAGGAAAAGCGTAAAACTGGGACCTGAGAGGGAGGCAAACCAAAAAGAAAGCGAAAGAGAGAAAGCCACCCTCTTCCAAAGCTCGCGTCAGAAGCCTATGCCGAAAGGGGAATGAATACCAATTCGCTAAAACTCCCAAAAAAAAGAAAATTTTCACGGAAATATCATTAGGGGCAGGAAAATCGCGGACTTTCGACCAAAAGTCCGAAGCCGCGGATCGGAGGAGGATGGAAGAAAAGGGTGTCTTAAAAGAGGGGGCACCGGCATGGGAAGGGCCCGTGGACGGGCAGAGGCGGAACTCCTGTGGGAAAAACCGTTCACCGTGAGAGGAAGGTCCTATTCTTAAAAGGGGGGGAGGGAAACGGGGGAAAAAAAATAACTTTCCTCTGACGAAACAGGGACCGCGGAGGGGTTGCACCAAGAGGGGGGGAAGAGAAGTGCAAACCATGACTATACGAGAAGACTAATCCCAGAGAAGGGGGGCTCGACTTTGGGGAGAAAGGGATTTCCTTAAAGGAAAAAGTTCGGCGAAGCGAGAAAGATAGAATAAGGAACCGGAAAATCTATCTAGGTAGGGGAGAAAGTCAGACTGTACAAACCCGGAAAGAAAACGGGGGGTGGGGGGGGGATCACTCAAACCGACAAAAGCAGTGCGGGATTCCTTTTCCTGAAGAACCTAAGTGACGGCGGAAAGGGAGAATTGGGATGCACGGACGGTAAAAAAAAGCGTGCAACGGGTCGCCACCAGCGGAGGGGGAAAACAGAAAGGGTAGGGTGGGGTTGCTTTCCTCGAATTTTGTCGATGAAGACCCATTAGGGGGAGGAGAAGAAAAAGCGCGAGCGTGGGAGTCGGGAGGGAGGGGAAAAAAAAAAAGAAAGGAACCGTGGGGAGTGGGCATGGTCGGAAGTGGGAGTCCTTCAGTAAAGGAGGAGGAGTGGGCGGAGTGCCAAGAGCGTCAGTTGTTGGGGGGAGGGGGGAAAAAGGCGAAGAGCGAGGGAAAGTCCTTAAAAGAAGAAACGTGGGAAGGCGAATTTGGAGAAATACAAAAGGGGTGACGGAGAGGGGGGAAAGCCAAGTAGGGGCGACCCCCTTTAGAACGAAGGAAAAAAGGGGGCCTCATCTACATTCAAACCAAACATCGTAAAATTTTGAGGGAAGGAGTCAAGGGGATCTCCAGTGGGGATTGCCGAACTCATAGGAAAGGGGGGGGGGCATCCTATTACCAGTTCAAGGGCTTGAGCCGGTCGGAAGAAAGGGCCTGAAGAGGGAGGAGGTTACATGCGGGTTCAGAGGATTCTGGGAAAGGGGTAAATGCTCTAAGGCGGGCGCTACAAAATAAGAAAAAATACGACGGAGAGAGGTCCGCCAGAGGCAGAAAGGGGGTCTGCGCGGAAGTGACAGGGCGCCGAGACGTTTAAGATCTACGGAAACAAAAGAAATTCGGGACCCCTAGAAGGGTACTACAATTTCTCCAAAAGCTATGACGAAGAAACGGCATGCTGGGAAAAAAAGGAAAGAAAGGCGCTTTCAAACGGAATATGCAACAAAAAGGGGCCCTTAGGGGGTCAGGCCAAAGGGCAAGATTCAAGAAAGCTGTTGTGGAGAGATCTATGAAAATGCACCCAAGGGGCGACTTTCTCTATATAAGAACAATGTTCAGGAGCAGAAATCGACCGCCGAACAAGATGTCCCGAAAAGGAGTTAGCGCCAGAGGAAAATCACCTGGTCGACCTTTCTACAGCAAGAACAAAACAAACAAAAAAAACCCAACACAAAAAAAAACACCAATGAGGGGTGCAAAAAACGTCCCTCACAAGGGGAAACTGATGACGAGCAAAACGCCGGAATAGGGAACCCAATTCCATTTTTGCGAAGGGTCAGAAGCTCAAAACTGAAAAAAAAAGGACGCAATCCATGAAAATGTGAGAAAGCGCAGGGTCGGAGGGAGGAGGCAAAACGATGGGAGAAGGACCAGCATCAATCAACAAAAGAGATTATGCCTAGAAGGCGAGGAATCACCTATAATTACTCCAGCTAGTCAGAAAGGCCATCTCAATCAGAACCGTAAAATTCGGCTACTATAAAAAAAAACACTGCGGACCAGAAAACGATTCCTCAAAGTAAAGAGGAGCGCCATCCGGAGAGCCGCCGACGATCTCCAAAACAAAAAAAACGGAATGTGGGGAAAAGGGAGAAAACGCTCTCCTTACGTAAGCAATATGTCGAACAAGGACGTCCCGACATGGGGGAGGCATGCAGCGTGTTGGAGGAGGGCCACCTTACGGGGCGGAGAACGGGGGCCTAAAAAAGGTAGGCTCTTTTCCATCGCCTATCAGAGGGTGTTATTAAGAGAAGGAAAACAAAGCGGATATCGACGGAAAAGGGAGGGTAGTACGGGTCCAGAAAGAGGTCGAAGACCGTGGAAAGGAGAACGACTCGTCACGCGTCATCCAAATTTGGAAAACGGCCGCCGGGGGACTTCTTGCAGGCTGGGAGGGGGGGGAGGAAAAGCCGGGTGGCGGATCATGGGTCCAGGGGGGGAATGGGGTAAAAAAGAGGGGTGTCGTCCTAACTTCAACGCGCAGGAAGGGGGGCCGCTGTAGCATAGGGTAGAAGCGCAATGGTATAGAAGGGAAGACCGACAGGATCAAAACTATTTCCAAGGGGGTGCGGAGGGGAGAAAAACACTGCTCTCTAAAACGAGGAAAGGGGAAAAGTCGACATAGGAAAAAGGATCTCTAATATAAAAGAGAGAAGCTACCCACAGCTTGAATCGAAGACTTTGCACGGGAGGTACTCCAAACTCAATAAAAGGTGTTGACATAGGGAAGAGCCTATGCGCGGGGAAAGTTCAAGTGAAAGAAAGGGGGAGGTCCTAAGGGCATGAGCGGGGTCTCCGCATTTACAGGAGAACTGAGGTATCCTGACGGACCCGGTTTCCGCGTCGAGGCAAAAGAGTCGCAGCTACTGAAGCGGGCGTCAAAGGCACTGGGGGAAAAGGCGGCAAAGGCGACGTGCGGAGGGAGGGGGAGGTCAAGGCAGGGAGAGGGGACGATTCGCAAAGGGAGGGGGGAACACATCACCCTCCGCTTGGGGGGGAAAAAAAGAAGGAAGACCATGTTCGCCGGGAAGGGAAAAAAAACTTCCAGCATCCATCGCCAGTGGGGGGGCGTAGGATGCAGGATTGAAAAAAGGGAGGGAAGGGATTCTCCTTCCCTGGAACTGATGACAGGCCAGGGTGAGTCCTAAAGGGAATCGAAGGGGTCTTAAACCAGGGTACAGAAGGAAAAGAGGATTGCCTGCCCTCGGTTCGCCATTTGCAAGGGGACGGGACCGATGGAAAAGGGGGGTTAATTCCGAAATTCGCTCTTAAAACCAAAAAAAGGGGGGGGAAAGCAAACTACCTCGGGGGGCACAGAAACGCCCGGAAAGATAGCATTTCTGGAAGGCAGGCCAAAAATAAAAGGAAACCACAGGCTGTTACACTCAGTAAGGGGAGAACACCTTCCTAGGAAGGAGCCAACCTAATATGGGGGGATAAGGGGGGGGGGGAGAGGCAACCCACCCAGGCCGGTGTATCAAAAACGCTCTCCTGTCTAAAAGGGCAATTTGGCAAAGGGGGGGGGGGGGGGGGTGGCAGAAAGGGAAATGACCGGCACACCGAGCTGTTGTAAATAAAAAAGGACCGGGCCCCAAAACGGAGGCGGCTCAGAACAACAACTCCCGTGGGAAGGAAAGTCCACTCAGCCAACCACCTCATATCGAACCGGGTCGCTCTTCAGTGTCCTGGGGGGGGATCAGGTTAGGAAATTCGCTCAAAGGTCGAACAATTAACCTCAGGGTACTGCTAAAAGTGAGAGAAGAAAATTGACGTATCTTTTCCTTAGGGCTTGCTCGTGAATGACGAGGGAAAAGCGGGGCTTGGGAGAACCCTCTAAAAGGTCCTTTTAGGCCTGCCGTGGCCTGAGGATGGGTACTTGATGAACCGAGAGATTAGTGCGACCTGCGGAAAATAAGCAAAATGGGGAGGGTAAAACGGAGCGGACGCACGGGACGGGGGAAAAGGAGGGGGTTGTCTTCAGACAAGGGCGGATACTCACACTGGGAGGGAAAGGGGAGACAATCTCCTCGAAATCGAACCGTGGGACTCATTTCCGACGCATGGGAAGTCATCCATGAAGGAAGGGATTTGAAGGGGAACCAGGGTACTGTGGGTGTAAGGGACAGATCAAAGATATTCCTGAAGAAAGAAAATTGGGGGCCTGGGCGCTGGGGGGAGAGATCTGAGCGACTTGGGGAAGAGGCACGAGGCAGGGAAACACGCAGTTCAGCATGGAGTCAAGCTCCTGTCACGAGGGGAGAAAAAAACAGGAAGGTGGGTACCCAGTATAAAGGGAGGAAATGGACGACTTCTAGGGAGGGGGGAGGCGAAGGAGAAAGGCAACTTGAGAAGGATCTTTGAATTGGGAAGAAAGGTCGGGCCCACTTAAATTGATCCGGGATGAGGAAAGGCATTCCAACCTAGGGGAGAACGTGAATTGATCTCTCGAACACGGAGGGGATGTAAGAAGAGATAGAAAAAAACTCAAAATTGCTCTTGAAGGGACGGGGAAAGTCCACGCAAACTGTAATGGGCTACTGTGAGGCGTCAGTAACGATCCTTTCTTCAGCCGAGGAGGATTCGACAAAGGAAGTTTCGTGCCAGTCTAAAGGGAGTCTCGATGGGGTACAAAAAAAGGGGGTCCGGAATCTCCAAAAAGCTCTTGCCGAAAGGCCGTCGAGGGGAGGAAAAATTGTCGCCTGATCGTGGGGGAGACGGCAACAAGAGCGGGAGAAAGAGAGAACTGCGACAGCGACTAGAGGAATCGTCGAAGAAGAAAATCAAAGGGCGGCGGGGAAGGGAACGCGCAACAAAAGAACCAACCTTTTAAGGTCAACGGGGTCCAGAAAGGAAGGGACTTGCATCAAATCGGACGAAGACTCACGTGCCGGGAAGCGCCGAAGCTCACCGGAAGAAAGTCCAGCAAAGCCTGCAGGAGGGGACAGTGGCCGGTAAAAAAAGGATCGCGCGGACCGGTGGAAGATAGACAAGAATTCAAAGGGAGGATATGGCCCGCAGAAAGAACAAGAAAATTGAGGAAGCAAGGATCCCAGACGGGGCCTGAGAAGGGAACTGGGCGGACACAGCTGTCGAGAAAAACAAAAAAGAGGAACCGCTCAAGGAGTTCCTCTGAAAACGAAGTTAAGGACAGGAAGTTAAGGGGGCTGAAAATCCCAGAGCGAAGCAAGCCAGAAGAAAAAATCAACTACATCGGGGGAAAAGAGGGGAACGCTGGGATGGAGGGAAAAAGACACGCCATTACTGGAGGGGGGGGGGAGCCTCGTAATAAGGGCGGGAGGGCCAGGCCTAACGCTTCACAGGGAGACCCGGTTTGGCTTCCTTGGCTTTCAAAGAGAATTGTCCGGCGTGAACGTTGAACCAGTCTCGGATGGACACCAATGGGGGGGGGGGAGAGTCGGGTCGGGATCTACTATTTTCCATGGAGGGGGAACCACAGTCTCAAGGAAAGGATCGGGGCTAGGAGCGGTTCTTTCAAATCCGCAGGTGGGGAGTGTATGGGGGGCTTTGGAAGGCCGGAAATGATCTTACTGGGGGGTGCAAAGGCGGGACCGCTAGGCGAGTTGCGTCAGAAGCGATTAAACATGGACTTTAAAAAGCCAGGAATCGGGGGAAAAAGGAATCCTCAAAGGGAAAAGAAACCAGGGCGGGCGAGCGGGGCGCCGACGGGGAAAAGCGCCAAAAATTTAAGTTAGGGGATGATAGAAGGCGAAAACAGCCCCGGAAGATCGGGGTAACACGTCTGCGAAAGTCGAACTAAGATGCCGAAATCGGGCATACTTTAAAATATGAAAACAAAGTGTAGATGGCTTGGATGAGCAATTTGGACAGAGGGCTCCGACGAGGATAGGTATTCGAGGTGTTCCCCAGAGACAGGGGGTTAGGGGTAAAAAAATCGAATTAAGGCGTTCCATCCTAAAAAAGGGATACTGGGGGAGGGAAAAGACTTCGTCCGGAAAAGTCACAGAAGAGCATTACTTTGGGAATGGCACAAAAAGGTACCTGGAGAAGAATTTTTAGGCTATCGAGACCTGCTCGTCAGGGAAAAAGAAGGGCGCATCCTGAAATGGGGATCCATTCAACCGAGAAAAGGATCGTTTTCCACCGGAAAGGGGGGGAACCAGAGCACGAGGATTCTCTCAGCGTGTTCCTGCTACAAAAAGAAGGTTTCAAAGACAAGTCAGGCCTGCAAGCTGTGGTTAGGCACGTAATTCCGATAGGAATCTGGTGGAAGGTCGAAGTCGAAGCAGAATCAAGTTTCGAGGGAAAGGGGCACAAGCCGACGGAAGGGACGGGGACCTCGCTGATGGACGATGGTCAAGCGAAGGGGAGATAAAACATCCTGTCGAAGGAAGGACGCGTGACAAGAGGCTGTGGAAGTTCTAAAGAAAAGACCGTAAGATTCCACATTCAACGACCTGAGAAGTCTAGCGACAAAGGAAGGACGTACTCAGAAAAACAATCAAAGGGTCGCTCCAAAAAAAAAAGTCGACAAAGGGGCTGAAATTCTCGCGGGTTGAGGGACTCCACTATTCGACGAACTCGTTACAAAGGGAAACACGGGGGGGAAGGGAGGGCCGAGCATTCTAGGTAAAAAAAAGTCATACTAAAAGGCTAGACAAGGGAAAGCTACGATCTCGAAAACGGTCATTCCTTGGGTCAGCCCGCAACCGCGGGGAGAAAAAGTCTCTTCTATGCCGCGGAGGATAGCGTCAGACGCCCTTCTAGCACCCGAAGAACGAAAATAGAACGACACAACAAAACGGGAAGTAGAAAAAGATAGAAGAAGGAGCTGACGCAGATAGTATACAGCGGATGCGCTACTGTTAAAAGGGGAAATGAACCGTTGAGGGGGGCGATAAGGGGACCAATGACGTTGTAGAGAGCAGGCATAGAAACTTCGTCAGAGAAAGGGAGCGACTATGATTTCGGGAGGAAGACGAAGAGCTTGAGAGGGAAAGGATTGGTCTGACCGAAGAGAAGGAGTTGCCGCCTGACATCCGACATAAGCAGAGCAAAACACCTTTTCAGAGAGGAAGAGGCTGCCAGAGGGGGAAAGTGGGGGCTTCTACTCACACGGAGGAGGATCAGGAGGTGGATCGTGGGAAGGAAGAGAAACGTGGGAAAAAAGGCACGCGCCAAACCGGGGGGAAAGTTAGTGATCTTCAGGGGTCTACGGTGTCTCGCCGACGAGGCCAGAGCGACAAATCGCGGGGATTTCACGGATGATTGCGGGGGGAGGGGGGGGCTTTCGTGCTCACGCGAAACGATGTGGGACTGGGGGTTGAACTATATCAAAAAAAGGAGAGCCGCTAGGGGCAAAAAAAGCATCGAAAAATGGCCTTAATAATGGGGAAGGGGGGCCGAGTGTTGCGAAAAAAAAAGTCGAACAGGGTGCAATGAACGAGGAACGCGAAAGGGAAGGTGACAAACTATTGCCTTAAACGAGAGCAGGGTAAGGGGAGCGTCCTGCTCCTTGAGTGAAGGAGGCGCTCCTTGCCAAATCTATCGAACATTATGGGGGGGAAGGAAACGGACACATTCAGCTTGGCAGGTCCTCGAGAGCACTATGGAGTAAAATTGTCGGCGAAAAAGGTAAAGAGGTTCTCGGGGAAGGTAAAAAAATTCTGGAAGAGGGGTCCCCGAAAAGAGATGTCCCAGTCAACAATAATCCAGGGGGGGGGGCAGCACTCGTAGGGTACATGCACTCCGACACTTCTAAGAAAAAATCACGTCCCTGGGAAATACACTTCTGAACAAGCACGAGGGTTACTTCATATCGGCGGGGAATTAAGATGACGTAATAACTGTTCAAAAGGGGAGCCGGTTTAGTGCGCCGCGGGGCAGGGCTTCACCAGGCAAGGGGCGGGCCGGAAGAGGATTCAGAAGCCGAGGGTATGGAAATAAGGTCAGCCGAGTATGAGGGTTAATCCTGAAGGACTTCAGAAACTGGGAAGGGGCAAAACACGAAAATCGGCAGAGCTACACGCCCGTGAGCATGTTCTGACTGAAGGGGAAAAAGCCCGAATTTAAAAGATAAAACCGGCTTAAAAAGCGAAGAAGCCGTCCCACAAGCCGCAGGTTCGTGGAGGCCGGGGCCCAATATTGGATACACGCGGGAAAATTCGGGCAAGCCCCCGAATCCAAAAAATGTTTGGGCCCATCTGGACGGGGCGGACAAAGTGCCATTTTTACGAAAAAGGGGAAAAGTAGATACCGAGTGGTCAGCTGTCCAAAACCAGTCCCGGGGGAAAAACCACAAGCCCGATTCATGGGTCGAAAAAACCGACCAACGAAGCTGCCCCGCCATATCAGGGAGATCACGGGGGAGGGGACGCGTCGCTTTTAAGGAGGGTGGATCCTGGGAACTCAGGGGGACCCTCCCCGGGCACAAGTAACCAAAAGGGTGAGGGTAAAAGAAAAAACCTGCTAGAAACCTCGAGCGGAACTTGAGCGCCGGAACCGGCAGGGGTGACTAGGACTTTCACCGAGGGGACCCGAGGAAAACAGGGGAAGGGGGGGGGCGGGAATTCAAGGCCGACCGGTTGAGTGGGAGGACTTAATAATTAAACTAAGTATCTTCGGCGAACGGCGGAAACTCAGAAAGGGATCGGTCTTCTCTCAAAAAAACGGAGCAAGACGGAAAGCAACAACGAAAAGCCGACGGAAAGCGGCGAAAACACGGAGTCTCAATGAAAAAAAAAAGCGCAGCGGGAATCAAACGAGAGGGTTCGTCGCCTGAATTTGAATCGAATGTAAAATGTTATTCGAACAGGGGGTGGATGGGCTAAAAAAAGGGAGCCGCGTAGAAAGGGGAAGAGGGGCCTTAATTAAAAAGATGGACGCGGGGACGGGGGAGCTGAGCGATCAAAGTTGGGGGGGGACAGGGCAGGCCAAGAGAAGCAATCTTTAAAGGGGGAGAGAAGCGGAGGATTCAAGCGAAGTTGGAAGCCGGGCGGTTTAACCGAGCCCGCAGAGTGACGACAGCGTGTCAGTTCTGGGGTAGAAGTCAACCGGCAACCTTTTCTAGGGAAACAATCGGCGGAGAAAGTCGAACCTGAAACATAAGGGGCTACGAAGTCCGTGAAGGGCATGTTGGGCGAGAAGGTTCTATCGAAAAAACAAAAAACATGAAGAAAGGAGAGAACGGTGCTCTCCTTGAAGGGGGGGGAGCGATAAAGGTGAAGGGGCAAGAAGGTGATCGCAACTGAAAAGGAGGGGCGGTAATGGGAGGAAAAAGGGAACGGCCGAATTCTCCAAGACTAAAGAGGTCTCGTCGGCCGAATGTGTTAAAACGGAAAATGTTAGATGGCTAGGGACCTCACTGGGCTGAAGAGGAGGGTCTTTGCCAATCTTGGGGAGGCGAAGGCAAGATCGCTCAAGCACGACACGCGTCAAATCTCGCACGGGGGGGAGTCATGGGAAGAACGAGGAAGAAACGAATCGGCCTTACAAAAGCTTAAGAAAAAAGTGTGGCGAAGAAATTCAAGGAAATATCAATATGGACGGCAAAAAGTCAGCAACCTCCTGGAAAAAAAGGAACGGTGCAAAGCCGGGAAGAGGGAAGGGGGCTCCTGCATAAACGGGGGGAAGGAAGAAAGGCCCGGCAGGACGGTGGCGCTGGGGGCAGGCAGCGTGGAAGAATACAAAGTAAACCGGTGTAGGAAAAGGGGAATAAGTATACATAAAATTGGCGGGGGGGGATTCAGCGACACACGTGACTCACATGAAGGAAGACAATTACAGTCGGAGGGTTCAAAAAAAAGCGTAAGCAGGATGAAGAAAGGAAGACGTCCTGCTAATCAGCAAGCAAGAATAGAAAAAGGCTTTTTCAGATCTCAGTAACCGGGAAGGGGGTACTGGGTGGGCAGAAAGGACCTGGGAGAACCCGAATCATCCAAGGGGAGATCAGCACATCGATCCACATCTTATACCGGACCGGAACAGAGCCATGAACGTTGAGGTTGGGGGGAAGAAAAAGAGCCTCCTTTTCGAAAATTGAATCATGTACTCGAAAGTCTGCAGGGGGTGTAACTCCGTCGATGGACGGACTTGCAAGACTTCAGGGGAGACGTGGGGGACAAGGCTAGATAACTAAAGGGGGGGTCTTAAACGGTGCTTTACTCTTAACAGTAGTGATCCGGACTGGAGGGGAAGAAAAATTCTTCTCTAATGTGAAAAAGTTGGAATCCGCTGGGGGAGATTGGGAAAAAGGTGAGGATTTTCAGACCGAGGGAGCGGCGGGGAGGGGGGAAAAAAAAGTCTGTGCCCGGAGTTTGCGGCAAAGAGAAGAGAGCGAATCAACTTTAAAGACCGCGTCTTGAAACCGGCATGTTCTCAGAAATGGAAACCGGTGCGAGGGGGAAGAGTCTGCTCTTAAGGCTAGAGGGTAAAACGGGGAGAGGGAAAAAACATCGCACCTTCACACCGGCCGCAACTCTTAAGAAGGGTAAAATTTCTTCGGACTAAAGGGAAGCTCCGGGAGCCGAAAACGCTATGAGTTCTAAAAGCCCTAGACAAGGAAAAAAGGAGCTTAGCGCGGGAGGCCGGAATCGACTAGGACATCGGAGGTATTACAATTTCGGTCCCGAGTGGTTCGGTAATCGGTAAAGGAAAAGTCTCCGTAATTCAAAACGAAAAAACTGGACCTGCCGCAGCGCGGGGCATTCCAGTTGCAAAGGGAGCGCTTGGAAGGGGAAGCTGCGCCGAATCAGGGGGGGGGTCTACTATAGAAAGGAGGCGCGAGGGCCAGGAAAGCAAGGAGACACAATGGGATCCAAAAAAGGAATCTATGGAGATACGGCACATTCCGTGTAAGGAAAAAAGGCGAAAAATGCAGATGCAGCCGTAAGGCTTGTTCGGACCACAAAATGAAAAGAAAAAAATGGGCCTTCAAGCTGTGGGGGGGTGCGGGGATCAGGGTAAATTCCACTAGGTGAAGGAGATATCGAATTAGAGAATTGACAACGTGTAGTCGCATCGAAGAAACCAGGAAGGAGTCACCTGGAAAAAAGGAGAGAGTTCAGCAAGGGAGCCGACGGCGAGAACAAGATGGAAACCACAAACCGAAAAAATCACTAAAAAAGAACAAGGAGGTCTGGGAAATACATTACTCAGATAAACTACATGCTATGACCCGATAAAATGATCGAAAGCAGCAAGTTATATCGGAGAAAGAACTCCACATGTCTAAAGAGGAACAATTCAAGGAAAGGGGCAGAGAGGGAATAGAGATGACTTTTCGGACAACTATGGGGACCAAAAAATCGGGGGCAATACCAAAAGCGGTAGAGATCTATGAATATTCGGGAGGGATCAAGTATAATCTCAGAAGGAGCTGCCAATAGGCTAAACTTCCGATGCTAGGAATCACGTCAGGGGAATGAATATCAAAAAAAAAAAGAAAGACAAGACATTAGCTCAAAAGGGGAGAAGTCTATCATGCGTGAAACCAGAAGAAGCCGAAGATACCAACAACACCTAGAGGAGGAAAAGGATAGAAGGGAGCCAGGCTCAGCCTTTAACGGGAATGACGAAAATGGCGAACAGCGATAAGAGGAGACATTGTTCTGTGGGAACGAAGCAGGTTTTCTTATAGAAAAAAATTGACGTTTTCTAGGGGGAGGGGGAGAATAGATATTTATAGGACCCTAAAATAAGGGGGAGATACCGATAGGATGATTTCCTCGCCGAAGGGAATGGGGTCACGCAAATGGATTGGGACGATTGAAAAAGCAGGTGGTCACAGAAAAAAAAATTATCCGACATGCTACGGAGCCCATGTCCTAGCGGGGGAGGGCGCACTGGAGCTTCTTGCAGATTAAATCAAAGAAAATGACGGGGGATCAGGGGGGGGATACAAGGCTTTTAGTCGGGGGGAAAAATAGAGAAAACCGGGTGGCTCAAAAAAAAAAAAATTGGTCACAGGGAGCTCTTCTTGTGGGGGAGAAGGGAGCAGGACTCAACGCCATCGAGACCCGAGCGAGAAAGGGAGTCCGGGTCTTTCGAGAATATTCGCGGGGGGCAACAAGGGAAGGGGGTAGAATGGAAATCGAGCCGGAAAAAGCGAGAGGGGATCAAAACCTAAAAACAACAAGGTAAGGAAGGGGTTGCCCCTTGTGAAGTAAAACACCGGGCAAGAAGCTGCGAGCGATGAACCGTTAAGTAGGAAAGGCCGGGGAGATGGGCTGAATGTCTGGATGTAAAAAGGGGGGGAATTGATGTAAGGACGACGCGCCGTTTCAAAAAAGCGTCCGATATACAAAGATGAGTGGAGCACGTCCCCGAACAGAAAAAGGCAAGGGTGAATAAACTGCTGCACTACCGGATATGGACGATTCAGGCGGGACGAATTCAAAATAAAGGCCCGAAATAAGTGAGTTACACGGGAACGCAATCAAAAGGAGCAAGCTTCTCGAAAAAGAACGAAAAAAAAACGCTAAGATCCGGATGAACTCGAGGTTCGGACGACGCTACTTCCAAATATCGAAATGCTGGGGAAGTGTGCGGCCGGTGATTGGGAGCCTAAGGTGGCAAAGAAACATTCTGGAAGGAAGGAAAAGTTGTCGAGCAAAGAAAAGACGATGCGTCAAACGGGTTGTAGTAGAGAAAGGCCAAACTGGGGTCATGAGGGGGAAAGACTTAAGGGAAAGATATTCAGACCGGTGAAGCGCGTGGACACGAGGACGACCCGTCAAATATAACATGAAAGGCTGCAAAAAAAAGACCAAAAGAAGAAAAAAAAAAAAAAACAAAGACGGAGGGAAACGCCCGCACTCCCACGCCGTCACGGAGTTCTGAGTTCAAAAACCGATGAAGGAAAAAATCATTAAATAAGGAAAGAAACAATCAAAAATTCTGGGGGGGAACACGCTCAGTGCGAGGACACCGCCTTGGTGAAAGGGAGACCGGATCAGAAAGACTGGGGAGTGGAGGGAAAACCACCGCCACGACCTAGAAAAAAGGAAAGGGGTATCCAACAAAAAAACGTCATGGGCTGGTCAAAGGACATAAAATGCGGTGTAGAACCCTAGCTACTTAGACGGTTCCGGAGGGGAACTGTTCTCAGGGACGGGGACAAGATACCGGATTGGAAAAATAAAAGTGGTGGCTGAAGAAAACCTGCGGCAAACAGTGAGAAGGGCCTTGATCGAGAAAAGAATCGTCCTTGGGGGGAGATGAAAATTACAATTGGTCGGCAACCCAAGACCAGGAACTGGCTTCCGGTCAGAAGGGGACACAGTGATGGCGGAAGGAGGGGGGGGACAATCTCTCTTACGTGGAAGAAGAGTACATCAAGGGTAAAGGTCCAGTATCAGCGTACAGACGCAGGGAAAAGGACGGGCTGAGGGAAGGATACTCAAAAATTGTAGTTCGAAGCAACTGCTTAATGCATGAGGATCCCGAAAAGGAGTCGGGAGGAAAGGGGGGAGGGGACCATCACACTTTAGCGAATTGATGGTGAGTTCGAAAAATTTTATGTTGCGAAGGGGATAGCTCCGCCTTGGAAAAAGGGCTTAAATGACCACAATCAAGAGAACTTGGAGGTCGCAGTGAGAGAGCTGAGCGAGATTTTGGGGGGAAATCAGCCGAACAAAATTGGGGGGAAGAAGTCACGCTCGACGAAGGGAAAACGAAATGAAAGGATAGCATGACGTTTTGGGGTACCCAGCGAAGGATGCACCGGAGATTCGTCTGGGGGATAGCGGCTGAACACCGGGGGGGGGAAGCGACGTTATCTCGGAAGAAAAGGTACTGACAACCGGCAACAGGATGCTCTAGTGGCCCTTCCAAGAGAATTGGCGAGAGTTCTGTAATTCAAAAATCAACAAACAACGAGGGACAGTAAGGGAAAAGGGACAAAATTGCTCGGGAAGGGCCTGGAAAGCAGGCTCGGTAACTGGATAGGCAAAGCTGTCAAGAAAAAGAATCTCTGGAAAAAGAAAAAGGGGCGTCGTAAAAAGAAAAGAGATAAGGGTCGTCATTCTCTGCAGGACGGCGGGTAAAACACCGGAAGGTAGAGCGGAAGCGCGAAATCCACTTCCGGGGGAGAGAGATACTTCGAAAAAAGTGTGCTGAGGAACGAAAAAAGATCGCTCAATCTAGGAGGCCCTGGGAACCGCTGGAAAGGAAAAATCGCGTAATCAGACGGGTCCATCGAACTCCACCCAGGACAAAAAAGTCCAACCGGGGTCGAAAAAGCAAACTGGTCACTTAAGGAAAGAAGATTGAAGAAATCGTCTACGAAAAAGTGGATGGACTGAATGCCCGCTTGCTACTCTCAAAAGTGGAGAAAAAAAAAAAAAGGGGGGGGGAGTAGAACAACAAGGATTCTCAAGGGGGGAACGTCCCGGTGAGGGCTTAGAGCGTGGAATAGAGACCGATTAAATTTAGGGGAGGGAATGGGAAAAAGCAGAATTAAATAAAGAGGGGGGGGGGGAAAATTAAGTCCGCGAACATCGGAAGAGCCACTTGTCGGGGTGACAAGGGGCAAGGGAGGCGTCAAAAGGTGGTAAGGGGAAAGCTCACTTGAAAAAGCGGAAAGAAGGGGGGTTTGCTCAAAAAGTAACTCAGTAAAAGGGGGGCTAAAAATACAAAACGAGAACCATTGAAAAAGAAATCCAATACAAAAACGGAAAGAAAAAAAAAAAAAAAAAAGACGATCAAGGGGATCTAAAGAGAGAAAGGGGTTAAAAATTTACAATAATTTACCTGAACGTTTAGGTTGGGGGCTACGAAAAGGCCTCATTTTGGGGTTGGAAGGGTGCCGGGGGGGGCACTCAAGTACTCCTCCGTAATTCTGGGGAGGGAGACTTGAGGGTCAAACTTACTTTAAAAAGAGGAAACAGTTTAAGCAAGGAGCCGTTTGAACAAAAATGTGGTTTGCCAGGGGGAGGGCCTCGCGAATGGGGGGATGTAAAAGAACCTGATGAGGGGCGGAAAACACTCGGAGCGTGGAGAGGGGCTTTCCCCTTCATAAGGGGGGGGAGGGTTCATTGAGGCTTAAAAGAGGAAAAAAAATGATGATCGAGGTTCTTCTGTGCAAAGAGCGGAGTTGAATTTTCAAAAAAGGTCAGAAGGAATAGCGATTCATGAAATGTAAAAAAACAACAGCAGAGAGGACTAGGCCTTCAAATGTCGAAAAAAAGAGAAAGGCATACAGAAGGAAGGAAACTTGAAGGAGAAGAAAATGAGAGGAAACACATGGAGCAGCATCAGTAAAAACAAAACAATAGAAAAGGGGAAAGGGAATTTTCCATATCGGAAACTAGAGGGAACCTCAGAGGAGGGCGAAGGAAGCCTATAAAAAACATTTACGTGGGGTCGAGGAGCGGAGTGTCGTCGTTCGAAAAAAGGGGAGGCC
>Ga0179593_1516514_pt1 | contig 24903 bp, 19 predicted proteins | sample CZODoug2_1_08_16_FD_185931 | JGI IMG/M metagenome (GOLD analysis project Ga0179593, IMG submission 185931) | Vadose zone soil fungal communities from Angelo Coast Range Reserve, California, USA - CZODoug2_1_08_16fungal (PacBio error correction) | ecosystem: Environmental > Terrestrial > Soil >...
AGGAATGAAAAAGGGGGGCGGAAAACAGCGAAACAACGCTCTGCGCCGGTCCTAATCTTAGTTAACCCCAAAAAAAATAGAAACCAGCCCCCCTCAAACCCCCACCCAAAAAACCAAAAAAAACCCCGCCAAAGCCCCGAAAACAAACCCCAAAAACCCTCATACCAAACACCCCATACGCTCCCACTACCCGTGCCAAGAAGGAACTCACCGGTGTCCAGGGGGAAATCATTGCGGAAGACATCACAAAACGAAGAGGAGCAGAGGGCCTCGCTCCACGGGGAGACATCCGTGCGTGTAGGCTCTCCCCGGGCGCGGCCCCTCCGGCAAAAAAAAAGAAGGGGTTGTCATCTGGGGCGAGTGAACGTGCCGAAAGCGATGGGGAGAAAAGATAAGAACAGGTGTGACGAAGCATTCTGACGACAAAAGGAAAAGGCATCGGAAGGAAAGGAGAAGGAACATCTCCACTGCTGGGAGTCTCTTCCTCGCGACGACGAACACCGCCACCACGACGGAAAAGGGGGGAAGCGTCCAAAGAGACAAACAAACAAAGAGTGGTTTGTCGGACGGTCGGTGCAGCGCGAAAGGAAGAGCGGAATTAGGGTAGGGGGGACGATCCACGCATGCGAACTTCCCGCATGGGACGAGAGACACAAAAAGGAGACGAAATTGGAGTGAACTCCGGGTCGGAGGGAGGACTCGGGTAACGGACGTACAGTAAAAAAAAAGGTGAAAAAGAGAGCATGGAAGAGCCTCGACGAAGCGGGGGGGGCTGTCCCGGGGCAAGACGGTGCAATTAGGGGTGGTGTTTGGGGGGGGAAGCGGGATAGAGATCATGGACTATCAGCTGCGGAAAAGTCGTCTGCATCTACCGACTGGGAAAACGGAAGACGGGTGAATCTCCTTTTCACATCGAGGGGGGGGTGCCGGGACCGTTAACTGCCTCTATTAATCGGGCAGGGAGGAGAGCCGGAGCTCACTTATCTTGTCGCACTCCTTCAGAAGATCCCAATAAGGAAGAAATCTGGACGAGGCGTGCGTCAGGGAAGAAGACGCCGGGGGAAGGGCTCGCTATCCCCTAGACAAAAAGAGGAGATAAACATCCCGTCCGTTCGAAAACTCCTCGGTTCCCCCGAAAAAACTATCGAAAAGTCTTCAAGGGGATGTTGCCATGGATAATCGACCCGGCCTTCACCGATCTCTAGCAAGGAGTACTCTCGCAAAAAGAGGAAATCGAGAGGACGTTCGGAGCATCGTCCAGGGGGGGAAACGGTTCAGAAGGGAAAGTTAAAGGGGAGCCGCCGACGAGCGGGGACGTCACCGACTCGATCGTATGCGGCGCGTGACCGCAGATCTAGAGAAAAAAAAACGGGGAAAAGAGAGAGTATCAGGGAGGTCACGCGCAGGCGAAGAATCCGCATCGTGAAAGATCGGAGAAAAAAATCCGGAGGGGGAAAGAGACCTACCGTGGCCGCACTGGCCGAGGAAAGTCTGCTACGTCCTATACGCGCTATGAGAAAACGACTTGAAAAAAAGAACGAAGGAGACCAAAAAGAAAGGTCCTGTTCGAGCAATCCACTTGGAAAAAAAAAAAAACACGGGACGGAAAAAAAAGGAGAGGAAGTGAACGAGGGCACGCTGCTTTCTGGTGCGCTCGATTGGGGTTTGTCGCAAGGAAAAAGGTAGGAAAAACAGCGGGCCCTACTATTCCCTTCACCAGGTGACTGCAACAAAGCCAAGAAGAGTTCGACTGGGCAGATCGCGGAAGGGGGGTTCGACCGCCCTATCGTGAGAATGAAAGCAGACTTTACTTTTCAGATTCTATATCGGAGTCCCGGAAAAAAAAAAGAAAGAACGAGAACGACGTGCAGGACGTGGCGGTGACCGTCGTCGGCGTGTTAGAATAGGGGAGGGGAAACTAGGGGAAAGCGATGTCGTCCATTATCTAGGAACCCGCGCTTCAAGTAGCTTGATCACGCGTGCCCCCCGAAGAACCGCGCACGCTCTCGATCCAAGGAAAAGAGGAGAAAGGAAGGTGAAGGAAGAGTTACCCGAGAGCCAGGCGAGTACAGTTTCGTACAAGTGGACCGCCTGTTGCCGGGCGGGGAAGATATGCGGTTCGGTAAAAAAAACACAAAGGACCCCAAAGACAGTGCGTCCAGGAACTCCTCAGGGGGGAGCTTAAGGAAACACCACCTCCCGGCGGCGGAAGGAGTGATGAGGGGGGAAAAGTCCATTGATTTTGGAGCCTAGTTAGTAGTAGGTAGGGGGGTAAGCCGAAAAGAGAAGAATCTAGCCATAAGTGTGTCCGTCGTTCGTCAGAGCTCTGAGGGGTTCGTGAAGAGAGGGAGGATTCAGAGACTCACCATTGCATTCCGAAGGGTCACGACGCAAAAAACCAAGAGGTACCTACTAATCATCAAAAGCTTGCGCAACGACGGCTTGCTGGGTCGGAGGAGGGGGGGAGCTAAATACGGATCTTCACCGAAGTGACTGAAGCCGGAGGGTGGGTCGGGCCTGGGTCACCACCTTGAAGAAGAGTTCTGGAAGGAGGCACAACTCGTGAAGATGGAACGATAGAACTAAAAAATACGGTGTGCTTTCTTCGTTCTCTTGATCATCACGAGAAGAAAGGAAGTAGATTGAAAAATGTCCCGAGGGAGAGAAGATTAAGGAGGCCTAAGGGAGAGGGGGTGTTAGGGGGCGATCAAGGGCGCCAACGAAAACAGCATATCTTCGCTCAGAAAGAGAGAAAAGAAGAATTCGAAGGGGGAAAAACTAAAGGGAAAAAGAGGGAAATCATTTAGTTATGGAGACGGGTCTACGAGAAAGAAATGTCATACGCCAACGTCAACAGGGCTCGACTCCCTACACATCTTAAGCTGTCGAGAAAAGGACTCAAGGAAGAAGAACGGGAGTCAGCAAGAATAAGAATACAACAAAAAGAAAGGGGATGAGGGGATAGAGAGCGACTCGAACGGAGAAAGGTCCTTCAACTTCTCCTTGCATGATGAAAAAATTCAAGCGAATACGGGGGGAGGAGGGGCTTGAAGGGACGCCGAGGAGGACTTCTATATAAGATAACACGAACATCGGATTTTTTTTCAGGGTTTTTCAAATTGGAGTCAGAGGTCAGATGCAGGAAATCATGGGAAGGACAGGGGGTGAAAGGCGTGCAGAGAGCCTCAGCCTACACAACAGGGAAAAGTCAGGGGGGACGAAAAGGTGATTGCCGTGGGAACTCTCAGCGCAGTAGCCTGATGAAGAAGCCGAGAAAATTGCAGGGAGGGGAGGGGTCGCGGGAGAGGAAAGGGTGTGGAAAGCTCGATCAGCCGTCGAGTCTCTTTTACCCTCAGTGTAAAAGTCCAGCATAGGACCGAAGGGGTTCAGCGTACTTGGACCGCGCAAAAGAGAAGGATATCGAGCACGATACTCGACTTGAAAAGGGAGGGGAGGGGGGACTTAGTAACCGGGGAGGCTGGTTGGGGGAAAAAGGGGCGCGGACAGTTTCTTCACAAAGTGGGGGAAGACGATGACTCCGAAATCTCGACAGGGAGAGGTAAAACCGAAAGCCGAAAATGGCATCTTCTATTGAAGAGGGGGGGAAAAAGGGCCTGAAGAGTTACCCCCAAACGAGAAAGAAAGGGACAAACTTACTGACTGAGGGGCCAGAGGACAGAAAATAAACGAAGGGGGTTCTGGCGTCAGCGGGAAGACTTGGAGGAGGGGTACGTCGGGACTATCCAAGCGGACCGACTGACAGCATCTAGCGGACGAGGCACACTGCGAGAAAGTAAGATAGACGGGTCTTATTGTACTCGGGAAGACAAAAAGGAAAAAAAATCGACGGGACTAAAAGAACGGGACATGGAGAAGGGAACAATCGTGAGGGCGAAACACTGGGACTAGAGTTGCTCAATCAGCCTTTCGCCTCTGTCCGGAAAGGGACGTCCACTGATTGACCAAAATCGAAGGACAAACGACTGCCAAAAGCAAGGAAACGTCAGCATAGAGAGGAGTGAAGCCCTACGTCTTGCCGCTAAGGGGAGGGAACAAAAGGACGCTCCATCAACCAATTCTTCAGACGCCCTTCGATCGAACTGGGGCAAGAGAGGGGACTTCACTTGGAAGGAAAAGAGTCGCCTGAAACTACCACAAAATTTCCGACACCAAAGAGGGGGGGGGGATCCCACACATAAAGAAAACTCGGGCCAAGGACGATCTCTAACGTCGGGGCCGTGTCTGTTTAAAGAAAAAACCAGAAGAAGGTAGCGTAGTCAAAAGGAAAGGGGTCCGCTCTCCCGGAACTTCAGCAGGCTGAGGAAGTTAGAAAAGGCGTCATGTCTTCGAAGTGACGCCGTACGCCTGAAAAAAGACTCGGAAAGGAGGGGGGAAAAAAAAAAAACAACCAGGTTTGGGGGGGGGAAAGTGACACGAACAGAGAGAGATCACAAGGAGTGAGAGGAGGGAGGTCAAAAACCTCTAATAATCCGCGGACGGTTAAGCATCGAGCTGTTCAAAGGAAGAAGAACTGGGAAAGATTACTCCGGGAACGGGAAGGTGAAGCTCGGAAGTCTACGGATTAATGGGGGCTTCAAATATAGAAAAGATAGAATCTTTACGGGTCAGCAAAAAAAACCCTCCTTCGCGCTAAAAAAGAACGTTACCTAGGGGAGGGGGAGAAGGCCGGGAGCGTGAGAGGCTATGGTGAGTCCCGGAGCCGGGTTCTCTTCAGAAGTCGAAAGGTCTTTACGGGGGGGCAAAATCGGGCCGATGAAAAAGGGGGGATCGCGAGGCGTTTCACCCTCCCGATCGAGGGGGAAGGAAGGGTCGAAGCATCTCGGGTACTCTTAAGATTCGGATTCGAGAAAAAGTCAAGTTTATGTACCACACGCTAAAAGGCGAATGAAAGGGGGGGAAAAGAAACGCATGAGTGAGTGTGGGAGCGGAAGGAGAGGGGGGGAGGACGAAAAGACGCCGCTGATCTTCCCCGTCTCTCGGAAAAATGGGGAAAAGCAAGGAGAGGAGGTGCAAGGAACCGATAAGAGAGAGTGCGGGGGGCTCAGGAGGGGCTGCTCTAGGAGTTCCCAATCCGAAAGATGAGGGGGAGGAGCGCGCCGTGTGCCGATCGTCCATGCGGGGGGAGGGGATCGTCCACCCCGTCACCGCGCCGCCGCCCGAGAAAACACGGGGCTTCGGCTGACGAAGACACCAAAAGCCGTCTTCGGTTCGCTGGGGTGATGAGCATGGAAAGGAAAGATCAAGGGGGAAAAAAAAGAGGTGTCGAGAGGAAGTGAAAAGTGTAAAAAGGCTCGGGGACTCAGGAGAATGGAAAACGTTCCTAGCGATTAGTAAACAAGCGGGTCTGAGCGGTTAAAATTATAAGGGGGGAGACCCAATGTCTAACTAACTTTCACGCGCACTGGGGTCAAGGGAGGATGTAATACGAGGGGGACCTGGCCACGACGAAGGAGGTCATCGGAGTCGGGGGGAGCTTTGTGAGCTAACCCTACCCCGAGCGCATGTAAGTGGGAGCGGGGGGGGGGTAAGAGATAGACCAATTTGTCGGCAAATATCGAAGCGGACAGAGGGGGGATGGGACGATTCTCTTCTCGAAAAGTATTCTGCTCATGAGGGGCCAACCGCATCGAATCAATTACAAGACCCGAAAAGGCGGCGAGAAAAAAAGGATAACAATCATATCAATGCGACATCGGTAAGAAAGGAACTCCAACGTAGAAATCCATAGAGTGAGTGAGAAGTGTGGAGTGTCGAACCGAACGCCTCTCTGGGGACATAGGAAACGACAGAGCCGCCCATTCTTCTCCAAAAAGATTCGCTGGGAACTCACAAGAGGGGGGGGAGGGTCAGGGGAAGCGAGTAACTAAGATCAAGGTCTAAGGGGGACGAAAAAAACGGAGAGTAAAATAGAGATATTAAGCTACTCTAAGGGTCAGAGAAAGGGAGTAAAGGGACGCATATGTTCTGTGAAGTGACGGGGACGCCTTTCCGTAGTGTCATGCCCTAAGGTTAGAGGGAAAGGGGGGGGGCCTATGCCTCCCTGAATTTACTCAGGTAGTGCGTTTTGGGAAACGGGACGGAGGCATTGATTGAAAGTGGTCAACTTTGGAGAAGAAGCCTACAGCGCCTTAAGGCCGGGTGCCTTTAAAAGGGGGGGAGTCTACGGTCAGGATGAATAGGAAAGAAGGAAACCGGGATTCATCCGGCGGCCTAAGACAGGGTGTCGCACGTCGAAACAAAAGAGGGTGTTCCAAGCGGGTATCGTGAGAAAACACTTTCAGACTGCGGACCTTAAAGTGGGGGAGGGGGAGAAAGTAGTGGCCCGCTAAAGGCGAATCGGACGGTGCAATCCTCGGGGGAGCTCATTGAGGGACCGCGGCCAGAGGGTTGTTGTCCTGTCGCGTGAAATGAAAGCAAGGGGAAGAGATGACTCCGAAAAGGAAGGAGGGGACTATTACCGAACTCCGTCCACTGAAGACGTTCTCGAAGCAGGAAAGCAGTGAGTCCGAGAACTAACTAACGGCGCATGACTGCCAGGGAATGCCAGCGTGGAACAGGAGAAGGGGATGGTGTAGTTAAACTGATCTAAGTCGCGGCGATGGCCTGACGGGGCGGGATCAAGACGAGAAGAGAGCTCGGCTATCGCAACAAGGAGATTACCCTTGGAAACTCTTAAGGAGAATAGGCGACGAGGGGTAACGCAAGGGAAGATCCGGAAAGATAGCAATGTTCGAGAAGAGACGGTTGAGTCCAGGGAACGCGTTAGCTGACGCGCCGCGGGAAATTCCGAACGGACTGAAACGAAGAGGGCCTTCGCGAAACGAGCTCCTGAGCCTGAAGGGGAGACAAAACACCGGATCGTCATCGGTCATCGCTCCTGTGGGTTACAAAAGTAAAGGGGGGAGGGAACGTCAATCTGAAGCGACACGCAGCGAGTAAGAAAAAAAGGGGCGTCTTCTGATAGACTTAAGCGAGTGGAGAAAAAGTGTGAAAAGGTGACGAAGACAACGTCTCCACTTCTCCTAGCCCCTCAGGAACAACAGAGCCACCAGACTAATCGAACCTTTGCCCCTGCACGAATAGAAAGGACCAGGTTGCCCAGTGGATCTGTCGACCCTCCGTCACGGAATTGCTAGGGCGAGAGGGGTCGCGAGAAGACCTCTTACAATCGGATTGGAGCTTCATCTAACATTGAAAGGAAGGAGAGGAAAAAACGGGGAGGCTCGCCGACGAGCTCGGAGTCACCTCGCTTCTTCTAAGTTAAGGAAGAAAATCTTCTCAATGAGTGAAAAAGAGCGGAATCACATCAGAACAGAGAGCCGAGGGACTCGGAGAACGGAGGGAAAAGTCCAGACCCTTACTCCTTTATAACTTGACCTATTAAGAGAAGGGAATAAGAGCTGAGGGAGGCGGAAGGGCGGGGTTCCTCAGACGACTCACTCTCTTTGAATCCTCGAAAGAAACTTGAAAAAGGGAAAAAACCTTAGCTCGTTTCCTGAATCAGTATATGGGAAAAGAACTCCCTTGGAGGCATTGAGGAAGCGCGATGTTTCAGGAAAACGGGTCTAGTCCGGCGACAGGAGTCGACTTCAAGGGACGAAGGGAAAATCGATCGTCTTGTCTAAGGAGGGTAATTGCTTAAGACTCACCGTAGATCTAAAAGCACTTTCATATTCCCGATAGAAAAAAGTCGGTGACACTCCGGGCTGAGTGAACGGACTGAGACAGGGCAGGATGGGGGTGTGCCGTGCTAGAGGAGTACGTTCGACGAAGTAAAGGGGAAAGAGTCCATGATCCTCAGGCCAGAGATCAAGGAGTTGGACACGGGGGTCATCCCCTCACGCTCGGAGCGCTAAAAAGAAAAAAAAAAAAGTGAAGGAAGAAAGACTGCGGAGTTCCTAGTCAAAAAAGACCAAGGGTTGGAGGAAAGGTTACTCAAAGGGGGGAAAAAAAGAGGAGAAGGGGGGAAAATAGGGTCAATGCGTTTAGAGTACCCGAAAAGGAAAATCGACGCCGCGCTTCCCCAGCCGAGAGCGAAAACCACAAAAAAAAGTGTTCGAGGGGGAATCGTGAGGAAAAAGTCCGGGGAGCGAGGGCGTAGTTGAGTTCGTCTAGAGGAAAGCAAAAAGGCGACTCCTCGAGCACCATATGAAGGGGCTGCTGTTTAACATTAAAAGTCAAAAGTGTCGGTTGGGATAGTCGACCCAAGTGCTTCCGAAAAAAAAGCTGGAAAAAGCCGAACTACGAAAATTCCTTCAAGTCAAAGAAGAGGGAGCGGCGCATTAGGGGGTAGAGGTGCCCACTACTTCGCTGTGCACCGGGAAAAAAAAATTAGGGAAGATACGGTTGTAGCACGAGTTCAAGGGGATATACTGAAGAAGATTTCGAACACAGAAACGGGAATCCTGATCCGAAGGGGAAACCCTTCAGGAAAATGCGAGGCAATCTTCGACCGAGCAATCAAGGCTTACTAAAAAGGATATTTTCAAAACGGGAAAAGGGACGTCAAAGGAAAACCGACCGGGAAAGAGGTTCGGCAAGACGATCAAGGCTGGCCAAACGATAGCATATATAAAAAAGGGGAGAAAAGAAAAGGAAAAAAAGCGAAAACGACCAGATAGTAAAGGGATAGGGGGGGGGGAAGCCGTTTCGAGCTCGCGGGTCGACACCTAAACGGACGTCTTCGCCAAGCGTTTGACAAAAGCTGGGGGCTGCCAAGGGGCCACAGTTGAACGAGGGAAATTAGTCGACTACAGCTCTCAACAACAACTGATTATTATTCAAAGCTATAGGGGAATCAAAGGGGGACTGGAAAAGCTCCAACGTCTTCCCTTCCTCAAAGGTTTTGGAATGCTCAGTCGACTCATGGGGAGAAACGAAAGTGAGGAAATCAGGACGAACACGTCGAAGTAACAAGAACTCCCCTGATTAAGGGTTCAGTGGGTACTTGATCCGGATCTGGGGCTCATTGATCTGCGGGGGTCATGAGGGGGGGGGAAAAAAGGTAAGAAAAAGAATAAAACGAGAACTTTCCACGGCCGGGTGAGTGGTCATTTACGAGAAGAACTGGATGGAGTCGCTACGCCGTCTCGTTAACGAGCAGAGAGACTCACTACGGGGAGGAAGGCGGAGAATTTGCGCCTGATCTAGACAACCTCGACCAGGGGGAGAGGTGACCCGCGGCGTAACCACAGATTCTACTCGGACGCTGGCCGGTGCAGAAAAGGGGACTAAGAGTCAAGAGAACTATCCTCTTGTTACCAAGGGCAAGTTAATGCTTAGGGGGGAAGTTTTGAACGTGACCTTTCGTATCACTTTTCGACGGAGAAGAAGACAAGGGCTAAGGCCCAGGCCTCCTCCGGAAAACTTCAAATAGGGGGAGAGATTCGAAACTCCACGGTCGATACGAGGAAAACGCCTGACTTCCCTGGACTTGAACAGCGTGAAGCAAAATCGAAAAAAGAACAGGTGGTGTGTCATCAAGAACTACTGGGGGAGGGCTCGGGACGGGGATGGGTTGCGAAGACCATTACCTCACTTCCGCATCTCAGGTACTGAATCAAGAAAGGTCACTACTCGACCTCCGCTCAAATAGGGCAATCAGAGGACTTGAAGACATGAGCAAAGCCAGATCCGGGGGCGCGTTCTTACAGTTGCAACCAGGGGAGAATCTCCGGAAAAAAGTATTACGATATACCGGGGGGGGTAACCTCGGAGGAAAATTCGCCATAGAACGCACGCGCGGACTCCGTATTCACGTCGTTCATCAGAAAGGTTAAGGGCTATACCTCCCCGGGTACCTTCATGGGTCCTATCATAGGAGAGTAGTCGAAACATTCAACGAGTAGCGGTCTCCACCCCTTCCTCGGCGGGTACAAGGGGAATGAAGCCGTTACTGAAGACCTGATAAGAAGACTCTACGCGAAGGAAAAAGGTCAGAGCGAGAGACACAATCTAGTGGCCTCCCCTTCACGAGCTCGTAACTCTTGGCCCGTTGAAGGGGGAATGATCTGGAAAAGTATGGAGAGTCGCAGTCTAGATTTCGATTAGCGAAACGCCAAGTAGGAAGTTAATGATCAAGGAAGGTCGAACCGGTCTTCATGTCGTCGCGTTACTCAGGGGGGGGGGAAGAGGGGGAACTACGAGAGCGAAAAAGAAAGAGCTTAGAGGTGCGCGTGACCGAAAGATCTCCTCAAAAAAAAGAGTAGGATGTCTGCGGGCGTAAAGAGCAAATCGGTGAATAAGGGACGTCTGAGCCTCGCGTCACCAACCCTACGACCAAAGGGGGATTGAAATCAGAAACGTCCTACTTCTCTGAAGGATTTCTTCAAGAGAGGGAGGGACTCCATCAGAAAAATCTCCGGGGAAGGGGCGACAGATCACTTAAAAATAAACGGCCGTTCGCATCTTTTGAAACGTGAATTTGAGACAGGGACTAGCGATGGGGTTGGGCTTCACCTTATCCTTGGGAGATTCGAGAAAAGTAGTCAAGTAACCCACTAGCTGATTCGTCCTGGGCGAGAGCGGAAGGGCAAAGGAAAAATATACGGGAGGGGGCTCGACGAGTGACCTTCAGAACGATATCGGGAAAAGGGACTTGGGGGGAAAGGGAACGGACTATGAAAAAAGCTTTGACGTGGTCGTGGGAACTTCTAGAATTAGATAGTGAGGGACTGGCAGCTGGAATTCAGTAAAAGAAGCGGTAAGGCGCGGTTCAAGACAGGTGACGAGAGCCCGCTGAGAAAAGCTCCGAAAGTCGGTAGATAGAACGGCGTTCTTCTACTAGGATTGGAAACCGAATCCGAGCGAGTAAATTTGGAAACGGTACATGGAAGCGCCTTGGGGAGGCCGCAAGAAGATGCGGAAGTTCGTTCATTGATTGATCACCAAAAGAGCGAGGCTCTCCCGTCGCGGCGAGGAACCGAACACCCACCAACGGTTGGTCTATCGGGGCGTGCAAGGACAGAAGCAGGGCAGTGGAGCGAAGTGCTTGCTTCAGCGAGGGATAAGAAAGGCCGAAGGCAGTGGAATTGTCCGGCGGCGGGGGGAAGGGGAATCGGATCAAACGAGCGTGTCGGAGCGTCCGGGGAGTCATCAGTCCGACAAAATGAGATGGGTTGACCGACACCTATGCACAAGGGAAAGGTTACCGAAACAGTCCAGGCAAGCTTTTCAACTCTAAGGGTGCTCAGATTAGGCTGTAGGGGCTACTCGGAGGGCCGGGAAAATCTCGACGGTTGGATCGCTTCTATGGGGGGGACCTGTATATGGCATCAAGAGGGAGTCTTCGCGCACCGATTGGACAGATGACTCCACCCTTCGTGGAGGAGAGGGTGAGTAGAGACCTGCGTAATTCGATGAGAAAAAAAAGAGGCCACAGGCCAGAGTAAGAAAGAATCATGGAATTCTCGTTTTAAGGAGCGAAAAAGCAGGGAAATATGGAAAAAGGTTCTCTCACAAGAGGGATAATACATTAGCAATAGAAAGGAAAGGTAGAAGAAGTGGATGGGCAGCACAAGAAGCCCTCTCTGATAGGGAAGAAAACTAGTCAGAAAAGGGGGCTCAGTTGGGAAGAAAAGGAAACATCCGGAGGTCGAGGAAAAAAGTCCTGTGACGGGGAAAAGTTTCGAGTCTCAGGAAAGCTTCTCAAAAAAAAGAGGGGGGAAGTAAAGAGGGTAAAAACGACTGTATCTTCTCAACTGAGGCACCAGGAGAGTCCATCAGAGGGTTAAAAAGGGGATGGAGCGACAGGGTGAGTTGCCTATCAAACAAAGAGGAGTCGAAAAGAGCCTACTTCTGACCTTAGGACTCTGGTGCGATTTGGCAATGATCCGGAGAGGGAAAGCTTCTTGGTCATGGGAAAGTTTGGGGGGGAGGGATCCTGGCTGAGAAGGGTGAGGTATGCTCTACCTAGGGGGACTTTGGAATCAGACTCAAAAGGGATTGACCTAGCACAAGGCAATGGGGGGGGGGTGTGGAAATTTTATGAAAGAGGGTTACCATCACTAGAAACAACTCATTTCTGCAAGGGGGAGCCTTACCACTAGACGAAAAGGATAAAACAACCTAAGAGAAAGAAAGGTGCGCTCCGATGCTCAGTCCCCTAGTACGAAGCCAGGCAAGGAGAAAGGTAGGGTAACAGAAAAAGAGACTAATCGGGGAGGAAATCCGTCATGGAGGTCGATAACCGCTTAAACGGCGGGGTGGGGGTGCTAGTGGCAAATTTTATCACGGGGGTTCGACGAGGACGCAGAAGAAAAGCGTGAAAACGAAGATCCGCCGAAAGGGACCCTACGAGAGCGCATTCTTGAACAAGGGAGTCGAGGGGGACGATGTAATGGCTCCACCTGGTCCAGGGAAGGGGCTTAAGCACGCCAAGCGAAAAAGAGAGACCGTGTAAGAGGAGAGACGCAAGCGGGAGACGGACGACTGGTGACGGGTATTGAAAAAGAGAAAGAAGCACGAAGGGGACTTAGGACAGTAGTCTACGAAAAGGGGGGACAGTTGAACGGAACTGGCAGACTCTCGGAGGCGGGCCTGGGGCTCCGAGAGCAAGAGTTGAATCGATCATTTCTAGCAGGATTCCTGGAGAGAGTGGTGATCAAGTCAGCTTAGAGACCGCGGGCCTAATATGAGGGAAAAGTCAAGGGATGCAAGAATCCCTAAACTCATCTACGGACACCAAACCGTTGTTTGAGAGCGTTGTGAATCAACCTACCTGTTAAAGGAAGGAGAGAGATCTGAAGGCGCAAGACAATTCAAACGTCTACTTTCGTAGCAAACCCGAGCAGAAAGACGAGGGGCGCGGCTGGAAAATAAGAGGCAGGAGTCATATGAACCATTACGACTAAGAAACCCCATAGAACCCTTCAGGAAAAGGACTGCCCCTAGTAACTTCTTCTTCTCCTTGTTTCTGTTGAAGTGGAAGGCTCGAAGAAATTTAGGAGCAGTTACATAGATGGGGGCCGAATGGAGAGATATCGCATCCTTCCTCGAGGAAAGGAGATTCAAGCGAAAAGTCTTCAGTTCTTAAAGTGACAGAAAAAAATCTCGAGGAATTCAGAAACGGCTTCTTCTCGGCTTGTAACCTAACTCAGAAGAATTATTGTAATAAAGATCTTCTTACGCGAAATCTAATAACCGAGGAGACTCATAGGACCTCACCTTCAAAGTCAAAGAAGAAAGGACGCCGGGGTCCCTAAATGGGACGATGAAGCATACTAGAGGGGGGGTCCTAATTTTTCTCCAGAATCTCCTAAAAGGAGGGGAAGAGAGCTTTGACGGATCCGAAAAAAAAAAAAAGAACACTGAAGCCCTCCTTTCAAGGTCGGTGATTTGGAGAAAAGGGAGGGTTCTGAGCTCTGATTTTTTTTTGAAAAATTCCAAGGAAGATCGTCAGGCCTGCGACGTCTTCGTTCAAGTTTACGAAAGCTCATCGTAGGATGGTCGTCGTAAGCTTTCTACCTCCCTATGAAGGGAGGGGTCTCAGATTAGAAAAGGAGGACATCCCTTCCCTGGGAGGAAATCCGGCTAAAATGAGGAACGGAAAGGAAATGAAGGGTGAGTGTTCCTTCTCTGGGGGGGAAAGTCTGAGGGAAAGGGGGGAAAAAGGGTGCTCAAGCTTATCTGGGCCATTAGAGATAGGTTAAGGACGAGAGGATCAATTGGATCAGTCCCGCGCCAAGAAAAGCTCGGAAGACATGCTGGCACGAGGGGCGAATACGTCACTTTGAATAAGAAGGGGGAGAGGGATTACTAGTGGGGAAACGAAGAGGAAGTGTTGCCTATCTTCCGCGAGACGGGGGAGTTCGGAAAATTGCTTTTAGAGGCCCCCCAGTAGAGCGCAGAACTCGCGTCGCTAACATGAAAAAAAAAACCTTGGGGGTTGAGAGACGGCGTGAGGAGGGGGGAAAGGACCGGGTCAAGTGTAGGTTTTGAGTAGTTGGGAAAGAAAGGGAAGTCGTACTCTAAAAAAAAGGGAGGAATGTGGGGCGTCGTCAAGAGAGTCTGGCACACAGAAGGGAGGTTTCTTGATTCAGAAGCAGAAAAAACTAGGAACTAGAAAGAATGACAACCTGGGAGGGGCTGCAGCGATAAAGGGCCAAATCTTTCCACATGATCGTGAAAAGGGATCGGACTGCCCACCGAGACTGGGACAACGGGGGACCTATTTCTCATTCCTTACGTTTTTAGCACGCACGAGAAAGGCATCAATACGTAGGGCGCACAACTCGGGATCCGAAGAAAGGAAAAAAGAATTCGGCGCTAGAAAATATCATCACAAGTCTTACTAGGGAGAGGGGGGTCCAACACCAACACCGCCAAAATCCCGAGGAGAAGAGGAATACCGAGGGTTGAGGAGGACGTGTAGAGGGCAATGAGTCAAAAAAAAAAGAAGGACCAGAAAAGAAACACTCGAAGAAGAGGGCGAGGAAAGATAAAGTAATCAAGGGATAGCAGTGTTAGGCGAGTTTTGTAGAAAAGAGCTTGGATGGAGACTAAGGCATTCGCCATGCTCGACGCACTAACCGATCTTTAGTTCGAATGACAGCCGCGTAAAAGGAGCGCTGCTCCTGCGATAAAAAAACCACAAAGGAGGAGGGAAAGGAAAAAAATATATGGGGAGAACGAGATGATCGTCTTAAAAACGGCTTCCAAAGAGGAGACACCATCAAGGGGAGCGCGGAAGAGGGAGAGGGGGAGTTTCCTAGGGGGAGAGGGACTAACACCTGGCGCCTACAAATCTCCAGGAAGGAAAACTCTTTATTCTGGAGGAAAATGTCTGAGGATAAGTGGGGGCGTGCTCGTTGAAGGGGGGAATCGTGTTAATCCTGTCGAATCCGCCTACACCTCTAAAAAAGGGGAAAGGAACGGGGAGGGTCTCCAAGGAAGGGGGAAAAATCTCACTCATACTCCGGAGGCTCGCCTCGGTGAGTTAGGCACGCTGCAGAGTAAAGTGGGGAGCCGGAGAAACTAGCCGGGAGATCGAGGGTTTACCTCTCCGTTCCCGCAAGGACTTAACTATGAAAGAGGTAGGTTGAAGACAAAAAGTCGAAGAGAAGTCTATAAAGAAAGATCCTAGTAGGGGGGAACAAAAGGGTTCAAGGGCAGGGGCGGAACCCCTCGAGGTTTTGCACTCGAAGCGTACATAAAACTATTAATAGAAAACTCTAGTTTACTAAAAAATGAGGAGATATTAATTGCCTAACAACGGCGGAAGAGGGAGAGGCGCGAAATCAAGTCTTCAAATTGTAAAAGAGAGGAAGAAATGCGGGAAACTTCCCAGGGAATTTCCAGGGGCAAGGCAAGAGGAACGGGGAAGGACCTTGGTTGTCTTTCTTCACGGATCGGGAAAGAGGAGGTCTGAGGGGGGAGACGATACACGCTGCCAAAACTGCCGCATAGAGGCGGAAAGAAAAGGCAGCTTCCTGGTTCCGAAAATAAGGCTGGAAGATGTTTAGATACTCATCACAAAGAAGATAATCGGGACCACCGGAGGTCTCTTTCTTATCACGGGGAAAACTCTTTAAAGAAGGTGGCTTCCGATAATGGTATAGAAGGGAAACTGCCTCCAAGTCAGCCGGGGGAACCTACCCTTCATTCACTTCAGTTCAGAGGGGAAGGGGGAAAAAGGAGACTTATTGGGATCCCCGGAATGTCTTCACGAGAGATGAGCTGCACGGCCGTCGGAAGACCGATGGGCGTAGGACGCCCTTCCGATCGTCAAAAAATTGGGGGAGGAAAGTGACTGACTCATTATCAGCCTGGCTCCTCCGGGAAAATACTAGGAAAAAAACATCAATTAGGAGAATCCTCTTCAAAGTCACGGAAGAGAAAAGAAAGGAAAAGGAGTCTCCGTGGGTGAGATACCCTTCGAAACGGAGATTCGAGCGTACTGGACGCTCCATCTCCGGATGAAAGTTGCGTTATCTTCATCTTCCGGGTCGGCAAAAAAGAGGTAAGGGTTTACTTGACGCAGGATGGAGGAGACTACGAGCGAGACTTCCCCGAGAGGTAACGTTCGAGGCCGACTCGGACAAAACGGAAGAAGAAAAAAGAAGCTCAGTCTTGTTCACCGCGCACAAAAAGCCGCGGTGAGAGCTCCTTCTTCAAATCCCGAATAAAGGCTCAAGTATGGGAAGAGAGACAGGACTAAATGGTGCTGGAGAAAGCGAAAAGGGGGAAAAAAGTCGATCTCCTAGAAGAAGGGTCGAGCAGATAGAAACTGGGAAAGTTTGAGAAGGGGTAAGCTTGATAAAGGAAGGAATTGTCTCCCTTCATGTTTCTGGGGAGGATATGTCAAGAATCAGGGGGCTGAAGGGACATTAGGAAAATGAGGTATGACAAGAGAGGGCAACTCTGCGGGCTATCTCTTAATTAGAAATTTAAAGAAAAGAACTAAGGTGTAGACGAGCAGGTACTCTTCATAGGCTATGAGAAATGGCTGGGGGCTGGCCCCTAGAAAATGAAACAAAGCTATTAAAAAGGAGAGACTGTTCAGTTTAAGGAGCCTTGGTCCTTAGTTGACGAAGGAGCGCTTAGGGGAGAAGTCCCTCTTCATTCATGGATAGTGAAATGGTCATAGAAATCTCAGAATGAGCGTCGACAAGTGCTCACAAGGAGGTCAATGCGAAAATTTAAAAAAAGAGTCAAAGAAGAGGAAGGGGGAAGGAAGATTGGTACAGACATCTCCTGGGTAATTACCGGGACAGGAGGGATTAAGGAAGGAGGTGGTGACCCACCCTTCCCCGCCCGCGCACCGGCAGGAGACCGAGTCGCGTCAGAGCCGAAAAAAAAATCTGGAACGAGGTTAGCTCGGAGGGATGACGGGAGGAAAAAAAGGGCAGAAACGCCGGGTAGGGGTTTCGGCAAGATTGAAAATCTTCTAAGTGGAAATGCGACTCGGGAAAGAGGGGAGATAGCAACGGGAGTCACACGCGATTCGGATGAAAAGGAGTCAGAGTGTCCGAGGTTCACGTAGCACCTATGACAAGGGGCCCCGCCTAAAAATAAGGAAAAAGGAAGCAGCAACTGGACGGGAGGGAGGTCGGGGCGGGGAGATCCCCAACAATCGCGGAACAAGGACAATGTACTATGGGGGAGAACGTCAAAGGGGGGACAGACTAATCTACCGGCCCAGAGATGTAACTAAAAACTCGTTGAAATCTTAGGATGAAAATGTGTCATGCAAAAGGGTCGCTTCTCCTAACCAGCATCACAGGGAGGACTGAGAGAGGAAGCTCTAAAGAGAGGGGAAATGAAACAGAAAAAAAAGCCTGTGAACTTTCAGAGGGTGGAGGAGTGCTCAAAGGCAAGACGTCAAAATACACTCAATCGTAGAAAAAGAAAATTGCAGAGGAACGAAAAAGGAATCAGGAAGGAAGGGTTTGTAAAACCGTGTTGACCGAACGGGCTTCAAGAGACAAAGAGGCGTCGCCAACGCGGGAGAAAAAACTTCTGTCGTAAAAATGACATGGCTCCGGGTACTAAAGAAACATCTACTCCTTAGAAAAAAAAACACAACAGGAAGTATATATATTACTTGAACTAGGGTCAGGTCTGTCGGGCATAAAAAAAGAATGGGGGGGTTCGGAGTTAAGAGTGGCGACGAGAGTCTTTTCATAGGGAGATCAGAAACACTAAATCCGAACCTGATTACTCTCTTTAGGGTTTTCTTTTAGGGGGTCCGGGGGAGGTTCTGAGGCTGTTGTGATCTGCTTGGTTTCAGCTGTTGCGGGGCAAGACTACACCTCGAAAAGGGGAAAAGAACTGGGAGAAGGTTATTTGGTTTCACTCTCCAATAGAAAAGGCTCCAGTGGTTGGGAAAAGGGCTAGACAAAAATAATTGTATTCATCCGAGATTCAAAGAGGGAGAAGCTCGAACAAAAAAAAATCTGCTGAATAGAAATCTCGGTGGGAAGCTCCGTTGACTACCCACCGAAACTACTGATCCCTGGGGAGGAAGAAATGGTCCGCGACCAAGGATGGGGGATAACGTACCTCTGTTTCAAGGAGAGGAATTCGGATTAGGTACAGCCCCGCGTGGGGGAAGAGGGTTAAGTTCAAGTGAACGGGGGGGGTATGACGATTATCAAACCCGAGAAGAAAAGAAGTGGAGTAAGAAAGCCGTCCAATAAAATCTTGTCGCTCGAAGAGAATCTTTCCCTGCGAGGAAAGAACTCGAAACCAACACTGGACTTGCCAGAGTACGAAACTAGAGAAAGAGAGAGCCCTGGGGGAGGGAAGCAGCGCGGGGCGCTGCGGAGGATTTACGTGTCATCCACTCATCAGCGCCGACGAAAACAAGGTCGACTTCCCTTACTTCAAATAAGGAATAGAAAAGCGATCTGGAACGAAGCCTAACGCCTTTAAGCAGGAGCCGGACACAATAAAACGGGCGCTTTCTTAGAATTTGTCACAGAGGATAAGCTCAAGAAGAAGTTCAACATATATCTCATTTGTCATCGTCGGAAAAGTCGAGAGACGGAAAAAGAAGGGGACGTCGGGGATCGGCCGGTCAGACCAGGATTTACTCAAGGGAAAGTGCGTATGAGGGAAAGCGGAAAAGACTAAAGAACGAGCAATGTAAACACTTATAGGGAGGAACCTAAGAGGGAAAAACTTCATGATATGTCGGCGGGGCTTCACCTTTGGGAAGACCAGCGAAGGAGTCAGAACAGAAACCCATCGCGATAACAGCCCGTCATTAGCGAACCTCAGGGCACGAAAAGGGAGGAAGGTTGGGTGTTCGGTAAGTGGGGGATCTGGGCTCTCCCGTAAGTCAAAGGAGGCATTAAGAGAATCGCCTAAAAAACTTCATAGCTTATTGTTTTAGGGGAAAGGGAGGAAAGGCGTAAGGGAACGAACGGCTCTCTCCTACTAGAAGAGGTCGTCACCGAAGTCGCGGGGGATCGGAAAAAAAACAAAAACGGAGGAGGAAAATATAGAGTATCTGCGAGGGTTCGGTCACGGGAAGGGGAAAGGGGGGAAGAGGAATAGAGGCTACTATGGAAGTCCGCTACTACCAAGGAATCAGTAGAACGGTAATATTAATCTCCTAAAGCTACTCTATTAAGGAACGAGCGGGGAAGACCATTAAAAAGGACGCGCCTAAATTGGGAATTTTTATCAGAGACTGAAAAAAGGGGACCGGGAGAATATCGTGTAAAACCTATTAGGTTACTCCCTATAGTTGAGGCTGCTGGAGGTTGCACGGAGCTTTTCTCTTCTATGAAGGCAGAGAAGTGTCTTGAAGGGGGGTGGAGAAGCTACGGAGACAGCGGGGCTGATATGGGGGGATCGCTTAATGTTCGTGACCGAAAGGAACGAAGGGGGGGAGGAATTGCTCTCCGGCATGATATCGTCGGACCGGTCCTTTTCTGAAAAACTACGAGAAAGGTTGAAAATTACTATGCTACTGAAACGGGTCTTGGGGCAGCGGGGAGGGGAGAGATGGGCAGGAAAAATTGGTACTCCTCGGGGTTAGTACTGAGGGAGGCATTCTCGTACAAATGATTCTGAAAGCCACGACTCAACAGGAAACGGAAGGGCTCTACATTCTCCAAAAGGTTAGCCAACCGAGGAACTGAGGACAAACACTCTTAGCCTCTGGGGAGTAAGGGGTGGGGCCCGGTCACCTTTTTTAGATCGGCCCGCGTGATCAAGTGTCTAGGAACCGCCCGTCAAGCTCCCGCAGATCCCAGGAGGGCCCGCTGACGAACGAACACAACAGGAGGCGTTTCGCTCAGTGCGGAGACCTGTAAAGAAAAGCAGAGGGGGCGCCGTGAGTAGTTGGAGGAGGTAATTATGATGGAAATCTGGACATAGAATGGGGGGGACTCTTTCGTCACGCGATCCACACCTGGGGAGGAGCGGTTGCGGTCAGCTGTAACCAGGGAGCCAACTGGGAGCTCAAAGCAAAGGCGCTTTTCCTGCTAAACATAAGGGAGGGCCACCAGTATCTTTCTCGATCGCTAGGAGGTAACCCAATTTCCCCCGTTAAGTTAGACGCAGGGAGGAAGGGACAAAAGGAGCCCGGGAATTAATAGGCGTTTGGGAGAGCAATCTAAGTGGAAGTGGGGGGGGTTTGGGGGCGGGGGTAACTGTGTGGAAAGGAGAGTGACGGAGAGGGAAGGGCCTTGTGAAAGAAGGCAATGATGGATCAAGAAAAACTCGTAAATTAGAGTTGTTAGGAGCTAGAAAAAGGGGATCCAAAGATCAAAGGGAGCGAACGAAAATCTTATACAAACATTGATCAGGAAACGAAAAGATGGAAATATAAATAGAGAGGACAGTTGGTCGAAAAAGACCCTCAGCTGGTCACATATCAACTAACAGATCGTAAAGGAGGTTGAACTAAAAACCTCTTCAGGTTAGTAGAGAACAGGTTGAAACTAGAGTTCCGGAATCTGTCAACCAAACACCTGAGAGTAAAAGAAGAGGGGGTTCGAGAGTGGGTGGGTAGGGGGTAAGTCGTACCTTCCCTGGTCCATCAGAAGGGGGGGGGTGGTCAAAGTCGAACTGGGAAGGAAAGGCCTTGGGCGTAGGGGGGGAGGAAAACACCTTAAACGACACTTCTATTACCCTTATTAAACTCTGGATTCGTAGATTGGGGGAGAAAGGTTGGGTAAGGGGGGGGTTAAAAAAACAAAAAATAAAATTGGGGGTGATCGGAGGAGGGTAACCTTTATAGAAGCCTGAAGACCGACGGTTCAGGAAATCGTCGACTCGTTATTTGCAGGGGAAATGAAAAGGGAAGGACGGGGTGGATATCTTTTAAAGAAGGTCAAGAAGGTGAGACGGAGTAGTCCAGTTGCAGACGCTCGAAACAACGCGAAGATTAGAAAGCGAACCGAAGTTCTCAACTCAGACCTTAGCTCGGAACCGGTGCAAGGGGGGGGAACACAGGCGAAGAGCACTATCCTCAGTCTGGCCAGCTGGTCCGGCGTTAGGGGAGGCCCCGACGGGGGGATAGGAGTGAACAGGGCTGGGTCGAAGTAAAGACCACTAGAAACGAAAGCGATCCTGGGAACGAAGGAAAAAGCATCTGGCGCGGGCTCAGGAGACAAAAACGGATTTCGCGATGGCCTCGAGAAGAAACTAACGAAAAAAGGGCCTGGGCATTGTGACATCGTACAAAAACGATCGAAGTAGGCGGAACGTCAGAAAAAGAGGGGAGGCGGGACGGGGGACCGGGTTCGGGTATCCAAGAAGGAAACCGAATTCATCTAAAGGGAGGGCGTCAAAAAAAACAGCGCTTCCCTTTAGTCACACTCGTGATAGATCCAAGGGTGGGAACTCCTCCTGCCGCACACAGTGGCATAAGACAGGATCGAGGGGAGAGGGGCTTACCAGGGCCGGTTCTCAAGCTCCTTGGGGCTGAAGAGGGAGTTCCTAGGATAAGGCGGGCCAAGGCGTAAAGAGAATCGACCTACTCAGCAGCGAAGGACACCTCATGAAAGGGTTCCGCTCCTGTTAAGGGCACGTGCGTGGGGCCGGAAGGGGGGATGGCCGTAGAGAAAAAACGCTCGTCTAAAATTCCCTAAAGCAGGGCTGTCGGTGTTCCTAAGGACTAGATGGGGAAAGCTTCTTTCGGCAGGGGGGATTCTCTCTACTATACTGCATACAGGGACACAAACCGAGCTAGCAAAAAAAAAGGGGGGTCTCATGGTCAAATCGAAACGGCTTTCTCCCTTTTATTTTGTCCAGTGGATATGAGTACCAGGAGATCGAAGGCGGACTTAGAGTATAGGAGACCCGAGACGCGAAGGGATTTCATATATCTCCTCAGTCCATTTCGTCTTTACTTTAAATTCGGCTAGAAGAACTCGAGCGGTCGGCGGTGGGCTCTTTACCGAAGGGTCTCTATCCAAAAAAAACAAGATGATGAGGTAGAGATCTGCGGTCCCAAAAAGAACCAAGGTCAGGGGTCGAGTATGTCATTCTATCCCTAAAAGTCGGCACTCCGAAGAACTGCGCCTGGAGGGGGGGAAATTAAAGAACTGAAGAACAGGATTATTTCTTCCGATCTCTAAGGGGAGGAGCATCTAGAAGGAGGTACTAAGGAAACGGGAAAGAAATCCCCTTTCAAAAGTTCGCCAAAGTGGAAGAGTGTTTCAGGGCTGGTGCTAAGTCTATTTTGGGGGGAGCCGGGAAGACCGGAGCAGGCGGCCGGTGCAAAATGATACGTAAAAAGCGAAAATCGAGTGATCGAGATAAAGGTCCACAAAAAAGTAAGAGACGGCGGGGACGAGGAAATCGAAGCAGCACGGAGAGTACAATCGGGCAGATGAAAACTTACTATGGAAGGGGGAAATGAAGGGTGACGGGGTCGGGGGCAGGGAGGAAAGATCAAGACGAATTGGAAGGCCGGGAGGTGGGAGAGAACGTAATAACCTCAGCGATCAATTGTCTTTGGCGCGTGAAAAGTGATCAAAGAAACAAAGATGATCTGACTGGTACTGAGAAAAGGGGGGGATCCCTTATAGAGGGGAAGGAACCCTAGTTCGTAAGAAAAGTCGAGAGTTGTCCTGAAGTGGAAAGAGAATTGTCCGATCGGGGGAGAAAAGTCGTTCTGCTTGGTCTGTCCAATACAAGGAAAAGTCGCCCCAAGGGATGACGGATGAAAAAGGGGGGACTTTGCAGGTTCGCTATTAGTTGAGGAGCCCGGGGGAGTAAAGGTGTGCGCGGTGAAAAAGTTCGTAGAGAAAAAGGGGGGAAAGGGGGCGAAAGCTCTACTCAGAGGGGTGGCCGGAGTCGGAACGAGAGGGCGGAGCGTTGTATTCATCTTGAAAAAACCCAAAGCTGAGGGAGACAAAGATGAAAAGCAGTGTGGCGCGCGACTACAGAAAGGAAACTGGGGAAGCAGATGAGGGGTTCGATTTTTATCGGGGAAAAATAGGACGGGGAAAGTCATATGTTTTATCACTTCTGGAACGGGAAAGAACATCAGAGGGGAGGCTGAAACGCGGAATCTTAAAATTTTAAGAAAAGGATTTGCAGGGGGAGCGGCGGGTCAGTCAAAGGGCCGCGTAAGCTCTTATAAAATTCAAGAAAGGAGAAGATTCAAGACCAAAAACAGGCTTCATTAAGACGGGGTAGGAGGAACTATCAAACCAAGGAGAAGACGCAAACAAATCAATCGTCAAAAAAATAACTCAATAAAAAAAAAGGAGGAGGGATTGGGGTTTCGAGAGACTCTCAGGGGAATATGCACCGAAAGAAAGAAAAGGGTCTTCGCCAGCAAACGAAAGGTTGTGGGACAGCAGGCCTTTGACGACTATAAGACTAGTAGCGAGACACAAAAAGGGAAGATCTATGGGGAGAAAGCGAACGCTGGTCTTCAAGAAGGGGCCCTTGAGAACAGCAACAGATGTCGGGCGCCTGGCGAAGGGGAGGGGACTGGATAACCAAAGTGAGCACCGGGAGACTAAACACTTCTCTCCCTATTGAAGGATTCTTGGTAGGTAAGGAGGGGGAACTGAGAGGCTGGAGAATGGAGATTGGCAAATATTTGGGAGAAGGGTCGGGGGGAGAGACGTTCAAGGGGGGACTGGAAATAGAAGAAACCTGAGGGAAGGTTTCACTCTCCGCTCGGGGCTTCCTGGGAGGAGAAAAAAAAAAAGATAAGAAGCAGAAAAAGGCAAAGGAGGAAATAATTCTTCAGGAACCGATTGTTTCTCAGACGAAACAGGGGACTGAAAGGTCTAGCGGCGGGAATGGCAAAAAAACTTCCCTACTTCGAAGAATACCTTCCAGGGGAAAGAGGAATTGGGAAAAGGAGAGAGCAAGACTCAGGAGGGGGAAAACTTGACTTAAGGAGGATAGGTACCGAAAGAGAGGGGGTGGGGGCGTGGTGGAAGGACACTTTGTCGACGTGACTCCGAACGCCGTCCGACAAGCAGGGAAAAGCGAGTCCTGGATTTACAGGGGATAAAGGGAAGGATCTCAGTCGCGGGGTCCTCGCAAACTATACGCGCACATGAATGAAGAGGGGAGCCCGAGACCGTAAAAGGGAGGGGTGTCGGTCTTCATCGACGCGAGAGGCTTCCTGCGGAAGAGGGGGGAAGTGTCACTCAAGAGACGAGAGTCAACAAGGCGGGAGTTTTCCGGACTCGTTACTAGCGGAAGTCAAAGAGTAGTAACGTATCATCCCTCCGGGAGAACTCGAGAAAGAGACGCTCAAGGAAAGAGGGAGGAGGGGCTGATTCAATGTCACTCTTTTCTAAACTCCTTGAGCGACGGGAGATCAGGGAGAAGGCACTTAATGACCGGAGCCTACGCCGCATCTACGCGACCCAGGAGAAAAGGGGGGTGAAGGGGAGGGTCCTTCAAGGACCTTAGTTGTACAAAAACCCTGGAAAAAGGTTCCGCAGCTAAGAAAGACGAGTCTATCGGCCGCACGTAGCTTTCGGGGACGATAATAAACAATCGGGTCAACTCTTCTTTCTGAAACTTTGCTGAAAAAAAGGGAGTCGGCAAGGATAAGGCTGAGGAAAAAAACCTCGCAAGGAAAAAACTTCAGTTTCAGTAACAAAAAGAAAGAGGAAATATCTCGGGGGCGCGGTGTTCTGGGTGAAAAAAGAGGAGAGCAAAAAATGGGGCAAAAGGCTTCGTAGAGAAGGGCTAATTCTCTCTCTCAAAACCCTTCATCAGGCGGAAGGAAAGGTGAGGCTTCATCAAACTGATGGAGTGTTAAGGCTTCGTCTAAGGGCCGACTATCAACCTTCTTCCGAGTTCTCAGTACCGAGAGATAAAAACATGGCTGAGAGAGGAGAACTTGCGAGTCACTCTCCGTCAAAATAAGAAGAGGAGGGAAGCAGAAAATATCTCGGAAGAAGGAAGGGAGGAAAGTCAAGGAAGACGAAGTGCCGAACTGAATTA
>Ga0179593_1285912_pt1 | contig 24892 bp, 25 predicted proteins | sample CZODoug2_1_08_16_FD_185931 | JGI IMG/M metagenome (GOLD analysis project Ga0179593, IMG submission 185931) | Vadose zone soil fungal communities from Angelo Coast Range Reserve, California, USA - CZODoug2_1_08_16fungal (PacBio error correction) | ecosystem: Environmental > Terrestrial > Soil >...
TCCACGAAAAGAATGGTACTTTAGCGGGAGGATCCTACAACCTTTACAAACGCTTGCCAGAAAAAATGAAACTACTGAAAAAAGGGAAATATCTCAAGCAAAGTGCATGTTGAGAAGGAAAGCAAAAGAAACGCGGGACTAGGCTGTTGAAAAAAATCAACTGGCTTATCGAGAAAAAATAACCGAAGAGGTAAAAAAAAATAAAGAGTGACCTCGGAGAGGGTGTCGATTTGGCTCGAGGGGCAGTACAAACTAGAAAAGAGAAAATATTAGCATTGGTGGGGAAGAATTTGGACCAAAAAAGCTTGTAAGTTTTTGACAAGATTTTTTGGGGGTTGAAGACTGACTTAATTGAGAAATGCGATCAGAAAAACTAACGACCACGCGCCATGGAAGTAGAAATGACGGAGAGAAAAGGTGTCCTTCGGAAACATCCGCTGAGGTAAAAAGGGTCATGGCAGGAAACCAAAAAATTCGAGAACAGCACGAAAAGGGTTGATGCCTCGAATTAAGGGGGAAAATCAAGAAAAACAATCACATGATGAGATGCAACAAGTGAAGATTCTCCAAAAAAGGGAGGGACGACGATGCGGTCCCATTCAGCCAAGACGGTTGGAGGGAGAGGGAGTGCAAAGATGAAAAGAAGAACAAGGAATATCACACTAGGAGAATCTGGAAACAGAAATGCTGGGGCTCCAGAATGCCTCGATCAAACCGTTTTTTAACGGGTTAAAGAGGAAAAAAAAAAGCGGGAAAGCTTCCAATACTTGGAGGGGGAAGTCCGGGAAGCCCTTCAGGCGCACAGGCGAAAAAGACAGACTTGCGGCTAAGACACGGGTAAGAAGGCTTGAAAACGGCTCGACGGCATTAAATCGCCAAAAAGAATAAAGTCTGCGTGGGAAATACGGCAAAGCGCCCACCATATGCGGGGGAAGGCGGGTTTAAGCCGCAAGGGACCCATGATACAAAAAATCAGAAGACTTGACAGGGCGAAGTAAAAAAGCCAAGGGACAGAGGCTCGCAAATGGGGGAAGCATAACTAAGAAGCCATCGAATTTGGCAAGTAAGAACCGTCAGGAGCGGGGATCAAGATCGCTGCGTACTGTAAAGGAAGAAAGTCGTGCTAGCACATAGCGGGGGACAGAACCGTTCCGCGAGGTGGCGCAGGATCGAGGCGCGGCAAAACGGAAGGTGACCGAACTTCGTACGAGTATAAAATTAGATATCTGCGTTGATCGATGAGACAGAAACGCTCGGTGCGGTGAAGGTAAATTCGCTGCGAAGACGGTAGAGAAGGTCCGTTGGCCAGGGAATTGAAAAACAACAACCTCGAACCGGCCTTTGCTTGTGATCGGGAAGAAAGGCAATAAGGTCAATCCGCGGGAAGGTACAAAGAGCGCGGAAACTCATGAGGGGCTTGGCAGGTGGGCTTTGGGTGAAGGCTAGTTGTGATCTGGATGGGGAGATGGAGCGTACGACCAGCTGTGACTCAGATATGGCAGGTTCCTGCACAGTGTGACAAGAAAGGGAAAGAGCGGACTGCCCGGGGAGTGGAAAAAGGGGAGATTGGCAAATCCAAACCCTCAAAGCGACAAGATTAAAATCGAGGGAAAAGAAAAACAAGAAGGGGCGGAGGGAGAGATTGTTGTCAGTAAGGCGGTGATGGAGCAAGACGACGAAGAGACGGCGGGGCTAGTCGTTCCAACAAAAATGCCGATTCGAGGGAATCTTCCCATCCCGACCCGAGGGGCAAAGCGCAAGGCCTCGGAAGAATACGAAAAAGGTCAGACCATTTACGGGCTGAAGAGGAAGAAGTGACACATAACTGAAACCTCAATGGGGAGAAGGGATTTTAAACACAGAATGGCGAAAAAAAAAGCAACAACTGCTCAAGGATAAAAAAGACGAGGGCGACACTTACACGCGGCAAAGAAGTAGGGAAGAAAAAAAAAGTATTAAAACCAAAGAAAAGAAAAAGCTGAGAATTTGTAACGGCGTGCTGGTTCGAGAGCTCAAACAAAAAAACAAAGGAAGGAAAATATATATGAATAAAAGACTCAGTGAAAAAAGCAATAGAAGTCCGGAGGAGATCGTTTCGGAGTTTAAATGGGGAGTGAAAAAGGAACGTGCTAAAGCGAAACTGTCAACGCGACGTAGGGTAGGCAGCGCAAAAAACCAGCAAGTGTTTTGGAAAAGTAGGACTTCACAAACATAAAAGAACTAGTGGAAGCAGGATCAATGCGAAAAAGGAGGGGCAGAAGTGACGTTTGTCTGAGAAGAATCAGTAAGGGCGCCTTGACGACTGGGGGCTTGGGCGTCGCCGCCGAAAGCTTGGATGGAGAAGAGAAAAAACGCATCTCAGCAGATCATCAGAACTAGGAAAACCAGAATAATCCACGTCTGGAACATCGAGGGGAGTTTAAAAAAAGATTCGAGGGTGGAGGGGGGGAGGGGAAACAACGGCTAGGGACCGAAATGCAGCAATAGGGAGGTATCAGGTGAAAAAAGGGCGGCATGAAGGAAACAGCTTACGAGCCAAGAACCTTAGGGAGAATCTCCATCAAATCAAAAAAGGATCCAAACGACCACGAAGCAGCCGGCATGATTCACGCATCTAGAGAGACGAGAGGCCGGAATTTCTTTTGCGAGGGGAAGCAGGGCCGCTTCCAGAGCAAACGAGGAGGACGGCGTGGGAAAAGGCCGCGGCCAACTGATAATCCCTCGAAAGGTTGAGGAAGAGAAAAAGAAATCAAACTCACCGACGATTGAACGCGGAAGCAGAACTGGAAGTCAAATGTCAGGAGAGACAATCGTCGAAGCTGTCAATGAAAAAAGAAAGGCCCGACGAAATCTATCGAGGACACTCGCGCGAAAGGAAAGGAAACCTAGATTGGAGAAAAAATCACGAACATTTAAAGGGACGCAAAGAAAGAGGATCTCGGGAGGGACTGAGAATTCAAAGAGTGGTGCATGCGTTGACTGGCTTGACACAACGTTTTCTGAAAGGAGACCCGGCGAAAGGTCAACTCGAGAGAGGTTCCGATAAGAAAGGGGGGTGTCAATTCTTATAACACCAGTGACAGGAAAGGGATTGCCGGAAACGCCAGTGTTTTCGGGAGGGAAGGGGGGGGGCGGAGAAGGGAGAAAAAAGAAGGAAAGAGTCGTTTCGAAATTAGAACGGCCTTGACGGAGGGGGGGCGGACGAAACGAGTCCGTTTGGGGTGAGGGATAGACCAAAGCGAAACTCTTTAAAGGACCCAAGTATGGTAGCGGCCGCTGGGGAGTTGGGAATCGAGGAACACGGTGTGGGGAACGGAGGAGACCATCATTGGCGTTGGGGCAATATTCGAAGAAAAGAGTAACGGTGAGATGAGCTATAGAGGGGCCTCATCGACCGGACAAAATAGAAGTACGAATGGAAAACCGAAAGGAGACTGAAAAATTCTGAGAATATCAGTAAAAAGGGGCAAAATCCAACATTGGGTGCGGGTTATTGCGATGGTCAAACTTAGTCCCGGAATAGGGTCAAGAATGGGGCCTCCACGTTTGTTTCACCGCGGGGGAGGGAAGACTCCTTATTACTGATTAAAAGGAAGGTAAGAAGACGTCAGGAAAAACACAAGAATGAACCCGTTTTCTAGACGTCGAGTCGAAATCCATGCTGTCGGGGAAAGCAAAGGGAAGTTCACCGCGGGAAAAGGATGCCGCAGTGGCCGCATGAGTCAAACAACAAAAAGTCGAACAAAAGGGAAAACCCAAAACTAGGTGTTGAAGTCAAGGGGGGGAAAGCAAAACGAACCACTACTCCTATCAGCGTGTGATAGGTGTACTTGCACGAGAGGAAGATACGGAGAACACCGGCGATCGGGTTCAACGCTGAAAAACTGTTTGACCAGAAGGAGGGGTGCGCGAATAAGCCCTTTCGCAAAAAAAAGGGGAAACATCTGGGGAGAAATCTCCTTGAGAATCAAAAAAGGACTTTGCACCAGGAATATCGGGAAAGTAAGAGGGGAATCGGAAAAGGGGGGGGGAACAAAAAAGGTGTAAGCGCGATGAAGGCAGACTGGCATCGGGGTTCATCTAGAGAAAAAAAAACGAGGAGAGGAAGAGAGAGCGTCCCAAAGATGAATCAGATGTTTTTAAAGAAGACAAAACTTGAAAACTCTTCCAGAGTAAACGAATCTTAGATCAAAGGAGTAGGGCAGGAGTGGTAGAAGACAGGGTAAATTGGGACTGAAAAGAAACGCGAAGAAAACTCTGGGGGAGTAAAAGCGGAGGAGAACAAATAAGAAAAAGAGTGAAGAGTAAGCGTGAAAGAGAGTTGGGTACGGGTACAGGGCAGAAACTTAGAAACTGTCTTAACATGGGGGAGGTGCGGAAATTTGGAAGAAAGCTCGGGGGTTAAAAGAGTTTGGACGATTGGTTTGGGGGGGAAAGAGGCCCTTCGGAAAGCCGAGGCCAACGAAACGAGAACAACCCAAAAAAAGTATAAAGACGCGAGAAAAAAAGGAGTATATCAAAAAAAACCGAGGAAAAAACCCTCCGGGAGGGAAGTCCTCACGTATGGCTGGAATTCGGGGGGAAAAAGAAATAAACAGGGGAAAATGAAAGGAGGGACATGAAGCATAAACGCCAAAATCAAACATTGCTGTGGGTATCTTGGTACAATGTGAAGCGCTGTCGAAGACGGTTCAGACATGTCGGGTGAACATGACACAAGCGCTAGGGTAGGGCAGAGGAAAAAAGATCAATATCAGAATATAAAAGTCCACGCGGGAGAGGATCGTTGACGAATGCTGGCTCAAGAGATAAAAACCGTTGGACTCGAGGTTCAGAACTCGAATCAACAGCGTACCGGAAAATAACGGGGAGGGAAAGTCATGTGGAAAGGAAAAAACCCAACCCCAGACAAGCTACTCAAAACATCTTCGCTTCGCCAGCGTCAAATAGTAAACTCTCTAAAAAGGGACGGGGAGGATACGGACCGCCCAAGGGAACTAAGGAGAAGGGGGTCCCCCTAGCAAAGAAGAAAGAAAGAAAGGACGTTACAGGTTGTATTCACGAAAAGTGATACAAGAGAGGGGGAATAAAATTAAAATTGCAAAAAAAAACTTGGGGAACCAAAAAAAGGGGACATGTGCAGTTAAGCAGGAACGATCGGAACGCCGCTGCAATACTGAACGGAGAAACGAAAGAAAAAGGGTTTAAATCCAGTAGGCGAGGGGACCGCCAAGAAGGAAGGACAAAAAAAGCGGTGAAAATGCGGGGGAAAAAATCTCGCAGGAAGCGAGGAGTTGAGCATTAGGTCCTACGTATCGGCGGTGCTGGAATGGTAGTCGAGGAAGGAAGGGGAGGAGGAGAGAATTGGAACCAGAGACATTCAACTCCGGAGGGAGCCTGCTTGCTTGTATCGGAGCGGCCCGGCGGTAATCGTAAAGGATCTCGCCGTGGAAGCAGAGAAGCGGAAGGATGCGGCAGGGCTTTCACGGTGGCGTGGGGGATTGACCAGGACTAGGGACGGGGGATGCCGAAAAAGAGAAAAAAAGGGGGAATCCGTGGAAAAGGAGGTCGATGCTCAAAAAGTGCCAATGAAGAAAGATGAGGAAATGCCTGATTGGGGAAAGCGCTAGTTGTCACTTCACAAACATCAAACCATCTCATCGGTAGAAAGACCCGGCGAATGGACGCAAATGGGTAGTGAAAGAAAAGAGAGTGGAAAACCTCTGAAAAATTAGCAGCGACCGTCCTAAAGCTCTTAGTTTCAACATCAAGGATTCGCAGCAGCAGAAAACTCAAATCACAAGAAAGATTAGGGAGGAACCGCATCAGGTCTCCCATTTTACTGATGGAGAAGAGTTCAAAATACGGGGGGGGGGGGGGGGGGGGGGGGGGGGGGGGGTTGGGGGGGGGGGACATCTTAAGTAACGTGTGAAGCTTCACTAAGGGGAAAAACACAACGCAGAAAAGTCGAAGAAAAGAAAGAACAAGTCGATGAGAAAAAAACGATCTAGAAGTAATTTCCAAATGCAACCATGAGATTAAAATCCGTAAAAGAGGGACGTCCAGAGAACCCTGTAACGGCGTGCAGGTTTGCTCAACAACCAAGAGGGGAGGAAAGAGACTGCAGCCAGGGGAACACGGGCAAGAGCCGTCTCTGGAGTTTGAAGAGGGGAAAGAGGGAAATGGTAAGTGGTAGGGAACCAGTTGTCACTAAGAAAGGGGTTTCGGTCTGCACCAGGCGGTCAGGGGTGTTGTCGCCCCATTAGTGCATGAAAATAATCCCAGGAGCCAAAGATGGGAAGAGAGTGAACCCGGAAAATGGGTAACCTGACGGCGGGAAAAGAGAGGAACTGGAAACGCCGGTGGGAACGCAACGGGAAAACAATCGCCTCAAGAAGAGAGGGAATGACGGAAATACTAAAAAACTCGCTGCCGCTCATCGAGGCTAAAAAACCGATAAAAAGGTCGAAACCAGGGGGAAAAATTGGAGAAAAGAAGGGAATGGTTGTTTGGAATTGCCAAAAAGACGCGGAAAAATGCCAAGGAAAAAAGAAAAAATTAACCCTCTGGGGCACAACGGGGCGCGAAAAAAGCAGCTTGGTCATCAAACGGAGGCAACAGTTCCACTAAAAGAACAACGAAAATAAAAAACACCACCGTCACACCGCATGAAGTGAGGCTACCTGATCCTGGCACAAAAAGAGCTTGTCCTATTCCCGGGAAGGGTACAATCAACAACAAGCCGGCTGCAGACGTGACTCACACGGTCACGCGGACAACGGATACCTCCTCGGGAAAAAGGGAACTGGAAGAAAAGACCTCACCATACGGTAGGAGAATCATCAACCGAGATCGGACCTCTCTGAACAGGCAGTAGGAGACATCAAGCACTGGCAAACGAATCGGTCGAGTCCACCTAAAGGAGATGAAAAATGGGCTAGAAAGAAGTGACGAGAGCTTTCAAAACACTTACTAACAGCAAGAAATTACTTAAATGGACATCGTCGAGGCCTGGAGTTCGGCTCCAAAGCGTGGGGCTAGAAGATGAAAGGGGATAATATTCACACAAAAAAGGTTCACTTGGGCGTCTGAAAAAAAAAACGGACCGATGGAAGGGCGAAAAAGCCTACTGATTCCTGGAACCCTTTCATCGGCAACCCGGAAATGTCGAGCGTTTCGAGCACGGGGGAGGGGGAACGCTTGGAGAAGAAGGGAAAAAGAGGTCAGGGTGGAAGAAAAAGGGCGAAAACGAAAAAATTGGAGAAAACGGACTGTCCGCAACTAGAGTCAGTTCCCCGATGTGGGCGAAGAAATCGAAGAAACGGGGGGGGAACTAGGACGTGGTCCCAAAAATTGGGGGCGTGGAGAATGAAGACCAAATGACGTGATGGATCTATGAATAGTTGCAAGAGTGGCAACCGCACCCTAGCGCGGGGAGAAGACTCCCATAGCGAAAAACAAAAGTTCTGGAGCAGAAGCTTCCACAATTGGCAACCTAATAGGGGCGGGGGAAACTTCTTCCCTGAAAGCAGTTCCTCCAAGGGAAAAGATTTGAACCTCGAAAAATAACATAAAAATTACTTCAAATGAAACCTGGGTTTAAATCTAATTAAAAACTTAAGAAGTTCCAAACGGGGGGGGCACGCTAAGATCGATTCTACTAACTTAACCATAGGAGGGGGCCGTTATCGGGGAAGAGGAAAGAGATAGCATTCACGCAGGGTCCACAACACAAGAAAATAGGGGCAAAACGAAGGGTTTATGGGGGCAGTTCTTCAACGAACCAAGATCCTATCCAAATAGGAACTTCTTTGTGGTACTTGAAACGCTCAGAAAATCAAAAACCTTCTCAAGGGAGCGAAAGTGTTGAGCCGTCGTTTGGGTGCTCGGGAAACCGTACTTCAAAAAACCGTAAAAGGGACTGCTGGGAGACATCAAGACGGTCGGAAGTCAACAAAAGGGTTGCCATGAGATCGTGAAGCAGCCTGTGTCTCAGGCCAGGGGGAAGGTTTGACTATCGGAGAAAACGAAGAAACAGAGAAAGGCCTAGGGGGAAAAGATATAGACAACAAAACTTAGGATTTGAGAAAAAAAAGAAGAATGAATACAACCACCTCGGCAATCTACTGGAAAATCAGCGGTAATCAATACAACCTTGAAAAACGGGCGACAGAGAAAAGAAGGCTGGACGAAAAAATGGAAAAGGGCATTGTGAGTAGGAATGTCTCCCAGCAGATGGAAAAGCGCGGGGTGGGAAGGTGCAGGGCTTGAGGCAAGTAAACGCCGGCGGGGGAAAAAGAGAAAGCGTTGAAATAGGAGCCGAGTCGCGGTTTTGTTCTTTGCGGGTCAGACAAACTGAAGACTGATAGGAGAACGGGGGGAAAGGTTCAGAAACTTGGCCTAACAATCTTTGTTTTAAATAAGTGTGCGGTGTGGGTTTTGAAGAAAGGAGGCACTGAGCGAGAGTCCATCGAACGAGACCGACCCACAGAAGGGGGGGTAGAAATCGAAAACGGAGAGAAAAAGTATTCTGTATCGTGCAGGATCGGAAAGGCATGGGTAAAGAATTCTTGCGATGAGGAAGGGAACCTACTAACAAGGGGGAGGGGAAAAGAAGATTCGGGCACAAGAAATACTAAACCTCCAATCACAAAGGGAGGAGAGAGGGGGAAATTGTGCTAGGCTCCATAAAGGCGTTTACCGACGGGGATGTCGGTTGCCCATTCCAACGCCCAAACCCCAGACCCCCCAAAAACCCCCCCCCCCACCCCCAAACCCCCCCCACCACAACTTAAGCCCGCACTCAAAACGGGGGGGCAAAAGTGCAACTCTTAAACAGGGTCAAGAATCCAAGGCAGAGAGCGGAATCTAGAAACCACGAAAGGGCTGGACCCATAGGAAATAAACCAGGGGAATCTTCACGCGTCAAACATCTGAAGAGGACCAAGGATACGTGGACTGTAAAAATTGGGGAGAAAAAAAGCCAAGAAAGAAACTATTAAATTTCTATAACCCATCAGGCCATCCGTTCAGCAGAAAAGGAGAGACCAGTGAAGGGGTGCTGGACTTTACCCACAGGAATCAATCGGGAATGGTCCCTAAACGCCCGAAAAAACGTTCCTTGGTTTAAGAATTGCAAAAAGATACAACGACACTTCAAGGGGAAAATGCATCCAGGGGAAAGGCGAGGGAAAACTGGGAAGCCGGGAAACGAAAAGGAAACATCAGTACCTAGGGAGGAAAAAAAAATTCAACTAAGAGGCTAATAAAAAGCACCTGATACGTGAAGAAAACGGTCCGGCGAGCCTAAAGTGTAAGAGCGCGGAGTGACGCGACTCGAAGAGGAACTGCACAACGAGGGACTATTCAGCCAAAAAAAGCGAGTCAGCGAGAGAGGGAGCATGAGGCCGCCTTAAGAAAAAAAAGCGGTGAGTGGTCTTCGCTTGCAGGATGGGAGCAGTGGCGGGATGGCAAAACAAGTCGAAGCGTCTTTGCGGAGAGCGGGAAGAGGGAAAGCGGATCGTCCACTATACTCACGGGATATCAAAACATCTAGGAAGGTCGGCTGCTGGGCCGGGGCGGTGGTCAAATGTCCAGAGAGCGGACGGCCAAGGACCAAGTGAAAGCTGCTGTTGCGAGGAGCAACCGTTGGACAGAGCTGAAGAGAAAGATACGAAGGGAGTACTCGAGAGAAGGTCCAAAAGGACCCCCCTAAAAAAAAAAAGCAACGGTCCCGCGAATTAAACAGCTCTCTCGGAGAGTTTTGGGTCGCCTGTGTGAGCAGCAAAAGTCTGCGCTGGCTGAGAGCCGAATCAGAGAAGGGGGCATTCTAGAAACCCGCAAATCCCGCGTGTCAAAGCTTCAATGAAGAAGGAATGGCAGGCAAACTAACAGGGGACGAAGAGAATGCTTCCCATGAGACAAGAAATCACGGGAAGGCACTAATGCGACCAACAAAACGCCACGGTCGCCGAAAGAACATACCTTAGATAGATGCAGAAAAGGAAAAAAGGAGCACAGGAAGTCCAAAGAAAGTAAGAGAAAACGATCGAAAAAAGAGTCCGTGAACGAGTGCTGACTTTTTTTCACTAAAACAACCGGGGAAGAGAGAGGAAAGAGGCCGTGAACACGCGAAACGGCGAGAAGATCGGGGACAGGGAGGGGGAAGAGAATTGGGGGAAAGAATGCGAGGTAAGTTCCTCGACGCTACGGGTTATTTGAGTGCGCAACGGAGAAATCCGTGTTTTTGTCAAAAAAAGGGAAACTTAAAAAATTCATCAGAAAGGAGAAGGTCATTCTCTTGTCAGCCGTTAAGGAAGACCTGAACGGAGGGAGAGGTAGAGGAATTATCGATGGAAAAGAAAGTGCGGCACCTCGAACTGCCGAATCGCTTGAGACTACTCTGAAAAAACTAGCAAGTGAATTCAAATCCCTAGGCGGAAAATCACAAAAGAGGAAAGCGGCTGGGCATTCTCAAGGGGAAGGAAAAAAGCGATAGAGGTTTAGGGTGGTGAATGTAAAAGAGGCGCTGTTCAAACAACACAAGCATCGGATCACCGAGATGAAAGGGCCGCATCACAGCAATTAAGAGCAAACTTAAGGAGCAGCATCGGCAAATATCAAACGTATCCCTTAAAGCCAAAACGAACAAAGGACAGCAAAAAAGGAGGGTCAAGAAGCTGGATACGGCCGGCAAATGTTACCGCCGGCCCTGACCCTACCAAAAAAAACGTCTTGATAAGCGGTGAAACTAGAAAAGAACCCTCATCTACCATGTGCTCAGGGGCATAAAGACCACGATATAAGAAAAGGCGAAGAGAGAGTCTGCTGCGAAAAGAGCTGTAAAAAACTCTCTTCTTTCACAGAAACGATTGGCGGAAAACCGCGATCCTCAAGGGAACGAAAAGTCTAGGGATTCACGTCAACCCGGAGACTGGGGGAAACTGCTGTTAAAGAAAACGAGCGAGGGGGCGGCCACCACTGGTGGATCAAGAACTTATGATGCCGCTAATTGTGGACGAGGAAAAGACATGCTAACAGACAAAAAAAAACGAAGGAGGGGCAATTGCCTATTTACACTAACGAACTTGAAAAAGTACGGGGTCGACTAGGTCATATCAGCAACCCGTACCTGGAAGAGAGTTAGAAAAAAGGAAGTGTCCGCTGGGAAAGAAAAAGACTAACCGATGTCCAGTTTGGACTTCGCCTTGAGGGACACGTCAGCACAACGGATTGGAGTAAAGCGTGTTGAAACTATTTGAATAGAGAACAGTTGGGGAAGACGAGGACGAATTGAACCGGGGGGAAAGATTATCCAGGAAGAAGAAAGGGAAAGGGCATGACTTGCAAAAGTTCAGCGCAAGAACCGCGTTGAGGTGGCCAAAGGTAAGGAGCCAGAGAGGAATTAAAAATGGAATAAGAGGATGGTGAGGGGAGGAGCTGCAAGACCGGCTTCTATGCCTCCACTGTGAGTTCACCCGAATAGAAAACAGAGCTAAAGAAACATGACGGGGAACAAAAGGAGAAAAGCCTCCTTTGTCTCTCCGATCGGTGACGGATGAAGGAAACCATGCTGCTGGTCTTGGGGGTCTTCCGAAGTGATCGCATGGGGGAAACATGAGTCACCAAAAAACACATCGACACATTTACACATTTTAGAATTAGGAAAATGCTCAAAAGCCCAAAGAACATCAGAGGTTACTGCGCCCCGCGGAAAAACGAAAAAGGGAAAAAATCACAATTGGGACCCGCGGTTAGTGGGGGCGCGAGGGAAGGAACGTTTGCAAAAACAGAAAGAAGTCAGATGAGACCTACAAAAGAGAATTGGGGGCCAGAGAGTTATAAGCGTCCATAATAGTGTAAGGGTTTTTAAAAAAGGGGGAAAATGAAACGAGAGGCAGCAGAAGGAAAGCAGATAAAAAGAACACACAACGAGGAGGAACGAGAGATGAAAAAACAGCCTCGGGCAGCAGACTCATAAAAGACAATCGAAAGGAAAGAGTATGCCAGAATCAAAAAACTCCTGGCAACCAGGGTGGGGGATTGGGATCCCAAAAAGGGGGAAAGGATGCAGTTGTTGAGAAAGCGAAAAAATACGCCGCGTCAAAAGCTAAGAGGGGGTGACAAACGAAGGTGGACGGTTGGCCCGGAAATTACAAACTAAAGGCGAATGAAGCATTGGGTGTAGGTGCAGAAAGCCAAAAAAGAGGGGGGTAAATGCAAAACGAGTGGTTTTTGGGGGTAGAAAAACTGACTAGCGAGACAAGCGTAAGAAGAATGAACGACCCTTCCAGCAGGAAGGAGAAAGCCGCTCGGAGAGAAAAGGAGAGGATGTAGAAGATTCGTCCCTCCGGGAAAAAACAGGCAGTGACAGCAAAAACTATTCCGAGGTACACGAACTACAGTGGCCATTCAGAAAAAAAAAAGCCAACACATGAAGGTGGCAAAAAAGGTTCTCTGCTCCAGAACTTCAGGGACCCGAAATGGGGGGGGAAATCCATCACATAAAAGTTGACGACGCTGAAGGGGCAAAAAGTCAAAGACGACCCTCAGACGCGGAATCTAGAAATGCGCACGTCGTCCTCGGTAGCAACAGTTTGTCCTCGATTCAAACACCAAAAAGGGGACGCTTACCGCGGTGGAGACCTTCTAGAAATCAGAAAGGGAAAAAAGAGACAATCGTGACTTCCTGGTAAGAAACGCAAACCGTGCTCGAAAAAAAGACATAGAAGGTTTGTGAAAGGAGGAACCAAGGAAATCAAGGAGGCGTGTAAAGAGGCAATCGGACCACAAAGGAGGTTAAAAAAATTTGTATAACAATGGCAAAAAAACGGGCCTGAAAACACTTCGCGTAATTAGCCAGGGTCAAGCTCACAGAGGGAAATAAAGGCCGGCAAAACGACAGGAAGGGTAGGGGACCATCAGAAGGCGAGGGACGTCGTCTGAGGGGAGGAATGAAAAAAAAGGGGGACAAAGAAATTACGAGCCCATATCGTTGACAGAAAGAAGGGGGAACGAAGGAAATATTAGCGTGCCACGCAGTGGACCGCGTCAAAATTTCTCAAAGAGATGAGATTGCGCCTTCCAGAGGGCGTATGGGGGGAAAAAAACAGTAACTTGGGTGAGTAGCCGTTGGGAAAGGATTTCAACGCGTCTAAAAGGATTGAATTGAAGCAGCGGGACCCGGCGGTATCTTCCATGGGATCAAGGGGAAAGATCTGCAAGACCGAAGAAACGAAGGTCAGCGCTGCTTGAAGGGGCTATTAAGCTGTCTTGATTGATGACGCCCACTTTGAACAAATTCCCGTAAAAGCAGGGTTCAGCTGCAAAAAAAAAGTTGCCAATCGGAAGAAGATGCAGGTGCAAGTTGGGGGAGGACCGCGCAGTTGGCAAAAAGCCAACCCCAAACAGCACGTAATGAAAGGAGAAAGACCCAAGAACCTTTGGAAAATTGTGGGGGAAACCGGTATGAAAGAGCCTCTGGGCGTTATTCAGGACATCAAGAAGAAAGCGGAGCGGCCCAAAAGCCCTCCCCGTTTCAAAGGGCGAAAAAAAAGGAGAAAAGAAAAAAAGAATGAGTGGCTTTAAGAAAAAATTCTTCCCACGAACTACTGGCTGATTAACGATAGCTGCTAATGGGCGACAAAAAGAACAGTCGCCTGAAGAAATAAATCAGCAGAGGGAAAAAGGAAAGGGCTGAAAGGTAATTTCCCATACAAAGGAGATTTAAAAAGAAACGATAGCTAGACCGCTTATGGTTGGGGGACTATCTATCAGCAACAAACAAAGAGGAAAGGAGGGAAAACGCCCACTTAAGAACGCTCGCTATCGTTTTAAACCGGGGTAGAAGGGGGGCAAATTAACTGTTCTATCGCACGGGGGGAATCGACCTCTCGAGACGTATGAACGACAAAAAGATTAGGGGGGGGGAAAAAGGAGGGCGCTTCAACGTGAATACGCAAAAATGACGGACTATGGAAGCAGGGCTGGGGAAAAAACCGTGGGGTTTCTGAATCAGAAGTTGGGGCGCCGCCGCGAGGCGCCTCAGAGGATATCGCAGGGATGAGGGAATGCTACGCCCCGCGAGGCGGCGCGTCCTCATCACAGAACCACATCTTCCAGAAGAAGAAAACTGGGTCATTAGCCGGGGAATTATACCAAGAGAACGAGGGGGGGAGGTGGGATGTTCAGCTCAGGTCCACGCAACTGAATCCATCAGGACTTCTCTCGGTCAAACACAGGAAACGAAAAAAGTCGCACGGTGAACCGGTCCCTCTGAACGCGCCAGGTAAGAAAAAAAGAAAACCCAATCCAAGAGGGCCCAAAGGCAAAAAGCCGCATGCAGGACGGGAGCGAGTGGGCGTCCGATATTCCGACAGTGGAAGGGCAATGAAAGGAAAAACCCAGCCAATCAATGATGCCGAAAAACGGCGAAATTACACGCGGCCGAATACACTCATCGAGCATACTGAAAAAAACCAAAAACCGGGGGACAGTTACTAAGGAAAGAGGGGGTCCTTCGAGACATCGGAAAGCGGGGGAAAATTCTGGAAGAAAAGGGCGTCTTGCCAAACCGAAAAAACGTGATTTCAAAGAACTCCCAAACCCAACTTTCGCAAAAGAACCACTTCAAAAGGTAAAGTCGCGGCGAATTGTTACAGGAAATCGTTAGAAGAATCGTGAGCTTCCACAAGGGCGAAAAAATACAAGGTGGGGGAAGGGTGTTCCGACCCCTCCATTGGGAATTGACTCACCAAGGAACGAGGGCGAAGGAATAAGGGGTACAAAAATGGATTTCCGGGGGGGCGCCAAGGCAGACAAAAAGGGTTTCTAGATTGGCAGGCAGAACGGGGCGGAATCAAAGCCGGATGTAAGTGTTTGGGTCAAAATTGCGCATGAAAGGACACGGACTTGGCCATAACACGGGAAGGTGACGCTGTTTGACCGGAGGGTGAATGAGGGAAAAGTGAGGAGGGTAGTCCAGCGGGTGGGCTAAAAGGTTGAGAAGATGACGTGATAAAAAAAGCTGTTGACATTAAGAGCCTCAACCCTATCAAGGGCGGGGGAACCACTCAAAAGATAGGGGAAACTTTCTGGGGAGAAAACTTACACTGGCCAAATAGAAAAAGTTATGGGCTTATTCGGCTTACTCCGTCGAGTCCACAGAGGGGTGGGGGTCCTAGCAAAGATAGGAATTACAGTAAAAAGGTTAAAAAGAAATCTACAGATTCCAAAAAATTGTCTCTCCGAGCGATTTCTATGAAGGCTGGGGCGGATTAAGGAATCAGTCAGGAGGTAAGAGATCGCAGTGGGCGCATTAGGGTCCACACCCAAACCAAGCGAAAAATAGTAAAAAAGGGGATTAAATTCGGACAACCATCTGAGAACTGAGTGGGGGGAAAAACTTGGGCAAAAAAACGCAAGAAAGACACTTCGCTCGATGAGGTGGGACCGGAGGTATTGTGCTCGATGAAGCCAGGGGGGACGTCAACCATCATCCGTCCTCTGGGCAAGAAGGAACTCAAGAAGCCATGCTTCAGGGGAAGGTCATAGTGTTCATCGGAGCACAAGTTGTACTGATAAGGAAAAAAAGACAGAGAGGCATCTTGGTGAAAAGAAGAAGGCAACCAAGTATTATGAGAATAGAGAGAATGAAACCTCTCTGGTACTAGAGAATAAAAAAGGGAAAGATTCCAAAGACAACTAGGGACTTGACAAAGCCTGGCCAAGTGGGGGGGACGAATGACGGTCTCAAATACACGGAAGACTTAAAGTCAACGGGCCTTATCTAGCAAAAACGGGAAAATCAAAAGCTCAGGGGAGGTGACGTGTGGTCAGGCGCTGCATACAAAAATAATAGGGGGATGTCGGTGCAAAAAGCTAAAAATGAAAGAAGGGGTGGGATGTGGTGGGGGACTACCGAGTCCACATAATCGGAAAAAGGGGAAGAAAACAACCAAAATGGAATCGAGTCGGAGAAAAAGGGGAATAAAAAAAAAGTTCTACAACCGAATGGTAATGGCATAACAAATCATGGATGCATGCTGCGAGAAAGACTAAATTGGAAACGAATGACGAGGGCAAGCAGGGAAACCGCAGAATAATAGCAAATGAATCTTCAGGAAACTGCGGTTCAGGACGAGGCGACTAACAGAGCAGATGGGTTGGCAACTACCAAATATGCAAGAATTCATAGAGAGATGAGGAGTCTCGGCGAGAACTAAGCCACGCAACAAGGCTTGAGCCAGAGTCCAAGGCTCAAACCGGGTGCAAAGCTCTAGAGAAAAAGCGGACTCAGGACAAATACGTTGTGGAAATTACGGGTAGCCCTTCAGGCGAAGGCAGGAACAGAAGGACATCGGGGGCGCGGACGAAGGCCAACGGCTAGAAACGAGACGACCAGGTTTACTGAGGAACCACATCAGGAGGGAGTGCCTACAAGCCCCAACGGGTATTGGGTGGGAATTCCCAAGTCCGGAAAATTGGAGTTCAACAAGGGAGCTGACCAAGGCGGGGGAAGCAGAAATCAAAAAGCGAAAAGGGAAGTAATGAACCCGAGCGATCGAGCTCAAAGCGTACGTGAAAGGAAAACCGGAGCCAGCAAAAAGTATCGTTTTACATCCCGTCGCGCGACGCTCGATCCGCGAAAACTAGAAAAGTAGCTCATTAGCTATCGCAGTTCGAGGGGGAGGGGATGGCCGCCGTACTCATTCGGGGCGATTGTCTTCAAATGGGGCGAGAACTGGTCGAGGGAGCAGCCGTTTTAACGGGTGAATTCAAAGTCGAAGCCGAGGCCTGAAAACCGTACCATCCGGAAAGAGAGGAAGTCAGAACTTCAGGCGGAATGCTTGCGGTGGGCCGGTCAGGCTCGTTTAACTTGAAGTACGACGGAAACTTGCATCCGTTAAAGCGGATGTGGCAGGCGCGGAACCGGGGCCAAGAAAAGTGCAGCAGGGGGGGGACTTGAGGGTGAGCGCTATGTCAAAACACACTACAACATCGTAAAATGAAAGCGTAAAAGGATGTGTGGTGAGGGCCTAGGGTGAGAAGCAAAGTCCAAGTCCCACACCCCCAACACAACCCCTACTGAGTATCCCAGCGAGGCGGACAAATGAAGCGGCCCAGCAAGTCCCGGTAAAAAAGGCGCAATGAACGGGCGAGTCAAACGTCAGTCGCCCATGGTAAGCGTGAAAGAAATGCGAAAACATACTGACCTCCTTTGGGAAGGAGACGGCAATAGGAACAAAAAGAAGCAGCAGGGCTGGGATAAAAACGAGAGCTACCTTAAGGCTAAGCTAAGGGACACAATACCCATAGAGTAAAAAAAAAGAAAACGATCCGAGAGCCAGGACCCTATCAGAGGAAGAACTCGCAAAACGAGGGAGATGGGAGGAAAAGAGATAGAGCACAACAGTTACAAGAGCAAGATTCGCGCGTGTTATGGGTTCCCAAGCTTTGAAGGGTCGCCTAAGAAGAACAGGGTGGAAGGACGACCATGCTGAGGGAATAGGACTGAAAAGAGACACCATGAGGTCCGTATGGGGGGAAAACAGCACTGAGGAAACTGACGTGAAAAAGTGAAAACTTGGAACTTTGACACAAGGGAGGGGCCGCTCGAGATCATGGGGAAAGGGGAGAAGAGAAAACCAAGAGAGCGCGGAAAAAACAAGGCAAACGACCAAAAATCAGAAAGGAGGGGTATTCGCCGGAATTTAAGGAGGGCGATGGTGGGAGTTTGAAGTTGGACAACTATCTCGGTAAAAACGCCAGAGCAAAAAGACTCATAAGGGACGTGAGACATGGAAGGAAAAGCAGCTTTCACGGAGGCAAGGCCGTCCAGGACATCAAGATCACTAAAAGAACACTCCCACCATCAGCAAAATGAAACGAGAGCTGGGAGAGGAAGATATTGCAATCGGATAAAGGAAGGGCCGCCGGGCAGATGCCCGAAGCACAGCAAGCGTAGAGGGAAACAGCGTGAAATCAACGCGGCCAAAAGAGAAATCATCGAAAAATAAGGAAAACGAGACCCAATCACACAAAAACTTCTGAAATCGAACCGGCAAACTTAATAAGAAAAGTCGCAAAAACGTCACCTCCGTATGAAAGAGCTAGTAAAGAGGAAACCTAATGCGAAGGGGAAACGGGATGTACAAAACGATATGGGAGCGCAAAAGGGAGGAGAATTTCAAAACGGTACGCAGCCGATAGGAGCATTACCTAAAGAGGGGAGGGGATGCTGGAGGGGGACGGCTGACACATAATTGGCGAGGAGGGAAGGAAAAAAATGAAACGATGCCCGCTCATCGTGGAAGGTTCGTCTAAAAAACGGGAAGAGGGGAGGAGTGGACGTATGGACACAACCTTCCATTGTTAGAAACCATTTCACAGCCCCAATGGTCGAGCGAAGGCAGGCGGAAAAGCACCCATTTTGGTCTTCTAATTGCTCAGGGATGCAACGAAGGACATCAACGATTGAGACGGATGGGCGAGTGGAATCTAGGGAAAAGGGGTAGGGAGACGAGGGGCAAATGCGGGGGCTAGATTAGAAGACTAGGAACTAGGGTATCTTCAAACAAAAAAAGCTCTGGCTGGAGTTAGCCGCCCTAGGGAAACAAACCCGACTGCGGAAAATTCCACCCTGCAACAGGATCCTTGGCGTGGGATGCTCTTAACCAAACGAATACAGACACTAGTTAGGGGGGGGGAAATCGAATAGCAAAGCAGCAGGACGGCCTCACACAGGGTAAAAAAGAGCAGCATGCATAAAGAAGGAAAAAAAAAAAAAGTGGTGGGTTCCCGACGATTGAAGAGGGAAAAACCACTGTGTCTGGGAGTTTCTCGTCTCCTGGAAGAAGGGACGAAGTGGCAAAGCTATTACCAAATTTACACCACGGGGAAAAGGCCCAAGTTCTGAAAACAAAACCAAGCTCCTGATAAACTTAGAGGGGTACTTGCCGACCAGCGCGAAAAGACAAAGGAGGAGAGGGTCAAGCTTGGAAGTTGACCGGAATAAGTGACTAAAAAAAAAACGTAACGAGTGATGGGAGACAACACTTCAAACAGATGCAGCAATGGGAAGAAGCGGCACAGAGGCCACTGAAAGAGGTTTGACAAGGGGGGTCCTGAGAAGCGAGGAAGGACCAGAGAGGCACTTGGGGAATGAAAAAACCACGGAGGAGGAGGGAAAAAAGGAAGAAGACCAAAGAGGAGAACTCATTCAGATCGATCAGTACAACCGTGAAAAACAAACGGAAAAGGACACAGAAGAATAAAACTCTCAGGGGCACTGTTGAGGAAGAAGTAAGTGTAAAAAAAAAAAACTGGTAAGTCAAGACAAATACCTAAGTCGTCCAAAGCTCAGAGGGGGGGGGGAATCGCAGGGTGTGGTCGCTTTTTGAGACACGGAAACAAGAAAAAGAGATAGGGGGGTGCAGAGGGACAACTCTTGGTGGTAAAAGTTTTCGAAGTGTGGGGGTGAAAACTTGAAAAAAACAGATTACTCGAGACCCCAGGGGAAAAGGAAGAGACGAGAGAAGGAGGGCCTTGGAGCTCTACCAAAGTCATTGCAGGCCCGGATGCATGGTGGTACACAAGAACTAAACATTGAGGAACGAGGAAATACAGCAAATCACTGATGATCGTTGCCAAGTGTGGAAGAGGGAAGAAAAGGTTCCTAGGCGGTTCCATTCAACAGCAAAAAAAACGGTTCGGCCAAAATGGGAAAGGTGAAAGGATACTCCAAGAAGATCGTCGATATCTAAAAAACGCCAAGCTAATCGGCATCTGTAAAAAAAGTTTCACTAGATTCAACTCGGTCAACGGACGCTCCAAAGAACTGGAACTACACCAGAAAAAAAGGAGGGGACGACAAACTGACGAGTACGCTTGAAAAAAAAGCGCCATACGGACTATGCCGAAAGTGCAGAATTCGGCGCAAATCAAGTCGCGTTTGGGACTCGAAATCAATCAGGCAAGGGGGTCCTTGGGAGAAGAAAAACAAGCCCTAGACGGGCCAGCTTAAAATTCAGACAGTGTCACGGCTAGGAAAAGAAAACGTCCGGATAAGGGTGCGGAAAAAAGGGAAGGGGATAGAATAAAGCATCCGCTGCGTACTGGGAAAGCAAAAGGAAAACGGGAAACGAGTGTACTCCCGGAGCGCGAGGTGGAACGAAGACTCGAGACGCAGGAAAGGGGGGTTACGAGTAAGCAGAAGCGTATAGCGGGGGGGGGCAAGGAGGATCCGCCGGGTGAGAGGTGAGGGTTGTTGGGAGGAAAGGCTGCAGGAAGGGGAATGTATAACCGGGCGTGAAAATAAAGGAGGAAGCGGAGTGAGCTCGGAGCGGCACGTAATCGTCCCAAACAGACCGCCGTATCCAGAAGCTATATAAAGGTCAAGAGGAAGGGAGAAGTGGGCGTGTTGGTATTTACGGCCGGGGATCGTGTGTCAAAAGGGAAGAGGGACTGCAGAGGGAATCCGAACTGTGAGCGAGGAGGACGGAAAACGCAAGCTGAAGGCGGGACTGAAACTTGCGTTCGCGAGAGGGTCAACTTCAAACAACACCATCGCATCGGGATAATGCCAATAGGGCTTCTGAGGGGGGTCGAAGCGGGGGGATAGAGACGAGCTGCGTTATAAGTCAGCATCTAGGAAAAGAGATCTGCCCCGACACCGCTTGTGAAAAACTAAAAAGGAAAAGTAGGAGATGCAACGACAAAAACGGAAAAAGGGGAGCCAGTTTGGCAGCTGCCGACCGGGAGGAAGTCACTGGGAAATGCAACAGACAAAAAGAAAAAAAAAAAACGAAAAGAAACGGGGGGGGGGAGGGTTGGAACCAATGGGGGTTTGGGTTTTGGTTTTTTTTTTTTGTTGGGAAAAAAAAACAAACAAAAACATGGGTTTTGGTGTTTGGTTGTGGGGGTTCCCACAAACCACCAACCCCAGGGGTTGGGGGGGGGGGGGGTGGGGGGGGTTTGGTTTGTGGGGTGTTGTTTGTTGGGTTTTGGTGGGTTTTTTTTGTAAAGAAAGAAAAAAGAAACCCCCCCCCGAAAAACAAACCCCCCCCCCCCAACACCCCCACCAACAAAAAAAACCCCCCCCCCCAAAAAACAACCCCCCCCCCCCCCCCCCCCAACCCCCCCAACCACCCCCCACCCCCCCCCCAACCCCCACCCCCCCCCAACCCAAAAAACCCCCCCCCCCCCCCCCCACCCCCCCCCCAAAGAAACCCCCCCCACCCCACCCCCCGCCCAAAACCCCAAGGACCCCCCAACCCCCGAAATCCCCCCCCCCACCCCCCCCCCCCCCCCCCCCCCCCCAAAAAAAAAATTACACAATTAGAACTGAACCTCTATTAAAATCCTTAAAAGAAACACGAGCCTCTCTTGAAAGTGGGAAAGGGGTCGTTTCCTATGAGCCTCACAAGTAAAGAAAGTTATTATATTAAAGAGGAGGAGGAAAACACGAAAGTTACACGGAATACCTGCGCGCGATGACTTATCTAATTGGAAAAATACCGATTGAGTTTAAGTCTGAGTTATTTCGGCAGATACCGGGAACTGGCACGTAGTGTTTGGTCGCCAGGTGTGAGGACATTGAATATCCAGGAGGTCAGTATTGTAAGCAGAAAAATGTCAAAGTATGAGGGGAGTCTTTCGGTCCCTTGAAATCGGGTCGCGCGCTTCCGTAATAGAGGGATGGTGACTACTACGCACAAAGATCTTCGGAGCTCATCACCAGGGGACCACACTAAGGAATAGAAAAAAGCGGTCAGGAGAAAAAGGATGAATAGGATTGATTTGAAGTGAAAAAAAAAGAATCAAGAGAAGGCAAGAAGAAGTTCTTACAGCTCTGGCACACAAATCGGGGGGCAAGGAAAAAAAAGAGAAACTGAAAAAAAAACACGCATAGCGATAACGGAAATCAACACGTAAAAAAAAAGCAAAAAGAAGGGGAGTAAAAAAAAAAAGAAGCTGGTCGCCGAGAAAAAGATCTGTGTACGAACGGGGACGGGACCGCAGCCAAGCAAAAATTCTTCGACTGGGGCGGGGAAAAGGCACAGTTCCGCACCACTACTAAGGGAAAAGCTAGAAAAAGAGAGAGAAAAAAAAAAAAACCCGAACGCGTCACCAAAATTCGGACTGAGAGAAAGCTTCGAGAACTTTGGAAAAAAAGAGAGCGAATGGACAAACTTCTAACACGGGGAAACTAGGGGCAAAAATTGATCAAGGGCTACTTTCAGCAAATCTAGCATCTGAAGGACTTCGTCACAAAAAACATCGTCGATTCGGGGTCGTGACCATCTTGTCTAAAAATGAAAAAAAGAAGCGGCAAAAGGTTTCACGACCCAGATGGGAAGTGCGGAGAAAAAAATAACCCGGGAGAATTTGGAAGTGAAAACTCCTAAATTGAAGGGAAAAGTTTCTAGAAACGTTTATTAGAAAGAAAAACTCTTGCCTCATGCGTAATCGCACGAAGTGGGGGTTCTGAAGGGCAGATGTCTACAACTTACATCAAAACGGATTGAAGAAGGTTGGGGGGACCAGTTGAAACGACGTGGGCGATGACGATTGCTCGCATTGGCGGGTTAAAACGAAAAAGGTAGAATCTTTATAGTGGTTAATTCAGAACACCCAGCGGAGGGATGTAATTGAAACCTGCAAAAAACCCGGTCATTAACCAACACGTGGAAAAACTATCCAGGGTAGACGGGAGGCGAAACGGAGAGAGCCTCCACTGTGGGTGTCCCTCATAGCAAATACTATTCCTGCAAAGAGAAAAGGGGGAGAAGCGGCATCTACATACATCCCAAAATTTCATCCAGGGGGAAGGGGATAATCAATTCTGCGATTTCACCTCCGCTGTGGAATAGATCTCAAAAAGGTAGTCAAAAAAAACAACACTCGAAAAAGTTACAAAAAACAAAAAAAGGGGGTTAAATATGCACCGAACAAATCCGTCACTTCGAGTGGCAACTAGCGAAAGACCAACTCCATTGGAGCTTTTTAACAAAATTATTTGGAAAAGTCGTAAGCCCGGTGACGTAAAAAAAGAACAGAAAAGGATGGGAACAATCGAAGGGAAAGAAGCAGGATCGTTAATAACTTCATCCTATTGGACAGATTGAAAAAGGTTAGCCGGACGCTGGGAAAGAAGGCATCTGTGATTCAGCTCTCACCTTAGGAAAAAGAAGGAAAAGGGGAGAAAGAAAAAGTACACAAAGTCGGGACTGTTCAGCCGAAAGAAAAACGAGGGAAAGGGACATAAAAAGAAAGACAGCACTAATGCATTGAGGAGAGGGGTGAAACTAAAAGAAAAACAGGCGGCACTGGTAGGTTCAGCAGAAAGAAAACAGACGGCGGTCTAAGCAGCAATCAAAAGGTGCGCGTTTAGCGCGGGTAACAACTAGAAAAGATAGGAGCATTGGTTGAACGGGACCTAACAACTCTGGATAGTTTCGGTGTTTTGGGTTACGAAACTACGGAAAACATATATACACAAACGAACGACCAAAGAATGGGAAAAGATACGAAGAGTTCATAAGACCTCTTACCCGTCCTTGGGGGCAGGCCTCCTAAGGGCAATCAACCACTAAACAGGGGGGGAAGACGGATGAGAGAAAGCCGCATAAACGCAAATGCGTTGGGGGCCAAGTTGGGTATGCATCCATAACAGGGCTGACGACAAGGGGGCGTAAACCATTCCAAAGGCTCGGGGTTGCAGAATGGGAGAGAGGCGAGCTACGAACCACGTAAGGACGTCTAGAGTCCCATTCAGACCAGCGTACTCGAGTCACCTTTTCAAAGGGCGGAAACAGCAGGGAACTCTTCAAGAGGGTCTGTAGGAGTGCCTTGGAGAAAAAGCTCCAGCGAAGGAAGGAAAACGGTGCGCTTCAAAAAAAACAAGGACGACGCTCGAAGGGACGGCTGAAACGGTAGCAAAAAAAAAATCAAGTGTGTCCATCAGGAAAATAAAGCCCTCGGCTTTGATGGGGCCGCAAGGCAGATGTGACTCAGGACCTGCTCGGTTCAGAGGGTCATCGGACGGAAAAAGCAAGTTGGGAAAGAACGCCGCTCGCAGAATGGGGGCAATGTAATGAAGTCAAACGAAAATGAGAGGAGTAAAACGGAAAAGTGAAGGGGAAATCGGAGAGCAAGAGGGTGTACATCAAGTTCATCCGGGGTGGGCGCGACACATGGAGGCGGGAAAAAAGAGGTGACACGCTTGCAACGAGGTCCTAGCGGAGGCTAAAGTGCTTCAGAAGGAAGAGGGGGTTGAGGGGATTGTTGCAGTAACGGTAACTGGATAGGGAACGCGTGAAATGCGGAATCGAGCCGCTGAGGGCTCGGGAAAGGAACCCCGGGAAAAAGAACTGAACGCGAAAATAAGGCGAGATTCAGGAGAGGAGGAGTGCAAAGGGGGGGAACAAGTGATCTTGAGGCCGCTGGATCGACTGAAGGGAACCGTGAATGCGGGTGAAGTGACTCAGGTTAAGGAAGAAAAGAAGGACGGCAAAAGGTCTTTGGCCGGCTCTAGTTAGAGGACAAAACTCAACCATCGTCGGGTAGTAAATTCAGAAACCAGCCGGGGGGATCAGGAGATGTGGAGAAAGTGAGCATGCCCTCAGGCTTCACGCAGGGGGGCGAAGCACAAAGCGTCGGAGGCGGAGCGGCCCAAACGAAGCGTGTAAGCACGATTCAAGCAAACGTCGGTAAGACATTGAAGGAGAAAGGGAGGAGATTTCCAGGACAAAAAATGAGGGGAAAAGGGGAAAAAAAACACTAAGCGTCAATGGGGGAGAAAGAAAGAACATAAAGAGAAGAGAGAGGCAACCGCGGCTAGGGACAAAAAAGCCAAACGATCAGACCTCAAGAGATGCCATAACGGGAGTGG
>Ga0179593_1519282_pt1 | contig 24890 bp, 26 predicted proteins | sample CZODoug2_1_08_16_FD_185931 | JGI IMG/M metagenome (GOLD analysis project Ga0179593, IMG submission 185931) | Vadose zone soil fungal communities from Angelo Coast Range Reserve, California, USA - CZODoug2_1_08_16fungal (PacBio error correction) | ecosystem: Environmental > Terrestrial > Soil >...
ACGTTCAAAGAGAGATCCCTTCTTATTCGTCAAGGGGCGAATCCAGGCAACGAGGGCAGGGGAGAGGGCCTGTCTCGTGCGAAACAGAAAGACGCATCCAGCCGCGAACATTTCGCAGAAAAATAGGCCCCTCTTCCATTAAGTTATAAGGGGAGGACGCATTGAGAAGAGAGAAATGCCAACGAATTGTATTCTCCATCCTGGAGGCTTGTGAAAAGTGGGGGGGGGCCGTGGACGGGCTGGACAAACGGGACGATGCTCTACTGTTGGCACACCCCTTCCCGTACAGAAGAACGACTGGAGGTGAAGAAGAATACTAGAAGAATCGTCCCCATCAGCTCTAAGGGTTAAGGGAAAGGAGCGGTGTACGCCAGGAAGCAAGTGGCTAGTAAGGGGTACGGACGCTAAGGGGAAAAACGCCATCCACGTTTCGAAAGAAAGAGGAGTCCTACACGGGGGGGATGCGGATTACTGGGAGCGTCGACTGGGGTTCGGCACGCCGTTAAAAATCGTTGTTGTGCGGCGAAAACATCAGAAGCCTTGGACACGCGTTGTTTAAGGGGGGGGGGGGGCCGAAGGGAGGGGACTCAAAAATGAGAATATCTTGGCCGAAAAAAGGATACTCCTTCTGCGTCAGTTCACGCCGGGGGGAACACAGCGTCCTGAGGAAAGAAAAGATAAATACCAAACATCTCCGAACTAGAAAAAAGGCTTAAGGAGTATCTCGACGTTTTCACTGATGCAGGTTCGGAGAGAGAGGTACAGGGTATGGTCTCTTAGTCACCGATCAAATTCCGGTTGGGTAAACGATCATGAAAGGAGGGGGGCGGGTTTCGTAGGTCAAGAAGGGGAACCTATGGACCCGGCATACAACTAAAAACATCTTCATATCACCTGGGGCCCCGTGGGCTGGGGGGGGATGGGGTGCCATGGAGCAGGAAATCAGCATTTTGCCGCAGCTCACGCAAAATTTGAGGTACGAAATTTTCAGAAAGAAGCAAGGCGGGGAAACTAAAAGTCGCATGGGAGGGGGGTTTTCGAAAAGTTTTATGTTCTAATCGTCGCAGGGAAAAAAAGAATGCAAAAAGAATTATTCAGGAAAAAATAACGGTAATCATAATTCGTCGGGGGAAAGGAAAAAATTTCCGGGCGCTACCGCTGCTGTGGGCTGCTGAAAGACGAAAAAGAAAAAAGCAGAATAAACTGTCAGCAGATGATCCATGCAAGAGAAAAGAGTGATGTTCACGTTTCTGCCGGGGTCTCGGGAAGGGCTAGTATCCAAGGGGGGAAGCTTGAACGTGTAAACTAAATAGGGATCCCGGAGTTCACGATAGAGGAGCCACCGGAAAAAAAAAAGACAAAGGGTGGAGGCGCGTGAGAATTAGGGGGGATAGGAGAATGAGTCGGGGGCAAGTTTAAGGAGCTGGGGGACTACGGGCCGGCTGGGTACTTCGCAAAAATGACAAGACCGGCGATTATGTCGAAAAAGGCTAACAGGACTGAGACAGAAATCACCAAACTAGGGGGGATTCAAACGAGAAAAGACCGCTAATGCGTAATTGCGCTACAGAAGGACCAGAATCATTCGATGTGCATCAACTTCGTGCTGACAATTGGGACAATTCCGTCGGGAAAAATCTTAGAGAAGACCAGTTGGATTCGTCTCGGAAAAGACTGAGTTCCAGAAAGATAACGCTCGCATAAGGGGCACAGCCGGAACATCCACACTGAGAAGAAGGGGGGAAAAGACGAACTCCATCTAAGTCTCCAGTGGAAAGCAAAATTCCCTACGAAGAAGAGGAAAGAGACTCATCGGGGAAAAAGGAGGTCATATCACCGGGCTTAAGATAACGAAGCCAGTACCGGAAAATCTTCGATCAACGCGCGAAGGGCGGATCTGGCTACAACACGACGATCTGGGGGAGAAGACAAAGCTGGTCGAAAAAGAAGTCTGAGACCTTACCAAAAAGTGGGTGTTTTCGGGGGATGAAAACACACCAAAAAATTACATGAGGCGAGCGAAAAAAGAAACGACCGGAAAATCAAGCAAAGACATCTTGAGAGGAAAAAAGGGAAGGCAGACAAAACAACGGCAACTGGAACCGTCCATACAAGAAGAATCAAACAAACAACGGAGGGGGGGGGAAAAAAGAGAAGGGGGGGGTGCAAGGGTTTTGTTGTCTCAGAAAATTTGGGCAAGAAAAAGGAAAGGGTAGGAAAAAGTGCTTCTGTCGCGGGGTAGGAAACCCCCTAGGACTTGGGGGCCAGTCATCCACCAAAACAGGAGGGACATGCGATGTGTTCTCGACGCATAACTGTTTGGAAAAAATCTAGAGATGAGGGGGGTAAGACCTTGAGAAAAGAAAGGAGACGTCTATCATAGTTTCAAACATGCGGAATATCGCAGAAGGGGAATGGGTAAAAAAGAAAGGGGGACCGATCGAGGCTTGCGATGCAGTGCCTCGTCAAGGGCATTGGGGCCTGTGAAAGACGTATGAGGGAAAGTTAATTAGACCAGTTTGTACGGTCGAGGAGTACCCAAAGCCTAGGGTCTGAGGGGGAGCTCCCGGGGAGTCGGGCATAAGAACTGGGGGATGTAGACAGCGGGCGGAGGGAAGGAATTTGGGGAGCTAATTTTAATAGCCTTTGGTTAGCCAAAAGCATGGTCGGAGGCAGTGAAAGAAAGGAAAACTCATTGGAAAAAAAAGGAGGAGGGTCGTTAATCCATCCGCCGGTGCTGGGGAAAAGTGTATGTAAATGGGGAAGCGCTTGAAAGAAAAGGGAATTCTAAAAGGGAGTCTGGGCGATGAGGCGGTACGTATACAAGAAGGGCAAAGAGTTGTAACCTCTTCCAAGAGGGGAAACGTGCTATGACGACGATACACGTTCCAAAAAAGAAATCTGAACGAGAGGACGTGGCGGCGAACTTCGGGGGGGAAGGAGTTTAAAGTGAAAATCAGATTTTCACGGAAAGAGTATTGGGAACCGCAAGAGAAAACTGCCGAAAAAGGGGGGGAAACAGAACGAGGTTCGCGGAAGGATGGGGGGGGGGTGGTGGGGGGGGGGGGGGGGGGGGGGGGGGGGGGTTGGGGAGGTGGGGGGGTGGGGTGGTCTTGGGTTTGTTAAAACTGATGGGTTAGTGGGCTGTTGGGGGGTTGGGGGGGTTTTTTGAAGGGGTGTGGGGGGGGTGGGTGGGGTGGGGGGGGTGAGGTTTTTTTGTCTTTTTCCGTTTTGGTTGGATTTGGGGGTGAGTGAATGGTAAATTGTTTTTGGAACACAGGCGGGGATTTTTGGGGTTGGGTGGATTGATGAAGTTTGGAAGGTTTGTGGTGGGTTTGGGGGGGCGCACACGTGAGCCCTGTCCTGTAAACCGTGTTGGTGTTTTAATCAGTTTTTCGGAGGGTGATGCGAGCGAGTCACCGTCCAAAACCAAAAAAAATTCTTGCAATCTCTCCGATTCACGTTCTGGTGGGATCCTCCTGTTCGCTCGTTCTTTGGAGGGGGGGATTGGGTCGGAGAAGAAATCTACAAGGCGCCCAGCAATGGGGACCTCCAACTCTAGGAGAACATCCTGGGAAACCGCCGCCTGCTATGAGAGGAGGGAAAGCGCTCCTTAGCGGGGACGAAAAAAAAAAAAGGGATCTCAAACCTTGCTGCTAGGCCTGCGAAAAACGTCGCCCGTGCGAGCAAAAAAAGAAGGGGGTGTGGGAAGAGCATCACTCGATTGACTGAAACCATCAAAGACACACGCCACAGTGCGGTTATCATTTCAGCAAAAGGAAGGGACTTAATGCGACCAAAACTGACTCTCTGAAAAGGGAACAACGTAATACGACCGGAGACGCGGCGATGGAAAAGCTTTGTAAGGGGGGGACGATCTTAGATTGGGTGGCCAGACGGAGGGGGGGGTGGAAAAGTAAATCGCCGCCTCGGCGTCGGCAGTGGCGGCCGGAAATATTGAACTAAAAAGCGGAACAAACACTGGAAAGACAAGCTCGGCTCGGATGGGAAAAAAAGAAAAAAGAGAGGAAGAAAAAACGGGTATGAAAACCAAGTCAGCGAAGAAGTAAAAGGCGTCGATCCGCCACTTTCACGGTCTAAGATAGAAAAGTGGGGGAGGAGGGTAAGTAGGGGGGAGAAGGACCAAGACGTGGCGCCGCTCGTAAAACCTCCAATTCAAAGGGGGGTCAGGTAAAAAAAAAAAAAAAAAAAAAAAAAAAAAGGAAAGGGTGCATAGTAGTCAAGGGGAGCAATCCTAAAGGAGGCAAACGGCAACGGATAATCGCGAAAAAAAAGGAACCGTCCACTGAGCGACTCGGGAAGGCTCATAGGCAAAAAAATCTAGCAAGTATAGGCCACGGGGGTTCCACGAAACAGCACGTCTCGTCTTCGGTCACTAAAAAGGGTAATCTACGAGGAAGAAGCATGGCGGGGCTCGCCGTCGAAATCGAAGGAAAGGGACGTTGAAGAGCGCTGCGGAGGTCGACTAGGAGAGAATCTCAAAAAAAAAAAAAAAAAAAAAAGCGCCCGCACAACCCCCCCAAAAAAAAAAAAAAAAAAAAAAACACCAACAAACCCAAACCCCCCCCCCCCCGCCCCCCCCACCCCCCCCAAAAAAACAAAAAGGGGAACCTAGGTGTTAACCGGTAATCAAAGGAAAAGTGGAGAATCCTCCTGGAGGCGCGAACGCGGGAAGAGATCTAGCAAAAAAAAAACTGTGAGTAGGGAAAGAGAACCATGGCAGCAGATCCCGGCGGATTACGTAAAGCTCGTGGATGGAAAAAAAAATCGCGTTCGAGCACGGGAGATAAAACGCTACCATCAGCAGGAGACGGGAGTAATGTGAACTGGAAAAAAAAGGACGGGGGCGGAAAAGTTGTCGAAATCCGGCGTCGTCGCTTCACAAGGGGGAAAAACGAGGGGAGGCGTTTTTAAGGCGAATAAGAGTGCCATCAGGTAGGTTACTGAATCCACCTTGCCGGTCAAATTCCGTGCGGGAAGGGGGAGGGGGGGAAAAGGGAAAACGTTGCGCCCAGTTGTTCAAAAGAAAACTGGATTAGACTTCTACGACCCTACGAAAGAACTATAAGAAAAAACAAACGTGTAAGCCGGGGTAGCCCGGTAACGGAATGTAGAAATCAGGTAAACGTGCAGAGAGGGGGGGCTACACGAACGGAAAGGGGGCCTAGGCCATCCACTGGGTCTGCTGCAGAAAAAAAAGTAAGAAAAAAAATGGGTTGAATTCGACTGGCCTTTCAAGGTACTGACTGGTAGGAGTACCCTTGCACGGGGGGAGGACTACCATCGAGCCGAGGCGTCCGGGGAGACTGTTGTAGGTCCTCCGGTTTCACATAGATCCGACACTGTCAGAAGGTTTCAGGAACACGTGTAACACACACAGCGCGGCTTGAAACAGTCATCGAGACGTCCACGAAACTCCTACACTGACCGCGCGGCGCATCCGGTACCGACGGGGGAGAAAAGGGCTTTATAATTTCTTTACCTGGCAAAGTTCGAGATCAAATTCCGGTTGGGAATCATCGAGAGTGTGAAAAAAGAAAAAATTGATTGGGGGGAAAGGACGTCCCCGCATACAAACGATCTCTTTGAAGAGAAGAAGGGGAAGAGGGGAACAGGCAGGAAATCAAAAGTGTTGCTGCCGCTAGAAGGCGCTTCCTTAAAGTCATAATCGGATAGTGGGGTATTGAGACGGAGGGAGAGGAGAATCAGGGGGGCGGGCCGCAGGTTTCTAGGGTTGATTTCTAACGAAATGTACGACGCCAATAAAAAACGATCGGACAAAGGGAAATTAGAACGGAAAGAAGCCTTGTCCTGATCTGCGTGTACCGGAAAAGGCTGGGGTATGGAGTGCCTTCAGTAAAACAAAACGCTTAAAAAGCGTGCGCGCGACAGCCTAAAAACTCGGATGGGGGGAACGGGGGTCTTGGCCTATGGTTCCGTATTAAAGGAGGTATGCCAAGGGGGACGCTTCAAAAAAACGTTCAAGAGCCGGCTAAACGTCGGCAAAGAGTCGAAACAAACGAAAACAGATCAATGTGACCGTGTGCTTGAAAGGCGGTCATAGCTAAGAGGCGGGAGGAAAAGTGAGAATACAATCCATCTCCGGATGGGGAGCGTCGGCTCCTATGTCCGATCCGGCGAAAGGAAAGGAGGGACTAACGGAGGAACCAGGACCCCAGAACGTCAAAAAAAGAAAAAAAAAAAAGTGGCGGATGGATTCACCGACCGAAAGAAGCAAGGGTAAAGGGTGGGAAAAACAGGCCTACCTTCCAGAACTACCTCGGCATTCTCGGCGAGAAGCGTCAGGTAGTCGTCGACTTCAAAGCGCAATCAAAGAGGGGGGAGCGGAAAGAGGGGGTAAAGAAAAGTTTTGACACGTGTCCGTCTGTCCAAAAGGGAAAGAATCGAATCAAGGGGGCGTTGGTAGGAAAGTACAAGCAATCCCAGGTCGGGTCCAAGGGAGCCAAAATATACTTCTCCCAGGAAACAAATGAAGGGGGGGGCATTAAGGCAAGCTTTTCAAATGCAGAGGCACGCAGGGATATGCACCGAAGGGACTAGAAATAGCGAAAAATCGGCACAGGTAACGGAGAAAACATAGAAAGCGAGAATCACTGCGCAAGGGAGAATAAACTGCCAACCCGCAAAGAAAAAGCAATGACCACCCTCAGCTTCTCCGATGAAAAAGGGGGAGAGGGTCATTTTCAGAGGTAAACGAGCGGAAGGAAACAAAAGGCGCCTGGGGGGGACGCTTGGGAGGAGTTTCACAGAGTAGCGTGGGGGGGGGAGGCGAGAAAACGGAGGGGGTCTTCAGAAAGAAAAGAAGGAAAAATGACTCTCTGGGCACCGTCGGCTACGACAAAACGGGGAAGGGAAAAATTACACAACAAAAGATAGAAGTAGAAGAGAGATGGTGTTGTGGTGTTCATTGAAAAGGGGGGGGGGTTCACGAAAGGGTGCAAGAGAAAAAAGTGTTTGATTTAAAGTTATCACTGTCGCTGCTAAAAACCCAGGGAGACTTGGTGAATAAAACCGAAAGTTCCTGCGCGTAAGATCAATGGGGCTCAGAAAAAAGGAGTGGTCACCTGAAGGGGGTCAAAGGGGGGGTATCAGACCTGGCGGTCAGTGGAAAAAACCAAACAGGGCGCGGTGATCGGCGACAGAGGGGGGAGGGTCTGGTATCGACGCCGGGGCCAATGGGACAGGTAGTGCCGCTAGAGATTGCGATAAGACTCTATCGGGGGGGGTGTGGTTTGTGGGGGGTGGTGTTGGGGTGTGGGTTGTTGGTTTTTTTTGTGTTTGGGTGGTAAATGGTTGGGAGGGAGACGTATATCTGGAGGGAGGGGAAAATTGAGAGACCGGGTTGTGGCCTGACGGATGAAGTTCTTAAAACAGGGAGGGAGGAGGGCGCCCGGTTGTCAAAAAAAAAACGAGAAAGGGGGGGGGGGGGGTGGGCTTGCTTCGCAAACGTAGGGAGTTCGTAGGCGGTAACATGGTCAGCAGAAAGTACCTGCGTATGCAGGACCTAATGCGGGCTGTTGCGACAGACTGAAAGAAAAAGAAACCTTGAAACTGCGCGGTCGATTCCCAAAAGGTCTTCTTGATTTAAATGCGCTGAGTAACTGGGGGTAAGGAAAAAACGTCTTCCGCATAAGAGGGAGGGCGGAAAGGGCATAGAGCCTCGACAGGAAAAACGTGAGGGGAGTTAATCCCTCGAGAGGAAGAAAAGAGGAAAAAGTAGTGCTATGACAGGAAGAGAACAATAGGACTGATCTTACAGGAAAAGCGAAAATTCGTTGGACGACGGGACTGGCTCTTGAACAAGGTTAACAGGTGGTCAGAAATCAAGCCTTTCCAGGAAAAACAAACCAACAAACACACAAAATCCTTGCCAAAGCACGGGGGGGACGCAAGCAAACGTGGGGCAATGTGAGAGAGAAGGGTGGCGCGTTGTGTGAGCTAGCGAGAGGGAAAAAAAACATCGTTAGGACATGCAGAACTAAGTCTCGGCAGTGAAGGCGTTTTGACATGAAGGGGGGAGCATTTTGTCGGAGTGAGTGATTGGAGTCTGAGTGAAAGGAGCATCGAAAAGAGATGAGGCACCCTTGCCATCCCCCGGAATGCAACAAAAGTGCAAAAGGCTATGAGAAAATCGGATCTAAAAAAAAATAGGGCGGGGAGGGTGATTCTGTTCAAAACTAATCCCGCCGAAAAGGGGTGATGGCGGGTTTGTATTCAAAAAGAACAATAGATAAACTCTCAAGGCCTTGTGCATTTAACCGTCTGGGCTGGGACGACTCACACTGGGACCAATTATCCCGCTCCCACCCAAAAAAAAAAACACAACCCAAAGGAAAGGAAAAATGGAAAACCCTTCGATACTAACAGGACGGGATAGTCGGGGAGTAAAGGCGCGAGCGTAGATGTTTGCCAAATCGGCGATGGGGGTGGTTCCCCTGCGTGGGAGGCGACTCACGGGACTTAGGGGGGAGACCGGCTCATGCTAGGCGAACAGATAAAAAAAAAAAGGGAAAAAAACCGGGCGAAGGAAGAGGTCTCTCCTACCAACGCTTCAGCAAATTGAGAGGCCGCACACCGAGGGAATCAAGAATTGTCGGCAGTGAAAACGGTTAACGAAGGGTCGGGGATATGGCTAATCCACTGGATAAAGAGTGAAGGAGGGACCCCAAGATACGCAGCCTGCTATACTTGGGGAGAGAAAAAAGAATGGAGAGAGGACGGGGGGCCGTAGCACTTCCCCGTGGGAAGGGTGAGCAAGATGGTAACGTGATCTGTATAGTCCGTCTGACACAAAAGTGAATATTCATGGAGACAACGAGCCTGCGGGACCAGACCTAAAAAAAAGCGGGGGGGAAAGAAACAAGAAGAAACTAGCAGCAATAGGATTAGAAGGGGAAAAACGTCCTCGGTCGTAGATGATAAGCGACGCAGGGGGGGAAACGTACATGGGAAACGGGGAACGAAGGAACATAGGACGAATTTAGTTGCCCAGCGTCGACGGAAAGGGAGATGGAGAAATAAGAGGCATCAGAAACACCAAATCCGTCCGCTTAGGGGGTTCCTCGACGAAATGGAAGGGAAAGTCTCAAGGAGAACTCCTAAAAAAAAAACTTTCTGTGAGGGGATCGAAACAAAAAAGGAGAAGTCAATAGAGAGGATCGGACAGAAAAGAGGATCTCAGGGACGGTATTCTTCCAATGCTGGAAAGGATACAAGAGTGGGACAACGAAGCGGGGGGGCCCCGGTCATAGAGACTAGGAACAAAAAAAAATAATCTTACCAGCAAGGGGGCAAAAACTGACGTCACAGTTATTCAGGAGAGACCACGCCATTGAGGGAAGAAAAGTCTTTCGGGAATTACTCAGTAAATACGGCCGATATTTAAGGAGGTCGCATAGATATGCTGCCCATCAGGGGGCTGTGTAGAAATAAAAAGTGGCCTGGATTGCAAGTGGACGGTCATGGGGGAACGGTAGAGCCGGGGCCGTCTTAGTGGAAAAAAAAAGAGGCCCAGTTGCCCGAAAAATAAAGGGCGAGGGCGACTAAAAAAACAGAATAACGTCCAAGCTTATGCCTGGGTACACTGGTACGTGAACGACTGAATAGGGTCAATCGGCTACGTGATAGGAAGTTTGAGAAAGACTTCAAGAGTCCACTTGGGGGAACTGCCGAGCAGCGACGTGGGATTCGATCGACCTTTGAGGCGGGCTGAAGGGGGGAAGAAGGTGTCAAGAGGGGGGGGAGGGTGGGGGCGATCACTTTACGAGGTTTGGGACACCGTTGGTTGTTCAAAGGCATTATAAAGAAGACAGCGACGCACAAGATCATGCGCCGGTCAGAAAAAAAACCGAGAGGACCTCAAGCGGCGCCAACCGGCCTGAAAAAAGCGCGGCTCCGTGTCTTATGAAAGGTGGTCTCAGAGGGAAAGGGAAGGTCTTGGAAGAGGGAGGAAAGAAGGACATGTTGGGAAATGGTCATCAAGGGGAGGAGAAGGGTCAAAGGGGAACAGAGGAGTGGCACAGCCATCCCGCATACCAAATACGCCTGTTCGAGAAAGTCATCCTGGTCGCGCCGGAAGCAGGTAGTCAGAATTGGGGGAAGAAGGAAGGAAGGGCGGAATTAAGGCTCCGGATTTGCAGACGCCCGTCTGAGGGGGATTTCATCGTATTAAAGGGGGCACATTTAAATCGCGGGTGCACGGGAAAGATACGCAGGGCCAAACGAAATCCACTCACAATAAAAAGGGGAGGGCCAAGATTCATGCGAAACACTACGGGAATGGGAAAAGATTCAATCCCTAAAAACGAGTGGGCGGTGCTCGCACTCAGAAAAACGACAACGGACACCGGGGACGCGGATCTATGGCACGTTCGGGTTCGCAAGAGGGGGCTTGTAAGGGAGTGGGGGGAAGTTTGAAGGGGCTAAAAGGCGGTTTAGGGGGAAAAATTGACTGATCAACAGGGACCGGTTTAAGAGCCGAAGTCGTGGGCAAAAGAATTCGACACGAAAGCTTCGCTCACGGCGCAGCATTAATGGGACAGCGGTGACTAACAATAGCAAAAGAAGCATGGGGGAGCGGTAGCAAATAGGGCATGTATGCGCGGATACTATTGCAAAAAAAGGGGAGAAAATGGAGGCGTGACTACGGGAAACGGAACAAGAAAAAAAAAAAAAAAAAAAAAAAAAAAGAAAAATTTACCTCAGAATGCAGAAGACGGCGGATGGATTCACCTACCGAGGGAAAAAAGAGCAGGGCAGTGAAGAAAGAGTATTTTGCTTCAATCCCGCGACAATTCCGTGGCGAAGGCGCGGTAAGAAAACTAAGCTTGACAGTCCAAAGCGTAAGTACACTCCCGCGGGGGGGAGAAAAAGTTGGGGAGGGGTCGGCGAAAAAAACAGGACCAACGGGGGCTTTGAAAAAAGTCACTAGCCAGAGACAGGGGGCGGCCAGCCCGCCAGCCGCGTCTCTCAGGAAAGTTGGGAGGGAATTCATCGAATGAGAGAGCAAAAAGAGGCACAAGGGGATTAAGATCACCTGAACTAAGTCAAAAAGTATTACGACAAGGAATTTCGGCGAGAACTGATCTCGGTTAGCAGAATTTAAACTATTCAGGGACTGCTACACCAGACAGCAGGGAAGATTTCAGTTGACCAAAGGACTAGGGGGGAACGGGGGAAAAGAGTCAAAGCGTTTAATGTTGCTAGAAATGAACAGGTGGCCAAGGGGCTCCCGGGGGGAGTAAAGGGGGGAAAAGGGCGAAGATTTCTACCGAAAAGAAAAAGGAAATGAGGGATAGGACGAGACAACACGAAAAGGGAAAAGGACTACAACACCGAAGAAACTCACCACACAATGATGATAAAAAAAATATTGGTGGGGGAAAGTTGGTGAAGGGGGTGGTTTTCGATCTGTGCCAGAGGGATGAGGGGTAGGGCTTTCAAAAGCTGACGAGCTGCGATTAGCAAACAGGAATTGTTGGCAACGCCGCCTAAACCACGCAAAGCAAGCCGGGAAAAGGGGCTTGACCTAGACTGGATTCAGTGAAGCTTAAAGACAAGGGAGAGGGTGGTAATACAGATTGCGGTTTCAGCTGTGGATGAGGCGTCGGATCAGGGCCGGGGCTGTAGGATTACGGGCCCAGAAAAAGGTTGCTTAATCTTCGGGCAATATAGAGTGAGGAGGGACAGCCTCTTCGGGAGGGCCGCAATGGGGCAGTAAAGTAAGATGATTGCGGCACCGGGGGGTTCATACGGGCGTGAGTGAACATCTAGGGAAAAATCAAGAGGTGGGGGGGGAAAAGGACTAAACATCCAACTGGGTGTTAGTCGACAGGCTAGGTTGCCGGCTTTGAATTGAAAAAGAATACCGCCATGAACGCAGGGCTGACAAGGAAACTCCAAAGAATCAGGTTTAGTTTGAATACATACGACCTCGGTGAGGGGCGACGGATGATGGAGGAATACCGCGTCGTCAGACCGACATTGAAGATCATGAGCACGCGACGTGATACCAATCTGCGAAAACACACACCAAAAAAAAAAAAAAAAAAACAAAAAAAAAAGGTCACAAAAAAAAAAGACACCAAAAAAAAGAACAAAAAAAAGAGAAGAAAAGAAAGAAACACAAAAACCAACAAAAAAAAAAAACACAGAGACAAAACAAAACAAAAGGATGTTATCACCCGAGGAGGGATCCTCCGTAGCTAGAAGACGAGAACGCACGAAATACTGGGAGATCGGATCGGGGAAACGGCGGACGAAGGATTAGGGCTTGAAAGGGAGGGTATGAGAAGGGAAGGGGAGAATAGCATAAGGAGACGGAGGCCCAAGACCCGTGAAAATATGTTCCGGACAGAACGTGCCTGGATCGAGCTTCCGGGGGGTATCGGGCTAGAAGTCGATCGACAAGAAGAGGGACGGACAGAGGAATAGTGAACGTTATTTTTTCAGAGAAACTCGGGAAATGCGGTCTTGTTAGGGGTGGCCATCTTGGCGATCGAAGCAAAATAAGCGAGGCCGCCAAACATACTAACGCAAAGAATCAAAGCCGGAGCTATGATAAAAACGGGGAGGAGAAAAGGAGGTCGGGGAGGCAATGCTGAGGCAGTCCGCGCCAGGAGGAAAAGAACAGGCGAGGTGCGGGCATTAATGAGTCCTGGACACAAACATTGGGACAAGGAAACGGAATTTGGGGATAAGGGGGCGGTAAACATAACTGAAACGGCAGACATCACAAAAAACCCCCCCCCCCCCCCAAAAAAAAAACCCCAAGAAAAAACCCCCCCCCCCCACCCCCCACAACACCCACCCCACCACCCGCGAAAAAAAGGGAGCCTGCGTGACTCACTAAAAAACGGGGGCCGGGAGGGTATTTCGGCATCGCGAGAGAGGGGGTCAACTTCGGGGGTTACCCCGTAGAACGCCTGAGCGGGAGAAGGTTCTGCAAGAATGAGAGTGGAAACGAAACAGGATACACAAGGAAAACCCAGAAACCTTATGGGGGGACAGGAAAAAGTCTCTCTTGCAAAAAAATGTGAATCGCGCCTCAAAGTAAAGGACTGAGAAAGAAGGGTAATGAGTATTTTCCGGCAATCCCCACGGGAGGAGGGGGGCAGAAGTTAGCGGATCAAAGGGGGTAGCCGCTGCCGTACACGATCGTCAACGGCAAGGAGTGATCGCGTGTACAGGGGAAGCGACTGTGGGGGGGTAGAAAGGGGATAATGAATCCGTACCCCAACAGGGGGGGAAAAAAAGTAAGGAAGCGGGACAGAAAGCACATGACACAGGTACAAATTCCAAACGATTTTTATGGAAAGACGAACAGCAGTCATATTTACTCCGTCAATTCTCAGTCAATCGTGCGAAGAGAAGCGAAGTGAAGCTCGCGGAAAAGGCCTTGACGTTGGCTAGGGGAAAGAAAAAAGTTCAGTGGGTGCCCGGAGGGTCAGGGGTAGGGCTTCGCATCGCACGACTCGAAAGGGATTTTTGTCTCAAGCACTTCCAGGGAATTGGAAGAGGTCGCGGCACAGCTGGGGGCAGGGGGCAGACTCTCAAGAAAAAAAAAAAGATGGAGATCGGGAATCGAAGATCCCGGCGATTCGTAAAAAGGGAAATTTTCTGAAACCGAAGGCAAAAAAATCTTCGAGGGGCGTAGGGTGCGCAGAAAGACCGTACATCTCGCCAAAAAAAAAGCAAAGATGGGAAAGACTCTTAATGACGAGAGAAAGACTCCAAAACCGCCAAAAACCTACCGGACTGGAAGGTCAGGCACGCTTAAAGTGAGAAGGGAAAGGTCTTTCTTTTTATGCGAATAGTTCTGAATAAAATTTCCTGGGTATGAATGCCGGTCGTCCGTGGACGTTATTTCGTCAGGAAGAAAGGGAAGATTATAAAAGGGGAAGCAGTTGTCACGGGATTCTACGGTATAAGAGAAAAAAAAAATCGGAACCTCGTGTGCCTAAGAAATTACTTAAGGAAAAGACGAGGGGTACGAAGGGGGCAAAAACTACACTTATCTGCGGATGGACGGACTAGGACTCAGCGCATCACGGGGGCATTCGCGGCATAAAAAAAGAGGGATAGAAGTCCTTTACTTGGGGCGTCGTCGAGAGGAAAAAATTTTGACACGAGCGGAACACCGGCCGACCCAGGGGTGAAGGGTGTTTTTTGGGTACGGACGGTTCCGGGATGATGGTACGCAACATTGAAATCACAAAGTAAGGCGGCCTTTTCACCCTGTTTAAAAACAAAAAGGGCTGGAAAAGAGAAGCTCTCTTCTCACCGAAGGAAAGAAAACTATCGAGCGGTGACGGAGTTCTACTTGGGACAGTCACCGGGGAGAGGGATAATTCGTTGCCGGCATGTTTTGGGCAGGGGAAGGAAGGAAAGACACGTTGGGAAATGATGCAGAAAACAATTGGAATTGTGCGTATTGGCAACGGGGTATAAAGCCGATGAAAACATCCCTCATACAACCCATCCAGGGAAATGAATGGGAAGTAGTAGGGGCCGGAAGCATGTCTGGAGAAGAATTGTGGGGGTCCGCCCATACGAAAGGGGGCATCCTATTCCGGATGGGTGAGCTCGGGCGGTGAGTGTCACGGTCAACAGGGAAGGTTTGGCCCATCGCTGAATTGGGAGGAGGGTTCAAAAATGAAGACGCCAACAAGAAGAGCGACAGTAATAGCGGAACCCTACCTGGTAAGCGGATGAATTGCCGTCACTCTGCCTCCTAAAAATGCTGTTTTGGAGGTAATCTATCACACCGCGGAACCAGACTGGCGATGGGAAACCGGAAAAAGAAGAATCGATCGTGAGAAAGGGGGGGCTGGACGAGGTTCCGGCAGGAGCGTTGATGAGAGAAAAAAAGGATCGGAAATGAAAGCTTACAAGAGGAAACAAAAAATCGCCGCACGAAGCTAGTCCTCGCGACAGAGACCGGTCCTACTTCGTTGAGGAGGCGCAGTGATGGTAAAGGAATGGTGGCAAGACTTGGTATCTCAAAGCTCCTATTCCTCCGACGCGGGCGAACAGGGGCAAAAAAAAAAAAAAAAAAGCAAAAAAACCAAGAAAAATATCCAACCAATTGACACGAAATCACTTGAATGGTCACCTACCTCGACAACATCGAGGTGCAACGAGGACGAAGAAACTGACCATGCCATTAAGTTGAGCGATCGCATGATTCGAACTCCTAAGTCAAAGAAACTCCACGAGGGCGACTCATTTTGTGATGGGGCTGCGGCCAAAGGGGTCGGCAGAAAAAACGTCGGGGACTAGCACGAGCCTGCAAAAACTGTCAAAGGGAAAGAACAAAAGCTACGTTCTCCATTCCAGAAGGGGCGGAAGCGGAAGAAAGGCATCGCTCGGGGGAGGCACTCATTAGGCAAGCTTGGGACTGGCGTAAACGCAGGTACCTTCAGAAATAGTTTATCAAACGGGAGGAGGGGAGAATGCCTAAATTACAACCCTTCTCGGGCCGAAAAAAAACCTGTGCGAGGGGGGAACGGCAAAGCTCCCGACGCAGGAGTCAAAGTGTTTTTATCTTTGGGAACGTGGAACCCGCCAAATGGGGTGCTGACGGGAGAGAAATTTCAGACACAAAAAATTGGGGTCTCTAGTAAAAGGTAAATGAGACAAAAAGGAAACTTCTACGGTCAAAAACAAATCTCGCTAGGAGGGTGGAAAAAAGTTTGTGGTATTGTTGGTGTTGTCGGACGTGCGAAGAAAATCGGGGGGGAAGCTTTCAGTAGATTGGAGTCTTAAGAAACTCCCTCGGAGGTGTGGAATCCCGCACGAAAAAAGAAAAAATCGCGGACAAGACCAGAAGTGTCACACGTTTAATCGGCACAAAAGGGGGCAAGAGGAATTTAATTCGAAGGATCGAGTAGTCGGAAGGGTGAAAGGAGTATTGCAACCCGTCGCAGTCCGTTTCCTCTATCGAAACTTGGGCTCTGTCAGGAGGAGGGAATGGAGAAATTCAAAGAGTGGATGGCCGGGTGGGGCAGGAGTCGAGGGGGGATTCCTTCAGGCGGCGTCAGTTGATCAAAAGGTACCCGAATAGAGAAAGGTCTTGTCTTCGCAGAAGGGGACGGAAGGACTGAGGGAAGGGGAGCGGAAGGAATAAGGAAAAGAGAACCAAATAGTCAGGGAATGGGGGGGAGGTCTGAGAACAAAAGAGCGTAGAAGAGTTGTTGAGAATAAACGGACTTTCTTGCGGTAAGTGGATTAGGGGAATCGCGGAAGTCTTCAGGAAAGAGAGAGAACAAACAACATTGGCCGATAGTATGGGGCGATGTGGATACCCTTCCGTAACTGCGCCTAAGAAAAAACCTACGATAAGCACGGCCAGAAAAAAGACACGCTCGATTAGGTTGACGACGTCTGGCTTAACGAGGGAAGTCTCTGGGGGAAGATCATAAAACGACCTGAGCTGAAGCATCACCGTTACAAGGCGACTGACAACGGATCATCAACCGGGGTGGTCCGGTCTGATCGGAAATACGCACAAGGCATAGTAAGGACAGGAAAGGGAGGACTTCCTATGAAGGGGGTTTGAAAAAAAAAGTGTCGACGAAGTTATTGGTGGCTCTTTTCCTAGTTGCGAAGGTCTAAATAAGCAGGATGCATCCCCGCTCCAAAACTACCCCAAACAACCCCCCCAACCAAAAAAAACCCCATCAACCACGCAACCCCGACCTTGATCCGTCATTGATATTCGAGCAAAAGATCTGGCAATCTAAAAGTCAGAAAAACTGAAGTCGAAAAGAGCAGCCGCCGATGTCGTTCGAGGAAATCAAGAGGGGGGGGGTAAGATGCAGAACCGCACAATGAGACCGAAACCGCAACATCAGTTTCCAAAAAGGGATGTATTCCAACCTGAATTGCTCGGGCAATAAGAGAAATCAAGGTGGCCGGCAGGGCCGCTCGATCTCCAACGGATGGGAAAAAAAAGGCTCGGCTGGTAGTTCGGCCTGGGGGTGGGGAAAGCAGGATGTTGTGCAAAAGGGGCGATTTGTGCAGGAGGGCAACGATCGGATCTGAAAGGGGACTGCCCATCTCATGAGAGAAAGACGAAAAAAAAAAAAGGTCCTCAACACACCGCTCGCGAAAAAGGGGAAAAAACGCAATAGAGCATCGGGAGCCGAACTCTCAAGCTTCCGCCCAAAAGGCCGGACGAAAGCGTGAGTCTACCTTGGAATTAGGCATAAGGAGGAGGGGAATTATTATGTACACGTCCGACTGTAAGGGAGAAACTAGACAAGAGGCAGTTCCGCGTGTACCACAGTTCCCTCTGGAAAGGGAGGAGGGTAGGGAGTACGTAGACATACCTCAGTGTATTCCGGCAAGCAATTATATATCGAAAAAAGTCTGAAAAAACACTTGAAGCTGAAAGACCGAACCGGAAGATTCATACAAAGCCCGATGATACATCTGTAGACCGTTGAGCCGCGCAGTCTCGGGCGGGAAGAAAGAGAATACAGAAGGAAAACTGAACGTCCTGGCACTGGGACTCTACCACTTCATTGACGGGGGACGAGTCCATCTGATTTTCTCGGTAGGTGATGAGCATGAGCGGGAAGGGGGGACTCGAAAAGATAATCACGTCCAAATCGCTGCAGAGACTGGAGAGACGCTGGGGCAGATCTATATCAAAAAAAAAAAGATGAGAATCGCCGCCAGCGTTGCACATATCCCGTGACGTGAGGGAACGTTGCGGACACCTAAACGGGAGGCAGTGCCGAAAAAGTCAACAGAAATCCTCTACGCACAAAAAGCTCTTATGAGACCCGATGAAAGGAGCGGAGTAAAGATGGAGGATGAAGGGAGATACAGAAAAGGATGCTTTACTGGTTAACAGGCGAAAGTCCATCAGTCTTCTTGTAAGGATGGTCATTTCATGGGGGAACGTTAGGGTGGGTCGTCGCCCGGCGATATTGCCCGTCCGGAGCTCTATGCGGTATTTCTGTCCAGACTAGACGCGAATACGTACAAAAGAAGGGGGAAAACGGAACGGAGTACGCCCGAAAACGGGTCAAAAAAAAACATTATACGGGATGGCGGGGGCAGACAAAGAAAAAAGTGGGTTCTTTAGGCGAAAAGACTAACTCTCGGTTCAAAACGGGGGTTTCAAAAAACATGGGGCGCGGGAGGAAGGTTCGGCTAGCAAAAGGGAGCTGGGGAAAAAAAATCCGGATCACTGTAGGGGGGGTTTTGGGGGGGGTGTAATTCAAACATCTCGAAATCAAACCAGCAGAAACAAGCGGAAACAATCGCCGGGGGGGGAAAACAACATCACGGCTCGCGGCGCTCAAAGGGAGCAGCGCGGCTCCGTCTGTAAAACGATGGGGGGGGGGGCAGCTCGGGATAAGAGGTATGGGCGAGTCCGCAGAGTCAGTCCGTTGGGGAAAAAAAAGAAAGGACTGAGCAGTATGTCGCGATACATACGGGACAGAAAACATATTCAAACCAACGCCTGAATTCGGCTTATAGATGAGAAGACAGGGATGAAATGTTGGACGAAGCTCGCGGCGCTTCCGGAGAAAGGGACTCAGGGGAAAAAGGCTGGGATTGTCACGACGCGTCATGGAAAGCTTCCTCGCAGGGTGTGATGTTTCGGAAAACATTGAGAACAAAAAAAAAATAATCACAATAAAGAATGAGTCAGAAAAAAACATAACGGTCATCAAAAAGGACGCTTGGGAAAGGGAAGTCAAACTACCTTTGGGGGGGATGGTCTGTGGGAGCTCGCGAATCGCATCAAAAAGCGGAAAAAAAAAAAAAGCGAGGGGGGGGGGGGGGGGGGGGGGGGGAGTGGTGGGGTGGGGGGGGGGGGGGGGGGGGGGGGGTGGGGGGGGGGGGGTGGTGGGGGGTGTTGGTGGGGTGGGGGGGGGGGGGGGGGGGGGGGGGGGGGGGGGGGGGGGTGGGGGGGGGGTGGGTGGGGGTGGTGTGGGTGGGGGGGGGGGGGGGGGGGGGGGGGGGTGGTGGCTTGGCGGGGGTTGAGTGTCTGTGTAGTTGTTTTGGTGTTGGTGGGGGGGTGGGGGGGGTGGAGCCGGCGAAAAGTTGGGGGTTGGGGGGGGTTTGTTTTTTGGTGTGGATGGGGGGGTGGGGCGGGGGGGGTGGTGTTGTGGGGTTTGGGGTGGTGTGTGGGGGGGGGGGTCTTTGGTGGGTGTTGGGTGTTGGGGCGGGGTGGTGATGGGGTGTGGGGGGGGTTTTTGTGTGTTGGTGGTGTGGTGAGTGGGTGGCGGGGTTGGGTGGGGGGTTGGGGGGGGGTGGGACTACAGGCAAATCAGGGTGGAAGTAACTCGAGGTTCAAAAAGAAAGTTGGAGTTCCATTCGGTCTTTTATCTATAAAATTACTTGGCTACCCAGCTCAACCTAACTACTATGTCCTAAAAATCGGCGGCTTCCATTCTCAAACCTTGGACTTCTGCTATAAGTGAAGTAGTAAGTAAGAATCCTCCAGGTTGATCGGAGTGGTAGCGTCTCTGGAGGACCTACAAAAATAGAAGGGGGAGTACTTTAAGAGCTCAAATCCTCTAATTCCACTTCGTATACTTCAGAATCTTCAAGTTTCAAGAGTGTAAGTTGGACGACAGAACGACAGACATCCGGGAGGAAATCTAGCGGAGTTTAAACTCGCTGACAATTCCAAAAAGTTGAAGAAGTGAATCAAGACTCAGTGGGCTCGCAAAAATTACAGAGAAAGCGCGGCACCAGGGGGGGAAGGGGTTGACTACGCATCTAGCCACACACAAACGAAGTCACGGCTCCAAAACGAAAGATAAGATCCAAAAAGGAGGTTGGAGGCATTCAAGGGAAAGATAAAAACTAAAAAAACACGGCATGATTAATCCCTTGGACGCGTCTGAACGAAGCAAAGAAAAAGTCTAAGCATATGCAGTAAACAAGGGAATTGCCTGACCGCTCCTTGACTACCACCCAAAAGAGAGGGGGGCCGATTCAACGTGTGGAAAGCAGGGTCTAGTTAGGAAAGGAATCTTCCTGCTGTTGTTTTGGGGAGGGCTTTGAAAGCAGTGGACACAATTCGGACCAGGGGGAAGGGGGAAAAAATAAACAACACAACAAAAAAAAACCCCCGCGCAAAGCTTTGAAAGAATCATCAAACACCATTTGCAACTATTGGAAAAACCAGAAAGAAAGGACAAGGGTACACCCCGTCGCACGAACTAAGAGAAGACAAAAAAAGGAGGGGATGGGGTGGGGGACGTGCAGTGGGCCGTTTGTGGGCATTACTGTTGTGCAAGACTGGGGTACTTTTGGAAGATTTCCGAGGGGTGAGGAGGGACCAGGCAGATTGGTGGACAAGTTAATCCCGCCGAAAAAAAGGGCAGGCGCGGAGCGTGGGCGGTTAAAAGAAAAACCATGCATGAAAGTTGATCAGGATGAGGGTGGTCTGGAAGTCGGTTTGAATGACACTGCGGAGGGGAATCGGAAAGGGGGAAAATAGCGGGGCTCGTAGCAGGAGGTTCTCGAAGACATGGGCGTTTTAGTTTCAGGAAAAGAACAGATCTATTGGCAACATGTGGGAAGGGCGTAGATGAGGGAGGGAGACAGGAAACTGAAAGTTTTGGCTTCTAGTGCAGGAGGACAGCGCGTTCGTTATGTAAGCCCGGGATTTGTTCTGGGGGGGGGGGACCAATCCAACTGGGATGGAAAGCGTCGCGGAGGTGAATGGTACACGAAGGGGGGGAGGCGGGGGGGGGGGGGGGGGGGGGGGGGGGGGGGGGGGTGGGGGGGGGGGTGCTCATAGGGGCCAGCTCGTGCTGCTTGAAGGTAATAAAAAGAAAAGGCGCGGGGAAAAGAGGGAACTTCAGGAAGGGAGGAAGTGTCATTCCCTTGGGGAGAGGACGTCGTCTCGACCATGAAAAGGAGTCACAAAAACTGCTCCGTAGAACAAAGAGAAAAAAGGAGTATTTAAGGAAAATCTGGCGAATAACGGTCAAATCCGGTAGGCTTGCGCCGAAGCAAATCAGAATAGAGCGAGACAAGGAGGTCGGCGAAAGGCGTGAAAGGGAAAAAATCTAGCACTTTAAAGCCGCTTGGTCAGATATCAAGGCCGTCAAGTGAACCATCGAAACGCAAGCCGTGGAAAAACGGCCACTATGCCGGACTGGGATCAAAAGAAACGTGGTGCAGGGGGTGGGAGGGGCGACTCAGCCGCTCCAACAAAAAGCGTGGGACAAGCGCAAAAAAGGAAAACCTTAGAATCATGGGGGCGGAGTTCTTGTTGAGTGAGGTGCGTTGGGCCGTCTGTCGACCGCAACAGAACGACACTCAAGCCACTCCATGGCGAAAGGGAAAGGGGACCACAAAAGGAAAGAGGAAGAAAAATAAGTAGGAAAGCGCAAATGGAGAGGGAGCAGGAGAACAGACGTGCTTCGGCGAGGGCATCCACGCAGGCGACATGAAAAAAGGTGCGGGTGCAAAAGCAGTCTAGATTCCATCCGCAAGGAACTTCACAACCTGTCTGAAGGGAAAAAGAGAAAATTCCCTGCCAGAAGACAGGATCAAGCGAAAACAAAGTGACGGGACCAACCTTCGGACGACCTAGAAAGAGGTTGATTCGGCGTAAGGTGGTTCGAAGAAGTTGGGGCCAAACGGGTCTGCCAATAAGTCTCCGCTGAAGCGGGCAAGAAGGGAGAATGGAGAAGGAAGAAGGACTGGGGAAAAATAAGAAACCAAACAGTTGTCGCTCGCACCGGATGTTACCCACCAGTCGCTTATAAAGGTTCCTAAGAAAGATCCCGAGAACACAAAAGGGGAGGTCGGGGACCGCCCCGTGGGGAAATTGGGAGGGGGGTCCTCTATACAACAAGTTGGAGTAAGTCATTCCGCCAAAAAAAGACAGGGATATCTTGCAGATTCGTGAGACAGCTTAAAGTGCCTGGTACCGGAGCTGGAAGGAGGGTAGAGTCTGAAAATACAGCAGCTTGATTCCTTGTGCAACGAGGAAAGATGGAGTGCGAAATACCAAAACTCGTAAAGGGTACCGACAAGAAGTTTTGGGAGCAATACTCATACTCCTGAGAAAGCAATTACTAAACCACAAAAGTCACTAGGAGTTAATTCTGAAAACAGAGACGAGAAGGGCTCGCCGTCAGAACGGCTTCAGTTCGTGAAAAGAAGATGGAAGGGATGATGAAAATCAACACGGCCTGAACAGTGCCAAAGGGGAAGAGGGAAACTCGCCCCTTACGAAAAAAAAATATCTGCAGCCTGCAGATACGAAATCAAGCAACAAGGGAGAGAGAAGAAAAAAAGATGCTCGCAGCGTTCTGCGAAAAGAGGAAAGAAACGAAAAGGTGCTTCTATTCTTGGCTGAACAAATCTCTTGGCAGGGGAAGATAAATTGCGATTCATCCAGAGAAACCTGGAAAACAAGACTTTCTGGAAATGATTTATGATGAAGGGGCGAGCAAGATTGCAAAGGGACGGTGGTCAAAGTCAAGCAGGGATACGCCGATTAGGCACGTGTGAACGGAGAAAAAGTTCCATCGCTTCATGGTATAATCCAGGGAGGGTCGCACCGTGGACGGTCACAGGGGGGAGAAAATCACGGGAGAGAATAGACGTTTTCCAGCCAACATCGGGAGCAGTGCGGAAGGTCTACGACAGAAGACATTGCACCAAGAAAGGATGGGTAAAAGGGAAAAACGTGGTTAACGGGGACGCAAGGAAGACGGAACGGGCAGTACGTAAAGGGGTCACCTAGTGTGGGTGTGGTACTTAAGTACCGCAAGAACTTGGGGCGAGCCAGAATAAGAAAAAAGGGCGAAGAAGTGGGAAGAAAAAAACTGAAAGTGGGGGGGGGCGGCGACGGGGTAGGGAGACCGTCGAGCTCTGTGGTTGATCTACAACATCCTCCGATCACAAACACCCCCCAAAAACCCCCAAAAAAAAGGTTAAAGGGGGGTTGGTCCGACCGTTAGGAAATCGAAGGCTTCTAAGCAGGTCTGCTTCAAAGGGGAAACTCTATGAGATCCAAATACATCGGGAGAACGCAGGAGCAGAGGGCAACTCCGGTAGTAGAAGACTGTTGGGGAAAGGGGAAGGCTGGGGGTTCTTTGCGAGGGAATGTGCAAAGGGGGGTGGGAAATTCATCAATAAAGGCTTGTCGAGTTGTCCCCGAGACTGAACCGTCATCAAGCATAAACCGTAGGATAGGGGAGAAAAAAAAATTCAAAACGATTTGAGCATGTCCTTAGTTTCAAAGAGGACGAAAAAAGCATGGGCTCTTGATTGCAGAGTCTCCGGCTGTATTTCCAAGGAAGAGCGGGTCTCATGGAGGACCAATCGCTTAGTTGTCATGTGGGGTAGAGGAGAAGAAAAGACTCCAATCCGAACAATAAAGACGAAAAAAAAAGGGCATTCAAAAACAATAACCGGGCATAGCTCGGGGACCTTCCTTGAATACTTTGGGGGGTTTTGAAAAAAATAAAACAGAGGACCACCGGTCGCGAGAAAAGTCTCAGAGGAATTTCACAGGGGATTGGGAGGGGGGGGGAGGCGTTTATGAACTTGAAAGGACTCACCGTGATATCTGTCAAGAGCCGAACGTAGAAACGAAGATGTCGAAATGAAGCGGCCTCGTGGACCGGAGGAGAGGAGGCAGAGCGGCGTGAGGAGTTCCAGGAGAAAGCTGGGTAGACGGAAAATCTATATGCAAGCTGAGAACTACGTAAAAAGAGGGAACATACAGCTCACACGTCCTCATCAAGAAAAAAGGGGATGGTACAAGAAATCGACCTCCTGGAGCGGCATAAAAAGAGTTTTGGGGGGGGCTGGGCCGAAACTTAACCAAAAACGCATAAAAAAGCATCGCATGTGCAAAGGTGCTTACAGAAAAAAAAAGATAAAACGAGGGGGGCTGAACAGTCAGTTGGATGCTGGCAGGGCACAAAAAGAGATCAATCCCGACTATTGGTAGCAACGCAAACGAAAAAACTTTCAGGGCCCAGCCAAGTCTACGTCGACAGGAATTGAAAAAAAAAGAAAACAAAAACACAAAAAACCAAAAAAACACCCCAAAAAGTTCATCGTCCAATCGGGGTAAGGAAAACGAGGATTACGATACCGGACGAGGTGAGAATAAAGAGCACTCGGGGGAGAACTTATCAAAAAAATTCAACCTGCAGGAGAGAAACAAGGCTACCACAACGAAAGGCAAGATTCAAGAGCATGGGAGGGGGAAAAACAAAAAGGAGCCTCTCCGGGTAGATGGATGGGGAAAATGGCCACCAGTCTCCGACTCGAGTAGAAAGGTTCAAAAGCAAAAGAATTTGCTCGATGCAAAGAAAAAAAAAAACAACTGCAGTCAAACAAACACTCAAATGCGAAAAAAAGAGGAGGAGGAAAAGAGTGTTTTGGGGAACGTTTTGTGGAATTGATAGAGCCAAGGTAAGGGGAGGGAGGCGGAAGCTTGCGCTGAAGGCAAAAAAAACTCGGCTACTTTTGTTCTCCCCGAAATTAAGCAGCGTACGAAGGTTGTCTTTCAGACCAAATAAAAACACGCAAAAACCAGACGGGGCGAACGACTGTCGGCAGGTTAATTCCGAGAAGTGGGGAAAAGAAAGCGAGGAGAGTTGGGCCGGTACGCTGGTCGTAGGGTCAGACGCGCAGGAAGAACGTGCCTCTATCGAGCTTAATGCATAAGAACTGGAGCACTAGATTGCCTTGACGTAGTTCTGGGGGACTTGACTTCGACGCGGTGTGGAAAGGAGGAGAAAAAAAAAAAAAAAAGCCACAGAGAGGGGGTCTAACGGCTTGGTCTCTTCTACCAGAAAACTTGCTGGAACGGCTTGCGGAGGTGAAGGTAACAGAGAAGT
>Ga0179593_1468889_pt1 | contig 24886 bp, 29 predicted proteins | sample CZODoug2_1_08_16_FD_185931 | JGI IMG/M metagenome (GOLD analysis project Ga0179593, IMG submission 185931) | Vadose zone soil fungal communities from Angelo Coast Range Reserve, California, USA - CZODoug2_1_08_16fungal (PacBio error correction) | ecosystem: Environmental > Terrestrial > Soil >...
TACCGCTGCGAAATACTTCAGAGGAGGGGGATCCCTTATCGCGAGTCTAAGTTTCAGGGGATCCATCCTAAGGATCGGGTGGGGGGAAAGACTGGTGCACCAATAGGGGGAAGGGTCCGGTGGGTGATCAAAAATTGGGGAGCACGAAGAGCATACCGCGAAACCCGATAGCGATTTGAAGCGAACAGGAAAAACGAAGAGAAGGGGGTGTCCAGAATGGCGACCTTGGGGGACCGAAACATGAGGGGGGGTGCAAGGAAACTCTGGTACCACGAATCAAATTGAAACGCCAGCCAGGAAGACATTTTCAGAGAACCGAGCATTACCGGGGTGAGGGAAAAAAGGTTGATAAGCCCAGGCGCGCAGACGAAGAGATAGGCTAGAACCTTAGTGGGAGAACCTGGGATGAGGAGATGGCGAAACCCTAATTTGAATACGTCTGCGGGCTTGGGGGACGCTCAGAAAGGGAGGGCGTCCTAAGAACGTTGGGCTGTGCCTCAGCTAAATTGGGGAGCCGAAATTGTGTGCTGTTTGTGATTCCCAAGTATCGATATTGGCTCTCAGGGAGGGAAGGGGAAAGATGGTTTCAGACGCCTCAACCTGTGATTAAGGCGTTCAGGGAGAGAAAAAACGCAAGAACCTATTGGAGACAGGGGGCAAAGGCGTGTCCTGGTATCTGCCCAAGGAAAATACGCGAGGAGCCCAAATTCGAAAAAAAGGGACCCCGGTTTTTGGATGGGCAGAGAAAAAACAAAACAACAGCCAAAAACCGCGGAAGTACGACGGGGGTTGAGTCGAAGATAGGAAAAGGCGCACACCTTGTAATGGGGGTCCCACACCCTGTGTCACATCAAATAGTTGCGCGGCTTAGATGGAGGGGCTGTTTTGGTACTGCCACAGTCAACTAATTCAAAACTGAGGGCCGCGAAAAAGAACTTTAAAGATAAGACGGCAATCCTGCTACATGCAAAACAATAGGGAAGGGCTTCTCCAGGTCGGGGGTAGTACAAACTGAGAGGAGAGGGAGATAAAGCCACTGAAGGAAAAGCTACGAAAAAGAGGGGAAACTTTCCGACTGAACACTAGGGGCATAGGGGGACAGTCAGAGTTGAAGAAGGAGGGAAGCTGGAGACACGGTCCCAAATCCAAAGAACGGCTCCTGGAACCTCCAATTCTCAAATGGGAAGCAAAGAAGATGAACGGGATCGACACCGAAAAAGCGAAAAAAGACGATCGATCTGGAAGGCCAGTGGTTAAGGAGGTTAAAGAAGAACCCTAAGAGATCGGGCGAGGAAGCTTTAGCTTATAAACAGAAAGAGGAAAGGGTGCTTCAGAATTGCGTGAGAAGAATTGGATAAGGATACAGAATGCAAAAGAAATGGGTGGGGGATTAAAGATCTCTAAGAAACAACACAAAAGAGGAGTAGAAAAAAGAGAGAGGGGACGAACCATACCTTGGAAGAGGCTCCTTATCCGGAGGGAACGCAAGAGGAAGAAACATTTAACATGCGCTGATGGGAAAGAAACGAAAAAGCGCCGAGCCAAGATCTCTGGGAATTAGGTTACTCGGGGAAGGAACAGGCCTTCCAATCGATCTGATTGTTCGCTGGCGGGAGAAGGGGACCCGGCAAAGGATTTGATCAACAGCCGTTGAGGGGGCAAGGGAGAGGAGTCTGGATGAAAAATCTCCACTCGTCCGCATGGAGACGATTTCTTCGTACCATATGAAACATAGTGCATGAGGTATCAAGATGTCCATAGATCTACAGTTCATGGAGATATCAATACCAGCGCACAGGTAGGACTACAACCCTAAACTGGAACGAAGTTTTCGATGGGGTGGGGCAAATGGGGAAGGATGCCGGGGATTAGAGGAAAGTCTGAAGAATAAGGGTTTGGATGAATCATCCTGGTAGACAAAAACCAGAAATACAGCTCAGCAAGCGCACGTTGCTTACGGGTGGGAAAAAAAGCACGGGGTGCGCCGGTAAGAAGATGCGGAGAACGTACGCGTCTGCGTGTCGGATGGCAATGCTGCGGGGAAAGCGTGACTAGCAAAAGAAAGAGGAAAAAATGGGGGGCCCACGAAGAGCTTGATTGGCTGGAGAATAAAAATCAAGACTGGACATGGGATCGAGGTTTGGGAGGTCTATGTGGGTGTAGGACATTCAGGAAAGCCTGGAATGCCAGGGTGTGGAGTTCGAGAAACCTAGCTGCCCGACAGGACTCTGAGAGGATCCAATCTCGAGCGTGGGACAAGAAAGCACGAAGAAAAGATCATCCCCCCCCATAACGTAGATATGTCTCCAGACAAAAGGAGTAAGACGGAAATACGTCTGCGTTCCATGACAAAAAGAGAAGAAGACTATACTGTAAGAGTGCAGTACCTCGCAGAACCTCACAAAAAAAAAGGTGCTCACCGACGGGGGGTGAAGCGCCAGCCGCCTGAGTCGGAGATTACCCAAAGGACAAGGGGGAAAATGCCGGGGGAACCTGAAGAACCCGGTATCCACACTGCGTTCATCAAAATTTTTGGATCGATGGGGAGCGCGAGTTGATAGCCGGAGGGAGAGGTCCAACCGGAGCAGCTGGACATAAAATAAAGGAGACGTTCCGCTTCAAGAGTCGCAAAAAGCGGGGTTATCGGCTGGACGTGACTTCAGACAGGGTGCTACCAAAAAGGGAGGATGCACTCCCCCTGTAACACCGGAATGGGGTGTCAAACCTGAAGGACAAAGACGCAAAAAAAGGGGGATCATTGGATATATGAAACTAAAGGGAGTAGAGACTTTATAGAATTGGAACCACGGGTCATAACACTTCGTTAAAATTTAAGAGGAGAAACAAACAGGAGGAACGAGAGGGAAGCTGGGAAGGAACGGTTGATATGAAAGGGTGACACTTATGCTCACAATCGGAGAGGGTCATTAAGATCCATCAAGAACGATACCCGGGGGGGGGTGAAATGGACAGAGGGTCACACTGGGGAGGACATGGTATCAAAGGGAATGTGGAGACCTTTTTGAGAAAAAACGGAGAGAACGATTCACGAGTTGAAGAGGGAAAAAGAAAAGACTCGGATGGGGAGGGGGAAAAGAGTAGAGGTGGGGACCGAAACATGTGGTTTAGAAACAGCGCGTAACAAAAGAAGCCACCTATTGAGGCCAGCCATGGATTCATTCCTTCATAAAGGGGGGCAAAGTACGTAGTTTGGTGAAACTATCGGAAGGAGCGGAGACTCCTGAACCGATTCTTGGTAGAAAGTTTTATTGAGGTTTCAGAGGAGGACTGAAAAGACGTAGGCTGGAAGGAGTCGTGGGGAGTGTACTAAACTAGGCGGGACCAGGTGCACAGTTGGCGGGTCTAGGGAAATGGGTAAACAAAGTTGATTAGGCTGTCTTGGAGCAACCACATCGGAAGTTGGAGACCTCTCGGACGTGGGGTTAGTCGGTTCAGACCTCACCGCTTTCCCTGTCCATAAAGTTACTGATGGGGGCGACCAGTCGCACTAAAAAAAAACGATACAATGAACAGAGTCTGGGCTGCCAAAAAAGCAAACAAGATAGGCCCAACAATTACCGAGGGGTAATATGAATATACAAAAGGCGAAAACCAGACACCGCCCGGCGTAATGTTGGAAGGTCAATCAGATAGTACGAACACAGCCTTCTTTGTTTCCACCCTCACTGGAAAAAGAAAGCTTTCTAGGCGGGGAAAGGGGTAGATGGTGTGTGAAAAAAAAACTGGACGGAGCATACAAAAAACTGAGGCCAGCAGCAAATTTCCGAATTAAATAAGACAAGCTGATAAAAAAGAAAAAAAATTCGGAAATGACGTCCTCACGCCGAGTCTTTGATCAAAAACAAAACCATACACGGAAAGGTAGAGATACGGAGGACAAACTTTCGCTGATGGGCCAGTAGAAGGGGAAATTCATAACCTGGCTTACAGTAGTATCTTCAGAAGGAAACAACGCGAGAACAATTAGAACGCTGTGGGAAAGAACGGCGGGACAGGCACCGAGACAGAAAATACAAGAAGATCTGAGGAAGGGATGTTTAGGCGTAAGAAAGCCCACATAGAAGAGGGGACGCCGGGATGTAAATCATACCTGAAAGGTTTCAGTCTCTCAGGGAGAGAAAGCCCTAATTGGGGGGGAGTAACATAAGGGGTGAACAGAAGATCTCACCACCAACGGAGAAAAGGAAAGGGAGATGTCTTAGAAAAAAACATAAGGGGGCTCGTCTAAGGATGAAAAAAAGGAGCACAAATCAAGAGGAAAATGTTAAAGCACGGAGGTATTAAAGCGCCTAGCCAAAAAAGAGAGGAATGGGGGAAGATGGTTAAGGACCGAACACCGTCCTAAGAGGTCATTTCCGGGCGTAGGGGAAGAAAGTAAGGCGTTCAAAAAGGTTGTTAGACCTCGCGCGGGGGGGAGTGCTCGAAGGGAAAAGCTCGGAAAGAGGAAGGTCAGGGTCGAATGAAATAGTGCATCACAGAGGGGAATGGGGTCCACAACAGGAAAGCCAAGAATCGACGTCTGTAAAAAATGGGTCAGATACCAGCGCATGGACTCCACCGAAAAAGGAAAAAGGGGTTCGTGTGTGATGACAGGGGAAGGGCTGTATCAAATGCGCACTGGCTCAGTTGGTATGCCAGAGGTCAGCAAAAACAGCAAAGAGACAAACGAGTTAGGGGGGAAAGAGGTACACAAAAGAGGGAGCGGGTGTCCTATCCATCGTACTGCGTGAGGCGGCTGCAGTGTAAAAAAGGTTGGTGCAGTCAGAGAGCGTGGTTGGGTACAGCTACCAGACACTTCAAGTCGGATCGTAGGAGTGAAGGGTTCTCCAATGAACGTAACCACTGAGAAGGAGGAGGGACCAGCCGCTGAGAGGCCAGCAGACGCTTGGGACGAAAGAACATCTAAGTTGTAAACCATTTAAAGAGGGCACAAGCTTGACGAATAGAGGCCATAAACCGAAGCAGTGATTCCCTCGGATCAGCCCTAAAAAACGAGTTGGCGACAGCAGGTGCAAGAGAGAGGGGCTGCTGAAGAGAGGTGAAAAGCAAGGGCAAATGAAGGCGAGACCGCCCTCCAGTTGGCGTTTCATCGTGGTGTCGCTGGTCAACACGGAGGGGAAAGAAAATGGAAACACCGTCAGATCGCTGGAAGAGGACACATCTGTTCGCGGTAGCTTTCGATTGCCCAACGTCTGGAAAGAAGCTAAACAAGGAACGCGGGTGTAAAAAAAAAAAAAAAACGGGAGAATGGAACTGAATGGAAGGGTAACCTGCAAATTTCGAAACCTGAAAGGCCAAAAAAAACGGAAGGAAGAAGAGGAAGAGAAGGGGGGTCGGAAGAGGGCGCATTGGAAAGGAAAATAGTAAAGAAGATCCACGAAGAAAACTGGAGGTCGGTGACAGGTCAAACTGGGGGGTTCAAACAGACCTGGGGCCTAAAACCCGGAAAATGGGAGCCGAGAAGAAAACGAACTGTATTCAAAGATTCACGGGGGGGAAGGGGTGGTCAGAAGAGCAAAGACCCCGAGGACAAAAAAAAAAGGGGCAGTCTGAAAAAAAGGCTTGATGTTCATAGCCCAAGGGGAAAAAAAAAGTGAAATGGTGGTCTTGGGGGGGAGCCGGAAGAATTACGCTAGAAGGAGTCCCGTGGACGCAAGAGGCGAAAGTTGGGGGAAAATCCACTAAGGGAACGGGGGTGTACCAGGATGGGGAGAAAAAAAGGACGAGGCGGCCGATCAATCCATGTAAAAACTGGCTTTCAGGCCGACTGCCGGAGAGCGAAAACGGAGGTGTTGGTGCGGGCACGGTGCTAAATTCAAATGCAACTCCCTGAGGTTGAGTAGTGGCCTCGTCACACCAAGATCAACGAAAAAAAACAACAAACTACTTTTTTGATTCTTCAGGGGGGGTGAAAGAGCTGTAACGATGTGAAACCGCCCTCCTGCCGCACTAAAAAGAGCGTACGGGGGGAGTGCTGGTTCCTAAAGGGAGGTGTTTGAAGAGGGGTGGTTTGTAAATAGAAAAGGCTAAGAGCATCCAAGTCTTCGCTACCAAAATGCCCTCGAACAGGAAGCGTAGGCCTCGCCGGATAAAGTGCCCACAGACTCCCTTAAAGTAAGGGCTTTTCTTCCCATTTAAACGGGCGGGGATAGGACCTCCACCCTTCTCTCGAAGTGGCACCTTGACACTATGACCGAAAGTTTCACTGCTGGAACGAATCATCCGGGACGGGAGAAAAATAAAGCGTTATAATAATCGCGGGATCGGGCAACCGCAAAACGGGGACGGGCGTGGTTAGGGGGGTAAGGGCCTCAGTGAGCTAGACTCTATAATAAAAATAAAAAAAAATTTCCAGGTAGGGTCGCGCAATACTGGTAGAAGGTACCTGGGAGCAGTTTTGGGACTAGTCGATCCCAACACGAAGTGAAGCCACTAAATCTATCTTTCCCCCGCCCTAAGCTGTGCTCTGAAAGAAGGGTCAAGTAAAGGGTAGGCAAAGAGTAAAAGGTCATTCTGCTATCCCCAAACCGGCTTCCGGAACGCGGGAATCAGGCTCGGGAATAGCCCCATCTTCCTGGCCCTCTCGAGTCACTTTTTTGAGGAAGCAGAGTGAGAAACACGAGAGTTGTGGGGCAAAAGCAGTCTGTCTCCCGAAGGACACATCAAATAGCGGTCAGATTAAATGTTGACGAAGGGCTAGCTCATATTCAGTGGGGGTCTACCGATTTAGACCTACCCCAACCTGGGGGCGATTTGTGATTGGTTTGGGGTCCGCTAATAGAACGTTAAGTGTTATCGCTGTCGCACTAAATCTTTTCAGCTTTTTGGGCTAGTTTTGGGACGGCAAAACCAAATATCCAAAAAACCAGACTTTCGCCCTCTTTGTACCTGGGTGCCACCCATCAGACCCTTTTTTTCCTGGTAACATTAGAGGGGGCCCGACGTCCTCGGTAGAGTTGTGATTTCTGATCTGACTTGGGTTTTCCTCGGAGAATCCCCATCAAAGCTGGGTTTAACAAGTACGGCCGTTGGCTTGTCTTGGGTGGGGGGATTCAAGACTCGGCCGGAACGCCGCTTTCGTTGAAGTTGGCTTTCAGACGGCTTGGTGCTAAGTTGCCGTCCCGTCGCCATTTCTTAGGAAGAAGAAGCTGGGCAAAGAAGAGAATTATACGCGCGTGGGACGAAAAGAAGGGAATACATTGGCAGGGAGGAGAGCCAAAAAGGGGGGACCAGCTGTCAACATCAAAAACGCATCTCGCCCAGTAAGGAGGGGACGGTGGGTGGGGCCCCTCAAAATCCCGGATCACCCCTGCCGCCTATACGAACCGTCGTTTCTATACCAAAAACAGGCTGGCGTACCTTCGCCTTTCTCAGGGCGTCCTCGGTTTTGCTTCTCGCTCGCTGCGGGGTCCCCTCCAAACAAGCCTTCTCCGCATGTGGTCAGGGCCCTCTGGACGTTCCTAATATCAACACCTCTGTTATCTCGCGGGGAGTCTCGCTCCCTTTGGTGGAAAGCCTTTCAAGCAAAAAGGCAAACGATCCATGTGTTCCCCTCGAAAGCAAAGACACCAAATCAGGAGGATGTATACTTTCGGAATCTACTGGGCCAAGATTAGACACTATCCGGGGCATCTCAAAAGAAACGGAGGAAGAGGGATGAGATGGACAAATATTCTGAGTTGTACTTCGCAAAAGTGGGAGAGTCAGTGAAGTAGCCAGAGCTGAACCCGGGGTACTCCAACGGTAGGGAAGGGTCACCTGGAGCAAGGGGTGAAGACCGTAGACGAATTCAGGAGATATTACGTAAGGTGGCAAATCCAGTTGGACCGATCTACAGAGAGCTTGACAGCGAATCATGAACCATGATAAGAAGGGGAGCACCTATCACGGCTTGATCTCAGCCAGAAAAAAACAAGAGGTATTAAAAAAACTTCGAAATCACTGTTTGTCGAATTTTGCCTAACACGGATACGTTGGATTCTTGGGAGGGGGGAAAGGAAGGAGTCACAAAAGGGTTCTCTATCCCTCTCGTCTGGGGAGAAACGTAGGGAGGGAGTGACCCACGCTCGCGATCTCCCCCCTTCGGTCCGGAGGGCCAAATCAGGACCGGAATTCAGTCGTGCCTTGAAACTGAAAAAAGTGGTAACCATTGCATCGTTGGCTGACCAATCCCAACCTCGCTCAGGGAAAGTTGGGAACATCGAGCCTGGGTAAGAAAAATCGAATCATACAGCCATACGCATCGTCGGTTTTAACTTGTCGGGGCGGCGCAACTTCTCGGCCACACTAGCTTGCCATCAAAAAGAGCGGAGACTGGGAGGGTGTTGACCAAAAATGATGAACAAAACCAACAACTCCCCTAGGTCGGGCACCGGAATATCAACCTTTAAACAATCTGAAGGTTTGGCGTCCCTAAAAGGTCTCGGAAGAGTTTGACTCACAGAAAACTCATTCGACTCCGAGCTCGCCGGTGCTAAACAGTTGCAAGATTGGGAATATTGTCGTCGCTAAGACCGGGGAAGAGGAAAAGGGTTGTGTCCGAGGCTGTGTCTATTCTCCTTCACTAAGAATCCTTGCCAGCTCGCCCGGCATCGATCTCCGCTTTTGGTGGGCAAAATCCTTTCTTGAATCTCCTCTGCGGGTCCTCAGTAGAAATTCATAAGGAGCATCTTGGTAAGGTGCGGTTCCCTAACTCACTTAAAAAAGGAAGCCTTTCAGTTGGCGTAATCAGCCCTGAAAAATGGATTCTAGCGTGGAAAAAACTTGGAGAGCAGGCCGACAAAGATTGAGGAACATGAACCAACCAACAAGGAGGGAGAAGACGGAAAAACATAAAAAAAGTGGTGGGCATCTCTTAGCCGGCTGGGTAGAACGCAGCTGCGGCAGAACCCCTTGGGAAGAAGGCTCTTTTATAATAAAACTAGAAAAATAACGGGTGGAAAGCTACTTAATTAACCCTCGGTTCCCTTAGGGGGGAAAGTTGTGTCGGGAGTCGGCGGTGCTCGATGGGCACTACGTTATGCGGACTAATCAGGTCAGAAGAAGTGTCTTTGACAAGGACGCGTCTGGGGCTCGACAAGCAGGTCCATGAGAACCATTTTAGTCAATAAAAAATATTGTCAGTCGGTTAAGCCTACTTCGCGCGGGGGTTAAGAGCAGGTGGGACGACCAGACCAACGGAACTCCTTTTCCAGATTTGTAATAGAACTTCTTTTTCTCGTTGAAGGCTCGGCAGGAGCCTCGGTTCTTCATGGTTTCAGGGAAAAAACAACGCCCGCGCCACTTTGAGGCCAGGTGTAACAAAAGAGAAGTGAAGAGTCTTACGCCCGTACGTCCTATTGTCGGCTGTTCTTACTGTGGGGGGGGGTACTGAAATCAATAAAGTCGAAGGAAGGTGGTCCTTGAAACAAAGACTTGCTTGATGTTGGATCCGAAAATCCTTTCCCGGCCGAGGGTGTGGTCAGGGTTGAGCCCGGGGAAGGCCCATGACATAAAGGAGGGGGGGAGGTCGTGCCTTAGGAACTCTGAAGTCGGGCAACAAAACACGAGGAGGAGCACATCGAGGCTAACAGCACAGCTTAAAAAAAGTCCGTAACATGATCCAGAAACTTAAAAGTGAGCCGCCAGCGGCCAAAAGCGCGGTGCCCGGGTGCCGCTAGAAAAAAGAATAGTATGGAGGGATACAAAGAAGGTCAAAAGTCAAAAGGAAGGGACAATGAGAACTGGCGGTGAAAAAAAACGTGCCGGAGCGCCTCAAGTAGGACCAGCCTGGGAAGAGAGTTCCGGAAATGAAAGAGTCGAACATCGGGGGGGAGAGCGGGTGGATCAAGTGAGAAAGGATGTGGGAAACCTCAATGTGGGTCAAGGCACAGCCGATCACCCGGGTTATGGGGAGGGGAAGAGGTCAATTCACTTAATGGGAAAGGTAGATTGAATAAAACCTGCAAAAACAACACGGGGAAAGGGGAAGACGATGGACAAAATACTGGAAAGGGTCCAAAGTAGCTATTAAGAAAAAAAAGTACCTATGAAAGTGATCGTTTGAACCGGGGAGAGGTACGGGGGGAGTCCACAGCATTTGGTGCAAAGTGCATAAGCGCCATGTGAAAAAAGACGCGAAATCAAGGGACCGGGGGGGGACGCAGATTGGGGGCCAGAAAGCGCTTGACAACGAGCCAAAAAACTCATTAATGGGAATGCGGAACAGAGCAGGCCGTGGTTGATTCAAGCCCCGAGAAGAAATAGGCTGAAAAGTAGGGTGCACGGGTAAGGAAGGGGCTCGCGGGGGGGGAAGTACGGGGGAGAAACAGATAAGATGAGGTATCATCGAGACTCAATAAGAGTCAGGCTTCTTCGCCCCAAAAGCGTCCTCTCGGGGCATAGGTTTCATAGCCTTGGAGAAAGAAATGGCGAAAACACGACGAAACGCTAAATGGGAAAGAGGGAGGTGCGAGCCATCACTCGAGAAGGCGCGCTTTCCTCTGCAGGGGAAAAAATAGACACGCAAACGAGGTTGAAGACAAGCACCGTGCTTGGGCACTACTGATCACTCGTGACAGACTGGAAAAGGGGGGCTTGGTAAGAAGAAAACAAGGATTGAATAACAAACCCCTGGAAAGAAACCGGAAGCAACTCGATCGGCAATGGTCCGGAAAGGGGGGGGTAAAAAATAAACCTGTATCTGAGGATCAAGTTTATCGAATAGTGGATCCGGGAGGGAGGAAACTCTTGGCAGAGGCAGTGACAAGGGAAAAGAGGGGAGGTCAAATCCAGAAGAAGCAGAGACCAATACAGGGGATCAAAGAAACGTTCGGTTCAACCGTAAAAAAAAAGACCGATCTGTATACTGGGGGGCCCAGAAAATCGGGTCAGGCAGGAAAGAGAAATCAGCGCTGAAAAGGTTTCTTCTCTCTTGAGGTACTACGCCGATAAGAATAAGGAAGGGTAGTATCTAAAAAGAAGGCAAAAGGAATACAAACAGAATTGCATCTGAATCAGGAAGAGTATTTCAAGCAAAGCATTGGAAGCGGGGCTTAGTTAAGAATAACATTATCTTAAGGATACGGACTGCCAGTTTTGAAGGGGAAGGGGGAGAGGGCCGCAGGAATCTAAAAAAGAGAGTTGATCGCGACGCAAAAAAAATCTGACGGCATCTCCCAGAATACTTGCAACTCTTAAGGGGAATATGTTCAGGAATTTGTCTCCAATAGCTAAGAAAGACAGATGGAGAGATAAAGCAGGGGAAAAAACGAAACTGGAAAGTCAGGGTTTTGAAAATGATACGGAAGCAGTCTGGGCATGGCTCATCCTGTAAACACACCTACACAGCCGCGCAAGATTGGGAGGGGTTGACAGATCGGGGAAATATGAGAACCCCAAGACGGGTAGGGAGGGAGTGAGTGGGAAGAGGGGAGGGCATGCCATCGCTGCAGTGCTCCGCGATGACTCACTAAGGGTAGCTTTGGGTGGTGCGATTGGGTCGCCAAGGCCGTCAACGCAAGGTAAGGGAAAGGGGGGAATGGGAGGAACACGACCGAGGAGCCTCTGGACAGAACGCACGAAAAAGATGGCCCTTATAGAAAAAAAGGCTTAGGACGCGAGTCAACATCCGCGCCAGACGTAATGAATTTCTTCAGGCAGCCAAGAACCAAAGGACTCCAGGTTGGAGCACGCAAAGACTATCGAGGCGGCTGGAGATGCACGTAGCTCGTACTCCTGCACCCAGTTATACGAGGGGGATTTGTGCGGTCTCGCAAGCGCTGGATTCGGGGGAACATCATGGATCAAAGTCCAAAAAAGAGGAAACCTACCTAGAGGGCGGACCGCTTAAAGCAGAAAGAGGGTTCGGGGGGCGGGAGATAATACATTTAAGTCCACGGATGAGAAAGGCCCAGAGCTTGCAAAGATGTCAAGAAAAAGACAAACGGGGTCATTGAGGATCTTCACTGATGAGTCATGAGCTAAAGGTCAACAAAACGGATTGAAAGGGAAGCTCTCAAAAACAAAGGTACAAATATATACACAGTCGGACGAAATACGGGGTTCAAAAAAAAAAGGGGGAATCCACTAAAGCGACATTCAGTAGGATCATCATCCCGGTGAAACAAAGTGTTCAAAAAGGAGTTCAGGTGAGCACAAAGGTTAAGGAAGCGAGCATACAGGGGAGAGGAACCCGATGGACGATTGAGGACTCTCACTCTCTGGTATGTTGTCAGAAGTACAGTCCATGAGGGGTTCCAGCTAAATGGGGCAAAAAAAACCCGATGAAAAAAGGGCCAGCCCTTGGAATAGGGGCAGAAAGTTAGAAGAGCATTACCTGGGGGGAGGGGATAGCTAGACAGACAGAGTTCAATGGACTGGGGAGTGGGCTCCAACAAGGAATTACGTAGCTGCATTTTTGGAGGGGGCTCAATAACGTGTGAAACGGTGTCCGAGAATGAGGAACAGAGGCGTCTTTCTTTCGCCCAATAGGCGACAATCGCTCAGTGGGGCACAGTGGACGGGACACACGAAAGGGAGTTGACAGAAAGAAAAAAAAAAGAGGAAACTTATTCGCAATGGTGAACATGGAGCGGAAAATCAAGCTCGAAAGCCCAATTCTTCGTTTAGAAGAACCAGCAGCATACATCCGAAAAAGAAAGAGGTTTGAGTAGGTGAAGTTGTTATGGCAAAAGGATTGGGGGCATCCTGGCAGCCAATACGAGGATCGGTGCTGGACCACGGTTATACAACCGATAAAGTCGCCGGAAAGAGAACAGTAGCCGCAGGTTTCTCGGGGGGTAGGGGTGACCGGGTTGAACCCATACGAAAGCCGAAGGCGCGAGTGGAAAGGGTCGACGAACACTCTGGGGGAAGATAGGCACTAGATGCGGATCGCTGAGAGACAGAGCCCAGACGGAAACTGTGAAACATATGCGGGGGGGGGGTATCAAAGACCTAGCAAACCGATAAAAGGTTCAGCCGAGTGGTTATGAGGAATTGAAAAAGTCTGGTGCTTAAAGGGGAGTAATAAACCTAAAGGACTGAAAATTTTTGACTCCTTCTAAGGATATGCAGATGAGGGGAGAGATCCTAAACAGAGAGAAAAGAGAGAGGAGTTCACCAAAACGTGGGATAGATGGCTGTCAGTCTAGAAAAGAGATAAGAAAACGGGACTTGAGAGCGCCTAGCCCGATCTAATGTGGAATTAGTACATCCGTTAACCAGCGGGGACTATCTCGTAGGGGGGGGGAATGGCAAGGGGGGGATGATAACGTCGACACAAGAGGAGCTTGTGGGTCGAAGGCGCGGGCCTTCTGGAGTCGCGGAAGAGGGACCATAGCCAACACTCTTAGAGGCAGGAATTCAAAGGGGGAATAAAAGGGGTTATATCCAGTAGATCTAAGGTCCAGGGGGGGGAGATGAAAGATACCAGGCCAGGTGAGGACTATCTACAGAATGGTCGAGGAGAAGAGGGGAATCTTTATAGGGAGGGAGAGGGGGAGAACGGGGATGGGGATGCTCCTCCGGGAACGCAAAACCCAGCCCGAATCCGCCCATTGTTGGAAAAAAAGATTGAGAAGGAAGATCGCGGAAAAGAAACGCTCGACGTTCCTGCGGTATGACTAGGAGAGACGCCTCTCGAAAGAGGAATTGGGGTGTGGAAGGAACGAACCAACTCCGGGGAAACAGTCGCGATCTTTGTTTTGGGATAAGGAAGAACCTGAAAAGATATGGAAAAAGCTTTCCCTACCGATAGAGCAAGGAAAAAAAGAGGCGCGTGTAACGAAAAAAAATGGGCTGTCTAATGTATAAAGCTAACAAGGAGGGACGCAGGCAGCGGTCCAGCCCAAGTCAGCAGCTACGGTACTCCTTAAGGTTGCAAATCAAAACCGCAACCGACGGGGGAAACGCCAGAGCAGAGAGGGGGAAGGCTCTGGGATGACATCAACGCCGTAATGAGAGGTTCATAACCTGCCTCATATCCATGGCGGCGGACAATAGTTTAGGTCAAGAGAGGGATGTCGGTGGAAAGGGAAGGGCTGGAATCATCTAAACTAAGGAGGAGCGTTCCGTCAAATCGGAATAAAAGAGGGGTCTCGCGAATTTCTACATTGGAAGAACCGGCACCTGTAACAGAAAAAGTGGGGGAAGAGGGGCAAAAAAAACACAGGGTCAGGGGACCCCGACGTAAGAAAAGAAAAGTGTACCCCGCATGAGAAAACGTAAGTTCGTCAATAAGGGGACTCTCTGAAAAAAACAAACAACAAGGAAAAGATTAAGTCTGACGGGGCATAAAGTCAAAGAGGAAGAAAAAGAGACCCTCAATGAAAAGGGGATGGCTTGACATCAAAAAGGGAGAATCCAAGGGATATCACGCCTGTTGGGGCAAAAGGGAGAGAGAAAAGAGAGACGGCGAACGGAAACGCGCGCCAGAGGAGGATGGACCGGGGATGGGACCATAAGCATTGCCAGCTCCCACACTAACATCCTTTTAAAGGTTTCCTATAAGAGAAATAGCGTTGATTTAATAGGAAAAAAAGCTCAAAACGCAACCGCTACACTTAGGGGTTGCTGGCATGAAGAATAGGTAGGGAGGGGGGTGAACTAAGGTAACCTTGAAAAGAAAGATATACTGCACCAAGGGTAGGAGGAGGTTATGACGCCAAAGCGACAAAGATCCTGAGAATCTCATTAGATGGGGTAGGGCCTCAAAAAGCCTTGAAGGTTACTGCCCTGGCGAAAAGAGCACCAAGACGACCGGCAGCATGAGTAGTTTAGTGCCAACACGCTCTGAAAATTAACCCTGAAAGGGGGAGAAACGAAAGCCATAAAATCGGGTAAAACTGGGGAAAGAGATAGGCCAGGAAACAAAGCTCGTGTCACAAGAACTCAAAATCAAAAAGAAAAGAGGAAGGTATGCTGGTTTGAACAGCTCGGAAAAACAAAAAGCAGAACATAAGACAGTCAAAAAAGAGAAGGGCACCAATCGAAAAAAAGCGAGTGGAGGCGGGGGAACGCACCTTGCGCTGGGAACTAAAAAAAGGAGAGGACTACTGGGTAATTGAGCCCCAGGGCGAAGGGGAAAATATGAGATCCATTCGAACGATGCGAGTGGAAACAGGGAAGAACCAGAAAAGGGGAGGAACTTGAACAGGTTTGGGAAGAGCAAGATGGAATCCCCGCCCATCTAAAACTAGAACTGAGAGGAAGACGGGTAGTACTGAAGATTAACTAATTAGTGAGCTGGGAGGAGAAGAATAAAAAGAAAAATTCTTCTGGTTAAAGGCCGAAGGAGATACATGAAAGGTTATTACAGATCTAAAAAGATCAAAAACAACCGGAGTAGTATATGATAGAGGTACCATTTTGGGAAGGGAATACCGGGTCCAAGTGGGGGCTTCAAGCAAAGCATGGTAAAAAAAAATTAGGAGGCCGCCTGCCCAAATTAGGAATTCTTACTTACGCTAAAAACTACTTCCAGTCGGGTACTTGGGGAGAAAAAGAGGAGTTAGTCTAGAAAAAAGAAAGAAAAGGGGGTGACACCCAGCGGATAGGTAGGGAGAAGGAAGCAATGGATCTGGTCGCAGCGAATCTAAAGTCTGGCAGTCATAAAAGGGGGGGACATTAGAAAAAAGCAAATGAGAGACAGTAAAGGCATGGAGGGTCAGGAACCAGGTGAGGGAAAATAAAAATTGGAGGTTTCAACAGGCAATTGCTTAAAAATTCTCAGGGGATGCTCAAACTGGGGGGGAAAGAGGAAAAAAAACACCTAAGCGCCACTAATGAGCACGAGCACGGGCGGAGAAGTAGGAACACCCAAAAGCTATGCTTCTTCAAAACATTGATGGAGCAGGGTTTGAAGGCGTGCTTGGCTGGGGAAAGAAAAGAACGAAAATCTGCAGCGGTTTCCTGCAGTGGTTGCCAATGGGGGAAATTGGGCCCGGTACTACTGCAACTAGGAACACATTGAAAGAGAAAGGGGTTAAAGAGTGCTGATCAGAGCCGGAGGAGAAAGGACAACTGCCCTCCTCGTCGCCACAAGACTTACGTTCCCGGAGGGGAAGCATCCAAGGATACAAATAAAAAAAATCACCGGGAAAGGGAACGCCATCTAAAAAAAAAAGAATAGGCTGAACTCCACACACGGGGGAGAGGCATACCTAACCCCATGGACATGGCTGGCGGTTAGGTGCAGCGCTGGTATTCAGGACATCTGTAACGCACAAGGAAAAAGACAATGTACAAAGTAGGTATGGGAAATCACGATAAAAACGTCGGGCAAAGAGGGGTTCTCTCGTTAAAAACAGGCTTACACCCCCTTAACCTAAAGAAAGGGGTGAGAGTCGGAATTTGAAAATTTAAAAAAAACTGTAGATCTTGAAATAACGCCCTTTGAGTCGGACAAAGACTTTAAGAAAGAAGAAAAAACACCACCCAGGATGAAGGGGGTTCAGTAGAGGGGAATCCGAACGGTTATCCCCCAGTCAAGGTCTAAGGGACCGGGGAAGATCCAAAAAACAATGATCCAGGGTGAGGACATTTTAGAGGGGGGGTCACAAGGGAAGAAATGTCTAGAGCATAAAGATTAAAAACTAGTGAAGCCGCGACGTCTATAGGCCAGAGACGGGGAAGCCAGGGGGTTCAATCCAGCGCTGACCCGAAACCACTGGAACGATACATGGGACATAAGTTCATCGGAAGGGGGGGTCAAGCCCAGAGAAGAAACTGAAAAAAGGGAAAAATTTCTCCCTGGGAAGGTGGTGCGGGGGAAAGGAAAGGGGAAAAGGACAAATAGGGAGAGTCTTTTGGGTGAACAGACGGCGAAGCCAGTGGAGTCATCCGAGGGATGATCCAACTTTGTCCCGTGAGGGCAGAAATATTTTGAAAAAGGCAAGGGCAGAAGAGGTCCAACCGGGCAACAGAGTCAGGTGACGGGGCTTAGGAACCATCAAAAAAAAGAAATGCAGATGAGGGGGCTTTCAATTGGAAAAAAGGAACAGCCAAAGCACGCGGCAGTGAGAGTAATACAAGGGTATTCAGAACCAGACATAACAAAATTTATAAGAGTAAAGGCGCAGGGTGGAAAAAAAAAGTCCATATCGTGCGCGTATGGGAGAGGGAGGGGCTTGGTGTTGCGAAAGACAAACCAGAAAAAGCCTCCATATACCAAAGATTAGGAGAAAACGAACCTTCGTTCAAAGGTAAAGGAAGAGAGTCTAACCTTGAAGAAGCCACTGAATTAGGAGCTAAGGGAACCGTCTACAGAGGGCATATGAAAAAGATGGAGAAAAATGAGACGTCCGAAAAAGACCCGACTAAAAGAAAGAGAGACTTATCCAAGACGTGAAGAGAGCAAAAGGAAAAATAACGTCGATCTGGAAGGCCCGGGGAGAAAGGGAAGATAGGGGGAAGGGAGCCGTAAAACAAAAGAAAGGGGTACAAATTCCTTGAAGGATGTGAGGAAAGAATTGGGTTGGAGAGGATATTCAGAACAAGGGTTATGGTGATCTAGTCACAAAAAAAAAGCGGAGAGAAGGTAATCAAGACCTGGCCGAGGGAATATCTCCAAGTATTATGTAAAAAAGAAAAAGAAGAAGTTTAAACGGAAATTAAAGCCCCTAGCCCCGATCAATCCGGGGAGGGACACGAGGGAGGTCTAGGAGGGGGGAAGGAGGCAGACGTAGAGCCCGCCGGCGGGGGAAGAACAAAGAGAGATTGGTTCGCCCAGGAGAGTGGACTTTAAATGAGTTGAAGCTCCCCAGAGGAAAGGGATCTTGCGGAGTCCATATGCCATGGGAAATAGAAAGAGGGGGGATATGACAGGTATCTTGGGGATATCAAGAAGACTCAGTGAGGGAAGAAAAGAACGTAACATTGGGGTGGGGGGGGTCAAAGGCGCCGAGAGGCACGCTGGCCACAGGGTAAAGCAAGGGAAAAAGCACAAAAACCCTACCTCCAAAAAGAAAATTTCCAGGAACCCACACGGTAGGGACTTCGAAGGACGACTGCGGGGCTGTCTGCTTGCGGGAGAGGAAGAGAAAAAGCAGAGACGCATTGGACTCAGGCTGGGCTTGACCACCTTGAGCAGAAAAAGGGGTGTCCGTGCGATGGCCGAAAAGGACGAAAAGGAAGCATGACCCAGGTTTGAACACTATCAGGGAACACGGAGTCAAAAGAAATCTGGGAAGAATAAAAAATCCTTTCTGATCATTTGTTAGAGAGAGAAAAAGGACGTAATGAAGAAAAACAGTGCGTGGCCTAAAACTCTTAATGTCCAAGGGAGGATCAAAACAAAAACACCAGAAAAACAACCCCCGGGGGGGCGCAGAAGAAGAGAGCGATCGGGCGAACATCAACGAGGGAAGGAGAGTTCAGACAAAACTGGCCGGATGCTTTGCAGGGGAAGAGAGGCTGGATGTGGGGGAATAAAAAATCGGTAAAAAAAGGAAAGAGGTAAACGACCTAGTCTCCAGAGGGAAAAAGAATCACACGGGTCTACGTGCGGTATCAGGTAGGGGGGGGGGTAGAAAAAAAAAAAGGGATCTCAACAACCGCCAAAGGGGGGGGGAAAAGATTTCAGCGCACCACCCGGTATCAAGGGAGGGATGTATCGTACTTTATAGCTTGTAGGACCAGGCCTTCAAGAAGAAATATGGATTCAAGGAGCTTCAAAAAAAAACGGAAAGAGGGAAAGAAAGTGAAAAGAAGAAGGGGGTCTAGGAAGGGGTATCAAAGTAGCTCCAGTAGAGAAGGGGGCTCCTCAAGGAGAAATAGTTTAAAGGAGGAAACAAATGGTGTTCCGAAGAACCTTGACCTGTAGAAGAAGCAAGAAAAAGGAAGAAAACTATGTAAAAGAAGATTGAGTTGAAACCATCGAGGGGGGAAAGTCCCTAACTAAGTGTCCAAGATACAGCTCGTGACCAGAGAGCAAAAAGGAACCATTATAGGGGGCGAAAAAAACGAGCTTAACAGTAGTTAGGAACAATCGACTGGTAACCAAGGGAACATGGGAGTTTCGACGAGGAAGGAAAGAGGGGAATTAATGGCTGCGGAGTAGGTGAACAAACGGCTTCTGAAGGGGGGACAGTACTGAGATCGGAAATTGAAGGAGTGCATCTTCCCACGAGAGGTCATAATTTATCCGAGGGAGCATCGCCAAAAGGGCAAGGGGAAGGGGTGACGGTTGCGAACAGAGCCCAAAACGAAAAAAGAGAAGCATGTGAACAGGAGGAGTAGCTGCTAACAAACCAAGCAAACGCTGAATTACTCAAAGGATTGAAGGGTATGTCCTATGAAAAAAAAAAAAACAGCCACGCAGGAGTAGAGGAAGAGAGGAGCTCAAGGGAGCTGTAGAGAAAATATCGGAATGAGGGAGGCCTGGAGAGAAAGGGAGGAGGCCAACAAAAAAACCCAGAGGGAAAGAGAAGCCCTTTAAAAAAATCAACCCTCATGGTTGCAAAAGAAAAAAATGTGCCAGGTTGGGGAGGCCAGACACCAAGAAGGGAAACATCCACTGACTTGAATAAGGGGAAGGGCTACTGAAAAGGCATAAAGGAACGCAAGAGTTGAAACTCTGGAGAGGTAAAAAAGACACCGCAAAAAGGAAATCCAATATGGGGGGGAGTCAAAAATCTGACGGAAAAGGCCTAAACGAAACGCTATGAAGGAAAAGAGGGGGGGAAGGAGAGGAAAGAGAGATCAGGGCTCGGGCGCATAATCAAGCAGAAGGATTAGAAAGTCACTACTATACGGACCGTGGGAGAAAAGGAGACTCGCACAACACAACGGAGGAGGGGGGGGGAAAAAAAAAAAGAAGAGATCTGTTCAAAAAAAATTATCGGGGAGAAAAGGCTACCCTGCTGCAGCAGAAAAAACAAGGGCAGCAGAAGGAAGAAGAAAGACTAGCCATCTGAGAGGATTAAAATCAGGGATGAAATTCAAGAGGGCGTCTTTTGGGCAGGGAGGGACGAGGGGTGCACGTAGCGTCTTGCAAAAGAAAATTTGTCGAACAGGCGAGGACGGGGGACACGTCTCAAAAAAAATAAACGTCTGAAGGGGTAGAATAATGCCAGGGGAAAGAACAGGTATCTTAGCTCCAGAAAAGAAGGGAAAGTGGGGGGATGGGCAAGATACCAAGCGGGAGGGAAAGAAAGAAGGAGGTGGGCAACTGCAGATGCTGGGGAAGCTTCGCGGCCTCAAGGGGGGGGGGGAGGCGCATAAAATCAACCAAAAGATCCGCACGATGGAGGTGACCAGAAAGTGGCGAGTACTATAAGTAAGCCTTATCGGGGGTCAGGAAAATGCGTATCTAACAGATTAAAGGACAGATTGGGCATACGGAGGGTCTAGCAGACAAAAAGAAGGGAAAAGAAGGCATGGTTGATCAGGAGAAGGGGGAGAAAAGAACGTCAACTCGGAAATACAGGGAGGGGATTAAACCTGTGGCAAAAAAACTAACCGAGAGAAAAGCTAAGCTGGAGGGAAAACTCCTAAATTGCTGATCACATTGCGTAATAGGGAAAAAGGTCAGAAAAGAAAAGGAGAGGAAAATAATATAGGACCTCACCCAAAGAAAATCACGGTCACTTCATGGCTATCCAAAAAAACACACAGTGAGCAAGACAACGTTTCAGCCTTCCGAGAGAATGAGCCGATAACAACGCCCGGAAGGCTAAACTTGACATTATCAAATAGGGGGAGTCAAGGTGGAGAAGGTCAGAGCTGGGTTCAAAAAAATTGATCGTCCCAACCGTAAAAGAATAGGAAAAAAGAAAAAAAGAAGGTGCGGTTCATCGTCGAAAAGAGGGGGGTGAGGTATTCGAGGAAAAAAAGTTGCTCCAAAATTGCTGTGAATAAAACAGGTACCGCAGGGGGTGGAAAAAAGAGGGGTAAAAAAAGAAAAACCAACAGTATCATTGGGGATATGAGATTGACAGGCTAGTGGGTCGGAAAAAAAAAAGGGAATGGGAAAAAGGAACAGATCAAAAACGGAGGGGAGAGTAAAAGGACAGTCTTGAATAAGGTTCTCATGAAATTGAACCTGGAGATGTTCAGGAAGGAGAAAGAATGACCGGTTGGGAAAAGGGAAAAATCTGCACCCAGGGAAGGGACAGGGGAAGTGAAAAGGGTCACCGGTAGAAGAACCGCGAGAAACCGAAAGACAAGGATTGGCAACCCAGGGGATATGCTATTGACAGGGGGTCCCACAAAGCGGACAGCGAAGACACCCAATTAAAAAGGAAGGACATGGGGAGTGGGGAACAGGGAGGAGGAAGGTGCGGGATGGAGAAGAAAAAAATTAAGGCTGAAACCACGACACTTGAGGGAAGGGGTGTCTGCTCCGAACTGGATAGAAGGGAGAGGTTGGGAGGATGGAACCGCCCTGGAGAGAAAGCCGTTGGCCGGGCAAACCGGCACGTTAGCACAACTGTTTCGGGGGATAGTGTGCGGATCATGAAGGAACAGATAGCATGGACGAAGAAAATGGTCATTGGCAGCCAAGAGGTTGACGAAAAGGGCGCAGAAGAAATGCAAAGGTCGCGAGGGTAGCTTCACCAAAAAGGAGGCGGAAAAGGTCAAAAAAATCGGACTCCCTACAATGTTGTAAAATTTACAGTACCAGACACTTCAACATCCAGAAAGCATCTGTTACTTGGGGGTGACGAATATGAGAGGGAACAGCAGGGGCTATGGTGGAAAGACACATCATCCACAAGAGCTCGGGGTTGGATGGATAGGTGGTGTTGAACCATTGAAAAAGGGGGAAACCACTGCAATCAAGGGAACTATACAAGGAAATGTTCAACCAGAAAGAAAAAGGGGGGGAACAACTGGGGGAAGGGTCACAGGGGTTGAGAATCCAAAAAAGAAAAAATCTCTGGAGGACAACTTTCTGGAAAAAAAAAGGGAAAAAGCGCCGCAGTTGAAAAAAGGAGGGGAGAAGGGAGAAGGCAAGAAAAGAAAAACAAACCTGAGCAAGGAACAAAAGGAAAAATCAAGACTTCTGGAGCAAAAACCATCTAAAAACATGATAGAAGGAGTGAAGGAAATTGGGGTCTTGGAAAGACCTTCATATGAGGCTCTTAGGAAGAAGGAAACGCTTAAAATGTGAGAGATAGGAGGGAAAGAGGGATTGAGTCCGATTCCAAATTTATGGTTATGGAAAGAGATATCAGCCAACAAAGGAGGAGCTTTGCAAAAAACCATGGTGGAGGAGATCTCAGACTTGCAAAAGGAAATATACTGGGCATGGGGGGAAAAAAAGGCGGATTTATAAGCAAGAAGAACAGATCGAGTATGTACTTGAAAGAAGTGACAAAGGCCTCCAGGGATTGGGACTGGTCGCGGTGCCTAATACCCAGCAACGTTCACGCGGGGTAGATTGGAGAAAAAAAAAGCGGCTGGATTGGAACATCAGCCGTCACCTTATGTAGAAAAAGGGGCGGCTCATAGAGTGAGCAAAAAAAAAGAAACACGAGAGAACGGTTCAGCTGGGGGGGGGGGGGGGGTGCGGGGGGGGGTGGGGGGAAAGTGGGGGGGGGGGGGGCGGGGGGGGCGGATGGGGGAAATGGGGGGGGGTCTGCGGGGGGGGAGGGGGGGGGTCGGTGGCGAAAGGGGGGCGGGGGCTCGCGGGGGGGGGGGGGGGTGGGGGGGGTTGCGGGTGGGGGGGGGTGTGTGGGGGGGTGGGGGGGGGGCGGTGGGGGGGGGCGGAGTGGGGGGGAGCGGAGGGGGGGGGCGAGGGGGGTGGGGGGGCGATGGGGGGTGGGGGGGGGGGGGCTGGGGGTGGAGGCTGGTGGGGGAGTTGTCTCAGTAGAGAGGGGGGGTTGGGGGGGGTGGGGGGGTTTGGGGGTGGGTGAGCGGGGGGGTGGGGGGAGGGAGGGGGGGGGCTGTGTGGGCACGGATGCGGTAAATCTGCTGAGGCACGCTGACGGGTGCTAGAGAGGGGGGGCAAATAGGGCAGGCGACCCACTGAAATGGTTGCCATTTGGGCAAGAAAAATTTTCGCGCTAGAGGATAAAAGGAAAAAGACGTGCTTAAGTTGTGCAGGAGTCGTGAAAAAAAAAGGGATCTAAGGGGCCAACCAATTGCTTGTAACTACAAAGGGACACTTCAGAATTGTTCCGGGAATAAATTGTTAAACGCCGTAAAAAGCCGGAGCCAGGGGGGGGGGGAGGGGAGAGAAAAGATCTGGAACTACAGCGAAAATCGAACATGGAACCGGCAACAAACTCAGTGCTTAGCGAAGTGACCGTCTCTCTTCTAACCGAGTCCACAAAGGCTCGGCCATCCCAAAAGACTACTTATCCCTTCTGAAGGGAACCCATCTAAACGGAAAGAACCAGACACAGGGGGAAAAGGGGGAACCGAAGGGAGCGAAAGGAAATCGGGCGATAATAGAAACGGAACACGATGCCCATTTATGACAGGAGATATGGGCTGAAGGTCGGGAAGATCTTCGGAATCTGAAAAAAGAAAGACACCGATGAGGGAAATCCGGGCTTCAATAGAAAAAACATCGGGTTAGCCGAGTGCCTGAAACCGATGGGGGGCTACCAAACGCCCTGGAGACCAGGGGGGGGGGTAAAAGAAAGCGGCCACACAGATGGATCTTACGGAGAAGGAAAAGCGAGAAGGAGCGCACGGGCATTAAAAAGGCTTCAGAAGGTAACTCTTACACAAAAGATAAAAGGAGAGATTTCGGAACTAAAAGGTGTCTAGGAAAACTTAGTCAAAGAAGAAAGCGAGGAAGTGAAGAATCAATCAAAAACAAATCATGATACCCTGGGCGGCGGGAAATTGCACCAAAAGAGAGGTGGAGTGAAAAAAAACCTGGAGAATATTAAAGCCCGAGGTCGACGAAATAAAAAGAAAAAACTAACCTTTCGCAAGAGCCGGGGACAAAGAAAATGATAACAAGAATCACCACGAGGACCAACCCCCTAGGGGAACGAAAACAGGCATAAGAAATAAAATGATTAGGGAAAAGGCAAAAAAGTCGCCAGCGAAGAATAGGGCGGCTGAACAAAAAAAAAGGAAAGGGTGCGCACCTGGGAAATGGAGGTTGACTGATGAAGGAAGAGCGCGGAAGGGGTCTGGGGGAACAAAAAGCACTTCCGAACAAGGGGGGAGGGGGGTACTCTCTAAAAATGATGATCAGACTTGTACGTGCGTACCCAGGGAGGGTTCCAAACTCGGTTGGAAAGATGTCAAGGGAAGAAAAAGAAAAAAGGCTTTTACGCCTTGGGGAGAAATCAAAGAGGAAAAAAAACAAGTCGGATGTGACGAGGTATGGATCCAAAAAAAACTCGCAAAAGACCTCAAGAGGGGGATAGTCAACGAAAGACATCAATAAAAAGTCGGAAGGTTATCGAAATGGAAAGAGGAACCAATGCTCGGTGGTAAATCTCATTCCCATCAAAGCGGTGAAAGGGGCTTGAAAATAAAGGAAACCTTTCGGCCAGCGCGACTGGCAAAAAAAGAACAAAGAAGCTCTCTTGGACACAAAAGCGTGAAAGTCTGGGGGGAGCCTCACAGTTTCGATACAAATAAAGGGAAAAGGAAAAGGGGGAACTGGTAAGTGTACAGGACTAAAAGAAGGGGGAATAGGAACTCCAAGAGCTAGTTAACAAGGGGGGAGGGAGATACATACATAAAGAAAGGCCAACCTGAGAAAGATCCGGTTAGGAAAAGGGAGTAATGTCGGAGAAACCGGGGTAAATACGAAAAAGCGGGATCTTGGGACTGGATTTGGGGGGAGGAATAGGAGGACACCACATCAGAAGTTGGTAGGAAGAGGGGGAAGAAATCAGCCGTTGGTCATGGGGGATTGACGCAGCTTGAAATGAAAGCACTATTGGGAGAAAAATTAAGGGGGGCAATGGGG
>Ga0179593_1672104_pt1 | contig 24885 bp, 30 predicted proteins | sample CZODoug2_1_08_16_FD_185931 | JGI IMG/M metagenome (GOLD analysis project Ga0179593, IMG submission 185931) | Vadose zone soil fungal communities from Angelo Coast Range Reserve, California, USA - CZODoug2_1_08_16fungal (PacBio error correction) | ecosystem: Environmental > Terrestrial > Soil >...
TACCAAGAAGAGGGGGGAAAAAAGGAAGGACCACAAAAGGGAACGTTCTACCGTAGAGGGTTGGCCGGGTACGACACAGGGGGGAGAACATCGGGGACGCATGGACAACGGGGGGGGTGGCAGGCACAAAAAAGAGTGGAGGGCGTAAAGCAAAACAGGAGCGGGAAAAGATGGGAGAGAACCCAAGGGTTCTATCCGGAAACAGGAGCCGCAGGGGTGAAAAAAAAAAACAGTAAAAAACATGGGACCGAAAAATTGGAAGCCGGATCGGTCGGGGGGGCCCGCGAAGGGGTTGGGCACCGGATGGAAATGCACAGAGGTGGGGGGGGAAGGAGGTGTGACGGGAAAGGGGCAGGCAGGAGCACCAGTGAGGAGATTGGTTCGTCAGCGGAAAATTCCTGTCCAAACAAGGAAATCACACTGTAGGGGCCGGGTGACAGGCATCAAGCATCACCCCTACGGCGCCGGACAGCGTATGCGCGGCGAGGATGCGAAAATCCACCTATACAAAGGGGGAATGACTCCTTGTAACCGCTGGACGACCACTATTGGGGGGAAAATGGTATAAAGGGAAGGGCAAGGAGAAACAAGCGCACACAACGCACTCTCCCCATTGTCAAACTTGATCGACAACCGCAATCGGAACTTTGGGAAATCACGCAAAGACAGAACCACGGGCAACCTCAAGAAATCCTAAAAAGACCAATTGATGGGAAATGGGAAGGGGGCCCAAGTGGTGAAGAAACACTCGGGGATCGCATGAGGAGGAAGCAACGGGGGCAGGAAGACGCGTATGCGGAAAAAGCCCCCCGGGGTCAGCCCATCTCACTGCCTGGGGGGAAAAAAAAAACGAAGGTGGGAAAATTTGGGGATCGACGGTATGAAAAAGTGGCAACGTAGGATCCGGTCACACAGGAGGCCACAAGACTATGATAGGAGAGGACCAAATTCAGGGGAGCCACGCGGGAGGTCACGAAGTCCGGCACCCGGACAAAAAAAGCCAGCGAAAGATCAGAGTTGGGGGGAAGGTTGCTACAAATCGAAAAAGGGGGGGGAGAATGGAAAAGACAGTACAAGAAAGGGGGGTACGGAAACTGGGGCTGGTAATGAAGGGGTGTTACACAACACAAGCAACGGGATGACCGCGCAAATGCCACTGCTAAGAATGGTGGTGGCCACCCGACCGAAAGAGGGGGGCCCTTAAGCAAAATAAGGTAACAGAAGTCTCCCCGAAAAAGAGATGGAGGCCAACAAAACGAAACCAAAAAAAGGGAGGAGTGACTCTAAGAAGTGGGAAAGGGGGTGAAAGGACTTGGCCGGCTCCTCCTGGAAAGGAAAAAGAAAAGAGAACAGAAGAACCACAAAGAAAGAAGAGAAAAAAAAGGGAAAGAAACCAGGAAAAAACAGCCCGAAAAGGGTTTGGGGGAAAAAAGTAAAAATCAAGCCAAGATCAAGCTTGAGACAAAACACGGTAAACTAGCCGTTCGTGCTGACGTGAGGGTCATGAGCTGCACGGGAAATAAGGTCAGTGACAAAGGAACTCAAAAAAAAAGTAAAAGGAGCCAAGAAAGCGGACGAAAAAGGAGGGTGATCCACCAAAAAAACTCCTGCACAAACTCAAAAAATGAACGGGGTACTTGCCGAAAAAAGAGAGAGGAGTTAGACCAAATGCACAAGAAACACAGGCGGTACGGAAATTGTGGGATCAAAGGCTGAGACACAAAGAAGGTCCTGAAAAAAGGGGGGGTGGGCGAAGGCGTCAGCTAAAAAAAGAACTCCGGCTGGGGAAAAAGAAGGCCGAAGACACACCAGTGACCGTAGAGCTGGGCGTTTAAAACGGGGGGGCGTAAAAGATCAAAAAAAAAATGAATAAAGTCAACGACTCAACGGGGACAACATGGACCGAGAAAGAGAATCCCCGAGCAGACGCCCGTAAACCTCGGGCCGGCTCCGGGAAATCGTTCACCTACGGAGGGGCCGTAGTTATGTGAGAATTGCACGTGGGGGGAAGGGGGGGAGCAAAAAAAAGGGGGATCAGGCAACACACAGGTGTATAAAACACAAAGAGACACGCAATCATAAAGAAAGACCCTGTTAAGTGCGGTACGAGACGGTAAAAAGTGGGAGGAACCCCAAAGGTTGGTGAGAAAAAAGGGCCGTCAGCAAATGATGAAAAACAGGTACACCCGGGCTCCGGCGGATGTGGGCGACCGGACGCAATGGTGTGTTACGCAGAAAAAACTAAAGTAGTAGAAAAAGATGCTACCAAAGAGGAACATAGGGCAAAAAAGGTCAGGCGTCAAAAAAAGGTGTATGCAACGTCAAGGACAAAGATGTGACAGCAGATATCTGGGAAATTCGAAAAAGCAGGGGGGGGGGCGTACGGCTGCTGTGCAGAGTCGAAGGTGAGAAAAGGGAAGTTCGAAAGCGGGAAAAAATGCAGAAAACGAAATGAAAAACCAATGTGACGGTTCCACGGGAAGACAAAAGGCGGAGGGAACATTGCGGGACTGCACACACGGGTCAGCACACGGGGAGCGAAAGCTGAAAAACATATCACCGCAAAAGGGATTCCTTAGGGGTGAAGAATACAGGAACAGCAACGGGGGTGCAAAAGGTGCACTTGGAGGGTAGGATAGCTTCATGAAAAGACTAAACCGGGCGCTGTCCGGAGGCTGGTGGGGGCTACCAGGGGGGCAGGGAGATAAGCCCGCTTAGGAAAAAGAACCTGAAAACGGCGGAAAAAAAACGTACGAAAAGAACCCTTTCCCCACATGGGGAGGCTGCCAGGGAAAAGATACGGTTGGACGGAAAAGAATGTTAAAGCCAAAAGACTCGGTGAACGGGAAAGAGAAAAAGAGGGGAGGACGCGGTGAGACAAGGAGGAAACAAAAGCAGTTTTCTACCAGGGGAAGGGCTTGAAACACATGGTGTTGTCACATAATCAACCAGGTAGTGAGACCAGTGCCCGTGGCAAGTGGCACAAGCGCGGAAGACGAGGGGAGAAATATATTATAGGCTAGGGGGGGGGTGTACTTGGGTAGGAACTCCCTGCAAACAAGACCGTAGGAAAAAAAAACAGCAAACAAATAGCAAGAACAAGGGGGGGGAAAAGAAAAGACACGGGTGGGTGAACGTTGAAGAGACGCCTAAACGTAAGAAATGCGAAATGGCCGGCGGGCTGTGGAAGAAGAACACGACGCAATCGCGGGAAAGAAGTTCAAAAGGGGGATGATGAGTGGTGTTTTTTGACAGGGGGGGCATAATATTTGCCATGGGGGAAAAGGGAATATGATATGGGGTACAGTGGACAGTACTAAATTAGGGTACTGTTTTGAATTTGTTTTTTTGAGGTTGGTAGGTACCCGGAAAGGGGGTTGCGGCAAGTAGTCATTGCGTGAAGAGAACCGGTGTGGGGGTTCTACGTGGTATAGGGAGAGGGGTTGACATGTAGCTAGGTATAATTTAACTGAATCGAGGATGGAACACAAAAAGATTGAAATAACACGGGCAAGCACGTTAAAACCGAAACCGGGGAGAAAAAGCACGGGGGGAAAGGGATGGTGAAAAAGGTGGCATACCAAAGAACAAGGGAGGGAATAAAGAGTCAACACGGTGCGTGAAGCGGCCAACACTAAAAGAGTACACGGGGGAAGCCAACGAGAAGCAGGGCTGGGAAAAAAGGGCAGGTCAGCCAGCGGGTGAAGGATCGGAAAAGGGGGGGCCAACTCGCCAGTAGCCCAACAATACTAAAAGACAAATTGATGAAGGCAGAGAGGTTGAAGGAGGCGGCACAGGGATGATAGTGGGGTGGGACAAATGCGAAAGGAAAACTTGAGTTCCCCAAATCCTTCAAGACCGAAACAAATGTAAAACCGAAAAAGGTCGGACTCACAAAGGAAACTTGTAATCGCGGGGCTGGGGCACAGGACTGAAAACAACGGGGAAGGGTGGAGATTTGGCGCAACCAAAATAAGGGATTGTCAACAACGGGAAAAGTTATCGTCCAAAAAGGGATCTCGTGGGGCAGGGGATGATGGTCTCGTGAGAGGAGAATAGAACACACGCCCGAAAAAAACTAGTAGTGGAAAATAGGAGGCAAGAATCGGGAGGGGTTCAAGGGGTTCTGGGTAAGGAGGGGGTACGGTCAGACCCAATGTAATAAATAGATTAGGGATTGGGAAAAAGAGGGGTTTGCCGGGTAGACAAATGGGGGGAAGCGGCGTGTACCCATCAAGCCCGTAGACTCACAGGAAGGTTGCTAGCGGGGCGGGCTTGCGTGGGGGGAAAACCGCAAACTCTCCTAGGAGAGAAAAGCCGCAAAAACCAGAGGTACTTCTCGAAGTAGTCGCACGTAGGGAAAAAGGCAACACAGGGGGGCCACCAAAAGCAAGGGATGCACAGCCAGTGCCGGGGCCCTCCACGGGGAGGGAGGGCCACCCAAATAAGAACTAGTAATGGCGGCGCACCTCCAGAGGACATGTTGGGGGAGGGGGGGGTCCCCAAGAGCGTCAACCGAAAACTGACAGGGAAGTGGGGGGGCGGGAAGGTCACGCGCATGCAACGCAATGATGGGGAGAGCAAACGAGGAAACTCACCAAGATGAGAAGGGAAAACGGAAAGAGTCGGAAAAGAGAAGTTGAAGGACCCGTTGCTAAAAACGCAGGGAAAAGGGGGGAAGCGGACCGAAACATCGAAAAATCAAGCCAAAACTGCATGCGCCAGTCATCCGAGGCCGCAGTGCACTCAGGGGGGTCAAGGAAGGGGCGGTCCGGTAGGAAGAAAGGAGTCTCACTCCCGTCTCAAATCCAAAAACCCGCAGAGGGAAGGGACCAGGGAGTGGGTGGTTGCACTTATCGGGGAGGGACCGAAGCGGAGAGGGACAAATGACCGAGGGGGCATGGCAAAAAGTCCAGGGAGGGACGATTAGGTACAACCAAACGGACCGTTATTACAAACTAGATCCGAGCAAGAGGAAGGGGGGGCGGGGGGAAGCCCGCGTGATCGACAGGGGAGGTGAGACTAAACTGGGCGACAGGGCCGGTAACTGGAAAAGAAAAAGCAATCGGACGGAGGGCACGGCCCGAAAAGGGGGGGGTTGCAGACCGGGTTTGTGTGGGGGTATCGCGCAGGGAAGGGCCAAGAGGGGCCAAGGAGGGAAGCGAAGACGTGAATAAAGGGGAGAATCTAGTTAACATGGGGAAGACCACGATTGTCATCCACAATCCTACAAGCTAGAAGTAAAAGCACAGCAAGCAAAGGTCTAACCGGTGCTGAGGAAACAACGTGTGCAGGTTCATCACGGGTTCATACGTCGTCGCAAGCAGTGCGTGCTGCAAGAATAAAGGTCGTTGTAAAAAGTGCCACCAGGGTTGGGGGGAGGCTGCTCAAAGGTTGGTCAAAAAAGAGCAAAAAAGGGCTGTGCGGAGTATCTACAGAGGCGGGTGGGAATTCGGGGTTAAAGAAAGGAGGCTGACGTCACACATAGAACTACGCGGAAAAATCTGAAATGCGGGCGGAGCCCTAACGGGGGGAATACTAGGGGGAGCCTAAAATCGATAAAAAAAACAGGCACTGAGACAAAACGAAGGGAAACACAAAGGGGGGCGGGATGACAAAAACAGTGTCCAAAGGTGGGTTGAAATCACAAAAAGTGAGAGTCAACTGGGGCTAACGGTGTTCCCTATGGCGGCGAAGTAAGGGTAAAAGCAGGGAAGGGCAATTGCTGACAATGCGTGGGGAAAAAAAAAGGGCAAACGGCCTCAACCGGAACCGAGGAAAATAGGATAAAGGGAGTACAACGGAGAGATAACGCACGTACGGAAAATAGGGAATAAAATCGTCAGACCGGGGCAACGGTGTGAACTATCGGGGGAGACGGATAACAAAAAATAATAACGTCTAAAAAAAAAAAACCTTGGTCGGTGGGCACGGCACGAACAACATTACCTGCACCTGACATTGTGAACTGACCCGCGTACATATTTCACGAAGACAGCATAATCCAGAAAGGGCGAGAGACACGCGAAGAAAAGGTGGGAGAGGACCACAACGCCGGCCCGGGCAGACGCTGCCAAAGAGGGGAAGGGGTGGGACCGAGGGGAGACCGGGGCAGCGCAAGCAAAGAACGAGGGGGAATCGTAGCAATAAACGGTGATTTAAGGCTGTTTACGGGGGCACAAAAAAAGGGACCATGACTGGAGGCAAACCTTCTTTAGCAAATGGACAATGTCCAGTACTAACACAGTTATCTGAGCTCTGTCCTGGGTGTCGGACGTAGAAAAAGTCACCATCAGAAGGGCGGGTGGGCTGCCCGGACGAGAGCATCTGTCGGCGGGGGATATGGAGTAGCAAAAAAAGAGAGTACCTAGGAATTATGTAGATGTACGGAAGGGGCCGCAGGATGGGGAAACTGTTTCCGCTGTGATTCCATCCACGAGTCGCAACGGCCTAAGGGGGCCCAACCGGGAGGAGAGGGCGAGAGGAACGTCGACGGTTCGGTCAAGGAAGAAAGAAAAGAAAAAAGGCGGACACACCCACAGTAATCAGATCTTGAAAACAGGGTGTACCAAATAACGATCGATGCCAAGAGGATGACCTTCGTGGGGGTGCGCAAAAGGAAAACTCACACAACCCGACGATATGAACACCGGGGGGAAGTAAACGAATTGACAGTCGAGGCGGAGGCCAAAGACTGAGCGAGGAAAGTAAGGAAAGTGACCACTGAAAGAAAGCGTACCCCGACCACACCGAAGGCAGTCAGGTCAAAAATGGAGAACACGGCAGGGGGGAAACAAAGAAAAAATCGGAACGGTCACGGGGGGGTATAAGCGTCAGCTATACGAAGTTGGTTGAGTCTGACGAACCGGCGGAAATAGTAGCGGGGGTGGGGGATGAAGGCCAGGAAGCCACGGTGACCAAAAAGTGGTCGGGCATTCACGCAATCCAAAGCGGATTCAACTGATGAAAAAGGTTTCCGAAGGGGATGAGGGGTAAAACGAGCCGACACTTCAAGGAATGTGTTATGAGGGGGACTGGGGATAGAACCAAGCTGGCAACTAAGGGGAAGCAAAAAAAGATACGAGAACAGGGCCCGAAGGTCTCAAGAAGACAAGCGTATACGACTCCAAAGCCCAAGATGGCGCGGAACGTGTCCAACTGATATAATTGGGATGCGTGAGGGAGTGTGGGACGGGATGAAAACCAATACAGCTGGGGCTTCAGGAACGAGCATAGTACAAGGAGGCCCGAGGAAAAAAAAGCCAACATCAATGAGGAATACGGGATGATCACGGGAGGGGAAATGTAAACTCGGGGGGAAAAAAAAGAACGGGGCGTCAAAAAATAAAGGCGAACCGCTCGTGGACTGGGGTGTGCTCAAAAGGAGTAAATGGACAACGAAAAGAGGACGTAGATGGAAGGGCCATTTCGCGGCGTGAGAAAAGGGACAAGAAAAAGGGACAAAACGACAACAGTAGGGATAAAACGAACGAAAGGGAAAATACTATGCGAACAAAAACAACAACTGCCATATCAAGGATTAAGAGACAACAGTCTAATAGGGAAAGACGTGAACTAGCCAGACACTGAAAGCTAGTCACTTTAGCGGACCGTACTAAAGGTATGAACAAGGAAAATCAGGCAAAGAGGCCCTTTCGGAGAGGGGGAGGTCACTAAGAGGGGCAGGGGTCCAAACAGAAAGAAAAAAACATCTCCCCCAAAAAGAGTGAACTGCGAAAATGTCAGAACCGTGCGTGTAAAAACTGGAAAACTACATGGCACCTTATTGACACTGTTGCCCTACCTCACTATGTGAATGACAACAAGAGCAAGGGGAATTGCTGAATTTGGGAGGCCAACGAGGAAAGCAGACGTACGGGGGGCAGTAGGGAAGTATTTACGTTGGATTTCGTTCCGGCCAGGATAAGCCCCGGCCGGTACCAGAGCCTAGCTCAACGAGGGCACAACCATCAACAACCAGGAAATCGCGTTGCAAAGGGATGATAACACATGAGGCACAAGTGGGCAGGGTCACGTGTGGAGGGGAAAAATAATGCTCACACAAAACGTGCAGGGTAACGAAAGGGGGCACATCGGCGACGACACATATAGAATGTTGGAACAACCCGGGGAGGACAACGAGGCGAAGTAAGTGTGTACTTGTGCTTGCGCAAAACATCCCGAGATCCCAACGTTTGGGGAAAGAGGCGCAGGTTTGAAATTGTCAAGTTGGGAACGCTAGTGATTCGAAAGGAGTTTGGGGGGGGACGGGGGGGAGTACAAGTCGGTGCGGGATAGACTAAGAACGTAAGGGTTCAGGTAAGTCTTAGGAACAAAGGCAGGGAGGTAACTCCGATGAGAAGAACACCTTACCTAAAAGCGGAAAACCCGGTGGGCAGCCCATTAGTCGACCATCAAATGAAACAGGTGCGTGGTAAGAAAAAGGAAGCTAAATCCCTCAGAAATTGTCGTTTCACATGGAAGGCCGATAATTGATGAAAAGTAGGGGAGAGTAGGAGGGGCTCATAGCCCACGAGGGACGTCGGCCGGGCGGTCGCGGGCAAACCGGGAAGGACGGTGGACACCACTCAGGAAGGCCGGTCCAGAGCGTCACGCATCAAAGGGAATCGGGGAAATCATGCGTCATAAAACTCGCACTGCGGAGGTTCGTCAAAGGCGCGTCGTGAAGGAAGAAAGAAAAGAAAACCAGGGGAAGGGAACACAAATATGGGGGCGGTATAAAGGCATGATAGACGGGAAAGTGGGGGGATAGAGAGGCTGGGCATATAAATAAGGAGGATTAGTACCATCGGGCCGGGCGTTTGGGAGGAAAAATTGTACCAGACAAAAAGGATGTACTGGTGGACCCACGCAGGACTGAAAAACATTCCGACGGACGGGGCATAACGGAAGAAAATGTTACGACATGGGGAGGGGCACATACAGGGGTGCTACATAGGAGAGAGAGGGAATAGGGGCCGCGCAGCCGAGTGGACGGAGTACCAGGAGGGCGTGTTAATCGTGCCTCACCCCCAGAGTATAAAAATAACAAAGCGGGTCAACGCACAGAAGTGCTCGGACCCGGATCGACTGGTAAAGTGCGGCAATGGAAAATGTATAAGGGGGAAAAACGAAATATTCAAGAAGGGGAGGGGGGGGTAAAGCCGGGGGGCTAGTACCAGAACCCCAGGGGACCAGAAACGTACCAATGCAATCCGCCACTAAAAAACGCCCAGAAAACCGGAAGGAGAGGTAATGCTTGGAAGAACCACTCTGTGATTTGGTGCGCGGAAAGCCCCAAGCGGTAAACGGGAAAACGAACCGGCGGCGATACGGCACAACGTGTGGGCCAACCGGAATCCTTGACAGGGCGACGCGTTGGGGACCATGACCTAAAGTGTGGTAAGGTGAAGCTCAAGGGAGAAACGGCTGACGCCACTGCAGGAAAAGAAAAGCAAGGGTCGGGCGCGCCATCCTGCCCTCCATCCCCCTAGAGGGGGATAAAGTGAAGGCTCGAAAAGGAAAAGAAAAAAAGATTCCTGGACTACCCACAGGGCGGACAAACCCGGTGCCCGTCCTCGCGTGAAATGACAACACGTTCAGCCTCTCAACACGTAGGGGAGTCCGCACCGTGAAGAGGATTGCAAGCTCCTTTCAGCGGGACTAGAACTAGTGGACCATGGGCATCGGGCTGTCCTGTCCAGACCACAGTGGAACGAACGTGGAGGAAAAGTACCTCACCACCACGGCAGGCAACCGGTCGGCAACCACCTTGGGGACGGTGCAAAGAAAAAAAAAAAAAACTTGCCCCCAACCCGGGGGGCAGACGCGACATCACAACATGGGGAGAGGGGCCTAAAAACACTAATTCCATGCGCGAGGGGGGTCATTTTGGAGCGTAAGAAAGGCGAATGAACCAGGGAATTCGCCGGAGGGGGGGGGTTCCGTCCACAGAAAGGCCGCTGTCCGGCTGCCGGGCGGTTTCAAAACAAAGTGTCAGAATCTTAGGAAAGGGGAAATCGAAGGTCGCTTCAGCAAAACTGTGGGGTCCATGATTGAACACACCTTGTGATACTATGGAGGAAAAACCCCACACTGTTCCCGGGGGAGGAGTGAAAAACGACATATGAGACAGAACCCCATGGAGCGAAAGGCGACAAGTCAGCCACCTGCCGAATCGAACAAACGACGACTCAGTGCAGGGTTCAATTGAGGTGCTATGAACCAGGAAGGCAGGCGCCGGGACTTTTGTCGGGGCCTACTCACCCGGGAGCAGGAAAAATCCAAAAAATCGCCGACAAGGTAGACCAGTCCGGATGCCTCAAAGACTGGACAAAAAAGAGTAGGGCACACCGAAAGTGGTAGGAGGAACCTCAAATTCAAAGTGAAGACAGATGACACGGGGCAAATCAACCGGCCTCCCTGGGATACCTGCAAACACAGCGGTTCAATACGAAGCAACGACACGGGGGAAAGAAGAAAGGTCACAGCGAACGCGAACCTGTGGCCCCCGCCGACGACTCACCAACCATCATGACCTGGTGGGGACGGATTGGGGGGAGAGGGATAAGCGCCACAAAAAGACTGGCTGGAAGCGCAAACAAGGAAAGGGGGGGGAAACCGTGAGGGGGATCGTTCGAGGGGGAACCCTCTGCAGGCTCAGGGTACTGTGCGCCGGGGGATATAAGGTTTGAGGATACCGGAATGCCGTGGAACAAATCCAAATTGGTCGTACATGGAAGAAAAAAAATCAGAACGTGTGAATGACAGGCATCGAGAAAAGTCAGTACGAGGGTGAGCGCCGCCAGCCCCCCACGCAAACAGTCTGTTTTTGTCGCGCGCTTACACTGATAAAAAACTTGGAGGACAATGGGACAGAGAGAAAACACCTGGGTAGGTCTGTGGAAAGAGCGGGTCAAACGGGTGGGATTCAATAGCGGGGCGGACAGAGGCGGGTCGGCAAGAAAAAGCTGTTGGGTCGAGGGGGGGGAACATTGTCATAAAAAGGGGGGCCAGCACATATAAAATAAACCCGAAACTGGCGATAAAAAGTAGACTAAAAATCGGTGTCCCCAACTGGAGGACGGCGTTGTGGGGGACACGAATCCGCAAGTGCGCGCCCGGGGCCCGAAGGGAAACCGAGAACATCGCCGCGGGTGAAGAGGCCAGAGATAGCTATGCAAGAAACCGGAATGAATGAGCAGTGGCACTTGATCCCCTGAATGGTCGAAATGCGAAAAAGGAGCCGGGGAGTATGGAGGGGATCTTGGTCGCAGAGGGAGAGTATACTTTCGGAAAAGAAAAAAGTGAGGACTACGTGCGCCGGATCCGCAAGAGCAGCATTGCTGGGGAACATGCCGGAAAAAAGGGATAAAGGTCCAGGAAAAGGGAAGAAGCCAACAAACATTCTAGCAAGTAACTCATGACGAGACACAAAGGAAGGCCGCGAAGGGGGGAGGCTACGAATAAATGAAAAGAACGGGGTCAAACCGCGAAAAAAAGTGAGGTGCAACACGGAAGCAAGGGGGCAAGGAGGACAGCAAAAGTTGACTAGGGTGAGAACAACCGAGGGGGGATGCAAGAGGGGCATTGGCCAGGCACGCAACTTGGAGAACTGGGAAAACACAACATCCGCGACCGAAAAGGACACGATAGTATGAAGAGGACGCTTAGGCGTTATCGGGGGCGGGATGGGAGCATCAAGGGGGGGGGCCGAAGTTCTCTGGAGAAAGAACTAGGAACGGAGAAGCGGAGGTGCAACAGGAAAAGGCGGGCTAAAGGGGAGGTGGGTGACGCGCAACGCAAGGTTACTCGGAGTGATAAGGCGAGGGGTTGGGACGCGATGCAGTGCGGACGACGGACATCGTGGACCAGGCGGGGTTCGACCGCGGGGTAGCCTGGCGCGAACAGAAAACCTAGCTAAACCGGAAAAGTCCAGCCTGAGAACACGTGACACGGGCGGGAAAAGGTCCATAGAATCAGAAACAACTAGTATGCTGATGGTGACGAGGGAACGAAAAAGGTTGGAACAGGTCAAAGCGGAAGTGCACGCGCCCCAACGACTGTGAAAAAAAGAAGCAAAACCAGCGCATGCAACAGAAAAGGTAGAGAATTGGCAAAAGAGGAGGGATGAGAAAGGTGCATAGGACTTCAGTATCGACAGCGATAAGAAAGTGAGATAAAATAGGGTACTGAAAAAAAATCCGAAGCCCGTTAGTGGCAACGCAAAAAAAGCGTTGAAACGGGGAACAAGAGAGCGCTGACAGTGCTAGTCCAGGGAAAAAGGGGCCGGGAAAGCGTAAATTGGGGTTGGCAACATCAACAAAAAAAAAAGGAACCAAAAATCCGACATGATCAAAACCAGGGGGCCGAAAAAAGTGAGTCGCCTGGGACTACCAGATGGGAAGGAAACGCGTGCTTTTCGCGTCCAAGAGGATTGCATGAAGTAAGTAATAGAAACGCCGGACCATGAGAAAACGTCAGGCTGGAAAAAAGAAGAACCTAGAAAAGAACGGCTCCCAGGGCGGAAAGAACAACAGTTATGTAGGGTGTCTCATGACGGAGAGAAATCAAATGCATCGAAAGGCTGGTTTTGGATGTGAAAAGCGGGGAAAAACGGTCGGAGGAAGGAAACGATAGAAAATCCAACAATGTCATGAGGGGAAGAACCGGACCGAGACCAAGAGGAAGTGGAGGATCCCAACGCCCGGCAGCCTATGGAAAGTAAAGGTCAAAAAACCGGGTGACATACGATAACCTGGCGGATGAAGCGAATGTAGTGGTACGTTGAACCCTTTAACCAGAAAAAAATGGCCAACAAGCGCAAAAACGCCTGGAACGGGTCAAGACGCCTGTCTGAGGTACCCCGCAAAAAAGATACGCGGTAGTGGCCAGAATTACCTGGAACAATCGTCCAAATGGACGGCAAAAGGGGAGGTAGGGCCGGATGGGTAACCACGCCGGAAAAATGCAGGGCCAGGAAATCGCCCCTATTGAGGCTGCGGGGAAAAAAAGAATGGTAAAACGGGCCGGGACAGACTCCTCGCAGCACCACACAAAAAGGGAACCCGACCGGAATGAAGAACCCGGTTGTTTAGTCGACGGGTTTACAGCGTGGTACGGGCACAGGAACGAGGAGGTGGCTGGTGGCATAAAACCTCAATGTTGGTGAGGTGCCCATGCGTGAGGGGACCAAGTGGGGGACCAGAGCCGGGGGCGGCGGGGGGAGACTAAACGAGCTTAACCCGGCGGAAAATGGGAAGAAGAATCCAAGGGTGGGCAGACACAAAACACGCGAACAAATCGTTAAGACAACATCAGGTTGGACCGGTGGTCTCCAGAGAAAAAAAAAACAAAAAAGACGTACGGGACTGAGGAGCCCCAGGAGGAGGGCGCAGGCTCAAGCGAGGACCGCACGGGAGGGGGGCTACATGGGACAGTGAACCAGTATTCGCTTAACGTCACGGCGGCGGGGCTCCCAACTCTAGGGGGTCCACAGCACGGGCTGGTCACAACAGCATACACCATCCAGGCTCGGCTGGGACGTTCACGGACCGGGGTGTGAACAGCTTCAATCGCGAAAACGGTCGACACAACGCCCAGGGCGAAAGGTATCAGGCAACAAACCTTTACCGCTATTGAAGAGGAAAGGAAGGAAAAAGGATTTCGTCATATGCGCTGTGGAACACAGGGTAAAGAAAAGCGGCAAGCCAACTGGAAAACTCTCGAAACGTGCACAAAGGGCAGTAGAGAGAGGGCGGCTGGAGCTATCAGCCAAGGGGACCGCAGGTGCGACAAGAACAAAGGGCCAAACTGGGACAAAGGATGGAGGGAATAAATGGATAGCGAGAACGGAACAGGACGAAATCTCCAAACGTCGTTGCGCAAAAAAGGAAAAGGGGACGCCTGCATGCGATCGTATCTCTGAGGGGACAAAAACAAACGTATGTAGTGAAAGGAGAGAAAGTCACGAAAAATTCAGTCACATAGCCCCATTCTGCAAACCGCGAGAGCAGCCGAAAATTTAGGAGGAAGAAATCTGTAGACAACGAGCAACCCTGGGGGGATGAAGAGTTTGTCCGTGGAGGCAGACGTACCGGCGGCGAAACAGGACCAAAAACATACGGGAGCGCGCGGGTGCCAGTTCGGTGGAAAACGGCATGAGACGATTAATTCCGTGTGGGGACAAAACGAAAAGAAAAAAAACCCAGAGTAATCCATAGACAAGGGGAAGTCAAAGGGACACCAAAAAAGATACGAAAAAACCAGGGAAAAGAAAAACCCCCAATGTCCGGGCAAGACCGAAAAAATGGGAGACGCCACGGCTCCCTAGAAGACCAATGCCGCGGAACAGGTGACTGGGAGTATAAAAGATCAAGGGGCGGTCGGGCAAAAAAATCAGGAAAAAAAAATCAAGAAGGGAAGGCTAACCAACAATAAAACCAAAAATAAAAAGCGCAAAAAGGGAAACACAAAGGGATTTCACTCAGGTAAAAGCAGACAAAGAAGACAACCGCGTACTGGAGGAAGGAATGTAAGAAAACCGGAGAGAGGCATAAGCGAGACAGGAGGGGAAAAAAAGACAGCCAACCCCTCATGGTTCTACGAACGAATCAAGGGCTTGTGGGGGGGGAGTAACACGGGTGTGGTCGCGTGCTTGCCGAGGGCTCAAAAGGCATTGTACGAAGGGGCCAAAAGGGAAAACGACTCGGAGGGCACAAAAAAAAAAGGAGGAGGAGGGGGCAGGAGGGAACGGTCGTGGTAGCACTCCACCAAAAGTGCAAAATGCTGTAAGAATGCGTCGCGTGGGCAAATCTATGTTTAACAGCTCATATTTGTAAAAGCAGGACGTAAAGACGGCGTCGCCGAAGGGCCTAATTAATGTCACACGGGAACGGGGGAAGAGGCGACAAAGGGGGGGGAACGGCGGAAGGCGCGGGCCGAGAGGGCGACGTCATGATGAAGGCTTGTAAGGGCACACGATAGGGAAGTATGTATCCATAAACGCTTAGGTAAAACACAGCATGCGGCAAAGCAAACAGGAGGGAAAGCAGTTGTAACTACTGTACAAAACGAAAACCAGGGAGAAGAAACAAGCCGGGAAAGTTTACGGGGGGGGGGGGTTACGCAGGGTGACGGTGGAGAAGTATGGAGATACTGGAACAGAACCTGCTTCGCAGACAAGGCGAGAAGAACAGTCTAGGTACATCGACCCCTTATGGTGAAACAAAATCGAATTGTGAAAGGGCCCAAGCGGAAACTGTGGTAAACGAAAGGACGTTATGCCGTCCCGGAACAGGGCCAGGAAACGGCAAATCAGAATAAACTTAAAAGGGGCACGTGACTGAAAGGTCAGGGATTCGCTGTGGAGGGCAGAAACTGGGGCACTGAAAAAGGACAACCACAAGGAAGGGCATAAAAAGAAAACTGGTGCCACCAAGATTCAAAAGGGGGAAAGAACAATACGAGGAGATAGCCACAAGAAGGTCAAAAAAGGGAAGGGGGTGTGAAGTAAAAAAAAAGACGTAAAGGCTCCACCGCTCATACACAAAAAGGTCATGGGACAACGAATGATGAGGGCACCCCAATGATACGGAAGGATGAAGCAAGGGGATGAAAAAAATCCACACTCCGAGGAGAATGTGTAAGGGAAAAACTGTTGGGAAAATAAGGGATGAAAAAAATTCAGGGGAAAGTTAGGGATAGCCCGAACTCGGCCCATCCCACAACGGGACCTGAGGCATCACGGTTGAGGGGGAAAGGGGGGGAGGGGGGTAAAAGTATAAAAAAGGGGGAGAAAAAAACTCCAGAAGCGCTGGAAAACCTGCAGGTGTTCAGAAAACGGAGGGGAAAAGGGGTGGATAGGGGAACGTCGAAAAAAAAGCAGCATTGAAAAGCCGTGAATATCCTGGATGAGGACCAGGGGGGAGAGAGCAACTCCTGCCAAAACGCACATTAAGGTCGAGACACTGGGTGACCACCAAAGGCGGTAGGGTGGAAATGACAATACAAAAGGTTCCTAAACAAATAGTCAATCTGGGGGCGGGGTGAAAGGGGGGGGAAGGTTGTCCGCTTGTGGAGACTGACTTCAAAAATACGAAAACGGCAAGAAAAAAAAAGGAAGAGGGTGACAAGGTCCGGTTCAGACAGGAGAGTTAAAAACACCACGTAAACGGAGGAGGTCAAGCACAACCTCAAAAACAAGCAAGGTCGAACCGGGTATGGACAACCCAGGTTTACACACCTGAATAGAATTGGGTCATCGGAAGGGAAGGATCCAAAGGGGGGGGGTAAAGTAAACAGGGGGGGAAAAGGAAGAAGGACCAGAAAAAGCCGAAGGGGTGACCAAAGGGCGGGAAAGGGATGGAACCTCGCTATTCTTGAAGCGGTGGCCCGAGGAGGGGCACCGAAATCAAAAACCGACCCTGAAATACCGATGGCCAATCAAGATGGTCGTGCGAGGCCTCCGTTAGAGTATCGAGCTTCAATGTGCGCCGGCCCGAGGGTACAAAAAGGTTCACCACAATCCCAACAGGGGATAGGCATAAAGGGGACCCGGGGGGGGTATTCCGAGCTCAAAAAACAAAAGGGCGTTGAAAACCAAAAAAAAGCCAAAAAGTGGTGCACCAATAGTCGAAAAAATTCCGGTGACGGGAAAGGTTGGAGGGGGCACGTGGAAAACGGGAGCAGAACCCTAGGCGCAAAAAATCGCCGGCGAGCACAAGCAAGCCGGGGAAGGCAGTAGCGACCCGATGTACAAAAAGACTGGGTAAGCGGGGTAAGGGGAAGTTGACGCAACGTGGGATCAACTGGCGAACAACGAAAGGCATGAAAAAAAAGGGGAAAGAAATGTGAACAGCGAGCACAGGAAAGGGGGGGGGAAGTGGAGGGTGAAACTCAGGTCGTCGCAAATGCGTAAAAAGGCTGGGGGAAAGAAAAAGGGCGGCAAAAGGGTCGGAAGAAAGGTTTGGGGTGCGTGGAGTGCCATGAAATGGTCAGTCGTCGGGAAACCCCGGCGGAGGAAGACCCAAGAAAAGAAAAAAATTCAAAAAAAAAGAAAGGAAGCCTCAAAAGAAGCCGCGGAATTGCTTAAAACCTCGATAATAGGAAATTGAACCGCGGGGAAAACCACGAAAACTCTGAAATCGCACAAGGGGTGGGGACCAATGAAGAAAAAAAAGAACTGCGAACTGAAAGACGGCGGAGTCGAAAAAAGCAGACAGCCCGTTCCTGACAAGTACGCCAGGGTGCAACCAGGGCGAGGGGGAGGCGGGGTCTTATGCGGACATTGGGTGGAAATAGCAGAAGAACATGAGTCGAAAAGAGGGGACGGCAAGAACCGCGGAAATCAGAGCCCAAAAACGGGGCCGGAGGGGACAGCTCGTGCGCCACGACGAGAAGACGAACCCGTAGAAGAAGAGCAAAAAAACGTGCGTTCTCAACAAATCAAGCCGAAGCGGTAAGGTGTGCAAAGGCATCGGATATCTAAAAGCAACGCTGGCATCCAGGAAAGGGTACAAGGTGGGGAAACATAATCGGAATGAAAAAGACGGGGTCGAACCAAAAGGGAAACAAGCGCCGAGCGTGCAGACCTCAATCGACAGTTGCCCGAAAAACCCTCCTCGAGATGTGCGAGATAGTCAAGGATGCCCTATCAAAGAAAAGGGGAAGGGCCGGGGAAATTGGAAGAAATTTAAGTCCCGTGGGGTGAAAATCGAGATGCTCAGCGGTGAACGCGGGTGGTACTAAAAGGGCTTTTGGTAGGGGCTAAGGCCCAGGACGGGAATCGCCGGGACAAAAAAGGCTTCGGATTCAAATCCAAGAACCAGAACCAGACCACAAAGACAACGACGGCTGTTTAGGGACTAAGGAATGATAGAGACAGCCTGTTCCGCAAAAGACGTATCAACAACAATGGCGCGGGCTCAGGGGTGGCCGCCCGGCTAACCGAAAAATATGTGGAAAGTCCAGAAAGAACCTTAATGCGGACGGGAGTGCGGGAATAGTCAGAGGGAACATTACTTTTGCGGTACAACCGGGCCAAGGGGGGGGAAGAGATAACGTTCGGTATTTAAAACATACGTAGCGGAGAGAAAAAGGGAACCGGGGGCGTGGAAGCGGAAAAAGAATAAAAAAAGTTAAGTGAAATGTAAATACTGAGTAGTCAGGATTAATATTGTGGTTGAGGTCGGCGGGAATGGCAACACGGGATTGCTGTGTAAACCGGAAAAGGGGAACATCAGCCGGGACGAGCAGCACAAAAAGGGCGGGGAGGAGACGGCACGGTCAACGAACAAGAAGGGGAGAGGGTGGCAAACAGGTCCACCTGCCCGCTATATTCCAATCCACTGGCAAGGCTCCCAAAAAAGAAACACGGAATGAACAGGCGCAGAGAAAAGAACGGCCGCAAGTACTCACCAAAAAGGGGACATCTTCACCCGCGTATAAAGACAAGCCGGGCAAAACAAAGGCATGATTGTACCCTCAGTCTATGGAAAAAAAAGGAGCAAGGGAAAAAAGAGGAGAGAGTGACAAAAATCAGAGGTGCAAGGGCCTCTGAATTGGCGCGGACTGGGAGAAGGAATAAGTCGTGAGGATGCCAACTGTCAAGGGAGATTGCAGGAAAAAGGAGAATACACCAGGTGTAATCTAGACAGGAGAACAAACAGAAATATAAAAGGGAATCATCAGGGGGCACCCAATCAGCAGCACCCAAGCACACCAGGCAACACCCGAAAGAAGGACCCCTGTGCGGCGGACTAAGGGTGTTCGCCGCAACGTGGGGGGGAGCGGGCAAAGGTCAAAGGGTGGCGGACGAGTGGACACAAGTGGTCGTGCGCCAAGCGTCAAACCAGCACGTGGCGTCAGCGGCCTGTGGAAAGCCGAAAAACCCCGGCAGCGGGAAAAGGTAATGAACAAAAATCAGCGCGGACGACGTGGAAAAAAAAACAGAGATGCGCAACGAAGGGCACCAAGGCGGGCAAAAAAAAAAACAGCACAAAAAAAAGGGGGAAGGCAGCGAAATATAGAAAAAGCGCGAGAAAATCGCATGCGGGGGAGGAAGGTGGAAGGTGGTGTGGACACACAACAACGTTGGAAATTTCCAGGCGCCGGGACATCCAAAGACGACCGGTCAAACGACGGGAAACTCAAAGTTTTCCACCGAGATATCGGGGGGGGCAAACATTGAAGGGAACCAGCTCACACAGCAGGAAAAAGTTCAAAACGCAAACCCCGGCAGTCGAAGAACCAGAAGTGATAGTAGGGGGGTGGGCATTAGTTGCGGACCAGGGAACGAACTGGGGTGGAGCGCCGTCCCTATTAATCAGAAAAAAGCTTAGGAAAAGAAGCAATGGGCATGTTATTGGTCGTCGAGCCCAAAAGAAGTCAGGAAAAGGGGTAAAAACAAAGAGAAAGTGGGGTGTGAAAGGAATTAATCCCCCCACACAACATCACCCAGTCGTACTCCGAAACTCCTTGGAGATTAAACCGGGGTACCCACTAGGTGAGGGCCCGGGTAAGATTGGAACGAATTACCGTGGGAGCAGGGAGTTGAAAGATGGGGAGAAGAAGTCACTAGCAAGGAAGGGGCCCAGTGACAATGGCCATAGAAGAACACGCCTGAAAGGATGGCCGGAATATACCAGGAGGTATTGCAAGCAAAAGGCAACGTACTGGCCTAATATGGAAACGTGGAAATTAGAAGAAAAAACGGAAGGGAAGGAGATAGGAGGGGATGGTTCCAAGTGCAAAACCTATCCCGCCTGCACAAAAAACATTAGGAAAAAAGGGGGAGTGGGGAAGGGGGGAAAGAAATCAGAAAGAGAGTGGGAGGAGCCGCAAAGGGCGGAAAACGATAAAAGTTTGGTAAAGTGAACAAGTGGAAAGTGGGAAAAATCGTGAAAAGAAAGAATGGGGGGGGCAGGAACACCAGTTGGTTTTGAATGTTACAAAGAACTGTAGGTCCCATGAATCAAAAGATCGTAATGGACATGCAAATGAAAAAAAAAGACAAGGAACCTGGACAACAAAAGAAAAACACTCAGGGGGGAAACAGGCCTGTGTGAAAAACCACTAAAGTAAAAAAAAAGGACCGAAGAATAGGGGGAAGGGAAATACCAGGGGGGCAAAAGTCGCAAGGTCACGGAAAAGGGGAAGGGGAGGTAATATGCTTGCCAGTACAAATGTGGAGGCACAGAACCGGAGGACAACCTGGGACAACATATAAAAAGGGGGGTCACCTGGGTGTAGGGGCTGACGTTCGGGGCACTCGAGCAAGTGCAGAAAAAAATCAAAGGAACCCCACGTAATTACGGTAAAGAACGTATACAGAAATTGGGAAAAAAGGAGACAAAGCTGGTGTCAAGATTCGTGCGCTCAAAAGTCCCGGGGCGAGCCTACACCCGAGATAACAGGCCACCGACACGGCACAGGAAAGAAGACAGCGGGGGGCCACTGAAAGTGCTGGGCCGCAAAAAAAAGACAAAGGCACAATCAAGCAGACACAAAGAGAGTAGGGGGGACATTAAGACTCAAACGGGAAATGTTTGACAATACAAACCAATGTCGCGACATGAAGAGGAGAGCCCGAATGGGGACACAATACACTGGAATTCAGAAGTGCGGGGGACACAAACAGGCAGAGCCGGAGGGTAGTTCGTTTACACACGAGATCGGCGGCCTTAGACTAAAGGAGCGGTGGTCCTGGGCATCAACGACTTCGAAGACTGACCCATCAGCATCATAACAGAAATAGGACTGAAAATAGCCATGAACGCAACAAAAAGGGAGGAACCCTAAACTGGCGAGTATCTGACGGAAGTCAACGGTCAAGGTCGGGAACGAAAAAGGTGTCTATAATAGTCCTTCCGGGCTTGAGAGGAGCTTGAATTGGCGAACATGGCAGCAGGAAAAAACCGGTCAGGGAGGGGTTGGGTGGAAGAAGTCATGACGTGTATCTACGCACTCAGTACAGACAAGAATACAAACAGTAAAAAATCCGAACAGGACGGGAGATGGTTATCACCTTAGCAAGGGGACCAATGAATGTCAAAAGAATAGTCCAGGGGGACTCGGGGGAATATTAACGAACCAACGGCGGGAGTTAAACTGTAGACCAACCTGGGGAAAAATGGGGTTCCTGGGAGCCACCGGGACACTCGGAAAAAGGGGGAGCGATGCCCTGGAGTGAAGGAAGGCGGAATCCGCAAATATAACAACACAGACGAAAGGAAGGCACAAGGGCCATCCAACTTGGGGGGGAGGCGTGAATACGAGCATAATAAAAATTTTAATAGTCCCATGTACCAGGGAGGAAGGGAAAAGCCTACTAGGGAATGGCGAAGCAATGTCGAAACGAGTGGTGGGTCAAAAAGCTGGGCGAATCAACGGACAGGAAATGGTATAAAACAACGAACAATGAGAGGATGAAAAAAAGAACTGGGGGCATTGATTTAAAAGGTGAATGAAGAAAAAAGGGGGAAAACGGAAGGGCACCCTGTCCAAGGAGGAGGGGCGGACGGAAAGGGGAAGGAAGAACGGCTTTGCCAAAAGAGACACCCCACTGGTAAGGAAAACGGGGAAAAATAGATAGGTGCAAGGCGTCTTGAAAAGGCGGGGGGCCGGGTGTGGGGGGTCGGTGTTGTGAAAAGCCTTTGCTGGGGGGGGGGGGGGGGGGGGGGGTGGGGTGGTGGTGTTTTGGGGGGACGTTGTTTAGTCAGAAGGGTAAGAAGGGAAAGAATCCAGATACAAAAAAAGAGAAGCACAAAGAAGACGCACCGTGTAAAAAAGGGGAGTCCCGAGAAAGGGCACGAACAGCTCGAACAGAGGGCGCAACATCTACTCTGAGAGGGACGTAGGTCTTAAACGCAGCAAGGAACTAAAGGCCGTCACGTCCTCGAAGAAGTGCAGGAGACCAAGGGGAAAAAAAAAGGGAAGGCCCTAGGTAAAACACAAGCCAGCAGTTACCTGGGTCTGCACGATGAGCGGGGAAAAGCTCGTGAAGAGCCAGTAACCAAGGGGGGGAGTCCTTGGTCAGGAGAGAAAAGCCGGTAAAGGCAGGGAACGACGACAAGAATGGGAAAGGTACTGATATTGTGACATCCAAACGGGGTGTGACGTCTGTGTACGGAACAGCCGATAACGGTACTGCAGACAGGGGGGATCTTGGTCGAACGAAAACCTATGGACAAAGAGGGGAAAAAAAAGTCCCGGCTGTACAGAAAAAAAAAAGCGGGGAGTTCATGAGAATCCATCAGCGGGGGGGACAGCCAAAACAGACAAAGGCACCATGAAATCAAAATACGGGGGGAAAAATGGATCTGGGACGTAGATTTCGGGGAAAGGGAAGCTGGGGACCCAGAAAATGGGTGATGCCAAGGGGGGTAAAGGATCGGAAACTATGTTGACCACAAAGCCTGAGAGCCGGAGACGGCAAGTTGGAAGCATCAATCAACGAAGTTAAAAAGGAGCTTGGAAACACTAAACGACGGAGTGTGTGGAAGTACGGGGGAGGGATACGCCGGAGGATACAAACTAGCCTCACAGTAAGTGACCATGGGCGGGAGGATAACTTGGCAGTAAAAAAGAAAATGTAAGCGTCATTTCTAGGGCGCCTTGGGGGGTAATATCTGTCAGTCGGGGAAAAAAAGGGAACTACACAACACGCCAGACACGGGGAAGGCGCCTAGATTGAGGAAAATCGGGGATTAACCAGGAGACACAAAGTGGAAAAAAGGGAGGGAATTCAGAAGGGGTCGTGCGGGGGACGATACAGGGGCGAAAGGGGACAGCGCGGGGAAGGCCGAAGAGACAGCGAGCCGAATCCAAACAGGAATAAAACATAGGGGGTTTCGAACAAAGGGAGGGAGACGTCCATGGAGGGGGGGGGGACGGCGTTTGTAGAGAGGAACGGCTGTTGGAGAGGGCCTTAAGGAGCCCAACAAAACTCAAAAAGCTAAAGAATAGTCAAGGAAAATAAACAGAAAGAAACTGGGGGAAAAAGCTTCCGTGAAACTTCTATCGCGGAAGAAAAGGCAAGCCGAACGTGAAAGGGAAACCATATGAAGGTAAGGAAAACCATCAGGCAAGCTAAAAATACTTACGACACTAAGTACCCAAGGGGACCGAAAATATTATTCCACGGCTAGCGGAAAAAGATCGGGTCGCACATGGCGGGGCAGTGCACAAGGTAAAAAAAAGGACGATCAAAAGAAAAACGAGCCTAGAAAAAGTCCTCCAGAACTTGAATGAGGAAGGACGGCAATGGTAATCAGGTAATTGGTAACTTACGGCCAGCTGCAAAGTGAAATCGGACTGTGGGTGCACAAGGGAAAAATCAGACAAAAAGGTCACAATCGCCGAATTCAACATCAGGGAAAATCAGAACATGGCTCTTAATAGCGCTCGGGCGTCACGGAAACTTTTTATCCAACAACGTCTGCAACCAGAGTGAAGGGGAACTGGCGCACTCCAAAGGGGGGGGGAATGAAAGGTGGGTCCGGTTCCAAGGGCGGGTGAAGAGAAGAAAAGAGCAACGGGCCGGTATAGAAGTCAACCGGCGAAAGGGGGAAGCGTCTTGGGGGATTTAAAGATCACCCGTAAAAAAGGGGACCACAAGCGACAGGAACCTCGACAAATACTGCAATCGAGACGCTCGGGGGGAGGGTAAAAAAATCTGTACACGAAAGCAAAAAAACACACATCTAAGGATTCATCGAAAACACTTGCAAGAAGGCGAAGGACCCAGCATAACAATCCGGAGGGTGATGAAGATCCAGGCGACAAGTGCCGGGAATTGCACATCAGGGGCGCATCCCCGCCATCGGAAGAGTCGAGAGAAGGGAAGACCATCGGCCATTCTACAAAAGAGGGACAAATCGACACACAGATGCAACTGCTGTGACCGGGACATCCACATAGTCAAATCGGACGAGGCAAGAATGTTGCATGAGCAGGGATACGGCGGGTAAATCAAACAACAACACACGGGTGATGAACAGTAACAGGGGAGAGAGATATGACACGCCAAGGACAAACACGGCGGGTGGGGGGCACGCTTGGGGGCGGGAGGTGAGAAAGTCTCCTGAGGGGGAATGGGGCGGCAAAAAGCATGCATAGTAGACAATCGAAGAACGGAAATGGAAAAGCTGAATCGGAAAAGGAGAACATATCGTGCAAGAGGGAATGGCCAACGGTGGACCGAAAAGGCCCAAAAAAAAATACACCGCAACAAGGAGCAAAGAGCCAGGGAATGTCAAAAATAAGGTGAGTGTGTGGACGGGCGAAGGACTGGGAATGACAGGGCGGGGGAGAGGTACAGAACTGTCAACGGAGGCCACGGTGAGAACAAAACGGGTACATGGGGATCTCAGGGGCGGACACCATCGCGACCTACAAGGACGAACGGGCGGAAAGAATGAGGGCGGCATGAATCTAGAAGGGCAGGGTCGGTGAGGTGTGCATGTTAACACACAAGAGAAAACGTAGGGAAGCGGAGAAGAAATGGCGTGGTGGAAAGGGACCGAAACCAATCGGCATGGGGAAGAATACTGGCAAGGGGAGTAAACGCCGGGCGGTCGAGAGGCGGGGGGGAAAAGGAACACGCTCGGAAGAAAAAGGAATCTCACAATAGAAGAGTCTGAAAAAAAAACAAGATAGATACACTGTGCGGAAATATAATTGGATAACACAGTGGTAAACATCGGCGGGATCTGCTGTGGGGTGGGGAGGTGTGGGAAAAGCTACGGGAAGGGAACGGGTAAAATGTGGTGAAAAAGGGAGGTAGAGGAAGGTGTGAAATGACCTAGTGGGTGAAACAGAGGGGGCTCACACCTCACACGAACATGAAGCGGCTGCCTCCGTGGCACAGTAGAAAGGACGAGGAGG
>Ga0179593_1470133_pt1 | contig 24883 bp, 30 predicted proteins | sample CZODoug2_1_08_16_FD_185931 | JGI IMG/M metagenome (GOLD analysis project Ga0179593, IMG submission 185931) | Vadose zone soil fungal communities from Angelo Coast Range Reserve, California, USA - CZODoug2_1_08_16fungal (PacBio error correction) | ecosystem: Environmental > Terrestrial > Soil >...
CAAAAAATCAGTGTTAGGGCGTGACAGTAAATAAAGGATGCCGGAAAAAACCTCGTGGGCGAGAAGGGGAGATCAGGCCTGGGGGCTTTACTTTAACGAGCGCTGGGGGAGTGAAAGGGGGGGCGGAATCGGGGGAGCCCGCAAAACAAAACCCTCACGGACATGATTCAACACTAGACCACGGGGACTAAAAAAGGTGACGGGGATTACACACTCCGAGGGTAGGGGCGCGCAGAAACTCGGGGTGAAACAGAAAAAGACAGACGTACGAAGCTGTGCTACGCTTAGTCATCCTTCTGCTCAAGCTGCAACTTAAGGAAAAAGGAGGTACCGACACGCGGTTATAGCACAAAGTCCGAGTCGTTTTTGGGTCGCAACTACGGCCGCGGGAGGAGGGGGGGGGAGCCATGCACCGAACCTCTGGCCTCTACCCAAAATTCTTGCGGGGCGGGCCTCTCGACGACTTTGGACACTCAAGACCTCAAGAGAGCATTTCCGAGAGGGGGGTGCTATGTCGTGTCGAAGACCGAGCGCGGGGACAGAGGGGCTAAATAAAAATGAAAGAACTTAAAAAAGGCATCCTAACTTGACGAAAGCCCATCGGTTCGTTCTACTCGGGGACTCGAAAAGGGGGAAAAATTCAGTCCGATGGCCGAGACGGGTACTTAGAGCTCTTAACGGAAGAAAGGGTCCCCAGAAAGATAGTCGGACGAAAGTACTGAGGTCTTCTGCTGATGAGAGAGGGTTCAAAAATCCCGGCAGAAGAGAGGGAAAGGGCCAGCACGACGATCTCGGCATCACTTTGGGAGTCATTTACGCGCGTGAAAAAAACCAGACACCCTCAAACATTCAAGGACAGGTGGCCCGGCCCTGAGGGTCTGAACGGTCGATTCCCAACACTCCTGCCAGAAAACCATCCAGAAAGACGCGCCCGCAAAAACGTCACGGAAACCCCCCACCACCCCTCTGGAGACGCCTGAGTGAGCCGACGGCGGCACATCGTTTTAAGGCAGGGTTTGATGTAGTAAACGGTTCGGAAAAATTCAAAAAAGATCTCGGCCGGAGAAAAAAATACATAACTTCCGGGATGTGGGGGGGAGGGTGGGGACGAAGGGGGACCAGGAACCACGGGCGTGGGGGAGAGGGGGTCCTGCATCAGTCCATCGTTTCAGGCGTTCCAAAACGACTATGTGGGGAGACCCCATCTGGGAAAATTTGGGCTCACAGTCCAGCGCGGTAGGGAGTCAAACAAAAAGATAAGGGGGGAAAAACGACCCCCACTTACGCCCAATGACTTCTAAAGAAAGGGACTCGTTGGAGACGGAAGTAAATGTGTGGCGAAAGGCTCGAAAAGGATTGCGGACACCGAAGGGTTGAAAAGATACTGACAGGTCAGGGGGCGAGCCACTCATGGGGAGGTTCCCATCCTGACTTCGACTCACAGTTTGGCGAAAGGGAACGGTGACCGTTCGCTGTAGGGGTGTGGCGTGAGGGGGGAGACCACCGAGTGAGGCGAATGTAAAAACGGAGGGCACATTGGGTGGGAAAACTCCTCGATATAGAAGGAAACGCTAAAAGTGAGTTGTTCTTATGAGAAAGAAACAAAAAGCTTCTGTGGGAAAAGAGTAGAAAGAGGGGCACCACACAAATTCAACTTCCGGCTCTCCTTCTGGATCGCGAAAATGGGGCCAAAAAGGGAAAAGAGGTAAGAAAAGACGAGAAAGACGAAAAAACCCCGACGAGAACGCACTTGAAGTGCCAGAAACCAAAATGAAAGATCGGTATAATAATTTCGCGTGGACAATCAACCGGGGGCTGACGTATGATATAGTAACCCCTTCCGTCACGCAACGCCGGGTAGCGAGCCGGTCGCAGTAAAAGTGACTGCCCGGGGGAGAAAAAAAGTAAGGGCAAGGGCGCATCGTAACATAAACTTTTGGATCGGGCTGGGAGGATAGAACGTCTGTGACGCCCCGAAAAGGGGGAGAGACGAAAGGAAGGCTCCGTCACTACCCAAAAAAGAGGGAACTGAGGAGACTGTCTGAAGACCAGACCTGGGAGGAAAGAATGATCGGACCCGAGAGACAAAGGACGGTGGTGGTGAAACCGTGAAAAATCAACCGTCAAAGAAAGTATGTACGATCACGGTTAAGGGACGGCAGTCTATGGGTTTCTCTCAGAAAAGATTATGAAATCAACCCGTCGAAAGAGTGGGAAGAGGTAGAGAAGAATGAGTCAGAAAGAAGGGGTTGTGTAGTTGACTTTACTTGGAGGGGTGGGGGGGGGTTCGCGGTCCGGGAAGGTTAAAGGGGGTGTTTGGGGGAGGGACCACGTTCAGACCCCTTAAGGAAGGGAAGGGGAAAGGAGAAGAGGGTGGAAGCTTTTTGTAAAAAGACTTGAACCCCTAACGCCGGTATATCAAATGGGCTGAGAGTTCTTGAGAGACTTGTTGGGGGAAAAAGAAGAGATCAAGAAGAGAAGAAGTCCCGGCTTACCGAGGGGATCGACGCCTGTTTGGGGGTCCATGATCCATATGGGGAACATGAAATACTCTCGATCTGGAAAAAATTTCATACCATCGAGGATTCTATAGGCAAGGGTTCCGAGCCCCGAGTATAGAAAGGAGGCACAGGCTGAAGACGGAAAGGGAGAAGGTTCCGGGGGCGGGGGATCAAAGAGGGGGAGGAATTCCTCGTATAACTAAAACTAGCAAAAAGAGGACTAAAAACCTGTATCTAGTCAGCGAATAGACAACAATCGGTCTGAGAAAAAAAGAAAGCAAGGACAAGTCGGGTCGAGCGAGGGGAGTGCAGGGAGGAACTATAAAAGCCGGGGGGGAGGGGGGGAAAACAAAAAGACGTACCGGACTCTGGGTCGAGAAAAGGCAAGTAAAGGGGTGGTACTAAAGTGCACTTTAGAAACATGGAAAGAAAAAAAGAGAGCAAAAAGACCGAGATAGTCTCAAGGGTCAAATCAGGAGTCGAGCAAAAAACTAACGGAGCGGGAAGGGGGGGTAGAAGCAATGCCACAACGCTTTCTAACCTTAGTTGGGGCAAGGGTAATACATTTGAGGGTGTTGAAGACGAGATGCCCTTCGTCACAAAGGAGGGAGTTAAAGTAAAGGAAATGGAACTGATCGGACCTCGCAGGAGACACCAGGAATTCTCCCGCATTCTGCAACCTCCAGTAGACAGGAAAGCCATGAAAAAAAGGGGTTAAAGAGGGGGGGGGGGGGAGGAAAGTTCAATACCTGGATCAAAAAGGAAACTGGTGACAATATACAGAATCGATCTCCAAAGAGCTAAAGGCGGGAAAAAACAGATCAGGACATAAAGCGTTGACGGGGGAACGGCACAGCAAACATGGAAAGGGTCGAACGGGATTTGACACTCGATCGGGAAAGAATGGTGGGGGGGAACGAGGGAGCAAGGGTGGGGACTGAGGGCTAACTTTTTGGAAACTAACAAAAGGGAGCCGCCGGCGTTCAAGACTGGAGAACGCGGGGGTACGTTAGAAAAAAGGGTAAGGGAAAGCTAATGGCAAAAAAAAAAGGAGTCTAAGGTCTCCACAACTTGAAAAATCCAACAAAACAACCCAAAAACACAAAAAAAAACCAACCCCACAGCACCCTCTCCCACTGGCGGGTGTTTGGGGGGAGACTATTACTGGAGAAAAGTCGCTATACCGCCCCCAGCGAACCGGAAAAACAGAGAACAGGGGTGTGGGTCCGAAAGTTAGATGAAGTCGGAGAAGCAAAGTGGAGAAGACGGGCCTGTAAAAATTTACTTTGGGGGGGGTGGGTTGGGTTTTGGGGGAAAAAAGTGGGGGGGGTGGGGGGGGTTGACGACGAAAACGGAGGGGGTTTCGGAGTCGGGGGGCGGAATCGGAGGAATTCAAGAAAGAGGGGTGTTTGGGAAAGAGGGAAGTTCTTCCCACTTCTAAAAAAAGGGGCTATTGAGGTGGGGAAAAGGATGATGGAAGATGACAGAGCGAAACAAACTGCGACCAAATGAGAAAGGAAGGGGGGAAGAAAACGTCCGGCCCTTGTGCCTCGGGGCGGAAAGACGGGGAGTGAGGGAAGGCAACGACGTGGAGACGTTTGGGGGTCCAACACAGTAGGAGTCAGTGTGGCTAAAATGATCAGAACATGGGGGGAAGGAAGCTCATAAAGGGTCTTGGAGGAGGGGAGAGGGAAGGGGGAGGGAACCATTATTCCGGGAATTGGGAATAGAAGGATAAAACGACTTTAACAATAAAACCTCAAACAGCCACCTCAAGCGAGGAGGGGAAGGCCTCTAGAAGGCGAATTGGGGGAAATAAATAGCGAAAAAACCCCTCCGGGAACAGGGGTCACAGCATGGACACTTATAAAACCGAGAATTCATCTCCAGAGAGGGAGGGAGACTTGTCTCTTTAAAAAATTACCATGACCGGTGAAAAGGAAAAGGGCAAGGCGGTAAGACATAGGGACATCAGAAAAAGGAATGCTGGGATATCGGCAGGGGTCAGGGAAGTGGCCAGGAGAGCGTGTTCCCGAGTAGTACGTTGGGACGGAAGACCTTCGACAGTCAATCCTGGTTCTTCTCGAGAACCACAAAAGAATGAGAGGAAAAGGAAATGTGGGGCGGGAGAGGGGAGTTAAGGGAATCCGTACTATACATCGTCGAAGAAACAAGGGAGAGGGAACGAGAAAAGTCAAAAAATCGCCAGGATAAATAAAATCACCAGAAGGTAGGATGACACGGACCTAGCTCTCCTCCGGGGAAGGGGAAAAGCGCAGACTTGAAAAACCACTGTTGACAAAGAAAATGGACAGGAAAGGTCAACTTGGACGGAGCTACTGGAACTTCTTACTGAAGAGGGGGGGGAAAATAGGCATGATCCGCCGAGGAATCATAGAAGAGGGGGGGTGGAGGGTGGGGAGTCAAAAGTGGCTCCGGGGACAAAAAAGAATTTTAAATGAGTTGAGATCCCTAGGATCCCTAAACCAGGAGACGAAACCTAAAAAGCACTCAGGCAACACACGACAAATGGAAAAAAGAGGCAGAAAGAGGGGAACCCATTTCCGTCACGGCAGCAGCAAAACAGGATAAGCAAGTTGACAACAAAAAACTCAAACATAGGAAGGGACAAACTAAGGGAGGGCCTCAATTTCACATTGACCGGTGGGAGAGAGGGAAAAGGGCAAGGGGCCCGGGGGTTAGCTGACGGGAATCAACTGATCAATCAATTAAAAAAAACGGGATCAGCCGAGAGAAAAGTGGAAGCCCAGGGGCCAAAAAAAAAAAAAAAAAAAAGACGGGAGGAAAATAACCTAAGAGCCGCACCAAGAGAAAAACCCGCACACCCAGAAGAGGGAGGGACCAAAGGGAAAATTCACTTGCTCAGAAAGTCTCTACGAAGACGGCAAGAAGGGAGACACAAAAACGTGTAGAGGGGGGAAAGGGGTTTGTCGAGTTTTCTGGTCAAAGAAGAGAGTTCAAAAATCAAACGAAGATTGAGCGAGAGAGGTAGGACGAACAGAAGAAAGAAAAGAAAAGGAGCAACAGGGTAAAGAAAACGGGGAAGGACGTGTGCGGGAAGGGGATTAACAGTGGAGACCGGGCGGACTATTATCCACTTATGGAAAACCGTCGGACAAACCGAATAGAGCAAGTATGTACAGGGGAGAGGAAAAAGGTGGGACTCCACGTTGAAGGAAAACAGGACAGAAAGTTTAAGGCGTCAACGCAACACAATCTTAGGGGGACTGTAGCTTCAGGGTAAAACAGGGAAAGAGTCACGGGAAAGGGGGGTGAAGAAAGGGGGGAAAAGAAAGGGGAAGGAGGCGGGCAGGGTATTTGAAAGGCACTCAGGGGGCCGATCACCACGTGTTTATGGTAGGTACATGAATGTGATACTGATCCACTGAACAGGGAAGACGGGAGAAGGAGAAGGGAAATCAGGGAGGGGGGTCTTTAACATGACGAAAGCGGGTGCGGAGAAGGGATCGGCCCTGAAAAAAACCAGAAAAATAAGATTCCACTAAAACTCTTTACGCAAAGCGGGGGAGGGGGGAAGGAAGAAAACAAGGGGTATGAGGAGGGAGAAGACGCAACTCGAAGGGTTAAAAATGAAAGAAACTCGGGGAAATTGCTGCAGCATTTCGCAGAAATCTGGCGTCTCACTGCATTCCCGTAAAAAAAAAAAAAGAGACGAAGAAGGGTCGAAAGGCATCCCGAGTAAGGACGGACTGGGGGGTGGTCGAACACTTACTGGCAGCTGGGTGGAGGGGCAGAAATGAAGAAACACTAGACCTAAGTCAACGAAAAGGTGGGCTGCTCTCATCAAGCTTCAGGATGAAGAAAAGAAGGGGAATGAAAATAATCAAAAGGGGAAGCGGGGGGGTGGGGAGAGTCTGGGAGGCTACGAGGACAGGACAAGTGGCGACGCCCGTAAAAGGAGGAAGGGTTATGCATTCATCAACAAGGGGGGGGAAACTGGAGTGAGAAAAGAGGAGAAAACTAACGAAGGGGGGGGACCGAAAAACTGAAGCCGATGGGCCGGGATGCCTGCATGAAAATTCTAGGAAAACTTCTTTCACATGCAGTCAAAGTGCAAAGCGAAAGAAAAAAGGGGAGAAAAGGGAAAAGGAGGGAAGAGGGCTGGGGAAGCGAGGGGAACCTCCAGAAAAGAATTAAGAAGTTCAAAAAGATCGTCAGAAAGTAGGGACTGGGGAAAGCGAAAGGGTACGAAAAAGAAGACAACCCCCTCGCCGAAGGCAAGGAGGGGGGGGCCACGCCACAGGTTCTGAAAGAGTAAAGGGCGGTCAACCCTCCTGCGGGCCCATAAGGACGGAGGACAGAAAAGGGAAAGGGGGAGTACAAAAAAACACCTTTCAGTCTGTCTCCTTATTCGCAAAACAGCGGCACCGGGTTGTTTGGGTGGGGTGACAAAGAAGTCTGTAGAATGAACAAAGATACGGAAGATATAAAAAAAAAGGAATAAAAAAGGGGAGAAGGGCCTCCTGCCGGTGAAGGGCGGGGGGGGCGAATTTGTGAGAGCACCAAAGTGGATTGATCGGGATTTCTACCTTCCGAAAAAAAGCGGAACAGGGCAAGAAGGGCGATCAATGGTTGTGGTAGCTAAGGCAGGCCGTATCTCGTCGCGAGGGAAAAAAAAGGAGTCCACCAGGGGAGTGTCACGGAACAAAACGAAAGTCCAGAACACCGATTCAGGCAGTCGAGGCGAACGGGAAAAAAGCTTTTGCGCTTTCCATTGACTGGCTGCCGGAGGAGGGACCGAAAAAGGGACCTGAAGAAAGGGTTAAGAATCTCATCATGGAACGGAGAAACTCCAGGTTGGGGGAGGTAACCGTAGAAATTATGAGCCGTCGTTGGAAATGGCGAATAGTGGATCGAGGGGGGGGGTAGGGAGGAGGAAATCGAGGGTCGGAGATGGACCAAGGGAGGCACCGTGTGGACTCCTCGAGAGATGTATACCCGGTGAAGAGGGGAGGGTGATTGCCAAGAAAAGAGAAAAAAAAAAGGAAGGGAGGAAAGGGGAAAAGAGAGTATAGCGGGGTAGGCACCAAAATTTCAATCACTTCAGAAAGTAGGAAGCCGACGGAAGGAAAAACAGGGGGGCAGAAGGTGAAGAAAAAATAGGGGCTAGAGAAAAACCCCTACTATAGCAGGAAGGTGCCCGTCCAACCTTAGGGGCTCTAAGCAGTCTTAAAAAAAAAACTGGAGTAGGCGGGAGGAAAAGAAAAAATAAAAAAACGTAGCACGCACTCCTTCTGAGAAATCAACTACAAGTACCAACCCTACAACTGAAAGGGGGAACGGTAGCAATAACGGGTGGGAGGGAAAGCGGGAGGGGGTTACGGGAAAGTCACGCTGGTGACTGGCAACCCTAGTGAAATAAAGCTGCTACCGCGACTAACCACAAGAGAAAAAAAAGGGAGAAGGGCCGGAACGGAAGAAAGATGAGGGCGGAAGAAGGAAATCGCCACATATAAGACACGTCCGTGGAGGGGTGTAAACGAATAACACACGCAACAGTCCCCGCAGTAGGGAAGGGGAAAAAATTGATGTCCGGGAATATATTGGGGGGAAAATAAAAAGAAGAACGGCTCGTCGCCTCAAACCCTAAACGAGGGGACCAAGGGCGGCGAATAAGAAGATTTTGTCATGTAGATTCTGTGGACTAGTCAGGATGAGGGGGGGGAAAAGAGGGGGGGTGGGAAATAGGAAGTTAGGACCCTCATTTCCGGGCACTCTTAAATAAAGGGCATCTGTTAGAAAACTAAAAAAAATTACAAAAAAGAAATCAATTGAGAAAGAGAAGGGGGAGGTGGAATTCAGTCGAGGATGAAGCCGGGAGGGGGAACCTCAGATCAGCAGACTAGTCCCATCTTCCCTCGAAGAAACAACTCATGGGGACAGATGGAAGAAGCTTCGAAGAATGGACGGGTGAAGGAAAACAGCGCGGAAATCAGGGCTCAGCGCGTTTCCCGGGGTCATTCCGGTAGCCTATTAAGGAAAGGGATGAATCACGGAAGAAAGGTTCCGGTGTCGGGTGGGAAAAACTCGAAAAGGGGAGGAGAAAAAGAGAAAAAAGAAAATACAAAATGAAAGAGCATAGGCCGAGGCTTCGGAACAAAAGGACTGAAAAAAATGAAACACCAGGAAAAAGGAGAAGAGGTGTTCGAGGAAGGGTAAAAAAATGGACTAAAAAAGCACAAAGAGGGGGGGCGAAAAAAACGACGAGGGAGGCTAGAACAGGCGGGAGTATGACCTTGGTTTCCTGGGGGAATTGAGCATTGGAGAAGCAGATAGCCGAACTGAGAACCGAAGGCAAAGGTTCAAATCTCTGGGACGAAAACGACGACGTAGGGGCCGGGAGGGGGAAAGACACTAAACGAGGGAAAGGACAGTATTGGCAATTGGTGACATTAAGAGGGTGGGGTTGAGCTGATTCAACCTTACTTCAAAAAAAATTTCAAGTGAAAAGAAAAACTGTCGAAGAGAGCAGTGAAGAAAAAAGAGAGACAAGGGGGGGAGCGTCTAATCAGAGCCATGTCAATTCACAAAAGGGGGGGAAAGAGGGGCATCGGCGAAACGGGCAAACTAAAGGTGATAGAAGACTGGGGGGGGACTTGATTGGCCAGAGGACCGGACCAAGGATAGATATCCCCTTTACTGCTAACATGAAAAAAAATCAAAAAAAGCCATAAATCGGGGGGGAAAGGGGGAGGAAAACCGTCAACCAAAAAGGAGGAAAGGTGTCGACAAACGTGAATGAAACTCATAGGTTGGGACTCTCTTGGAGGGGGAGGGGCGTACGGATCTTGAACGAGACGAAACGGGGGGGAGGACCAACAAGGAGAAAGTCAAGACATGGAGAAGGCAGGGGGAACCGTTATAAAACCGGAAGACAGAGGAGCTATGTCCCAGCTGGATCAAATCCAACTTCTGCGCGCTCTCCAAAGGAAGTTTGGAAGGGAGGAAGAAAAAGAACCCTGGAACGTCTGATCCAAAAAAGAGGAAAAAAGGCATCAGGGAGAACCGTTTGGGGGACCTAAGTAGAGAACGTGAGGTTCCTAAAGCGAGAACACTAAGCCTACGACTGAGGAAAGTTCTAGGGGTGAGCAGAAGTCGCTTCTAAAAAGGAGGGTTGGGTTGGGGGGGGGGGAGAATGGCCGAGGGAGGAACAGCGGATCTCGGGAGGGGAAAAGTGGCAAGGGGGGACTTATGAGTTCCCTCCAGAGCCACCAAAACGGAAAAAAAGACCCAGACAGGCCGCAGCAAAGGGAAGCGCCACTCTCAGAAGGAAAGGAGAAAAGGGGAAGTGAACCGGCACGAACCATCAGCACGTCGCAGATAGGGACTACGAAATATGTGTGCGCCTGTCACGTCGGGTTATGGACACAAAAGGTCCGGGACCTTCGTTACCGGGTGCAGTTGTCCCGGCGAACCGGCAGGAAAAAAGAGATGGGAAGAAGGAAGGGGCGTGTCAAGCCCTGACGCGTCGGGATGAGGAGTCCCAGGAAAGAAAAGATGTGGGAGGAGGAAACTGTGGCTAGGGTATGGGAGAATACAGACTGGGGTTGTGCCGGATGCAGAGGAGGCGGCCCGCCCTAGCCGCCGAGAGGACTAAGTGCCAGAGAAAGGACCGCGCGACTAAGTAATACGAGCGAACGTCCATGCCGTGCGAAAAAACGATAACAACAGTCGTGAGGAGACAAGGGAGCGTGCAAAACAGGCGGAGCGTAGCGTCCAGGGATGTCATCACAGTCGAGGAAGCAACAAGAAGCAAGGAAGCCAACGCCACTCAAAAAGGAGGGATTGAAACGGACGCGGCGCTGGGGGGCAACAACGGGCTTTGCAGATTTACCTACAAAGTTCCGAAATCGCAAGACGGAGGAGGAGAAACGGCTGGCGAAAGGACGGAGACAGCGGAAAAAAAGGTGAAGAGAGAAGAGGAGGGGGGGCGGCCTTGGCCAAGGAAATAAGGGTCACGGCGGCGTGATAAGTGCACTAGTCGTACAGGACACCAAGACTCCGAGTGAAAGCACTCTCTATACACCCACGAGGAGAGGGAAGTACGACCAGAAATCAATCAGAAACAGACAGGGTAGCGGAAGGGGGGGGAAAAGAAGAAAGGCAACAGACACAGGGACGGGCGACACGGAACAGGGACCCGCTGGCCTCTGAGTCTGAAAGGGTCCTGCAGCATTTCCAGGCCGTGAGGGAAGGGGGGCAAAGAGGTACGATGTGTCAGGGACTATGAGGCAGGCGCAACTCGAGCAGAAAGGTGCCAGAAAAGGGAGAAGCTTGTCAGACTGGCGTCTGTGCAAGGGGTACACGAGCTGTCGCCTCTTAAATCAAGAGAGGGAGACGGACGCCGGTACCGTTTCCTCCGGTGTGAGACGATCGTGAGGGGGGGTTCACAACTAAGAGCTCTCCTAGGTCCGCCCGAAGCGTTCGGTGCGGAAGCCGGGAGGGAGGTTAAGCGCAAAAAAAAGGGAGAGGGGAGGACAAGGGCCGGGTCAGAAGTGCGAAACAAAAAGGATAAAAAAACCACACACTCACATAAAAAAAAAAAAAACAATAAACATCGACACCCTGAAAACAAGCCAAAAGGAAGAAACTGGGCGAGGATAAACACTAAGACAGAAAAAAAACACGGCACGCAGGGGGCACAAGGAAAAAAAAAACAGGAAGGAGAGTGGACCCTAGATCAGCTCGCGATGGGAAACCCTTGTTGCCTTGAAAACAACGCGGTGCAAAAAACGTCCGAAGTTCCAGGGGTGGCAAACAAGAAGACAGAGGGGAGTCTAAAAATGCCAAGAGAAAACCGTGCATGGCGCAGCGAGAGTAACATGGAACTGGTTAAAAGTAGCTCCAGCACGGAGGGGGCAGGAAAAAGAAGGCAAGTGACGACAGCTCGTACGCGGGACAGGACTCATCCATCAAGTCACAAACAAAAAGACACCGAGACCGATCGAAACCGAACATTGCGCCCACAACAAAGACTCGGTGGAATACCGACGAATCCCGCACACCAAGACCCACCCTCACTCGGCGACCTGGAAGACGGTCGGAGAGACGAGAGGCAGAGACCGAATAGAGACAATAAAGTAAGGGACCACAACTGTTATATCTGGATGACGGGTTCGATGGCTCATACCAAGGTAAAAAAAATTAAAAAAGAGACGGGAGCTCGGCGAAGTGGGAGGAGTGAGAGAACGCCACCGAGAAAGAGCACTTCACGAAGGGGAAGGGAAGGGTGGTAATGACATCTGACCTGAGTGCGCAGGGACGGAACTGATCCCTTGTGTTGGCGCTTGTCAGGAGTTCAGGCAAATCTGGTTACTTAACAACACAGGAGAAAAGCCGCACTTAGGAACGGGGGGCCAGGGGGGTCCGAAGGAAGTGATGAAGAGGGAAAGGTGTCCACAAAAAAAGGGACAAGGTCTGGCGGGGACCTGTTAAGATTCAAAAACCGACTTGGCGAAGGCAACAGTGCTGGTACACGACATTTGGCAAAAAACGTCAGACCCGAAAAAGGCTGGCAGATGGGGAAAAAATCTGGAGTGATGCAAGGGACGGTCGGACACGAAAGCTGGAAGAGGGTAAAAGCACCAATGCGTCGGTGAAGGGCGGGGACATGGGATACCTAGCCGAGAGAAAGGCATGACCGAGAAAGAGGTGAACTAGACAGGAGTGAACAGGGGGTCAACAGGGCCAGGGAAGAGAAGAGGGACCAATAGCTTTAAGTTGGAACGAAGAGGCAGGAGGGCGCTGAATGAACAGTGTCCTCATCCACTGCAAACAAAAAGCAACAAAAAACTTTCAACACAGTGCAGAAAAACCCGTAGGGAATGTCACTAGTGCGTCGTGATGAGCGGGGGAAGGGGGATCACAAGTAAAACCCCAGAAGCCGTCAAGGGAGTCGTGAAGAAGCAGCGGCCAAAGAAGGGGGGGGAAATCAAGGAGAATATCGCGTTCCGTTGAACGCAGCTTGAAAACTCTGGCGCTGAATGCAAAGGAAAAACAGCTGAGCATCCGAAGTTTACGAGCAAGAAAAAATACGGACGTCTGTTGTGTGGCACGACAAGAAAAAGGTGAGTCGGCCAGCCACGACCATCAAGCCTCGAACGAGGCAAAAATATGCGTGGTTCTCTCAGACATCGTGACGAGTCCGAACCGAGGAGAAAGGGAAAAATGCAATTATGGGGAAATCGAACGAGGCGAAAGGACAAGAAGGAGAGGAGACAAACGCACCAGACAGGAGGCCAGGGGACCGGAAGGCCACGTCTGAAGAAAGCGGGGTCCTTAAACCGGAAGCAAAAAAAGAACCCAGAACAGCTGAAGGTGCACTGTAATCCAGAAAAAGAGACAATGAGCGAGATGAGGCGGAACCAAGCGGACTCGCCATGGCAAACATGAAAGCGAGTCGGCGGGTAATAAGGGGGACTTGGAGAGAGCTGGCGCAGAGGGGAAGAGTTCAAATGTGTAACGGGTATCTGGGAAGCGGAATCGGAAGAAAAAAACAAGCTTAAGCAGCGAGATAAGTATCAGAGTTGAGGGTGGGTCTTTAGTAGTGGGGATCAAGTTCAAAAAATCAAAACCTCCGCCTGACATTCCTCAGGGCCCGGCCTGAGTCAAAAAACTCTTCCACCCAAAGCCCGACCCACGCCCTGAAGCCGAAGAAAACACCCGGTCCGGACGGAAAAAGCAAAAAAAAGACCTACGAGAACGTAGAAGGGTGATATTGTCTAAAGAATTTCAAAAGGAGTGAGCAAACATTACGCACCGAAAAAAGAGTAATCAGGGGTGGAATGTGGGTCCGAAGGTGGACCACGCCCAAAGTCGGTGTTGACGAGTGGAGGAAGGAAAAAACTTAGAAGGAAGTCGCCGCCGGCGCTAGGTAGGGAGTGAGACGTTGTCTCCTGAGGTCAATCAGAAGAGCTTATTTGCTGCAAACAACTTTATAGGGTACACATCACAAAAAAAGCTTCCGGACAAAGAGTAGTCGAGGCAGAAGGGGGGGGAAAAGAGGGGGTCCGGACGGGAGAGGACTTGTTGAAACGGCTAAGTGCAGAATCTGCGGACCATGGTTGAATCTTCCATTTCAAAAACTACGAAGTTTAGTGGGTAGGAACAAGTAACGAATCAGACGCGACCGAAGGGGGGGGGGAAAAGAGGATGCGGAGGGATAGGGGGGGGGAGAGTGACCTACGGTCGTCGGGGAAAAATTTCCACCAGGGCACGTTTTTATAAAAGCTATCGAAGTCAGGAAGAAGAGGAAGGCGTTAGGGGTATTTCCGGTCGGCTAAAAAAAAAAAGGGGAGGAAAGAAAAAGAGATCAGGGGGGGAAGAAAAAACTCTTCAAAGGAAGAGAAGACTTCGTCTCACGAAAAAAGGAAAGAAAAAAAGGCAGTCCGTGGAGCTCCAAAAAGGGTCTACCCAACCAAGAACTCCTTCAAAAGTGCCCAAAGAAGATTAGGGCGCGAAAAAGGAACTGGGTTCGGAGAGGACCTGAGAGAGTAAAAAAAGAGGAACGTCAACTCCTGCACTTCTCCTAAGGAATGCCGCGGCGACAAAGGACCGTAACCAACGAAAAGGGCCCGCGAAGGGTGGAGGGGGGGCGGACAGGGGTTGTGAACTATCACTCTGTTCGACCACCGGCAAAACGGGGTACGGGAACTAGACGAAAAAACAGAAGAAGAGAGAAGGGGACAGGAGAACGATGGAAAGGAATCGAAAAATAGATACACCTACGTTTTGCTTTGTACCTTCGGAAACCCACATTCAGTAAGAACTGTCTCTTGGAAGTTATTGTTCAGAAGCAAAGCACAGGGGACCTGAACTGGCTTCGAAAACAAACAGGAGTGTAAGGGAAGAAGAAGAAGTGAGCCCGAGAAGGGGTGTTGGTGACGAGGTTACAAAGGAGCGCAGTAGGGGAGCGTAAGGATGGGGTTCGGAACAAAACTTCCGGCCGGAAGGAAAAGTAATGGATGAGAGGGGGTCGGCGGTGGCAAAAAAAAAAAAAAGCGCGGACCCAGAAATAAAAAGTAGAATATCCTTAAAACGTGGAGGGGGGCCTTCTTGAAATATTCTCTCCGTTACTGTGTAACGAATCCTAAAAGAAAAAAAGAGTAAAGGGAGACGAGAGACGAACCTTTGGGACCATGGAAGGAAAGGAAAAACTTACGAGATTTCCTGAAGTCCAGACGCGTCCATCGTCGGCAGCTCGCAACAGGTTCATCCCAAGGAAAGACTATTGCAAATCACCTGAAGAACGGTTCGAAGTTGACCGGTGCTTGGGGGGGGCCCTCGTCCGCCAGGTACGACTCGAGAACACGACATCACCGAAGAAAGAGCATCAGCAACGGAGTATTCTTGAAAAAAGAAACCGGTCCAAATCGTCTGAGATGACGCAAACCACATCATTTATTCGTGTCTAGAGTCGTCATGGCCAATTCACAGCGGAGAGGGCGGAACAAAATACGTACCGGACTCAGGGGGAAAAGAACTTATAGGTATACCGCTTGGGGTGCACGTAAATTGCCGATGGGAAAAACTAAAATGCTGCAGAAGACTAAGTCTAGTTACTGACAAAGGACTCTAGTGCAGGCAGGGGGGAAAGGAAATGGAGGTTTTTCCGGGAATCAAGGAAAGGAAACGTCCCGGTGCGGGGGCGAGGTGCCGTAAAATGGTAGGGGTTGTTGCGTAGAATTAGCCTTCTTCAAGAACGCTAGGGAAAAACAAGTAAAGCCAAACATGCCGGTCGGAAAATCGGCAAGGAACACGAGAGAAAAAATCAGGAAGACCAGTACACATGTCAACCATGAAACACGAATGTTATCGGCAGACTCGAACCTTTCAAAGGCAAAGATGTCCCATGTTATTTTGTGCAAGAGGACAGCCCCGGGGGGCTAGAGGAGGACCCAGAACTATAGTTAACCAGCACAAGGGACATAAAGCGGAAAGAGACCGGCCAGCCACACTGGAGACACGTCTCACAACTTTATGAAAAACCATCGAATATGTCGCTGAGTGTGCGTTCTATCTCTGGGAGTGGCTCCTACGTCGAGTAAAAAAGGCTCAGGGAAATCAGGGGGAAAACTAAAAGTCCCGTTAAACCGGAATACAATCTTCAGGAACTTCTAGTCGGGGGATTCGTCCAAACTTCGATACAGGCTGAGGGGGGGGAAGGGGATGACGATTACCCTGGGCACCACCAGGAAGGGGGAAGAAACCCCCTCGGAAAGGGAATCAAAGAACGTTGGGAAAAGAACCATGTAATTCCTTCGGGAGGGAACCGTCGAGACGTCTTTCAGTACCGAACGGAGGTGATTTACTCGGGTTCGGGCGCGCTCCCGCGTGGTGTGGGGGGTCAATGAAAGGGCAGGGGGGGGACTTCCCCGAAGCTAGGGCTGAGGGGGAAGGAGGGGCCTTTGAACTTGATGAATGAGGAGCCCATAGCCACACGGTCTGGCCAATGCGTGCCGAAAAGACCGCGATCCACGACGAAGACTCTGCGGCAATCGAGTGTCGGGAAACTGCGTGGAGGGGGGAAGGGGGGGGCACCAAAAAACCCTGGAAAGTCGGAAGTTGGGAGAAAAGAGAAGGCACCGGTGGGGACCGCCTGGAAGATGGAGAAAAAGAAACTCTTAAATAAGTGCTGAGTTCAAAATGAAGGTCTCCAGGGATTAACCCAGGTGATCGGGATAGCGCCTAAAGGGAAAGAACCTGGGGGAACAAGGAAAGCCGCCATAGCTAGCCAAAAAGAAGAGGCCTAATAAGACGGATCCCTTGGAACACTTCAGAAACAAAAAGGGCCAGTCAAAAAGGCACAAAAAAAAAGAAACCCTGATTCATCAAGAACTCCTCTTAAACACGTTAAGGCAAAAACTTAGCTGGTGCAAAAAGAACATGACGGGGCAGGGCGCAGCGAATAATCGTAAGGAAGAGGATAGAAAAGGATTTGGACCTTGGCCGAGGTCCAGCGAGTTGTCAAAGCCGATGGAGGAAGAAGAACAACCATACAAAAAAAGTAGAGTCAAATCCTCAAAACACAAGAGATATTAGAGAGAATCAACCGGATTGCTCGGGTATGGAAATTGCAACTCCAGAAACATCGAAGCCGGGGAACAAGAAACGCGTCCAAGGAAATCCGCAGGGAAAGATTACAGACGCTGCGACGATGTGAAGCTATGACGCGGCGTCCGCCGTTCAACGGATACTAGTTCCAATCCACGTTGGCAAAAAAGAGGGGCCAATGAATCAGCTGCGGGGAGCGAGCCGGACGGCGCGTGGTGGCTAAATAATTTCCTTAGCTCTGGGAGAAAGCACAAGCAGGGGGAGGAAATGTTCGTGCGTAAAGGCTAGGGGAGTCGGGCTATCCTAATCGATCCAAGAAACGGCAACTAAAATTTCAAACTAACCAGAGCCAGTACATATCACGCATAACGGAAAAAAAAAACAACGATTAGAACCATTCGTAACCAAGGTGAAGGGAAATGAAAGCGCAAACACAAAGGAAGGGAAAGGGGGGGCACTCAAAAGTCCTAAACAGGGAGCAGGGAATACTCCTGGAGCAGAGGTTCACAGGGTATTGCTCTCGGTACTTCCCACCTGGGGGGGGCGCTGGGGGAGGTCAATCTCATAAATAAGAAAAGGAAAAAACGCACGCAGCAGAACGAGAATGCACGATTTTAATCCCCCAGGACATAAAACACCAAACAAAAACTTAGAGAAGCCGAATATGGAAGCCAATAGACAAGATTCGGGACCGGGAAAGGGAAGGGGACAGAAAGGCTCTAAAAAAAGAAAAAGGAATCTACAGTTAAACGACCACAAGGATCTGGAAGGGTTCTGGGTGGTTTGATCATACAGTCACATGGGGTATAAAGTCAAAAAAGAAGCAGTGAAAATAGAGGAGTGGGAGGGACGAAAAATGGCAGGGAAAGAAGCGAAGACGAGGAGCGTGTTTAAATAAGGTTGGAAAGTCGCTCCGGAGTGACTGATCTTGGCTGGAAATAACACCGTATCCAATAAGGGCAGTATACGTCGCAAACGAAGCACGATGAGCGGGTGCAAGTAGGGAACCGAGGGGGTTTCTTTAAAGGTGAAATTTGCAAACAGGTGGCTGTTAGCGTTCCTCATACCCCTATTAGCCGTGATACTCAAAGGAACGAATGAAAAAGTCCACGGAGGAGGGGGGGAGGGGCACAGGGAAAGAAGGGCCAAGCGGCCAAGGGGTAGTTGAAAGGGACGAAAATCACCATTACTGAATTGCAATGGAGATGGGGCAGCTGCCCGTATACACTGTTGACTAAGTCCGAGTCGATCAGTAACTGGGGTCGGTACTTTAACGACTGGCGTAAGAGGGAACAATCATCACAAAGACAATCAAACCTCACCTTAAAAACGATACACGCGGGCAAAACGTAACTGGGACAGGCAAAGAAAACACAAAACACAAAAAAGTGAGTCAGAAAGGTGTGGTGAAGTTGGGATGCGGGTGAAAGATAAGGTGTGGTGATAGAGTGCGCGGTGAGAGACTAAATGGTCCGCTGTGTGTCTCACTATCCATGACGGAGCAAAAAACATTCACGAAAAACAAGCAGAAAGAGACGGGAAAACCCGAACGAGGGTCTGTTGGTTTTCGTCCCGAAAAAAGGTGAGAGTGTCGAAAATCACGACATCACATATACCAAATAGGAGGGGAGGCGCACAAAGAGTCGTTGACAGGGAGCTGAAGAAAGACTCCGGACGTAAAGGAGACTGCGAGCATCGTGTGCTATAAACGGTGTCGAGCTAACAGGCGAAAGGAGGACAGAGTGGCTGCCAAACGAGAAACTGAGCATGTGTTCAAAGCTCAGCCTTGCACCTCGTATGCGGTACTCTGGAAGAACCTGGAAACTGAGAAGTAAGAAGGGCCTGAAATTAAAACTAAGGGAAAGAAAAAATGTCAACAAACGCTCCACTCAAGAAACGGGAAGACGGACTTCAAAGGGTCAAACTTAGGAGAGGTGTCAAACAGGAAAAACAGGCGAGAAGGAAAGGCCACGACGGGTCGACAAAAAGGAAGGGGAGGGAACGGTTAAAAAAATAAAGACTCCTACCTGAAGACATTGTACCCTTAATGGGTAAAACTTAAAACGAAAACTAATTTCACAGACAAACGGCCGCAAAGAAAAAAAGTCAATGACAACCCCAAGCGTAAAATAGGGGAAGAAGCTGAGCCGACAGTAGGCACATCGTCGCGTCAATAAGAATTCGGCTTGAACGAAAAAAAAATACCTCAGCAACACCGGGGAAAAAACCTGCCGGGAACCGGAGGGGCGTGGTCGAAAGGGGGGAAAGGAACACAGGAGGGGGGTCTCAGGGGGCTCCCTCAGATCGGCGTCGCCGGATGAAATGGTTGGGGGTCGCAGAGGGGGAACTCGTAAAACAATAAGGGGAAAAAGGAAACGGACGGGGAAAAAGAAGGTAAAACAAAACCCCAGCCTCCCCATGCTTTCCTTCAAAAAACGAAGGTAAAGCTATAGGGAAGACTTGGATGGAGGAAAGGTCGCGGAAACGAAAAGGGCAGGGTGGGAAATGAAGGAAAGGGGCCAGGTCCCGAAGCCTCAGCTCATGTGGAAGTTTAAAATCTAAAAAACTAAAGCTAACAATGTCGGGAACGGGACTGGCTAGAGGGTGGGCGGGGCGGGACAGGCGGGAGAGGGAAACGCACTGAACCTGGGTCAAACAACCTCGAGATCGGAAGTCAGACCTGAAGGGTACATACACGTTGAGGTCGAGAGAATCCAACAAAAAAAAAAGAGGAGGGATGAAAAAGAAGAGAATGAAACTTCTTCAACGTCAGCTCGGACGAGGGGGGAGGGCGCACTAATTGCAAAAACCCCCGCAAAGGTTGGACCGCATGTCTAAGGCTCCACCACTAACGAATCCTTGAAGGTGAATTCCGCAAAAAAATACGAGCGATATACCGTCTCTTGGCACACCAACTGGATCTTTCGAAAATGAAGATCTAACCCAGGCGTCCCCAAAGCCCGCCGAGGGAAAAATCTGACTAAAAGTGCTGGGAAACACTGCCGACAAAAAAAAAAAAAAAAGTGCGCAAAACAGGAAAGAAGTGTTAAGGAGGGCCGGCGGGTGTTTCGTACAGACACAGGGACGCCCCTACCCGATCCGAATACGGCGAAAGAGCGACCAACAAGAGCGGCCGAGGGGAAGGGCAGGACGCTGGAAGGGATGAAGAAACAGCAAAAAAAGGAAGGTTCTTTTTTAGCACTTAAGGCATACCAAACAAAAAACCGGATAATCCATAAGCAAAGCGGGATATGGGGGTTAGAAAAGCCGAAAGGCGGCGTCGAAGAAACGAGCGGGAAAAAAGAAGGGGAAAAAACAGAAAGAGAGAAAAAAGGGGTGTTGGCATTGGGGAACAGTTTCGGGCCGCAGGGGGGACCGTTATGTGGAGGAAAAGGATTGTTGAACTGAAGTAGACCAAGGAAAGGGCCACCTGAAGGTAAGTGTCTAGGGGCGACGCACTAACAAAACATCAAATTATGAAGGAGCAGGAGGGGGGGGGATTGGGAAAGTCTGACGAAGGATCTCTCTCTGGTACGGTTTTGAAACAATCTCAACATCAGAAAGAAGTCCCTTCTCCCGGAGGGAACCTTTTGTACAGACGGCCAAGGAATCGAGAAGAGTGGAAGTTGCAGGACAATCGGCCATCGGCGGACAAGCTAGGGAAAGAGAGACCCAGTAGAAGACGATGGGGCTGGAAAAGGTCTGAAACGGAACTGACAGTTTCCTGCGGATCAATCGCTGTACGATGTCGCTAACAATAGCTAAGACATAAAAGATGATAAAGAGCATCAGCCGGAGGCTTCGGAAAAGAATGACGTCAAACGAATCTCTGAGAGCAGCCCAAGAAAAAAAAATTAAAAGGGTCGAGGGAGATTCGGGGCATTCGAAACGATCCAGCGGCGGTGAGAACAAAAATACGTAGCCTGGTCGTATGATCTCCGCGGTAGGGGGGTAGCAACGGGGGGTTACGGGAGTGGCCGGAGAAAGCAGTGACGAAGGGGGCTTCGTAAAAAGATTAAAAAAAAAAAGGCTCAAAAAATAGTGAAAAAAAAGGATCGGGGAAGCCACGAAACAGCGGGGAAAGAACAGTAACGTTTGCGGAAATGGAAGACGCGGGGGGAGGGGGGGGGAGGAGCAGATACGCCAGGAGGAACTACAAAGGGGATGTCAAGTAAATCCCCCAGCCTGATCTTAGCACCACGATGAATCAAAGAACATTCGAAAGGCAAGGGCCAGCAAAGAAACCATATTTGGAATCGCAGGGAGGACTTTCAAAAAAATCCGCTGGTTTCTAAGGTGACAAGGACATGGGGAAAGAGGTTCAATCGAACTGCAACCCGGTCTGATCCACCGGGAAAAGGATAAGTGGTCAAAAAGTTACAAAGGAAAAACCCACACCAACATAAAGATGGGTTAACTTTGGAAACAACGGGGCCTTTCTCAACGTGTATGAATCGAAGAGACGGAAGTAATGGTCGAGGTAGGGAGATGGAAAAAAAAGAAGCGATTGGAAAGGGGGGGGGAATAATTACGGTGTATAGGCCGAAATCTCAAAGGGAAATCCTTGCACTAATGGACCAGTTGAACAACATGACAGCGACATGCGCTTTCTCGTCGGGTCGATTTCGAACGAAAAAGGACGCGCACTAAAGAAAAAAGCTTGCGGTTGGAATTGGTAATGGAAAAACTGTGCCCAGTTCAGTATCTGCTGGGGTGCAGAGACTCGTAGAGGGCGGGCGCGGGGTGCGGGGGGGGGGGGGGGGGGGGGGGAAGTGTGCCGAAAAGGGAGAAGAAGGAGTTCCCCCCACCACCAAACACCCAACCCCCCCCCAAACCCCACCCCCCCCACAACAACCCCCCCACCAAAACCCACCCACAACCAAAACCCCCACCAAAACTAAAATTTGCTAGGAAAACTTGCAGTTTAATTCCAGAGGGGAAAAGTAGCGTGGGGCAGTCTCTCGCTTGGCTCCCTCGTTTTTGTTTGACAAGGCGCGGAAATCCACTCTGCCTTGGACGGCTGGAACGGGGAATTGAGGAGGGATTATCCCAAAGCAAAAAAACGCCCAAGGAGACAGAAAAGCGAGCCACGAAACCGTGGCAAACTCGCAGGCACGGGCCGAGCGGGGGGGTGTCCAAACCAAGAAAGGAGGACAGTGTTTGCAGGCTGCGGCGGGAACGGGGAACACAGAGAAGCTCGAAAGACTCGTGTAGGAAGGGGGTGAGATACGACTGTCTAGTTTTAGTCGCAATGTATCCCAGGGATCTAGATCGCGGAAATACTTCCCCTACCGGCTAAGCACAAGGCAAACAATACGGCGTCTTGGCACGATTCGCGGGAGTCCGTGGCCTCAGAGGAAAAAACCTCGAAAGGGAAGGAAGGGGTCACATTCCGCCAGGCATCTCTCGCTTCGTGCACCGTCAGGGAGTTTAAACCAGTTAAGCTTCAGAAAGGAGGATCTGAAAGGAGCAAGATACATCGGAAAGAATCGGAGGAGGGGAGGAGGGAGGGGACAGGGGCCTTGGCCGCTACGATCAGAGCGGGATGTAGTCAGGCCAAAACATAACCGCTCCATTCACTCCAGTTTCTGAAAAAAACACAACGGGAAAAAAGAGATCGACGGATTGAGGATCCAGGACGAAAGAAGGAAAAAGCTGGACGCGGAAAAGGGGACCGAATCAGAGAAAAGGGGGGGGGGAGATCTACAAAATCTTCTTTACGAGGTCGCTTCTGCCGGCGCTCCCCGGGCAGGCACAGTCATTGAAATCTTTGGAAAGCAATGGTAAAGCCGAGAAAGAAGTGCGGAGAACCGTGACTAGGACAGGGCGGCGGGGGGGGGGAAAGGGAAAAAAAGCCGGCGGGCATAGAAAGCCGATTAGGGGGGGGGAGGGAAGGGGTCAGGATGCAGTTCGGTTCTGGGAGCTATCCTCTAAATCCGAAGACTAAACCTAAAAAGGAAAAAAAGGAAAACAAACACAGGAGGGATAAATCCAGGAGTAAAAAAGGAAGGGAAGAAAAAGGAAAAAACAGGGCAAGGGAAATGGGGTGACAAAAACTTCCTCCAAAAACAGTCCAAAAAAAAGCACTCCGCTGTCAAGAAAGGTCCAAGGGAATACGTTTAGGAATGCCGATCATGGGGGCGGCAGGGTGGCCAGGATCATAACTCATCATCAAAAGTAACACGAAAAGCAATCACACGAAAAAGAAGGAAGGGAAGCGAAAGGGAATTGGATCCCCAAAAAAACTCTGAGAGAAGAAGGCCGACCAGATAACCAGGCACCACTCCTACTGGAAGGCAGGGGGGGGGGGGGGGGAGAAACGAAGAGGGCTACCTAAGACGAATATCCAGGTACGCACACGGCGGATGGGGTTAAATTACTTTGAATCTGGCTTTGGATCCGGCAACAGGTAAGACAAATTCCAACAGAAGAGTGGAAGAAATTCAAGGCAAATGGGGAGGGCGAAAAAAAGAAAAGCGCAAGACGCAGGACTGGGGTTGCGAAAAAAAAAACGTGACCGTCGGAGGAGGAGGACCTTGGGCTATACAGGGGGGAGGACACACAGGAGGGGGAAAAATAAGTCGGAAAACGCCGAACTAGAGAAAAGGTCCGAAAATCTGAGTGGAAATCAGGAAAGAACGTTCCTCCATGTTTGGGACTGCTGGTCAAAAGTGCGGGATCTGGAAGGAGACCGGCCACTGGGGTTAGAGGAGGGAAAGGGGGGGGAGGAATGTGCAACTCAATTCCAAGGATCGATAGAAATTCCGCGATGAGATCAATTGGAGTGGAATGGCGGACATGGGTATATTGAGTTAAATTATCCCTTAGGGATCCAAATGGAAACTACATCGAGGAAAGCCGTGGGGAGGGGAAGGAAGACGCTTGAGTGAAGGGAAGGCGAAGCGGAGACCAAACAAAACAAACTCATTCGGATTCAAAAAGACAAACTCTCTCAAAGCGTGGAAAAAGGAAAAAAGGTCAAATATAAGGCTGAAATCGCAAAGACGGGGACAGGGAAGGCTCGTAAAGCGGGGGGAGAAGCGGAGGGGAGAGAGCAAGTAAACCACAAGCGGGATACATAAAGCATTTAAGCATATCCACAACGTTACGTGTTGGGCGAACATAAAAAGTGGCCAGGTGGTCGTGGGAGACGAAAAGGGCCTGAAACGAATGCACCGATGTCGTGTCATAAAAAAGAGGGGAGGTTTAAGAAGAATCCCGGCCAGGATGCCGACTGTAACCCGAAGGGGGGCTGAAATTTACCGGGGAGAAAAGCTGAAGCGACAGAGGGGGGGGGCGTCACAGGCACAAAAAAGGGGGGGGGGAACACGGCTAATGTAAAAACCAAACGCAGGAACCGGTGAAAACCAAGGGGAGTAGAAAAGGGGAAGGGCGAAACTGACGAGCGTAATCCGATAGAGCTGGGGAAAGGCCAGAAAGCTAGGCTATAAGAGGTATGGAAGACGGTTCGCAAGGTAAAAGGCGGGGATCGCGGGGAGGAGACTTTCTCTTGTGTGGGTTCAAAAAAGGGAAGAAATATAACGAGAAGGAAAAAAAACACTGATAAAGTCATCAATTGGGATGTCTTCGCGTCGTCAACAAGACGACACCCCAAACAAAATGTAAAGTGCAGGCAGAAGGGGGACGTTAAACCAGGACCCAACACTCCTTTCAGAAACATCCCGGAACCCTAAAAGCCCTAAACGCCCGTCTGACAACACAAAATCGCCTCCTTCTAAATCCGCGGAGGCCAAATCAGTTCAAATTATGTTCTAAGACGGGTCATGGCGGGAATAAATAGACGATACTACAAGGATCAACCATAGCAATCCAGTTTAGTGATGGTGCCGGGGTACCACAATCAGGGTGGGCCCGCCCGATGGGGAGGGGACTGATCCCGTAAAAGCGGGATCAGGCCCCGGCCGAAAAAAATGGTGGGGGGGGTGGGTGGCATGGAGGACCGGGTTAAAACCGCTGGCCGCACCCTACGTGATAGGTAAGACCTGTCCCAAGGAGGCAAACAGCGGGGAGTCGGGGCGAAAGGGAAAGAGGGTAGGGGGAATTTGGAGGCCGACCGCGCCGAACGGGGGAGGGTTGTCTGACCGACGTGTACCCGGTCCGCGCGACTCCGGGGGTGAAGGTGGGGCCAATAAAAAGTCGGCGACAAAGTGGGAGAACGGAACGGAAAGGATTCTCGTATGTTTTATTCAGGAGAAAGACGGGAATGTCCACAATACCTTTGGCCGCCGTCGAATCTATAAGAGCGCGTTGAAGGCTGGGGTGGGTCG
>Ga0179593_1650943_pt1 | contig 24881 bp, 21 predicted proteins | sample CZODoug2_1_08_16_FD_185931 | JGI IMG/M metagenome (GOLD analysis project Ga0179593, IMG submission 185931) | Vadose zone soil fungal communities from Angelo Coast Range Reserve, California, USA - CZODoug2_1_08_16fungal (PacBio error correction) | ecosystem: Environmental > Terrestrial > Soil >...
GTCAGGGGAGCGTCAAAATCCCAACAAGGAAAAATGACGCGGAAAAAGGGGGGGGGAAAATGCTTTGAAAAAGTGCTCACTCACCAGCTAATACATGGTTCATTGGGCTGAAAAAGAAAGGGAGGGGAACCTCCGGCAGGACAGAAAGAAACACAGGGTTCTAATGTGGGAACTCCGTTTCCAATCAGAACTCTTATGAAGTATAGGGCTCTTTTCACGCGACGTGTGCGTGAGAAGAAAATCAAAAAGGGAAGCCAAATTTCAGGGAGGCTTATCGGAACAGTTCCAAAGAGTTTTCTTCGACTCGAAAGAAAGATTGGGGGGGGGGGTGGATAGGGAGGTTTCCAAGCGGCTTTTCAGTTAGAACAAAAGGGGGGAGTGTTCCGTTTCTGGTATGAAACACTTGCTGCTTGGGGTTTAAAAAAGAATGAGAAGGAAGGGGCGGGGGGAGGGGGGGGTGCTTTCAGGCGGGGAAAAGGGGGGGGATGGGGGGGTCTGCTTAGGCTCCTGGTTTGGACTCGTAGTACTTAATGAGCTCGGGGACGCATCTGAATCATGACCAAGAATCCAGACAAAAAACAACTCGGGAAGAAAGGGACTCCTTAGGATGAGAAAAAAAAAACCAGGCCAGTAGTTGAGGACCTCTTTTTTTTATGTTTTCGGAAAAGCCTGAAACAACATAAACTCTGAATAAAGTAACTTCGGGAAATAACTCCCGTACGTGTCTAGAGTCGTCGGCAAGAAGAACAGCGGACAGCAAACGAAGGGAATTAGTCGGAGCAATTCACCTGCTTTTCCACGGTCTGGCCGATCGCCAACGCAAGGGGGAAGGGACATGAAAGAGATCTTGGGGGTCGGGAAGGCTGACCACTTGGGGGTCTGGTCGCGCTGCTTACGCACGAAAAAAGAATCTGTAAAGGGGAAACGGCGCTAAGGTAGGTCTTCCAGGGAGGGAAGTCTGGCTGCAGGTATTAAGGGATATCACACTCACGCAATTGCGGGCACCTCACGCTCGTCTTCTTTGCTGTGCCGGAGTCCAGGAAAATGAGCGGGGGGGGAAAAGGGGATTTCAAACTGCTCATTCAGGAAGTTCAGGGGGGGGGGGGGGCGTCATAACCCGTGGCCCGATAAATATTTGGGAGGAGCTCTAGTGGGGGGGGGGGGGGGGGGAGTGGGGGGGGGGTGGGGGGGGGGGGGGGGGGGGGGGGTGTGGTGGGGGAAAAGGCTTCCAGCTAACTAAAGGGAGTATTGAGACGGAAAGGCAACTAACCGGTTTCCTTGTGACGTGGGGGGAGGGAAGAAAAGGGCGACCAGAGGTTCAGACGGGGGGGGCAAAATCTTCCAGCGGGAGGTATCTGGAAGTGCCGGGTGTTACAGAGGGATCACGAAATCATACCCTAACTTGGGATCCAGAAGGTTCGGGGGGGCCATAATTTCTCTTTTGAGAAAGCCTAAGAGGGGTAGGGATAGTTCGGAGAAGAAGCGAGAAACTGGTTTGACTCTGCTCTGGCTTAACTGGAAAACACTTTCAAAAGAAAGTCTGGAACGGACTGCCGATTTTGCTTGTTGGCCGGTAGTGTAAAGACAAGGAGGGGAAGTCGTCAAATACTCCCTTCTCAATTGGATTCACTCGATAAATAATATAGGAAGGACTTATGCTACTGAGTTGTGGGGGAATGGATGGGGGGGGGGGGGGGGGTGGGGGGGGGGGGACCTTGTCACCGAGGGCGTTGGTCAACGGGGGAGGGGGGGGACGGGTTTCGTTGAATGGGAAGGAAAAATATGACACGGCTACCTCACTCCCTCGCCTGGCGGGGGGGGGGGTGGTTGAAGGGAAAGTGTCAAGGCTTGTTCCGGAAAGGAAGGGTTCTAAAGGAAGGTCCGCTTTGTCTTGAAGAGACCACAATTAAAGATGGCAAAAACACCGTGTCCGTCGGAGGCAACGACCGTTCTGGTTTTAAAGTGAGCGCGGCGAAGAGAAAAAGAAGAGGGCTCTAATCTTTTTAAAAGAAAGAAAGGGAAAAAAAAAAGAAAACACGGGTGGAGAAGGAACGTGATGGGGGGATCGAACCTACAGTATAGCCCATTCCAAGTCGGGGCGTGAGGAGGGTCCCAAATCGGCTCAGGAGTAGGAAGTCGAATTAGGGCATTTCCTTCGATTCCATTCCGCTGGAGCCGTGACCGGCAGAAGTCCGGAATTGGCGGGAAATTCAGCAAAAAGGGGGGGAAGATAAGAAGGTGGCTGTGCGAAACAGGGTGGGGGACGGAACAATGAACAAATGGCGCGTCAGCGAGGATGACGGGCGGCAGACACTCCGGTCAGACTGATAGACTGAGAAGACTCACAAAGATGAGGCGTCCAAGGTGTAAGAACCGACCGGCCGAAGGTTGGGGGTGACAGTCGGCGAAGGAGCCAAGCAACCGGAATAAGCTCGTAGTTCCCCCTTCGTGATGCGAAAAGGATACAATAGCAAATGAAGCCATGTGACCTCGGAAAAAGAAAAAAACAGGCCCGGACCCTTTGCCCGACTGCCCGAACTCGTATAACCGGGGCGGGCTCAAAAATCCGGCCGCGGATCTTAGTCTAAAACCCTGGCGAGACGTGACGTAGAACGCTTAGCCGGGAACCCTTGAAAGGTCTGGCTCTGATGTGGGCAAAGAGGCAGTACTGAGGAAAGGCTGGAAAGGAAAAAAAGGAAGTTAAATCGCAATTATCACGCGACGCCGCTACACAGAAAAAAAGTAGCCAGGGATCAGGGAGCTTTTTTGGCGTCAGGTGTGAGGAAAACCGTAAGGGAAAAACAGGTCCGCGAGGGGGGCGCTCAGGGACAGAAGGACAGTTAGCACTCCTTGGATTCAACCTGGAGCTGAGTTATTGTTGTGGAGGCAGGACCTCTCTGGCCACCATCTTCCTAATAAGATCGGGGGCAAGAGGTAAACCGGGAGGAAGGGGGAGACAGTCTATGTACGATCTCGACACCCTGAAGCAGCTGACGAAGAAATCATAAAAAAACGCAATCCGGTCCTACGGCCTACCATACTCAAAAAAAAAATGAGAATGTGTTCGGCGGGGAGGATTTTTTTCATCTTTTCGGGACAGTATCTTCCAGACGCAGATATCTGTATGGGGGAGCATTTATCCGTCTCACTGACCGGCCCGAGTAGAGGAAGAAGTTGTTGCCTAGGAAGTAAGAGAGGAAGAAAAATGCTAAATGTGGCATCCCCCTACGCTGAGACTAAACCGGGCATGGGACCCGAAAGAAGGAACGAGGAATCTTCCGGGGAAAACCTTTTCAGATACCCAACTACCCAAACCGTCCGTGGGGAAAAAAGAGCCGCGGTGTCCAAAAAAGTGAGGCGTTTAGATTTCGAGAATTCTGAAACCGACGGACGCCAGGACTAAATGCTCATAAAAGGGGGGGCAAGGAATAAAACAAACTTTTGAAGGGCTCCGAATTCGGCACTACCAAAAATATCATCCGATATCAAGGAAACGCGTGAGGTCCGTCCAACTTCCCTACTTTCCCTTGGTCCAGATTGACTGGGTGCATTGGTACAGGGGCTCGTGATTGAAAAAGGCACCGTCGGGCTATTATCCGGCGTCCTGAAGCTGGAACACGAGCGTGGGGCCTCCGGCCCTGGGACTCACACAGAAAAAAGAATGGGTAGGAGAAAACAAGACGCCCCTAGATGACCCGGAGGTTCCTTCTGTTCACGGGCAACAGTAAATCTACCAGGAGCCGGCGAGTAGGGGGTCCTGTCCGTCCATGGCTCAAGACCCACGGGTCCACAGGAAATAAACCGAAAAAAAAACGAAGCGAACGGTAAACCTACTTCGGCCTGGAAGGCTCGACGCAGACCTGGCGTGAAGAGTCATGACTAGGGATACATGGGAAAAAGGGGGCGGGGGGCAAAACGGAAGTTCCCTCCGGTGTTTTGTTACTTGTAGACAGGGTTGAAAAAACAGTACAACTCCAGGGAAACCGTGCCCGGACACTCTTAGGCATGAACGCTTAAAGTCAGCCCTAAATGGGGAGCCCTGGGATTCCTAGCTACAAGAGTCAAACACCAACTTGGAAGATGGGGGAGTATACACTCAAGCACGTGCCTTAACACCGCGGCAGACGTTTCACGAAAGGGGGAAGTGGCCATAAAGAACGCTGAATGAGTAGGAGGGATGGAAGTACAATTACCAAGGGTAGAGGGGACTTTCCACCTCCGGTGATCTAAAACAGATGGACTCCAAGTCTTAGAATTCCGAGATGAGGTCGAAGGAATATAAAAGGTTTGGAGTTCTTACTGCTTATCCTCCCTGATGCCTCGGGAGCTGAAAATGAACAGCACCCACAGCTCTAACAGACTTTCCGTTTAAGGACGGGAAAACCGGGGCCAGAAAAGCACTATGGCAAATAGGGGTTTCTTATTTTTTGATGAAAACCTCCGGACAACAAAGAAGGTAAACAAATTGATCAGAAAAAAAGAGGGGGTTTGTATAAGCTGACCAAGACAACCGTAGGGCATTCTAGAGTGAAAAATAACTCTGATCGTCAATTGCCGATGAAGCAGGGCCGTGGAGAAGGTCATGGAGCACGGTAGTAAATTTCGCCGGCCAGCACTTTCGTTTAAGGTCGTCTGGGCCCGCCTGAGGGATAATGGAGGCCCCGTCCGGTAGTCTGTTCGCAATAGGGTCGGTTCGTAGAAAGAGGGGAGAAAAAGCGCAAAGGACGGTGAGCACCGAAGATTCCTAGGGGACCAGGGCAGCCCGGCTGTCACCAATGAGTGATGGGATCACAAGACCCAGGTGTCTCTCGTTGCCTTCCTAGGGACCTTCATACAGAGAATAAAGGACCGTAAGCTCTAGACTTTGGAATAAAAAGGATCACACTGAAATAAATGGAAAACCGAGTTAGAACCCAATCCTTAGGTCATCAAATAAATTGTTCTCGAAAGAGTATAAGTGACACCACTGGAAGGTTATGGAAGAAAAAAAGACAGCACGACACCTTTTCGTCTTCTTCGATTATTTGACGAAGAAAACGATTTAACTAAGAGAGAAGAGTGCAGGTTGCGCAGCTTGCCGTACACAACCACAAGGGCCTTCGCGGGGGGGTCGGAGGGGAGAAGCAGAAGCCGGAGCAAGGAAAGTTGGAAAGTGAGGGTGGTGGAACTTCGTTTGGCAGCGAGTGGATACTAGGAGTACCACCAAAAGAGGGGGAAAGGGAGGGGATCCCTGCCTGGGGGGCCGGATCAAACAGAAAGAGGCCCCAAGTTTCATTAACTACCGGAAGGGAAACATTGGGGCAGGCCTATGGGGAAGAAAAAAAGGGACAGCAAAAAAAAAGGGAGAAGCTGGAAAGTTTTGCGAAGAACTATATTGGCCCGGTCCAAAAGAGGCCCGGTGCGGGGGGTGTTTTTATGTTCGTAACCCGGAAGAAGAAGATAATGAACGCGGCAACGAGACTTATGAACATCTTACGCGTGTGTGGCGGACTGATGTCCTGAAGTTAAAATTAATAGAATCCATACTGAAAAATGAAGGGAGGGGGAGGGGAGGAATGCCCTGTACGCAAGCATTTAAACTTTTACTAACTTCCCTAGCTCGTTTCTGCGGGACATCAAATGAAAAAACACAACGTAGTGATTAAAGTTGAGGGATGGGAAAGAGTAACGAAGCCGAACCTGAACCTGAAAGCTCGTCGTGAAGTTCGTCAAGAAGCAATGCTGGCGGAAGAGAAGCGAAACCTTACAAGACAATGATTGCTTGAATGGGGAAAAGGAGGAAGAAAGAGCACAAAAGGTTTCAGATGTTTGGAGCCGTTTTCATCGTTGAAGGCGTGAAGTATAGGACGCGTGGGGGATTTCGATGCAAAATCAAAAATCACGGGGGACGTGGAGGGGGGACTAAAAAAGATGAGGTTCTACGGGGTCCAACTCTACCGGGGCAGGGTTCGAGGGAAAGTCTGGTCAAGCAATTTCACACTTGGGTTAAGGGGGGGTTAAGGAAACAATGGGGCTTCGGACCGTTTTTGTCGTTCAAGGGCGATGAACGTAGAAGTTAGAAAAAAAACTGACTTCTGATCAAGGAATCTTCTTACAAAAAATTGTGAAACCCCTCCGGGCGCACGCATAAACACGCACCTCCACCCAAAGAAGAAAAGGGCTGAAGAAGTTGCCCTCCGGCTTTCGACCTAACCCAGCAAAAGGGGAAACGCGAAAGGCTCGTTTGGGAAGTAAGAGTGTCAAAAACCGAAGCACTCGTCCGCCGTCACTCAGGAAAGACGCGCCTGAATAGGAGGACCTAGGAAATGAACAAGGTGTCCGGTACGATATTGCGTTGTCGGCCCGTGAAGCCCCCGGATCGAGAGCCAAACCGAGCACTACTTGGGACTACTGCCAGATGCAAATGAGAGGGGAGAAAAAAGTCCTTAAATTTGGACGCAAAGAAAGCCATTCAATGGGCCCATTTTCCTCTTTGGGGCGGACAAAAGGGGGAAAGTTTCCTGACTTATAGTGCGGAAAGATCAGAAAAAAGAGCGTGTCAGATACAGGGAGTTGAATACCTAACTCGTGCGTGTGAAGCAGCTCTAATAGTCAACAGAATTCCTCAGTTAAAGGGGGCTTGCACGTCACGAGGTTGTATTCTGGAATTGCATACCCTCGGAGAGTAAACAAAGACTAAGTTCCAGAATTGGAAACAGGCTGACGTTCAGAAAAGGCGTATGGGCCGAACAACTTCAAAGGGTTCCTGGCGGGGCGAAATAAGGGGGCATTTCAGAAGTGACGTAAAAAATACCGTCCAAGAGTGACATCGTCACTTGAACCGTACTCCAGGGGAGACAGAGAAAAAAGGGAAGGAGTGTTGGTGCTAGGGACGAAGGAGACTATATCATGTTCGGCTGTTGGGACCTAGGGTGGGAGGGAGGCCTCGGAACATTCGTTTGGGGGGGGACTTGTTTCACGGACTCAAGAGGACCAACAAGGGGGTGGAAGAGGTCGAGTTAATGGCAAGTACTGTTCAAAAACGGGGAAAACTTAGGTTGTAGTAGTGGGGGAAGGCGGTGAATTGCCAGCTAAGAGGCGCTAGGGCGGGAATCAACGCAATGAGATAAAAAAGGAACAGGTATCAGGGCGCTGACAGGGAACGGGGTGGTAAAAAATGGTACCACGGAAAAAGGCGGGCAAATAACCGCATTTGGGGTGAATTAGTATCAAGAACAGCCTAGAAGAACCACTTGCATTGTACCTGAAGGGGGAAAAAATTTGGTCTACTTGTTCACCTGACAAAGGAACGAGTGAAAGTTTCAGCCGCCGAGTGAGTGTTGTAAACAACGCTGTTGGTGCTTTACAGAAAAAACCTTTTCAAAGTTCTCGCCTCAACACTAAAGCGATCTGCCGGAAAGCGAGGAAAAGCATCCAGAGGTTCCTTGACGTTCGTTCCCGAACGGGGGGGTCCAAAGAAAGGGTACTAACTAAACATTAGCGGGGGCGGTAACCGAAGGTCCGTGTCAAAACCGACCGGAGACATCTTAAAAAGGAACATTCCTACTTCCAAATAATGTCACTGTCTTTCCAATCCTAAGTAAGGACTACCTTAGTTCACGTCCGGAAATCCGGAAAACTTTTGTAGAAGGTGATGACTAGCTTTGAAGGGGGAGAAAGACCATCTCCGCGAGTAGTTGCTTAAAAAAGAGGGGTCGGAAGAGGAAAGGAAAGAACGGGACTGCTCAGAAGTAGGGGATTAACCAAAAACCAGGGTAGGAAAAAGGGGTGCTCCTACTACGGGGAGCGAGGGGGTGTTGCGTAACAGGGGAAGGGTGCTCTCCGGTTACAACTTAAAAGGTTCCAGTATTAGTCCCTTTAGTCCTTCGCATCTGTACTGGGAGAGATGGAGGGACCGAAAAAAAACGTCCCCCTTTCCCCTCCGGAGCATAATAAACATAAATGTTCTTTGCGGGGCTTCTTTCCTTCCGGGAAACACTGCGCAACTTCAGAAGAAAAAGACTCCAGAGTGACTTAAGGCGGGGGGAACGGGTGGGCGCCTTAGAGGAAACGTGGGGTTTCTGAGAGGGTAGGTCGTCGGGCAGCGGACTGCATCAAAAACCGGCGGGTCGGCAGTCGACGAGGGGGGACAAAGCAGAAAATGGGCAAAGTTGACGGGACTTCATATTCTTAAGGAGATTTGCTTGGCTTTTGGGTAAGAAAAAAGGACAACGACCGCTGATGTCCGGGTTGGCCTCCCGCACGGAGGGGGAAGCATCTAGCCGGGAAACGTCGGAAAGGGCTTTCAACAGACAAAACACTTCAAATGATCCTGGGAAAAAGGGGGGAAAACGGTGCCTACCCGCGAGGCCAAGATCGGATGGTCAGAGGGAGCGGCGGCAAGAGTTCCCGTGCGGGAATAAGAAAACTTCCTGAATTGGCCATGCTAGAAAGGGAAAAAGCAAACAGCCCTACAAAGACCCACGCCGCCGTCGAAGACCAAAATAGGCTCTCAAAACACAAAGAGAGGAGAGGAGAGGTACAGGCGCGGGCGTGGTACGGGGAGGTGAAAGAAAAAGAATGCAGACGTAGTAAGGGATCAGAGAAGGTCAACTTAACAGCAAAAAAAAAAGCGGGACCACGCCGAGAAAAGGGGTTGGGGCCTCGCGGACGGAAAGCTAAAGGCAGCCCTAACGGCGCGACCGGCTGAAACCTGCTGTCCAGACTGGTACTCTGGAAGAAAAGCGCAGGTACGTACGAACACCACCAAAAAGGAAAAAGTTGTACAAAGATGCCGCGGCCGTTTCCGAAAAGTGCTTTCGGAAGGAAAGTCAATTCTGAAATAAAAAGGGGAAGGGGTCAAGGGGGTAGGCCATGAAAGCCTGTAAGGACGAAGATCAGATGGAAAAAAAGTTTTAATCCTAAAAAAACCGGTTAAAAAAAAAGGCTCAGTCGTAACTAGACTACTCCAGGATACTAACTGAAAACTGGGCTGGTGAAAAAAGAAAAAAAAACTGACCGGCTCTTGCCAGGTTAATCCTGGGCGATCATGTGCGTCTGGTGGTTACCGTTAGTACCTTGAAAGAGTTCGCAATGAAAGAAAGAGGGTCGTGTCATCGACTAAGTAACAACGTGGCCGTCCTAGTACCCAAAAAAACAGTTAGCCACCAGACCAATTTCGATTTCTTGAAGACGTCTTAACCTCACTACATAGAAGAAAAAATTGTAGATACTTCGTTCAAACATGGGGGCCTTGCCTGAAAGGCCCTGAACTATAAAGAAAGAGCTGTTGAGAGGACGAAACTGTCGAAATCATCAAAGCCGTGGGTGAAAATGAAAAAACATAAAGATAAAAAAACTCGCTATGAAAAAAATTAGACGGGTCGATAACGCCTGAGCCTAAGCGGAGGACTCATTTACGGGGGCTTACCAAGGGTGTAAGAAAGGCTCCTTCTGAGGCGGAATGGGGAACTGGAAAAGAGCTTCCCAACTCCTACTGTTTTTACCGGGGAGACCTTTACGAAAAACCGGGGAAGCGGTCTCCAAAGCTTACACGGGACAAGGTTCCGATCGAGTTAACCTTCCCAGGAAACCTCTCTGGATTGGCCTCGCAAAATTTAACTTTCGTAACTTCACACAAGGTTCCACACTTTTGAAAACTCAAGTACGGGAAAGGTCCAAGAAAAGGAGGAAAGACAGCATGAAGTTCAAAAAGGAATACAAAGGGACAATAACAGGTGCACGCTCTGCAGGTATTCCGCGGGTCAGTTCTGGACGGAAAGACAAGGGAAATGTGTTACAGGGGGAACGAAAACCACCGCGGTGGGGGAAAACTGTTGGCATCTTACACATGTCAGGAGATAGTCAGGTCCATAGAGCGGGAGATGGCATCCACTAGGGCGGGGGGTGAAACGGGGTCCCTACAGTCGTGCGTGTCAAAGGGGGCCTTCCCCAAAACCCAGGGGAAAATTCCGACGAGGGTTCGGGGGGGGAAAACGTAGCAAGTGAAAATGCAAAATACAGGTGGCCGTAGTTTGTCGTGACCTCAAACATAGACCGTTAAGGGGGGGGCGAAACAAAATCCTAACATGAGAGGGAAAGAAGGGAGATCCCCTTAAAAATACACCCTTGGCCAGGGGGGGGCCGTACTCATGCTATTTATGAGAAGTGGGGGGTGTAACGGGGGCTCCGGTTGTTGGGACAGGAAACCGGTGGATTGGCGAAACAACGCCGAGGGGGGGGGTCGTCGGCCATACCCGCTGCTGAAATCTTAGGCCTTAAGCCGAAAAAGGGGTTAGAGTTTCAAGGCGTTAGAACTAGGAAATGAGCCCACCTACCCCAGCAGCGGGATGATAAGAACAGGGCAGCCCTATGGTTCAGAGAGACGTGCGGCAAACTCATACCTATCACGGGAATTCCGGGTCAAGAAGGTGGAAGGATAGGGTCTAATCTGTCCAAAAGGAAGGGAAACATGGAATCCTTCCTAAATACTTGACGGGTCCAGGTAGAAAAAACTACGGAGAAACACCTTTGTAAAAAAAAGGTTGATTGACTGCTAAAAACGACCTAAGCCTTACCTGCACTAAAAGCCCTATGAATACGAGGGCGTCAAAAAGAAACGATTCTAATTCACCGGGAAGGTACCCAGTGGTGCAAGAGAGCGTCAAGTAAAAAATTCAGGAATTCATTGATAGCGGTCAATCTGCCCTACGGGAAAAATACTTAGAAAAAACTCCCGATGGAGGGTGAAGGAAGAGTCACGGTTCTTTTCATGCTGGGGGGATTCCAAACAATTAACAACTCGAAGTCTAGGGGAATACCGAATTTTCTTTCAGGGGTCAAAAAGAAGAACAAAGTCAACCACGTCCGTTTGGGTGTAGCGTTTTGTGCACTTGGAAGCAGGGGAGCTAAAACATAGAAAAGGCGTCAGCAAACAGTTGTGAAGCAAAGGGCACCTGAAAAGAAAGAATCGGCATTACAAGCTAAAAAACGAAGTCCCAAAGTGGCAGGGGGACAATTTGGGGGTGTTTTTGGGAAGGCAGGCAAGGGAAAAACGCCCCAATGCTCCAGAGGGAACCTATGGCCCTGGTTCAGGGGGTTGGGCACGCTTGAACGTGCCCAAGGGAGTTAGGACGTCGGAGCGAAGAAAGCGGACTATCCTTCACAGAGCGGAAAAAAAAAAAAGAAAAATTGGGGTGACATTGAAGCATGTCCTGCCGGGAGGAGGGAAAGAACAGTCTGAATTTCCCCAGAAAGGGGGGGTACCATGTGGAGGCACGTACTCAAGCAAACCAAAAAAGAATGGTCAGGGCGAGTACGAGGGCAGGGAAAAATTGATACATCTCTACAAACAACTGAAGATATGTAAACAGGGACGGACGGTGTAAAAGAAGAAAGACAACACTTATTTCTCTTCGGAACATGCGAATGCATCACAGGAATAAGGATTTCACGGGCAAGGGGGACAATTAACGGGAGAGAAAGGCAGGCGGGGGCAACAAGGGTGGCATAGTTGACAATCGGTGAGCGTGGGTAATTTCGATGGGAAAAACTTGGTGGCTTGAGAATAAAAAAAGCAAATCATCAAGGTCAAAAAAGGGGATAAAAAGGGGTCTACATTCCCAGAACAAAATAAAGTGGTGGGAGCTGGTGAGAGTCTGTTCCAAGAGCCTTCGTTTCCAATTGGGGTGCCACTACTCTCACGGGGGAATGTACTTGCTTCTTCCCCGGGTGGGTGATTCTCGGGACAGTCTATTAAAGCGCTTGCCGGGAAAAGGTCTGCTTAAGACGCTTATGCCCCTGCTCGGAGCCTCAAAACAAAAAGGCTCCAAAAAGCCAAGAGTAAAGGGGAGAGGTGGACACAAACCTCTTGGCTCTGCCTGCAAAACCAAGAGGAGCAGAGGCCCTGGGGTATTGTGGGCAGAAGAACCGGTGGAGACGAAAATCAGGGAAAGCAACAATAAAACTCCCGTTTCATGGGGTCTTGTGACACGAAAGTGACAAAACCTCGGACGGACAAAGACCCAAGTGGAATGGAAAAAGGGGGGCTATGCACTTCACCTACTGGCAGAAAGAGCCCCCTCAGCCGACGTTTCAATACCGGGGTCGAGGGCAGAGATGGGTCTTCCTGTTACTTGGGGCTCGCTGAAAAGACTCAATTCACTCAGATGACTTTCAAATTCCTGGGCGAATAAAAGAAAGGCCAAGTATTTGGGCTGAAAGTGGAAATACGATTCCTGCGGAAGGGCACCAAAAAAAATAGACGTTTCAGTATACAGACAGAAGTAGCTTGCGGGTGGGAAAAGCCCTCCTGGCTCCGCCAAGCAGTTCACCTCGGAAGAAAAAACGCCAAAGGGCATCATACGCACTCTGAGGGGGGGGGGGCTTCATGAAAAAGAATGAACTAAAAAAAACAATATCCCTATTGGAAAACAAGAGAAGTTGAAGGGGTTAAATGTTTCGCACCATTCTTAAGGATGTGAGCAAAAGGTCCGAGTGGGGGTTAAAAAAAAAAAAGACCAGCGTGGTCGAAATATAAATAACATCAAGAGGGGGCTTGGAAAGATTTAACCTGAACCGTCCCAGAGCAGTTCGTACCGGAAGAGCGGGAATCAGCAGGATCCACTGTCCCTCGGGTGTCCTTTTCATTATTGGCAAACTGATCCTTTTTAGAGAATGTAATGGGGCTACGACATCTGTGTTTTGTGGAGGGGGGGGGTCAAAAGGTTTCACGACAGGCAATGGGGCTCCGGTCTTAGTTCATGGTTCAGGGAAAATGATTTGCGGGACTGGCCCTGTGGGGGACTGTGGCCGTCCGAAATACAAAAAAAAAAAGGTCTAAGGCGGCTAAGAAAGTGCCCAGAGAATGAACTCGCACATATCTTTCGACTTGGGAAGATCCTGGGGAGTATGCTAACAGGGGGGGAAGAGGGCACCGATCCAGACGAAAATGAAACCTTGTTGGGGGGGGAATTTCATCAATGGACCTGACATACAAAAAGAGAGTAGTGTAAAAAGTTAGGGGACTGGTGCAACTTCAGATGAAAGAACGCGACTTGAAAAAGTTGGCAGAAGAACAGGAGAAGAAAAGGGCGGAAATTTGTGCGTTGACAAGTTAGTCGAGGCAACCAACGGCTCAGGTGCGGGGTAGAGGGGGGGATGTCCCGCGAGCGACCGAAAAGAGGGGAAGGAGGTGGCGGCAAACGGTAGGTTGGCCGGTTAAAGGGAGGGATGAGAAAAAACCAAACTCGAGGGAGCGGAAATTGGTGCCCCGCCGGGGGATCCGGATGCAAGTATGTAAGGGAAGACCCCATGTCAAAAAAAGAAGGCGGGGACGGTCTAGTATGCACAAGGGAAAAACTTTTTTTGAATGAGGCCAAAGGGTGGCAGGGGAAGGGGATTCAGGGGTTTAAGTAAGGGATGGGAGCCATTGGTTCGTCCCTTACCCGAATCCTATACAAATAGGGAGAGCTTTGTCGTCAAACGGAACGGCTACCGCAGTCGATGGGACCCTTTTGCTCGATGAACCCCTAAGGATCTACCAGAAATTTGTTGAAAAACAGTGAAACTCCTCTGCCTCTTAAAATGGAATTAAGAGGTCAAGGACAGGGAAATCCCGAACTGATTGCGACTTAATCATTGACTCCGGAAAAAAAGCGAGATAAAAAGTCGCTCCCTTTGGGACCCTTAAAAAAAATCATGAGTTCCCTCCTTGGCATGAAAGAAGGAAGCTGAGGGACTAGTGGTTGAATTGGGGCCATCTTCGCTTCTCCCTTTGCTTACGGAAATACTTCCCTGGGAAAAGGGGGGAAAAGAGTCTTTATCTTAAACTTTCTGTTTGGGTAGTCTCAGGCAATGAAGGGGGGGGGGAGGGGGATCGGGCTAGGAATCTAATAACCAATCCAAAGGCGGTGCGACTAAAAAATCCGGAGAACGTGAGGCGGCGCGTCAACTGCGCCGACTGAAAAATCAGAATTTTGGCAATTAATTCCAGGGGAAGCTGATTAGCGGGGGGGGGTGGGGGGCGGTAAGGTTTAGCCACGGGGTAAATAATCGTACTCTAAAGCGAAGAGGTCCTTTCCCCTTCACTTCTTCAGCATCTAGCGGGGGAAAGATCGGTTTCGGGCCCGGAAGCGGTAACTTGGGTTTTTTTTTAAAGCTCTGAAAAAAAGAGGAAACGAATAAATATAGAGGATTCCGCGGGGTATTGAGCCCTTGGTAAGGGAGGGGTAGAAACATTCAGAGAAGGGGGAACCTGGCCGTGTGGGGACCTTCTTACGACCTTCCCGGACGCAGACCCAAAAGGGAAATAATCCTTCGTCCACTAGCAAAACAAAAAAATTATTATTCTTAAAATCTAGAGGAAGGTGTGTGAAGAAGAGAACTTAGAGGGATTTCGGGCTTTGGCCTGAATCGTAAAAAGGTCCAGGCGTAGTGGAATTCTTTATAGCGTCCTGGTATCATTAAGAAACAGCAATTTCCGACCGATAAAGAGGACATGGTTTTCCTCCGGGTTGAAAACGGTGAATAAGGGAAGGGGAGAATCGGTATTAGAGAGCCGGATTCCCTGTTCTTACTAAACCCTGAAGCGAATACCGCGGCCGGGACCGACGTTGAAAAAAAACACCGCCACAAACCGCTCCGTTGTTCGGGAAGGCGGGGAAAGGGGAAAATGCAAAAGTGAGCGGGGGAAGTCGGCCGGCTTATGCTTGCTTCTTCGCGTCGGGGGGGGGGGACTCCTGTTGTGGGTAATCAGAAAAGAGGGACTACGAAAAAAAAAGTACAGGACCTCCCACTAAGTGCAGGAAAAGAGAAGGAAACACCGTGTGGACCTTCCTGCTTCAATTCTATCTATAGAAAAAAAAATTATAAAAGATCAAACGGGCTCTGGCGGTAATCAAAAGAGTTGTTAACGAGTTATTTTTCAGGGGGTACAAGGAGTTCAGGAAGGGGGGGAGGTTTCTGCATTGAATACTCACCGGGCCAGCACATATGATAAGTTCCTGGGGAAAATACGACGTGTTAAAGGGACGAGTCAGAGTCGCCCGACTGGGCGCCCCCAACATCGGGGCAGTTCTGAGGGGAGCGGCGAACATCCACTACGGAATCAGTCCTGCGTAAAGTCTGGGAGCAGACTCCGGCCCGCGACGCAGACGGGGGAGAGGCTGGTCCGGGCCTGCCTGGAAACGGAAAAGCTCGCCCTCCGGGAAAATGATTCAAGACGGCAACCCAAGGGTCATCAGAATCTGCCGTCAGATGACGCCTACTCTGGGGGGGGATTAAGGATGATCATGAACGCCGGACTACAGCTTCCTGAGTCTTCGGGGAAACGGCCACTAGGAAGAAAGAAAATGACGTGCCTTTTATGCAAAAGTTCAGGAAAGATACCAGCGGCCGCACCGAAAAAAAAGGACAGCTTGGAGCCGGTCGCTCTAAGGAAAGGAAAAGCACTGGGGGAGGGCCACAAACCCCCGGGGGGTTACCTAGTCTGAAAAGCACAAATGGAAAAAGCCGTTGGGGTGACGTGATAACTAAAGAAGGGGACTTCTGAAGTCACGTTAAAAAGGGAAGGAAAGGCCAAGGAGGTTGTTTCAAAGTAGAAAAGAGGAAGAAAGTTCCCTACGCTGAAAAAGTTGCCGGGGGGCCTCTTCGGGTCAGAGGAAAAAAAAAAAAAGAAAAAAGGGTTGAAGAGATGGTAAGGCCAATACCGACAAAGGGGGGAGGAAATGGAGGGAAGATAAAGAGGGGGAGATGAAGGGAGAGGGAGAGACGGGGGGGAGGGGGTGGGAAAGGGGGCGGGGGAAGAGAGGAAAGAGTGAGTGGGAGGGAGGGGGAAGTAACGAGAAGGCAAGGAAAGGGAGGGGGGGGAGGGGGGGGGCTAGGGGAGAGATATTGGTAGCACAGAGGAGGGTGGGAAGAGAGAGGGGATAAAAAGTGACCTAAAAATGATAAAAGAGAGGGTGAAGAGTAGGGGGGTGGGGGGGGAGGCCCTCCAGGTGTCGATCTTTTTTTAAGAGAAGGGAAAGGACAACAGGGGAAAGATTCAACGAAACCGGGACAAGTGGGGGTGCAAGACATATTAAAAGGATGGAATCGAAGATAGGTGACTTGGTCGAGGGAGATCAACGAGGACGTGCAAGGAAAAAGGGGGGGATACCTTTATCGGGGGGGGGGACGGGAAACCCACAAAAAGCGGAAAGTACTCGGAATACGTTTGAAGAAATGTTGTAAAAAAAAATAGACAAGGGCCATGAAAAGAAAGGCAAAATACAGGGGATAGTGGTGCTGTCCTCCGGGAACAAAAAATCCGGGTCGCACCAGCCGATTATTCTCCGAAACGTGCCTGGATAAGAATAGACACATATTTCGTGTCAACAACCGGGGAAAGGACTCGGTACGCATAATGGCATTGTGTGGTCTTTGATACCTCGTCTTTACATTCGGGGGGGGTGCTCTCTTTTCGGATCGCAGTGGACGCGTTAGGGGGTCAAGGCGCCGATGGACTGAACCTCTTAATTCCTTTTAAGACATGGGCATGTCCTAGTTCAAGGGAGATGGTCAACTAGGGTATGAAATCTCAACCTGAAATCCCAACTAAGTGAAGATGATAGGTTGGAGAAAGGGAAAAAATACCCGTCCCTTTTGGCAGCCACCGTCCTTTGCCCCAACCTACAACTCGTTATGAAACGAGCATTGCTCTAGAAGTTCGGAAACATGACGCACGAATCGCGCCGTATAAATTCTAAAAAAAAGGAAGTTGAAAAAAAGACATTTTAAAAAAGTGCAAAAACTGGGGATTCCGACGCGAAAGGAAAAGGCCGAAACCCCAGCTGCCTGAAGAGCGAAGCAAAGTCTTACGGCACCGGAGGGGGGAGGTATCTTCAAACTAAGGAATTAAGGGAAAAAGAAGTCAACTGAACACACTTGGATTGGCCTGAGAGGGGACGGGCTTGACCAAATCAGTAACGGAGACCCTCGAAAAAACTGCTTTATGCCGGCGTCCCTTTAGGGTTTGCGCACGGTTTAAACAACAATTAAAAAAAAGAAGGAAAGCGTTCCGATCCGTTTTTCGGAAACCTTGGGGGGGGAAAGGTCAACATCAAGCCGGAAGGTCCCGGGAGGGAATGTGGGAGCAGAATTGGTTATTTGCTGGTAGCTGGCGGGGGAAAAAGAGGAAAAACGACGCCACCATAGCGAGAAAGGAGGCGGGAGAAGATAAAAAGGGAATAAGCCCCAATTTTGGAATACAAGCTCCCGTAACTAATCCCAAAGGTCATTGGAACATTGAGAAAGAGGGTTGAAAAACTAGTACGCAGAGAGAAAAGAGAATCGTGGGTGGCGAAGAACCGAATGCCCTGTAGCACCGAACGCTTGGGACCGGGGAAAAACGGGAGATTAGGGTTGTTGGGGGGGTTCCCAGAACTTCTCCTAAAGCGAGTCACTAAAAGGGTGAAATATGAACAATTGTGAGCAGGTAAGAAGTCCTGCGTCGGTGGCAGGAGAAATTGCACCCTTTAAAACCTCGTGGGGCGCAAAGGGGAGACAAAAAGGGAAACTCGCTCAATCAGAAGGTTCTGCGAGTACAGGGCAAGTGAAGCAAATGCCGTCTAAAACTAAAAAGGGGGAGGAAAAAAAGGGGAGTACTTTCAATCGTAGACCTGTGGGCCGGAAGGGGAGTCAAAGAAATCGGCGTGCATCACGCGACCGAAAGAGGAATTTCAAGGTAAGGAAATGGAGAGAAGAAGGAACAGACATTAAGTTACCCTTCTCATAGTTTGAGGATCGGGGAAGCGTGAAGTATAGTTGCTTGTTAAGGCGACGTGGAGGTACGGAAAGAAAAACAACTCATCACTACTGTGGCCAGGGGGGATGTGAAGGGTGCTGGCAAAAAGGAGGTGAGAGCCAACGAGGAGGGAAGCATTGGGGGGGAGGGGAAAGGGGGTATAAGGGAAGAGGGGAAAAGGAGTTGAATTTTTAATGCCACTGATCCAGGACGGGACCTTCTTCCCGGTTTGATCCGAAGGAAAGAGATGAACCCAGGTCGAAATCATAAGATCATCCCTCTCATTGAAAAAAAAGTCAAGGAAAGGACCCCCACCCATTACGAAAAGCCTGCTGCGGATTACATTCCAAAGGCCAAGACCAAAAAACCTCACCGGGGCCCTGTTTTTAACTGAAATGAAACAACCCGCCAGCGGCCACGGCACTTCGTGAAATCACGAACGGGGGCGTCTGAAAAAAGGTCTTCGGGAGCCCGTGACCAGGAAAGAAACCCGGGCGTGAAGAGGGGCTTTTTCTGCAGGCACGATTAGTGGCGTCTTTTAGGGGAGATCGAAGCAAACTTTCGACTGGCGGGGGAAAGAATCGCTGGACGGAAGTTCAGGGTGCTCTCTTTCAATCAAGGTGCCCTAGGTCTTGGCGGAAAGGAAGTCTCTCGGGGTAAAAGTCTAACAAGGGAGGGAAAGTCGTGTCTGCGGGCGGGCAAAAAGAACATAAAAGACTTCAGATGAAACATTCAGCTTGTCGGTCTTTCTGAACGCCTTGCATCAAAACTCAAAAAGCCCGAGAGCAAAATCGACACCATGGGATGGGGTTCTTCTTTTAAACCATAACAAACCGATACCTTTTGGAAACTCCTAAGTGCCAGGCAGGCCAGGGTACCGTTCAAGGAGAGAAGATTCAGAATGGGCCTCAAGAAAAAAAAAGAGGCGTTTCGCAAATATAATTAAAAAAGGTTTCTTCCCAAACGGAGAAGGGGGACACGTAAAACCAGGCAAAAGAGTGGTCCAATCGGGCAACACGAAAATCAACCACTTTCCCTACGGTGTGGGGCGTTGGTTCAAGAGTAGAAACCCGTTTGAGGCAGGAGAGTCTGGCGGGAGGGGCCCAAGTCTGTTTTTTTGGTCTATGGGTGGGGCAAAGAAAAAAAGGCCACTTGTAGGGCCATCGGGGTATTAGTAGGAGCAATGTTACTAAATTGGGAGAAAAGGGGACAAGAATTATTTAGGAGGAAGGGGACATCTGGAAGGGGACTACCAATTCCAGAGGCCGATGAGTGGCTAGGGAAAAAACGCACGCCCTGAACAAAGGAACCATAGGAAATTGACATGAATTTACTAGAGCCTTCAGTGAAGGTTAATGATGACCTGCAACCGGCGTGTGACGGAAAATACTAACAGGAAATTGGGTGTTAGGGTTGGGGGTCATTATAAAGCGAAGGCACTGACGCGTTAGTTGAACTTGGAAGGTGGGAGAGGGAAATTTCGAGAGGTTCCGCCGCGACTGGAGTTTCAGCCGTCCGCTTGGACGTATTCCTAGTCCAAAGGCGGAATTTTGGCTTGAGGTCCAGGAGGTCAGGGCAGGAAAAACCAGGCTCAGGGAGCCGAAAAAGGCCGGTGAAAGAAAAATCGGAAAGGGAAGAAGCGTGGAAAGGGGCAGGGCCCGAAACGGGAGTTTGCCGTCAGAAAGTAGGAAAAAAATCGGCGAAGAATAGGGGCCGCCCCGCCTGCCTCGAGCCATTTAGGGAAGGGGGCCCATACGGAAAGGGAAAAACCTTCTTCTTGCGGAAAGGTTAGAAAGTCGCGACAGGGACTGGAGTTGCCATCAGACTGGTTCGTTGGATGGGTTAGGGGTAGGAGGGGGGGGACGTTGGGAGGGAGGGGATAACATTTGACTTCCCTTAACACAGCAAAAGAGAGGAGCGGGGACCGGGATGCCCGTCGGTCCCTCCAGGTCAAGAATGAAGCCCAGAAATTTGAGGAAGAAGGGTAACCACTGGTGTTCACTAAGAAATTTGGGTGCGGTAGGGGCTAAGGCTCGGCCTCAGAAAGAAACTGAGGGCTCACTGGGGGGGAAAAAAAACGTAGGAAAAGCAGAGTCATTTTGATGAGGGTGGGCAGGAAAAGGTCCTTGCGAGACACGGTAAAACTACTCTTCCGAAAGTTTTCCTCCCTGAGGAGTAAGAGCACGTACGGGCATAAAGTCGGGGAACGGCCGACTACCACAAGCAGAGTTGGGTCCGAACTCCGACTTCTCGAGCGTAACGGTGTCTCCTTCAGGGAGGGGTCCAGGGGTGCAGGGTTTCTCTCAGGGCGAAGGGACAACGCGTGTCATCGGAAACCGCGAAAAGGACGGCGTACGAAAAAAATTATGAATATCCTCCAAACGATCCAGTTTGCATTTACAAGCCAAGTACGGGGGTAACACAATGCGTTTTTTGGTTTAGTTGGAGTTTGCGAAAGGTCCGCGAAAAAAGCGAAGGGAGGGAAGCCCGCACGGGGGAGCAGAATCAGACTTCGTTGACTTCTGTCGGAGGGGGTTGCGTTTTTCGAAAACGCTATGACGCCCCAGCAGGGATGGAAAAAGCGAGGAAAGAAGAAAGTGTCACAGTCCTTTAATTATAAGAACGGAAAAAAAGCTGATGTCCCTGGACGCTACCTTTGAATATTCCCGACAAACTCCCGACCTCGCCTCAGACCAAAGAGAACAACTGATTAGGAAAAATGGGGGCAGGAGGACGGGGCTTTGCTGGCTTTTCTTTACCAAACAAAAAAAACAAAAAAAACAAAAACCGGGGGGGGGTGGGGGGGGGGGGGGGGGGGGGGGGGGGAGGGGGGGGGGGGGGGGGGGGGGGGGGTGAGGGTACATCTGGCACGGCCAGGACTGAGTCAGAGAGGGGCAATGGCGGTAAACAAGGCCTTCTCCTTACCTAAGAGGGAAGTCTGAGAGAGGGGGGCCAGGTAGAAAGAAAGTACTAACTCCTGTTGAAAAGAACAGCACTACTGCTGAGGGGGGGGAAGGCTTATAAGAGACGGATTATTACTTCCCTCCCTTAGGAGGAAAGCTTGGAAAAGGGAAACTCCTTTTCCTGCTCCCCCGTACCGAAAAACAAGCCGTTGGCGAGGCTTCCTTTGAGAGAAGAAGGTCTCGTGGTAGCGCAGGCATGATGATTTCGGGAAAAATCCTGGTTAGGGGTCACCCTATAATCCTCTTAAAGGCAGCAGCTGCCTCAACCCCCTACAATTGGGGAAGGCCGAAACACGGTAGAAGCAGAAGGCCTGCTATAGTGATAAGGACGAATACGACATCAAAACCGCAAGGCTGAATTAACACGCCTCCCAGGGAAAGGTAGAGATTTCCTGTTCCTGGTCAAGGTCCAGGTGGGGGGGGAGGCTTTGACGTCAAAAACAGGGAAATCGGAAAGAGAAAGAACTAGGGTCGGCCGTCGACGGTAACTATAGGTCGAGGGGGGACTGGGACGAGTCAAAGTAGACTTTCTGCACCCATGCAGGGGAGTGAATGGGGAGACATATTCTCGCCCTTCGGCATGCAGCAGAGGCAGTCTTGGAGGATCCGCCGGCCGACGTAATGGGGGGGAAGGAGGCGGAGGTGCAGAAAGGGGGGGAGAGATGATAGTTAGGTGTAGGAGGGGGGGAGGGGGATGGGAGGAGAGAGCGGGGGATGGGGGGGGGTAGGAGAGAGAGAATGAAGAGAGGAATAGGCCGGATGAGGGGGATAGGAGTACGGGAATGGAGGGGGGGGGAGAGTTAGAGGGACCGGGAGTAGAGAAGGTGTGGGGGGGGAGGGGGGGGTGGGAGGGGAGACGGGGGCGGGGAGGAAGGGGAGGAAGGGCACGAGAGAGGGGAGAGTGGGTTGAAGGCGCGGGAGAGAGGGGAAGGCAGGAAGTGAGTTGGAGAGGGGAGAGGGAGATACACGAGGCCCTCATTTACTTGCTCAATTGGGGAGGTGCCTTGAAAGCAGAAGAGGTAGGACAAATACCTCAATAAACGCCAACTCCTGCATTGACTTCCAAATTTCTAAGGAAGGACGCCGTAAAACCGCGGACGCGCAGTACTAGGAGCATGGCGCCACTCACTACAATTGATCACTTATCATTCGAAAAATAGGGGAAACTTGGAAATTTTATCGAAAAGGAGAGTTGCCTGAAAGGCCAACCACTTTTACGGACCAACCCAAAAAAACAAAAAAAACAACCCAACCACAAAAAAAACACAAAAAAAAAAAAAAAACACCAAAAAAAACGACCTCCTTACCCTAGGGATCAGGGGCTCTGTCTCGGGGGGGAAAGTCTAGTCACGTACTACCCCTGATCAAAAGGGACGGTAGTCTTTCAAGCACAAGGTTCCGCCACGGTGGGGACGTTAGACCAGATCGGAAGCTTTCTTACACCGATTAAAAGGACAAAATGGAAGGGAAAAAATTAACCTACTCTTAGTGCCCGTAGGCCAGAGTCAAGGGTATGGAGAGTGAAGGGACACTTCCAGAGGGGTTAGGTGCCACCCGGTTGAGGGACTTTTGTGACACATCAGTCCACCCGTGAAAAAGGGTCACAGAAGAACAGGGGTGGGTCTAATATTGGGAGACTAAAAACTGTATCATTCGAACGATCGCCGCTGAGATTGGTCACACTGGACCGGACCAAGCCCCAGCTGCCCGTAAAGGAGTACTTTGAAGACGACATTGTCCACAGAAAAGATGAAAGGAAGCTGAAACCAAACCAGAAACGAAACCGTCTGTTGAGGTCTACAAACGCCTAAAATTATTTAGATGCTCCGGTTTGTAGGAGAAAAGGTATGGGATAAGGTTATCCCAACTGCTGTACTTGTATGTGCCTGGACGAAGGGGGTAACGTTTAAACTAATCAGAAGGGACATGGACAGCTGGGGGAATTGACAACGCAAAAGGGGAGTGAAGTTTTTGTATCGTGCCCCCATCTAGGGATAACATCCGGCCGGTAAATAACTTGCCGCTTTCAAGGGGGATGAAAAAGATAGGGGGGTCGAACTATTGGTTAGGGGGAGTGCGCAAAAGCTACCCAATAGAAGGACTGAGAAAAGTGGGGAACGTCAATCTCCGATAAGGGAACCGGAGGGAAAACGAAGACCGACCTGATTTCCTGCAAAAAGCCAACTGTGAAGCGCGAAGGACTGAAAAAGCTCTCACTTCCTTCAAGGAAGGAAGGAGAACCGAGAAAAACTCCGGCATGGATGCCGACGGCCCCTGAGAAGACTTCTTGAGGGATCTGCCAAGTGCGTCGCAATTCTGCCGAGCAGGCGAGGAGATGGACAGCAAACATCTCCCAATTCTTGCCTGTTTGGCTCTCAGAACCGACGGGAAAAAAGTTGATGCCGAAACAAAGAGGGAACTTAAAAGCTTGATAGGGGAGGATCGGAGCGCAACGACAGACAGGTCTACGGAAACGGGATATTTAAGGGTGGTACGGACCGAGTGGCGCATCTTGAAAAACAAAGTAAAAACTCGTCCAAAGATGTTGGAAGGGAAGTGGCGAAAGGTCTTGGAACAAGAGTCAATCCCTTGGTTAAGAGGGGGGGTGGATTTGGGAAGGAATGCAGAAGGTACTAAAGGAGCTGACCACCATGAACGTAATGCTAGGGGTGTCATGCAGGAGGGGAAAATCTCCTTATGGACAGTCAACCAAGACTACCCTCAATTGGTTCATTCAGCTAAACCGAAAGGGGAGTAGACAAGAGAGGGGGGAAAGAATCCTGTATACACGCGCACCCAAATTACACTCGTTCGATTGTGCTAAAAACGAAGAGGGGGGGGACAAATTTACACAACGAGAAGCAAAGCTTGAAAGGCAACAGGATGATTCTTTTTTATCTTAGGGGGGGGGAAAGTGAAAAAAGAGAAAGTAGAGAACGTGCAACTATTACACTGAAACATCTTAAACCTGTTTGTGACGGAAGGAAAGGTCGCTTCCGGAGTCGTGCCATCACAGCAAGGCATTTTCAATTGAGAAATAAAAGGGTGCAAAAAGAAAGTGATTGCTACTGACGAACTTCCCGACGATCAGTTCAGGGTCGGCGAGAAGTGCGAGGGTGCAAGGTAAAAAACTCTAAACGCGGAAAAAAGAATAGAGATGTACATTTGGGAGTACTAAAATTGGAGAGAGTGAAGGGATCAACAATGCTTTGCGGAAGTGAATAGACGACTACGAGTTTCACGTGGGGGAAAGGAAAAACATTAACGGTTACCGACTACCGATGTAACATGGGGTGAAACAGTTTGTAAGGAAAAAGGGGTGCAAGGCCGCGGCCGCTTGAAACGGGGGAAGACGAGAAAAAAAAAGAATAATAATTGTGGGGCCCAGAGGGCCTTTATAAAAGGGCCAAGATGTATTTTGCCGTCCACAGGAAACTAGGGAATCCGCTGGGGAGAATCGGGCCAGAGGGCCGCTTTTCAATTTTGAAAGCCCTTGGAAAGGGGCTTTTATAAAACTTGGGGATATCCCTGGTTTGAATGACATGGAGAGCAGTCGAGGAAAAAACAGAGCTATGACCGAAAACATGAAGGGGGACCGGTAGTCCCCTAAAGCTAAAAATCTGGCCCATTAAAAAAAAAAAAAGCTCCAAAAGGAGGGTCTTGAGGGGGGAAAAGAGGTGTATTGACTTACCTCGAAAAAAACCAGGCCAAGCCACGAGGTATCCTAGAAAGGCGTTTGTGGTAATGGTCGGACAAAGCCTTTCTCAGAAAAGGTCGCCGGCACTGAGTCAATCACGTAGTTTCTTCCTCGGATCCGGCGGGGGAAAAGTACCAGCAAGCATCAGGAAGCCAGAAACATATAGGTTGAGGGTGGAACTTTCACCTTTCATGGCCCGTCGTTATTATAGCCAAAAAAGACGGTGGCAGAAAAAAAAAACCAAAAGGGGGGGGGGGTCGGGAAAAAAGGGAGCTGGGGGTAGGGAGTGACTTGCTTCTTCTCTTGCGTACGCAAGGGAAAGACAACTGGAAAAGGGACGGATCGGCCAAACCAGGAGTTTTTGCTGGGGAGGGATCATAGACACACGAGCAAGAGAGCTTGTTACAGATTACTTATTGCTTTGAAACTCGGTCTTACGAAAGAAGGTACCCTTCTGAAG
>Ga0179593_1496919_pt1 | contig 24879 bp, 21 predicted proteins | sample CZODoug2_1_08_16_FD_185931 | JGI IMG/M metagenome (GOLD analysis project Ga0179593, IMG submission 185931) | Vadose zone soil fungal communities from Angelo Coast Range Reserve, California, USA - CZODoug2_1_08_16fungal (PacBio error correction) | ecosystem: Environmental > Terrestrial > Soil >...
ACTCCAGGTAAAAATGAAAGAAGAGGGGTAGATGGATGCTGAGGTCGAGTAGAACTACGTGTGATCACCTAATTTTCTCTCTGATCGAATCAAATTTCTACTCTAACACTCAGAGCGTCACATAACCTCCTTAGAACTCCAGAAACCAAACGGAAAAAAAAATCAAGATACAATACAGAAATTTTCTATTACGGTGGCGACACTTACCCAACGGTCGTACGCCGCCACGTGCCAATCATTTGAAAGGCCCAAGTATTGTCTTCCTGAGGGAAGAGCAGGGCATCAAGCCTCTACCATCTTATCAGTGGGGTGAGCCCGTCGACATGCAGATAGCTCCATTGACGAAGGTTTTCAGGGCTGGAAGATCAACAACAACAAGATATGAAAAAGAGAGATTCGACAAAAAGAAGGGTGGGGGAAACGCCCCTTTCATCACTGGACAAAGAAAGAGCGGGGTCACTGATCAGCATGAAAGGTCCTAAAGGAATAGTGAGGGGTCCTATTTCAGACGAACCCTTGTGGGTTTAACAAATGGAGAAGATTAAGTCGCACTTTCGTACTCGACTAAGGTGGGGGAGGGGGGTTAGAGTGAAGAAGCGAAGGATTTGGTGAGGAAAACTAGGAAGGGGGTTTGGGAAGCTGGGATTAATCCGGCGGGTTTCGGGTAAACACACGTTGTGACGCTATGGAAGGTCGGTCCCAGGGAAGTAGGAGGAGTCGGGGGGCGTATCTTCGAGAAAAAATAAGGAGGGGGGAGAAAGGTTAAAGACTCCTTAGCGATCGAATCAGCCTCTAAAAGAAGAAGGGGCTGGGCCGCTGTCGTAGATTTGAGGTAAACAAAGGGCCTTCCCGAATCCAGTCAGAACCCAAAGAGGTGCGGCATGCCTCGATGACGCGCGAAGAAGGTGAGGGCCTGGGCCTTTTAGAAAGATGGGGGTTAGAATAAGATCACTTTTAGAGAGGGCATTAGAAAGTTCTCTGGTCGGCGTGTCTGGGAGAGGTGGCGAGAAGTCACGTTTAGTCTCTGTTAAGAAAGTGGGAAAAAGTCCGAGCAAGGCGGGGAGGAAAGTGAGGCGCAAGTTTGTCTTTAAACGTCTATGATGAGCTGGCGGGAGCTATTACGCTTTCTCACCTGAAAGTCTATACTAGGAGTACAAGCCTCTCGATCCGAACACGTAGTGAAGAAGATCCTGAGGAAAAAGGGGGAGGATCGGCCCCTATCTATTCCTGAACAAATTGTTAGAAAAAAGAAAGGCTCTTCGGGAGAATAAATTACGGCAACAGACCCAAAGGAACCTCAATTAAAGATTGGACGGACAAAGGAAACTGGAGAAGGGGCACGAGTATGACGTAACGGGGGGGAAAATGCAGTGCGCTATTGAAAAAAATTCATGAAGCTTTCGGGGGGGCGGACATAAGGACTGTGAAGATTTTGGGAGAAAAGGAGTCTCGAAGAGAAGGAGGTCCGGTCGAATGTGGGGGAGATTACTCCCCGAGTTTCTCGAACAGCTTCAGTTGGTGCTGGGACATCAACAGGAACACTGGACACGACCCAACTGGGGGGCGCCTAAAGGGGAGGAGGTTGAAACCAACGGACAGCCAATACTCGACGATGCTTCAGGGAAAAATTAACAAAGTCGAGGGAGGCTGAAAGATGGACTTCAGCTCCGTTGGGAAAAACATTGGCGTGCTCAACATCGCACATCAGGTTCAGGGAAAAAGCTGAAGGGCCAGTTGAAAACCTGGGAGCGGGGGCTGGTCTTTAAAGACCAACAACCCAATGCTCTCATAAGGGCGCGGAATCCTGTGACAGAGTCTATCTTGGGTACACGACCGTAAAAATGCCGCCAGTAAGTGGAACATTAGCCGAGACCCGCAAAGTTAAGCTCGGAGCGCGACTAGACTGGGGAGGACAGAAACGCGCTAGAAGCTTCAGGGAAAATAGGGGGGCAAGCCGAGCAGGGGATAAGAGGCGGGCATTCCCGTCAGCGCTTCGGCTTCATATGAATCCAGAAGTTGCTGGGAGCAGGCTCATTACGGACAGGTGAAGCGGATGGAGGAATGTGAGACTTCGACAGTGGAAGCGAAGAGGAAATAGTAAAGGCCAACGAGATCATGACGGTGCCAACTAGGGAGCTACTGATCGAGCGTTCTCAAAGCCTAGAAGATTAGAAAAGGGAAGAGTTATGTGGGCTTGGCATCTTGGCACGTCATTTGTGACCTTCAACGCCGGGTTTTGACGTACAAAGCTCAACTCGCCGGCCGTGAACCGGGGCGGTGCGCTGCAGCGAAAATAAAGGAAGAAGGAGAAGATGAGATCACCCGCTTCGGGGAAGGAACTCAAAGGAGTCAAGGTCCTCTCAAAGCGGAAGAGGGAAAACAGGCGTGAATTATCTGCTGATTTGCGAGATTTTACCCTTAGGAGGAAATTTTGGGTTGGGCGGAAAAACGAGTTTGGGGGGAAGGCTAGTACGCGAAGATGTCGGAATGATTGAGAGAAGTTGAGGGTAAGAAATTCACGTCGACGGTCTAATCGCAAGTTTCAGAAACGTCCAGAAGGACGATCGAAAGGTAAGGCCTGTGGCCGAGCACTCAGTGCCCTGGGGAATAAACATCGAACTTGAGGGACTCCACAGCGGTAGGCGTCACGTCGGAGACGGGATTTCGAAAAGAAGAAAATAGGACTTCCATTCATCCGTCCGTCAAATGGGGAGGGAGAGGGCGAAAAAAACACCAAACAGGGGGCGAAAAATGAGGTAGGGGTTTCGCGATTCGTTCGAAAGCGATTACAAAGGGGGAAGAAGATGGCAAATACGTGTATACGTCTGACACGACAAAAGTGATCACGATTAAGAGAGGGGAACCGCTTCAGGGCCCCGTTTATCTGGCGCAGAACGTTTAAGAGGACATAGGGGTGGGATTTTGGAGGATGCTCTGGGAGGGGGGGTGTAGGAAAGTAACGTAGCTGGGAGAATTCGAGGGGGGTTGAAGGTCGTCGATATTCAAACTTGCGCAAAGGCCCTACCCGGGAAAAGAACGGCTCCGGGGGGGACCTGAGGACAGTCGCCCCTCTAACTTTTCCGGAAAGAGGAAGGGGTGGTCAGAGGGCCGGTCGGCTCCGGCTAAAATCTTTGACGCTAAAGAAGGGGAGGGGGGAAATCAAAAAAAACGGAGGTGTAATGCTTAGGGGGACACACCAATTCTTACCGATGTGAAGGTCACGCCGGGAGGGAAGCCGACGGGACCTTATGGGGGGGATCTGAGCGGCGACCTCTTTCCGCATGCGGAACTATCAAAGAGGGGAAGTAAAAGGGAAACCGATTCGACGTGAGACGACTTATCTCGCTCAACAAAAAAGGGTGAAAAGGTAGTCTGTGCTGTCCAAGGGGGGGGGTAATAGGCCGTAGAAAGATTTGCCGACTGGGGTCTTATGGGAACAGGAGGAATGACTCATGACTGGAAGCCAGAAATATTGATTCAGGGAAAAGGGGGCTGATTCAGGGGATTTCAAAGAAAGGGGGACGCCTTGGTGGGTGGTAGACAATGCGATTGCCTAAAGTGGAAGCGGCAAGATTTTACGAAACGACAAGACATTCGAAAAAGGACAGTGCCGCAGGTTTCCCGCGGAGGAAGGGGAATGGACCTCGGTCTCGACGGCTAATGTACGGCGAATAGGGGTACTGGGGGGCAAGTTTGCCCAAGGAGGAAGAAAAAAAATCTAATTCTACCAGAGGAACAAGAAAAAAAAAGGGAAACCCCCAAGGCAGAACTCCAACAATATTAGAACCGACAGGTCTGACAAGAAAGGATACAAAGCAACGCGGGTGAAGGGTGGAATCGGTTCGGAAACTGAAAAAAGGGCTAAGGTTATACGCAAAAAAGATGTGTCGTGGTGAAAGAAGAGGATGATTCGCCGGTCTATGTCGAAAATAGTTCGAAAAAAAGGCCTCAGCACCGTTATGAAAAAAAATTTGTTTTGGTGAGGGGGGTTTTCGGACAAGTGGGCCGGGGGGTTACTGTTATTCGAGAAGGGGTTTTTCAGTTGGCCAGTACATCACGAGCCGCAAAATGCCGGAGGACGCACGACCGGGACGCTGGGTCTTTTCGGTCAAAGAAAAATGAGGCCCACGGCATGAATTGTGCGCCGGCGGACGGCTGACGTAAGGGAAGGCAAACCGTCGATGAATTTGAAAAAAAGACACCAATACGGATCACCTACTAAGGTCTGGGAAGGGAAGGGGCAGAAGATCAATGAAGGCCTGCTCGTCCAGTTTTCGGATCCTGGGGACAAATAATGATGGAGTCTAAGAACCTCGAACCACTGAAAAAAAAGGGTCGCAAGACCAGAATAGCTCGCCAGCTATCAGAAATTGACGATACCGCGCCATCCCGGTTCTTATTTCAAAGCGAAAAGAAAAAGGACAACATTTTCATAAAAACTGCAAGAGGGGCAAGTCGAAACCCCCTGGAGGTAGTGGGAAACGCCAGGGGGACGTCTTGTATGGGTACAGCAATCTGTTGCTGGAGCAACGAAAGATCTTCATATACGGCGTGCAAGGACTGAAAAGATTCAGATAGCTGCTCTACCTGAACAGTCATTGATGCATCGTTGAGTCCTAGCGTAAGGAGAATCGAAGTCAGATCGATCCTCAATAGGGGGGAGTCGAACGGCGGCCAAATGATCCGGGGCAAAAGAAGTGTAGGAAAAGAAAGAAGGGAAATCTTTACGGGAATGCCCTCGCTGGGGAAAAAGCTCGGCGAATGGGAAACATGTACGCCGCTCTAGCTCGTCGTTCAAGGAAGACTGCGGAATAAGGAAAGGAGCGGGGGGGGGGCGTCGCGTTTCATGAATGGCTCCAGGAAACGGGGATTCGGGGAGAGTTTCCAGCTAGACACGTCAACGATCCGCCGCAAGGGAGGGGGGGAGGGTGAGCGCGGCGTGGCTCCTCCAAAACGGAAATCCGCTTCTAAAAATTGATGTTCGTGTAGGCGATCAGCGGTCACCTGCATCGCTCGCCTTGTGGAGCAATGGGACTCAAAAGAAGTCGGGGGGGAGCCGCTCAGAGGTGCCCAGAAGGGGGGGGAGGTCGCGTATTTGATACCTTTGGAAGAACCCTCTCCCAAAGCATAGACTCCCATTTGTGGACAAAGGCGCTGGCAGATGACGAACCAAGTGAAAGCTTGGTCGAGGAAATAACTACAGAAGCGGTTCGGACAATCTCGCCGGGCAGAGAAAAACCTTTTCATCGCACATCTGGGGGGGAAGAAGTGAAAACTAGACACATCCGCTGAATGCTTTTACCGGCAAAGCGCGCTTTCGCAATAGCGACAGTAAAAAAAGTTGAAATTCCGTCATCGAGAACATGACTGCCTAGCAAGAACGGTGAGGCGGGATGCGCCGTGTTTAGAGCAGAATCTTCGCGTAAAAAAATCACGACGGTGACTAAACCTTGTTCAGGAAAGAGGAGGAAAAAGGGGGGAGGAGGGGTCAGGGAAAGCGTAGCCTGCGGGGTCCACGCAGCCGGAGATCCCGCGAAACGGGTGATCGAAAGAGGGGACCATTTCAAGATGACCTCGGGAGATCTGGAAGAGAAAAAAAAAGGTTTCACATCCAAATGAGCGGAGAGCTCTGTCAACTGGGCCAACAAGAAGGAGAGAAGGAGCCAGGGAGTTCACTTAAATAAACTGTAGGCGCCACTCCTCTAGCACAAAAACAGCCAACATTGTCCTTACAGGCTCCGAGTCACCAGGATAGAATTACTCAAGTCCAGGAACACCGCATCAAACCTCCCGGGCGCATCAAAAGGATCTAACGCAAACTCTATACTACCAAGAAGAAAGGAGGGGGGATAGGAGCGAATTCCACCAGAGGGGCTGGAAATAGACGACGACAAAAGGCCAACTCTACAAAAATGGAGCTTATCTAGGCTTATTCGAAAAACGGGGGAGAGGGGACCAAGATTCAATCCGTACATTTGGAAGAAGATAGAGGAAGGGAGTGACTCGACCTGCATAGCAGATGGTCCAGCGTATACGAAAAGCCTTCATCAGAAAAAAGAGAAGAGGGGGGGGGGAAACCATTCTATCAATCCACAGGAATGGAGGCACGAGGTGGAAGTAACACGGAAAACTTGGAGACTCAAGGGCCACATTTAAGACATCTAGGGGGGGGGGAAACCAACAAGGGTTCGTCCTTTAAGGGCAGAAGGGGCATCGGCGCCTCTCCATTCTGATTGCCAGGACAGTAACGCCTTCACAATTTCAGGGGGGGAGCAGGAAGGGGGGGGGCGTGTGGTCCATAACAGTCAATACGCGTTAATCCTCAAGCAAAAAGAGGACAATAATATATACGAAGGTGAAAACGCCCCTGAACCGTCACTTGCTAGATCCTCATTTCAGAAGGGCAGATCGCCGTCTGATTCAGAATGGCTGGCTGCTTCTTTTCTTCAAGTGGGAAAGTAAAAATTTGGGGGGGGGAAAAGGGGGGAAGAGGGGAGGTAAATTCTGGCACGTGCGGAAGGAAGGGAAATACTGAGCACGCGACAATTGGAGGTTTTGGGGATAGGGATTTAGAATCTGTGGAGAGCGGTGGAGGATAAAAGGGGGACTTAAAATTACACTACGTTGACTCAGAGGTGTCTAGTACGGCAAGCTATCCGGGTTACGATTGGGGGGGGGGGCATCATTTTTCCCTAAACGTTATAGGGGCAAGAATAAAATATACTCTCTACAAGAGGCTCTTGTGGCAAGGAGGAGGGTCGATCAAGGGAAAGAAAAATACGGGTGCCGGCCCGAGATCCATGAAAGGGCTGGCTGAAGATCGAGTTTTGCTTTCGATCAATCGATGAAAGGCGAGGGAAAGGGGGAAAAAGGAGGGGCATGTAGGAGCTTTTGGAGGAAATAAATCAGGGAAGAGCAGGAGGAACTGACGATTTCGGGCGGATCTAGTTGCTCCGAATGCGAGGGGCGGAAATGAACAGCGTAAAATTCTCGAATAAAAGGGCTGTAGGGGAACGGTCGGGACGCGCAGGGGCTTGAATTCGTCCGGATGTCGAAAAGGATTGGGTAGGGGGGAAAAAGGTCGGCATACGATCTCATCCGCCGGAGCCGGGGCGGGGGAAAGAAGGATAAATTGCCCCTTCAAGGTATCGGGGGCCCATAAGATTAGAAAAAGGTAAGGGGGCCGAACCTCGTGATCGAATAGGAAAAGAATGCCTCTCACCCGAATCAGAAAGAATTCAACAATTTGCGGAAAAGAAGGTCGAAAAGAAGAAAAAGAGAGGATTCAGGTTATAACCCTGGCATGGTCTTACATGCTATTGACGGCTCGGTCGGTCGCACCGAAAGGGGGCAAGGGGGGGGGAATTCATCTCTCGCCCACGATGCCTGTGGATGTCGGCGCGAGGGGGAATCCAGGATCGAGCTTTTTTTCCTAGAAAAAGGATTGGGGAGGGAGCAGCCGCCAACTACTCGAAGGGGGGGCGTGGGAGGATAGTGTCAAAAGACTCACAATACTAAGACGGGGACATGGGACACGAACGCTTTCTCCGAAAAAGTGTAGAGCATCGGGGAAGAAAAAAAAGGCGGAGGGGCCAACATTGCAGCTGAACGTCAGGGACACGCAAAAAGACTGCTATCCATCGGGAAGGAGGTCGGGGGACTGAAAGCGGCGCGTTTAACTTCGATCAACACGAAAAAAAAGTAAAGGGGGACTGGTGACGTCGTCGAGCACTGTGGAGACAAGGACCTAACGCATTGAGGAACACCATTATCCCTACATAACGCATAAAAGAGTAAACTGAGGCTCATCTGACGACTTCTGTGACAACGAGAAGGGAGAAAGGTCATGGGAATATTTTCACCTCTTGGGGCATCAAAAGCTGAGCGCATTAAGTCAAACAAAGAGGAGTTAGAGATCGATCCACCATCCGCAGTGGCTTGAAGTGCAGGAGGAGGGTGAGATTGAGAGAGTCGAATGTGGCAGGCAAGATACATCGCGGGTCCCAAGGGAAAAGGGACAATGGGGGGAAAAGGGTCGAGATGAATCTTTACCGACCACATTCTGAAGAAGAACGCCGTAGGATTGAACCGATTTATGTGGAGGGGGGACTGGGCTAAAGAGGAAAGCTTCAGTCACGCCTTGAAACCTACCTTCAGGGGGTTAGAAAAAACGAAACTCGCAGCTGGGTTCTGAACTTCTGGCGTCAGAGAAAGAAGAGACACTACCGGGAGCGGACGCTGCCGAACCTTCGGCTACACTCGGGATATTATGGCAGGCGAAACATCGAAGAAGGAAATACCGCGGGCCATCATGAGGAGGAGAGATGGTCCTGGACGAGGAAGCATGACGTCATTGTATCGGAGGGACGGCGAAGATGGGAGTTTCGGAAACGAATGGCGGGAATGCTGATTCATCGGCGAGGTCAGCAAGAAAGGGGGAGAACAGACCGTCGTCCTTCGCAATTTCAAAAACAGGAAGCCCTCCATTCAGGGGCCTTGAAAAGAAAAAAAGAAAAAAAAAAATATACGGCATCGGCGTCAACGTCGGGACTGAGGGTAGGAATAGGAGAAAACCCGGCTCGAAATGGACACAGTCATCGGTCGAAAACGGGGGGGGTCTGAAAAGCAACAAACAATTGGTCAAGGTGACAGAGGGCAAGAATGCCGAATCGTCGAAAGCGGATTCGTACCTCGAAGCAGTCGGTCTAGGGGAAGAGGGTACGACCCATCGAGCTCGGTCAGAAACCGAAAGCTTCAGGTCCGTAAGAGATTCCAAGGGCAAGAGGGAGATTCGCGGCAAAAAGAAAAACACTATTGGATTTGGAAGTCTGCTCTTGAGGGGTGAGGAAATGAAGGGGGGGAAGAAAGGGAGATTTTGCCGGCGGGTCTAGTCGCTGGCAATAACGGCCGTCTTTAAGTCGAGAAGGGAGAACGGGAAAAGATTACAGCCGAACGAAGTTAACTCCGGCCTCTTCAGTTTTGGGGGTCAGGAATGGGGATGTGCTCTAAAAGAGTGCAGGACGGTAGGATCCAAAATGGTGTATTCTCAGGACACCCAAAAGGGAGGAGGGGGGGGTAGGGACAGTAGAACCGAGCCAGCCTCCGTCTACTCAATTACGTCCTGGGGGGAGCACAGAGGGAAGAATGCATGGAACAACCGATCAACCTTACCCTACAGATCCCCCATAAATGGCATCACATTCAAGGGAGAGACTCAAAAAAAAAAAGAAGATATAGGCGTCCTGTTCTGCCACGTCTCATCAGGTGTACTAAATAGATGAAGTGAGTGGCGGTTGGGGGTGAACAAGGCTTTTAACGGGAGGAAGCGTACTTGGGTCAAAAGGAAGTAAGCCGCTTCTTCCTTAGGGACCTCCGCTTCAAAGGAGGCCAGAAAGTAAATGTGGAAACCCACCCATCCATCTCAATGCCTACCTTAACTGGAGGGAGACGGACAGATTGTTCGGGTCTGTAATCAGTACAAAAAACTTCTATGAAAGAAGTAAGGGGGGACAAGAGGGAAGCAATTCACTTAAAATACACGGCGCCTTCGACCATGTGTAAGAGGCAGTTAGCAAGTAGACTAAGCGATCGACAATGGAGAAAGAGGAATACCAGTCGACCTTTACAGGTTCCGGGAAAAACCCTCAAGAGAAAAAAATACGAACGACCAGCTTCAACGGGAGAGACGAGGAAATTGGGGGAAAGAGAGAAAAACAGTTCGAGTGATGAAAAAATCTTGTGAAGGCCCAGGGGTATTCTCAACGTTAGGGGAGGAAAAGAGATTTCAGACACAAAAGAAAAGCAGCAACCGTTTTCGGCCCGTTTGGAGGGTGGTCTCCTAAAAATGGGCCGGACCGATGCTGGAGTACGAAGACGGGGGGGGGGGGAGGGGGAAAAAGATTTCCGTACATCACGCCTACTGTGGAGCCGATGCAGTAGGGGTAAGAAGGAAGGGGGGTGGAGGGTGCGTGTTGAGGGTCACAAATTGGAAGTTCTGGGGAAACGGCTCAGCCTATTTTGCAGCATTCAGAAGGCTGGAGGAAAAAGCGACAAGTCCGAATCCCCCGCCATGTCGCACATCGGAACTGAAAGAGGGGGAAAAGAGGGAAAAGCAAAGAAATCAATGAATCAAGGATGCGGGGAGAAAGGAAAACTCTCTCAAATCTATGTATGGAGAGGAAGACTGCAAGAAAGGGCTGCCGGCGCCAAAGAATGAAAAGGCAGGGGGACGATCTATGAGGTTCGAGAAAGCAGTACTCGCAAGAGGGGAGTGAAAGATTTCGCTTACCATCACCGAACCAAAAAAAGGAAAGGGGGCGCGGGTTTCGAACCACCTGCAGCGGTTAAAGGGTCACGGGAAGGACTGGGGTATGGTACGCGGAAACGAGGGTTTTGACGTTGCCCTCATCAGAATCAAGAGAAAGGAGGCAAGCGGAAAAAATGCGGTCAAGATTTGAGTGCGGGTAGATGGGAGGGGGGAATAAAAGAGGGGATCTCTCCCTGAGACTACATCAGCCTCACGTCAACAGGCTTGACAAGGGAGGGTTTGGGTAGGATATGAAGCTACTCCCGCTGCTTTAGAAACTCAGACTTACAACACTCTCTTGTTGGTGGGACGAGTAGCGAATATTTTTTCCATGGACTATCGACTTCAGACCGTAACGAATTGGAGGAGGGGGAGTGGAGGTTCCCTTGGTTAACTGGTTAGAGGAATGTGAGTTTCCCCGCTCGCCAAGGAAACGTGAAGTCCTCCGCAAGGGAATTGGGGGTCCTTGGATCGCCAGAAAGCCCAAAAAGGGAGAAGGAGAAGGAAAGGAAGAATCCCGCTGCTCAGAAACTTTGTAGGTGGGGGAGTTCTATGCTCAATTGGGAAATGACTAAGGGGGCCTAGTGAGAAGCCCCCAAGTATGTTCTCAAACCGACCGTCGAAGGAAGGTCGGTGGAACTGCAGCATCGACTTCGCGCTGTATTAGGGAAAAAGATTGGAGATAGGTTCAACTCCCCCGTGTCAGATGGACGTGAGGTCTGGCGAAAGAAAAATAGGATTAGAGGCCAAATTGCAGTGAGTACACAGAAAAGTGCCGCCGGAAAGAAACGTTTTAAAGAAGAGCCTGGTAAGATCTTCTCGCCACATCCGTGAACGATGTAAATCTGAGGGGCTTTCGCAATTAGGAAGAAACCTTTCCAGGTCCAAGGTCAGTTAGAGCAAAATGATAGCAAAAAGGTGACTTTCCCAAGAGTGGAGTTCGGATGGGATGGTTTGTCCTGAGATCATTCGCATGCCCAGAAAAAAAGTGGAAGGATAACCTTGGTGGGTAAATCTATATGGCGTAAGGTGAGGAATACTTAGCGGTCCACGCACGGTGGCTATCAGAAACAACTAGGTATAATCGTTCCTTTCATTTCAAGGGAGCGGGAAAAGGATCGGCAAACTCGACCAAGGTCTTACACGTTGGGACCGAGGAAGTCTGATCTTAGCCACTGGGATATGAGGGAACGGGCTAAAACACTTGTTAGGTCTGTGAAAACATACTACAGGAAAGAGAACCGCCGGGGAATCCGGACTCTTCAAACCAGGATCGTAGAGTAAATAACAGCCTCAGAATATCGCCAACCGCCTGCTAGGGACCTTGGGACACGAAGGCTAGAGGAAAGACAAACTCTATAATACTCAAAATAGGGTGAAAAAAAAAAAATATGAGAGGATTGCACGTACCTATGGGGGAACGAAGCTCGCCAACTCGAACCCAAGGGGGGAAGGGAAAGAATATTGGGAAGTTAGAGAGGACAAGAGGGCTAGGGAATTAAACTACATTGTCGCTCCGGGGGTTAACTAGAGAGAAGGGGAATCACCCTTCATATCTTCAAAAGTCGTGGGGAGGACAAAAATATCCTAAACTCGGTCCAGAGTCAAAAAAGGACAATCCCAAGGATTTTCGAGTGATAAAGTAGGAAGCGAACTTTACCCCCATTGTTCGACACCAATTTAAAGAAAAGGGGGTAAAACAAGGGGGGGGAAAATTGAAGGGAAGGGCAGCATAGCGTGAGAAGCTCTGCATTAGGTCTTTCCGCCGTCGACAGCAGGATCTCCGCGTAGAAAGGGGAACGTTTTGGAAAAAAACAGGATCGCTGCGGGGTCTGCGGGAAAAAAAAAAAGGAAGGTCACAGCTATTTTCGACAAGAAAGTTGGGGCTCGTACTGTGCGCAGATCCGGTCTGCCGGCCCAGAAGGGGCCGAGGAGATGAAAGGAAGAAGCCTTCTCTTTAGGACAATCAAAGACTAACCCTTTTGGGGGGTGTACAAATGGGTTAATGGCGCGACCACGTGGGTTATGTTCGAGGCTTTGAGCACTAGGAGAAGGGGGGGGGGAAATTGGATCTGCGCGAGTTGAAGCGGCTTATCCGGCGGGGGGGGTTAAGTGCCGAGTGGAAATGAGGTCGAGTCGCCCGGCAAGCGATCTCGTTCGATGGCGCGCAAAAGGGAGAAGTTTGTCCAATCGCCAAAAGAGAAGAGAAGACTATACTCTCAGACAAGAGGGGGAAGGTTAACGGCTCTTCTTCTGGGGGCGTTACAGAAAATGCCAGCAAAGGAGGAGCCCAGCGAGTAGGATGTCGTTTGCTTCGTAGATGACAAAGGACGGTTGGCCGGAAAAGGGGGGGCGTTGGGGGGGGAAGGGGAGAGGAGTAGCTGGTTGGAGAACCAAAGTTCTTCTCGGCGCCGACCTATTTAAGGGGCCGATAGGGCTCCCCCGATCCACGGGGCTTTACAGGGCAATTCTTCTATCCGGAGTGGCAATCTCTGTACTCTCAGTTCGGTGAGACGGAGGAATGAGGGGGAAACTATAGGGAGGACATCTGTGAAATGTAAAGAAGATACCGCTTCGAAGCTTAGGCCGGAGGGAATCTAGAATGCCCTTCCTTAATCTGCCAATAAACCATGCTTAAGGGGCAACCGGTTCGATTTCCTTCGAGATTGCAGTCAAACGATACAAAACCGAACGGAATTATTGGTGGTGGGTGGGTGTTTTTGATTTTGTTGTACAAACGATTGCGTACATCACTAATACGGAAGGTAAGGGGGAAGGAACGGGGAGGGGGGGCTATCGAAGCTTTTCGCGGTAAAGAAAAGAGGTCAGCGGGGGGAAGGAGGAGGGGTTCATATGACGCTGCTGCTATTAAAGGGATGATGACGTGCGCATGTCGACTGAGAAAAGAAAAGGGTCCATGGGTCCACTACCTAGCTTATTTGACTAGAGAGCAAAGAGGGCACTCCGACGCAAAGAAACGGTATTAATAGTGGCGGAAGGTAAAAAGGACTCACCAACGCGACGATTCTAGGGAGCGCTTGGAAAACGGGGAGGAACAACTGAGCATAAGGGGGGCCAACATTATCTCAACATTGCGTGCGCCTATCAAAGATTTCGAGCATCTTCGTAAGTCGCCTGTGAGACTAGTAGAAAGGAGCTCTGAAAACAGAAACAAAAAAAGCGAACACATAAGAGGGCTGGACTCAAGGGACTGAGGGGGGTATGCGGGGGAGAGTAAAAGAACAGTTCATTGGAACAGGATCCCTATCTAAAAAGAAAGAAGGGACCTCTCATTCTGTGCCTTCTAAGTCCAGACAATGGGATTACAAACGAGAAGTAGGAGAGCAGTGATGTTTTCGCCTATGGTTCCGACTTTTGAAAGAAAAGGGAAAGAAAGGAGGGGGAAGGAAGGATCCACCATCAGGGATTGGCTAAAGGGGATAGGTTGAGGGTCTTTAGGCCGTTTTTGAGAGAGCTAACGCTGGAGGTACATGTCCCTTCAACGAGATCAAGGTCCACCGAGCAAGAGGGGAAAGGAGAAGAGGGGGGCCGCAGCCTCATGAGAGGGGGCGAAGAGCACCGATTTATTCGTGGAAGAAGCCATAAAGTTCAACTGTTCACCTAATGCCAGGACAAAAAAAAAGCAGGGGAAAATTTTCAGGCCGAATGTGATCCAGCGTCAACTGACAAGGCTGGCGCGGACGCGGCGGGATATCTATCAGGACCGGCAAGCTCATTTCTGGCGCCACCAACCTGGTAAAAGTGCGAGAAAATCGATCTGCGATTTGAGGGACGGGACGGAGGGCAACTGGTCCTCTATGACGGAAAGGGTCTTAGAGGAGATGTAGTGCGGGGAGGAGCCGAGGAACATGAGGGCAGGGAGAGGTCTGCTCTCCCTGGTAGGCAAGAGGGGACTTCTCAAATAGAGGGAATGCGTGGCAAAGAAAGCCATGTTTGCAAACACTGGGTCGTGCGACGCTAGTACTGGTCACACGTAAGGGGAGAAAGGCGGGTCGAAAAAAAGCCAGGACGGAAGGAGAGGTCCGGAATTTGCCTTCTCTTCTGAAATACCCTAAACAACATGGGCAGCACGTGCACTCGTTCGCCTGACTTCGTCAAAAGACTATTTGACCAAGGAGTGCAATAAAATTCAAGGAAAAAAAGAGGGGAGGTACTTAAATTGAGGGATATCTTAAGGCGAACCGCTTCCAAGGGCAAGGATCGGGGGGGAGCTCCTGAAGCGTTTGAGAATGCTGCTCTTGGGGTGCTGAAATCAGATTGTGAGTCCAATCTGGGTTTGGAATTAAGGAGTCGGGGAAAGACGATCAATAACGCCCGTCCATGGTCGATAAAGGACCGTTACCGGAGGAAAAGAACGCGTGGATAACCTAAAAAGGGGGGTCGAATGTTCAACGGGGATTGGGCTGGTTCGCAAAAAGAGAAGGTAGGCTCAGGGAAGGGGGGGGGGGTGTAGTCGCCAACACAAAAAAGAAGCTGCTGAAATCCGTCTAAGAGAGGTCAGCATCGCCGGGCTACTGAAATCCTGGAGAGGGAGGACTCCGGTGACAACACTGCGTGGACCAACCTGGCAAACCTGACGCAAGACAAACGGCCTAAAAAAAAAAAAGGAAAAAGGAAAGAAGGAGAGATCACAACAACCAGAGGGTAAGAGAGAAGCTCGGTCTGCCACTTCTCATCGGAAAAAGGCGGGTCCAATGTTATCGTTTTGACGCAGCTGGAGGAGGAAAAGGAGTTGAAAGAAAGTATGAGGAACTTCTTATCCCGCGGAAACGTCTAAAGAAGATAAAAGGATTGAAGAATGGTCCCGCCTTGTGTGGTCAAGCCGAAGTGCACTCCGACCGAGATAGGCACAAAGGGTAGGGATAGAAAAACAGGGCCCGACAAATACGGGGGAAGGTGGGTGGAAGAATCGCGGCCTTGAAGAAGGAAATTGAGACCATGTGAACGCGGTGAGGTTTTACTGGGCGCAAGTTGCACAATCGAAAAGGGTGAACCGCAAGGCAAAATCTGAAAGGCTTCCTACAGCAAGTGGAATTGGAAGACAACCCCTAAAGAGCAGACATTAAGAAAGATGACGAAGCTTCACGAGCGCCCGATCAACAGGGACCCTTGGACGCGTTTGTGGGGCAGACGATATACCGAGTTCAGCCGTGATCTTCGGTGGGGGAGGTGAAGGGCCGCGTACGGGGGTCAAAGGAAGCGTGAGAAAATCGCTTCGACGAAGTCGTCACGCGCGGTACAAGCAGCAAAGTTCTGCAACCGAGGGGGGGCGAGAGACGCTCCTCCCTGTTGAAAAATAAAGAGGCGAGAAAGGGGGGGGGTGGATACCCGATAGCGAAAGTCTAAAGGGGAAGGGGTACCTGCCGATGGACGGTAATGGAGCGGAAAAAGTTGCTTGGTCTTTTCTTGAAAGGCACAACATGCCGCGGCCAAAAAGGGTGAAAAAAAAGGAGGGAGGGGGCGAAGGGTCAAAAGGTCGAAGGGATGTACCTTATTTAAAGGTCCGCGCAATCGGCCGAAAAGCAAGAGTAAACCGTTCATCAAGTACAAGGAACGCCTCCATTTGGGGTGTACAAGCAAATCGCAGATCAGGGGAGGGCGCAAACGGGCGCCTTCCATATGGGGAAATCGCCGGCGGCGATTACAGGGGGAAGTTCCGAGGAAAGAGTTCTTGACGGGCTAAGGGGGAACAAGAAAACCTGCAAGAGTTTCACACGGCCATGCGGAGGAAACCAAAAAGGTCCTTGGGGAAAAAAGGGTCACGAATGTCCCTTGAAAACGGGGGGGGGGTGTTAAAAAAACATAAAAACAATTGGAAAGCGCACTCCAAAGAGGTGAGGCATGGAAACATCTTGAGAGGGAGTCCTTAGTCAAATCTATTTGAATCTCTTAAAAAGAGGGGGAACGTCATGATCTCAGGAGAGGAGAATCGATGTATTAAAGGATCGAGGAGAAGTCGACTCAAGAAGACTCAACCGGTCTTGGACCCCAAACATATGCAAACGAAGGGGGGTAAGATATGTAGACTCAAGGGGGGAGGGAAAAGACCGCTGGAGCCGGCAACAGCTCGCGAAATATTGCATGATCCCCCATGGTCAAGAAAGTTCGAAGGGGGAAAGGCAGAAATGCGCGTACTGGTTGGGCTGTTACCTGTCGTGGAAAATTGAGAGGGTGGTTCTGTCGGAAGAAGGGTCAACCCCACCTCGAAGAAAAGGGGGGGCTAGGAATTGCAGAGTTGGGATTTCCGAAAGTGGCTGGAAAAGACAAAAGCACTCACTGCAAACGAAAGACGGCACCAAAGAGAATTGGGGAAAATAAGTAGAGAAAATGTGCGATGCAAGTTGTCCTCGCTCACCAGGGGAAAAAAGGAAAGGTGACTCTACCTCCGTCTGCGAATCGGAAGGGGAAAAGAGAACGTTCGCTTATTGTAATCACGTGGGGGAGAACCGAGAAGACAAGAAGTCATAAACCCCCAAGTTGGAAGTGACGGGAAAACGAAGAAAAAAAAAGAGCTGGTCGAGGAAGATCGGACAAGGGGGAGCGAAAACCATTCGCCCTCGACAGGGTCGATCGGGAAAGAGGATAAGGCTCAAAAAATAAGAGGAGGGTCGGGGACCCGGAAGGGAGAAGAGGGAGAACCTGCCAGTTGTAACCGGAATCATCTCGCGGATCGCCAAAGGGGTGACTGTCCGTCGTTGAATCTTGGTGCGCAGGGAGGGGGTTTTTATCGTAGGTAGGAAAAAGGAAAAGAAAAAGGGGTCTCGCCTGGGGGGGGGGAAAAGAAGTTATTTGTCGATACCGGGAATGGAACTTCGGGCCAAATCCCGTTGAGTAGTCCTCGACTGCGTCCGTCAAGAAGGGAATCTTCAGATCGCAGGAGAGAAGACTTTCTTCACAGAAATGCTCTTTCCCCGGATCAAGAGATACTTGAAAAACCGAGACAGGATATTTTTTGGTCGAAAAGGGGAGAAACAAAAGACGGGATTAGAGAAACTAAATGCCAATCTACCGCAGGAAATAGCCATTCCTCCAAGGAATCTTCTATTACATATCACACATACTCCTCTCAAGGAACCAGGAAAGGATAAAAAAAGGCCGAAAGCGCCTTGAACTGATGCATGAGGGGAAGAAAAGGAACATCCTGTATCCCGCTTGATCCACACGATGAAATGGATCTTAGCGAGGGAGGGAAAACGAACGCGACGACGAAAAGGCACAACTCGACCGCTTTGGAGGAGTGAGATCAGCACTGAAGCAAAAGATCAGAAGAAAAGGGGAATCCCGAATCGAACGAGATGGGTGCACTTCGACTCTCTGCCATAGCGAGTCGGGGGAAGGCGAGACGAACACCGGGGCTGGATCCGGCCCCCAAAAATGAAAAGAAAAGAAAAGACAAAGGGGGGGGACGGGGATCACTATTGAACAAGGAACAAAAAGTGACCCGCACTTTCCATCCAAAAATTCATCTGCCATGGGTACAAATTAAGGGGAAGAAAAGAGCAGCTGCAACTCTTCAGGGCTCCATTCTATCATGGGGAAAGATTTCAAGAAGCGAACTGTAAAGGAGTCTCCAGTTACTAAAGCGTTTTTCCAGAACGGATCGCGTAACAACAATGGAAAAGATATATTCTACTGACTGAGAATGGTTGGGAAGTCTAGAGGGGAAAGGAGACGGGGCCAGAGAGAAGGGAACTTGGGAAAATTAGCTCGGCCGACGCTGCTAGGGAGCAATTATCAATTAAAAAGTGGTTGGTGTACGTCCTATTAATTAGGCAACTTTAAGAGGAAAGGGGTTTGGGGGGGGACGGAGAAAAGTAGCACTCGAACGGGGGGGGGGTTGGGGAGAGGATTCGAAGAGTTTGCGAGCGGGGAGCCGTCTTGGGGAGTATCAGGAAAGAAAGTTGTGTAGGAGGTCATTTAAGGAAGGAGGATGCGTTCATCTGCACCAAGTCGGGGACATGGGAAGCCTTCTTCGATCGACACCTCTATACATTCTGAAGGGTGTCGGTCTGTCGGAGGGGCTCAGAACAATCTTGGGAGGTCCCGAGATCATTTCAGTGGCGTTCAAGAAAAGGGATAAGGTGGGGAAGGGAGGTCCCGCCTAAGTATGACGCGAACTCAAGTAATCCGGTTCAGCCGGCGTTTGACTGGAAAGGGGAGCTGTTGAGTAAGCAAAACTTTTTTCGAGAAGGAGGAACTGTAGATAGTTCGAGACACTAGAGAGGTCGGAAAGGATGGATGTCGTGTAGGAGAAAGAAAATCTCTCGAGCAGTGGGTCGATCGAAAAAAAAGGTTTCGGTTTGAGGAAGACCTTTTCTAGTCGGAGCGCTCCTGTATAGGGGAGTGAAAGTTAAAGCATAAAATATCTCGCCCGCGCGAAGAAGAAAGGGGGCACCCCGCAGGCTACGGGCCTTACCAGGGGAGGGGGGCCAGGAAATTGGACGGTCAACTCTGGAGGACGGTAAGTTAATATAAAAGCAAAAAGAAAAAAAAGGCATCCGACCAGGGGAGAAAAAAAAATATGTCGTAAAAGTACACTTTGTGTAAGGTCCTGGGAGGCTGAACGTGAGAACCCTGTGAGGTATTCGCTATGGCGAACATCTGGAGAAGTGTCCCGACAGAAGGGGGGGAGCGTGCATCGCTCGAAGAGATTAAGCTGAAGGGAGAAGGATTTCCTCACTAAATTCCGGTTAAGGAAAAACTTCAGTTGGGGGGAATCAGCAGCCCTCCAACCCCCACTGGAAGGGCGTTAACTCAGGTGGGAGGGGTGCTCACCGGACGACAAAACTCTACGTCGATAGCGAAGAGGAAAGGAGTTCGGACTGGGCTTCAAGGAGAAAAAAGGAGCGCGAACACACAGGTCCGAGGATCAAAACGCACATCAAGAACTAAAAAACGGGGGGGGAAGAGGAGTTGTGGGAAAACTCTGCTTCTATGGAAACGCGGAGAAAATACCAACCCAATGCGCGCCAATACTGCGGCGGAGAAGGAAGGAGGGCAAGAAAGGGAATGAACTCCTAAAAATGTCAGGGCAAGGTATAAAGAACTCTCCCAAAACATCGATCCTTTGGAAAAGCATTATGAAACGTCCTTCAAGAGTAAACGTAAAAAAGAAGAAGTTCATTGAAAGGGTACTCCGATCTTTTGGGCCTCTAGAGAACAGGAGTCCTCAATCGGGCTCATATCCTGATAAGAAAGAGCATGCTGGGAAAAATGAGAAAGGAAGGAGTAAGGGAGATTAGGACTCTATTTAATGTGAAAGAAGGGGAAGAAAGAGGACTAAAGATCCTGACGGTTAAGAAGGAGGGGGAGGGGGCGAAATCATTGAACTACGACCGCTGGGGCGCGCACGCTCTATGACAAAAAGAATGCACCGTAGAGTTGAATTTGAGTCGGACTTAAGGCCATTTCTGACTTTGGAAAACGCAAGACAGGGGTGAGAAGCAACAACCTTTGGCAAATGTTGCGGTTCTGAGCTGTTCAGCGAAAGAAAACCCGGATCGGAAAATGGCCAAAAGAAGGTCGGAAACACTCAGGGAGCTCATGCTGGCAGGCGCCACCGGCGGCCCGCAGAAATCTGCGATTGGTTGCTAGATTTGGAGCCAGTAAGTGCCTGGGGAAATAGAGGTCACTGAACGGCTTTTCGATGTCAGGGGAAATGCGAAGGAGGGAAATACGATGACTCAAAAGAAAGGTCAGTCGGGGAAAAAGAAGCGGGACCAGGAAAAGGTGTGGGGACGACCAGCCACGGGTGCCCTTGAAAGAAGAAGCGAAAACGTAGGCGCCTCACAGCGTCCAGGGAGACGTTATTTCCTGGGCAACGGGGTTCAACAAAAAACATATCACTATGAAAGGAATGGAGGAGCAAAAAGTACCCTCACCCCAATGGGGAAGAGGGCTCATGACGCGCGTTCGTCGTCGCAAAAGGAGAGGTCCAAGGAACGCGTCGGCGAAAAAAAAATCAAAAAAGAGGGAGGGGGAGTATAGGGGGGACCCGGTCTATCGTCAGGGGAAAAACAAAAAAAGTTAGAGTCCAGTGAAGCGATGAGAGACATATTGTTTGGGGGGGGGGGTCTGCGTGGGGGGAGGATCATATGAAGGGAGAGGGGGATAAAAAAGGGAAGATGGATTCCAGGACGTGAAAGCTATAGTAACTTTCTCCCATGACGGCCTGTTAAAAGGGAGGAGAAGTGACACTGATGACGGAGGCTACGCGGGATAGAAGGATTCCAGAGGGGGGTTTCAAAAGTTTCCACAAGGTCTGCTCGGGGAATAAAATCGGGGGTGACTAAAGATAAAAAAAGGATTTGGTTAGTAACTAAAAAGGAGAATCTTAGGTCCTTCGTAAGCTTATGGCAGCCGCAGGGCGTACTGAAGAATCCGGATGGGAGGAAGGCTCGGCAGGAAGGCCGTGGAAAAATATCACCTTAAGAACATCAGAAAACAAAAATTAAGCACATGACGCCCTCTCTCAAACACGAGGAAGAAAAAGATGAGGAAGGAATCTGGCCCTTCAACGTCGCATGGTAATAGGCGTGAGACGTCTTGGGAGGTTTGAAAAGAAGGATGGAAAGGGATCATTACTTGGGAAGAAAGATTAACAAGAATAAAATCCGGCCTTCGTACGGAGTCAGAACAGGGAGCAGTGGGTGTGAACATAATCAACCCGAGGCGATTGCCGGCGGGAAAGCCGAGCAAGACTTAATTCAGACCAAAACTTACTGGACCCGGAGGGGGGGGGACACGAGGAAAGTCAACATTTCCTGCAGCCGTGAGCGCAATCGGAGGCGTTATGATTGTCGAAAGGTGAAGGGGGATATCGATCTGAGCCCTATCGGAGGATACCATCGAATTGCAATCTTTTCTCTCACAGGATAAGAAAGGAAGAACACAAGTAAGAAGAAGAGGAGGACACTAGACGAGACAAAAGAGTTTTCCCTTTGAGTTCTTCCCCTGACTATCAGGCGGTAAAGGAGACAAGAGATATTGGTGTGTTCGGGTTGTAATCCACTTGGGGGTTAGAGGCGTCGCTTTCGACGAGGTCGGCCGCGAGAAGAAACAATCGCACCAAATGGGGGTGAGGGTGGTCCGCGAATAAGAAGGGAGGGGGGGGGAGTCGAGCCGTTTTTGGGGGAAACTATAGGGGAAGGGAAGTCTCCGAAGGGGGAAAATTGGAACTCTCACGAGTTTCAGAGGAGTTTCGGAAACATGCCTGGAGGATTCGGCACATCAGCAGATTTTTGCGCATGCCGTGCTGATCTGAAGAGAACGAGGAATTGGAAGGGTTCACCCAGGAGCCTCAATGAAGAGAAAAAGAAAGGAAGGGAAGGGAAGTATCTCACAGGAAAAGGTGAAAAAAATCCTGGTAAAATCGCAATCGCAGATCATTAAGCGTGCGAAAAAGGATTCAAAGACTAGCCTGTGGTCAGAGGTCAAAAATTCAAAAGGAAAGGGGGGAGACTAAAGAACAGTGCGCCAAAGGGTAAAAAGGATGTTCGCTGACGCTCATCAAAACCGTCAACAGTTTTACATGTGGGGCGGGGTGAGACCGCACTTCAGGAGTGGGGAAGAAATGGAAAACCGCTTGGGAAATGGTGAACACGCCCACGCCAATAATAGAATGGACCGCATCTCGTCAGACGGGCGTTAAAAGGAACAGCTGGGGGGGGAACGGTTCAGATTCCTAAGGCACCGCATGGATCTCCAGGGTTGGCAGGTATCGATGGTAGAAAAGAAAAGAGGGCAGAATCCAGAACTGGGAAGAAAAAAGTCTCGGAAAACTGAGGGGGAGGCAGGTAAATCGACGACAGAAAGGGTAATAAAGGATCAGGCCGGACCAACTGAGAAAGAAGGATCATAATGTAAGTGTGTTCAGCAAAGTTGCGGAAAAAGAATTAGGACAATCGAGGGGGGGATCGTGCGGGTCAGAACTGGCAATGACCTTGGACGGCGGTTCGGATATGTCGTGTCCAAAAGCGAGAATTCAACGGATTCCCCCGCATTGACTTGAGGGGAAGTCGGGGACGCGTGTCAAGCCTGGGTAAGAAGAGAAACGAGGGCAGAAGGAACCAAGACTGCTCGAAAAGAGATGTTCACGGGGGCAGGACGTGCGCAAGTGGTAAAAAACCGAGGGAGCCCAGGAGGATAAATACCTCCTTTCAGCCGCGTTGGAAGCAAGTAGAGTATGTGGTCAGAGAACCCATCCGAAAAAAGCCAGGGGGACTCGGTGACCTTTGGGAGGCTTCTATTACAAACCAAGATTGAGAGAAAGGGGAGGAAAAGGGAAAATCATCGCCCTTCTCCCTCTAAAGGGCATGACAATGTCGAGAGAGGAATTCTCCACATCCGCTTTAAAAAGAAGCGAAGAGGGAAGGGCTGGACAATAGGCAACACCTGCCCGGGGGGAGGGGAATTCATCAGCGGACTGAGAGAAAGGTTACTGTCCTCATCGCTGGAATGGGGCGGAAGAACCGGTCTGTTGGAGTTGCATGAATCGAATGAAAACGGGAGAAAGCGGTGCCGTAAATGGGGGACGAATAGGGAAAATACGGGGGCGCAGAATTAGAAGGAGACTTCGGGGTCCCAGCCGGAAAGGGAGGACGGAGGGGGAGCTATCTAATTCCTTGCATGGCAAGGGGAAAGGCGTATAGGGAAAAAAACTGTCTAGACAAGTTCTTTAAAAAAGAAGCGCGAAAAAGGCTCCAGAGTTAGCCAACCTGCTCTGTGTAGTTAGGACTGGAAGGGGGGGAGGTAAGTGACAATAGGAAGGTCGCCCACTCTCGTCAAGCTAACTGCCTAAATATCTCAAGAAAAACGAAAAACATTAAGAGTAAAAAGGTGGGGGAAAAAACCTCACCTCCTCAAGGAAAAATCAAAGGACGACCACCTCGATTCTCTCTTCCCTATATAGAAGGTGAAGATGTGTAGAAAGGAAGATTGGTATCTCAGGACGGAAACGGGTCGGACCTAACCGCTCAAGGAATAGACAATTTTATGTCTATTATCCTGATTACGATGTACTACGGGGAGGAAATAGGTGGAGCTCCTAGTAAGGGAATTTAGGAAGAGAGGGGGAAACAAACCGGAGAAGTAGGGAGACGACAAATCCGGATAATCCGGCCTCGGAAAAGGTGACTCCTCCTAGACAGAAAATTTTGCAGGGGGCATAGGGGAAGACAAAGGGAAGATCGAGAATTGACAGAAATTGATAATAATTCTAGGGGGAACCAACAAGTTTGAGGGGGACCTTGGAACGGAGGGAGGCCTCGGGGGGAGAACAATTAGCAGCATCGATCTACGAAGCAACGATATCGCCATTGAAAACTTTGCGGGGAAAGAAAGATCTCAGAAGAGAGATACAAAAAAAAAAAACGGAGGAGGAGGAAGGGATTCTACAAAAAAAGGAAAAACGAAAAAGGTCTTCACTTTTCGAGTAAAGAATGTCACGAACTGTCCATATCTCCGTCAGATCAGAATTGCGCGTCGGAGCGGTCATCTGATTAATTTGAAAGAACCTTGGGGGTTGTAAAAGGCATAGAGGGCAGGATGTCGAGGAGACCCAAAGGGTGTTACGTTGTTCGTCAACAAGCACAAGAAGGGAAGTTTGGGATGGGCTCGGAGGCGAAAAATCTTTTGGAGAAAGGGTATCAGGGGAGGATCCGACGGCCGGCGGGTGTTACTCTATTATGGGGATAAAACAAAAAAAAAATCTCAGGACAGGGCGCGCCAAAGGAAGTGTCATGGTGGGGGGCCCCGTCGTCGATCGACAGCCTCGATAAAAGTTTGGGAATTTCTTCTGTCAGGACTAGTCAGTAAAAAAAAAGCTTGGGAAGGAAAAAGATGGGGGACCATCGGACGTTGAGTTCGCCTCTGAGTACGCTAAGGCTGCGGTGAGCCGGTTCACGGGGTGAAAGGATCGGGGGGATCAAATCAAAATTTAAGAAGGAAAAAAGTCACAGGGGGGGGGAGAAGTAAAAGGAGGGGCGCTTGGACGATGGCGAAGGAATCAAAAGGTCGGAGAAGAGGGTCTACAAGACTAGGAGAATCATGGAGAAAAGCAGGGGGGCGGGGAAGAGAAGGTGGAGGGAAGACCTTTGTCTAGGCTGATCCGATCAACTCTTAGGGGCTAGGAAGAGCGATACCTAAGTCGCTCGGGAAAAAAGGCTTTTGGGGGGAAAAATATTTGTGGAAAAAAGTAATACCTTCATTAAAGAACCAAAGCCCGCACTCGGCTCTCGATCTTAAAGAAAACCAAGAAAGGTCTCACGGACACTCCCATTCAAGGGAAATCACGGGAAAGATAAAAACGCACCCTGTCAGGTTCGATCAGTGAGGGCGACTAAGAGCGGAAACGACATCAATTGATTTTTGAGAGAGGGGTCTCTCGACGCGAAAAGGTCATTATTCTGTAAAAACTTTCTGGAGAATGTCAAAAACACTCCCGGTTTTAAGCGACCACTTTCATTTTGGGTCTTAGCGGACATCAAAGTTAACGCGACCAACGGGGGTTATGACGTCGGGGAGGGAAGGGGCCAACTGGGAAACATGACGAG
>Ga0179593_1492021_pt1 | contig 24872 bp, 18 predicted proteins | sample CZODoug2_1_08_16_FD_185931 | JGI IMG/M metagenome (GOLD analysis project Ga0179593, IMG submission 185931) | Vadose zone soil fungal communities from Angelo Coast Range Reserve, California, USA - CZODoug2_1_08_16fungal (PacBio error correction) | ecosystem: Environmental > Terrestrial > Soil >...
CGGAATACTCTGTGACTAACTTTTAAAAAATGAGGCGAGTGAAGGAGATCTCCTAGGTCGGGGGGAATTTCAGGAGGGACATCCTCTGGAACCTTGTCGGGGGCGCGGGGGGGGGCGCAACAAGCCGACTGAATCAGATTGCTTTGATGATCGAGCCGGGGAAGGCAATATCCTAAAGGGACTCGCCTCGTAAGGGGTTTCCCAGAAGCTACGTGGGCGCGCATCCCGCTTACGGGCGACGGTAAAGGGAGCAAGAAAGAAAAAGGCGAAAAGGGGGGAAAAAAAGGGCGAGGGGAGAAGAGGAGGGTGGGAAGTTTGGGTGGGGGGAGGGAGGAAGAAGGTAGCAGAGGGCGGAAGGGAAAGGGAGATGGGAGTGGAAGTAAAAAGAAAGAGGAGGGGAGGGGAGGAGAGAGGGAGGATAATGGGGGGGAGGGGGGAAGGGGGAGGGAGGGGAGTTGGCGTAAAAAGAAGGGAAAAGAAACAGAGGGGGTGAGATAGGGGGCAAAAAGGAGGGAGATGAGGGAAGGGAAGGAGAGAAGGTGAAGAGGGAAGGGGTGAAAATGGGGGAGCGGGGGAGGGAGGGGGGAGCGAATAAGAGGGAAAATGGAGGGAAAGAGGGGAGGGGGGATGTGAGGTGAGAGGACGATGCGGTCATTGAACGGGTGGGGCGAGGCAAAGAGGCTCGAAGCGGAAGCGGGTGGGTAGGAAGACGAGCAGGGAAGAAAGGGAGTAGAAGGAGGGAATCTGCGGACTTCCCTCCATCGAAGCCGACACGGGCTCTACAAAACAAAAGTCTAAGGTGAGGGTTTGCTAAGGAATCCAAACTCGATTGATATACGGGAATCCTCCACTGATGAATTATGTCCACACCGGCTTTAGTTGACATACCTCTGCAACCCTTGCAGGAAAGCTTAAGCAGGGCGTGGTTCACAGGGGGGCGAAATTAGAGTCTGTCATGTAAACGATTTGGAATAAAAGGGGGGCCCCATCAAGAACTCATCTAGACTCCGCACACCGCTCCAATCCCAGATCATCCGCGCACTTTGGGATGTGTTGGTAGTGGGAGGACGGAGTAGAGCGGTGGGGAGGAAGAGAGAAGTACCCTTGTCTGTGAGCTGCCAGGTGGAGTGAACGGGATGGGGGGGGGGGTATGGAATGAGTTAAAAGAAAAGGGTAAGGACGGGGGGTAGATCACGTCCTGGAACTAGGCTTGATCTAGAGGTGAGGGAGTGCAAGCGCGAGGGGAGAGTAGACAGGTGTGGCGTCCGAATTCATATAGGGTGGGAGAAGGAATCTAAGGGCTGAGCAGTAATCCAGTGATCGAAGGGGAGAAGCGGGCAAGGGGGTGGGGGGGGGATACAGTAAGTACGTTTTCCACTCCACCCCCTCTCTCGTCCACAGAAACTGTTGCTCCTCGGGGGGAGGTTGTGTTCCTGAGGTAGAGGATTCACTTCCAGCCTTTGTCCATCTTCAAGACTAACGGGCCAAAGGCCGCGTTCTTGTTGGGGTCAGAAAGAGGAGCCGCAACCTTAGTCGGGCACGCGCAAAGAGTCCAGCGGAGGGAATAAAAGAGAGGTGGGATCGACGACCGGAAGTGACCAGCTAGACACAGCCGATCAATTCTTCCTTGAGAGAGGCACAAAAAAAGGGGCGGAAAAAGAACCTGAGGCGCGCGGATCGTAGTGATAACCTGATCGTCGGAGCGCAATCTGGGTGCGGGGGAGAGTCAGGGCTGCTAGGGGCAGGTATGAATGTCATGGTAAGAGAGACAATTCTCCGCTCTGCGGCCTCCTGGGGGGGGAACGCAAAAGAAGGTGGGAAGGAATCAGGTATAAGGAGGAATAACACACTCAACGTACCAACACCCAGGGGAAAAACTTTTCCGCTTAAAATTCAACGACGGAGGCGAAAGTAAAAAAGCCGCGGGGGAGGTTTGTCTTCTTGCATTCCGCTCTAACATGGGAGCGAATTGCTTTCCGAAAGGGCCGGCCGGAAAGACCCTAGTCTAAATGCGACTTTAAACACGTCGGGGCGGCGCGTATCGAAGAAACTAATCCGCAGGGTTTGAGAGGTTGGTCTGGCGTGGAAGAGAAAAAAGCCGATAAACACGAAACAAAAAGGGGTATCGCGTGAGGGGGTTCAAAATAGGGCCCGAGAGTAGCGGCTGAAAAAGAGTTCAGGCCAAGGACAAGTTGAAGACTCAGCGGGTGTGGGGAGATGCACCATCCAAAGAAGAATTGTTGCAAGGCCGCGGTACGGGAAAGGGGGAAGATGAGAGCAGGGGCGTCCGAATCCACGCGGCTGATGGCGAGCTACTTCACAATCCGCTATGCGGAAAAACGGGCCGAGATATGGGCGTAAACTCACCCGAATCACCTGATAGCGCGGGGGGTAAAGGAGCATAAGGCTCTGATGGCGTGGGGAGGGAGTTAAGCTCCCTGTTAGCTAATGTAATAAAGTGAAAAAATGGAGAAGAAACACGGTCCAGAAACGAAGGGAAAAGAAAAGAGGTTAAAGCGAACAGTGCTTGTGGAAAGCCGGGAATATATGAGAAAAAACAGCCAACGGGCTCCAGGATATTCAAAGCTCTGTCCCCTCCCGGTCACCAACGAATGGGCTTGTTTGGGGGACTTGACGACTCTGTTCACCGAAGAGAAGGGTTCGCAGCGAGTGGGACGCGTCTTGGAGGAAACGAAGATGTGGGGGGCGGGGTAATTTGTTGGGGGGAGGGCCATCGCCACCGATGGTATGGGAAAAAAAAGTCGCAATAACCCCCGTTTGTGCGCCGAAAATCATAACATTTGGCAGAGGGGGTGTCACGTGAATGGTGGCTGGAAAGTTTCAGTTGTACAATTCCAACAACCATCAACTGAAAAGGGTATAGAGACATAATGGAAAGAGTCTGGGGGGGGGGGGGGAGGTTTCACTCCTTCTTTCGTCGGCATGGACAAGCATGGTCCAACGCTTAACCTCTTTAAAAAGGGTTCATGATGCAAAAAGAAAAAAGAACCCGGAGCGACCAGCGGCCTCCCTGGGGGGAAGGTCTTTCAAGGGGAAGATAAAAACGTAGGAGAAAAAACTTCACGAAAAAGAATGGGGGCCAACAAATGGAAAAAATTTTTCAGGAGGGTAAGGATCCTGACGGGAGGGCGCAGGAATTGTGATAAGTCTTAAGAAAGGGACCGAAGCGCCCTTCTATCGGGGAAAAAAGAAGCAAGTGAAGATCTGTTATGCGCTGTGTTTGGGTTCTGGGGGGAAGAGGAGGGGGGCACTTCGGTACCGGATGTCGACGAGGTGTGAAGCAAGGTAACTAACTGGACAAGGTTAAGATAAATACTACACAATAGAGAGCGGGATGTGTGACCCTATAATGCAACGGGAAACGAGGGGATGAAACATAAACGGTCTAGGCGTAGATCTTCTGAAAGAAGGTTACTCTTTGTACTGGGTAGAAAAAGGTCGGAAGATAGGACAAAGGTCTAAGAATCGTAGTCAACGGGGAAAAGGAGGTCCTGTGCACCGTAAACGAATTTCGGAGTTCCAAATGAAGAGGGGAGAAAAACCCGACCAGGCTAATTCTTACTGGCGATTGATGGTAGAGAATGGCCAAAACGCAGCATTGATCCGCTTCCGCACTAGAAGAGCGATTTCGAATTATGAGGGGGGAAGGCGCTGATATATGCAGTGGCCTTTGGGGGAGGAAAGCGGAACAGGTATCCTGCGATGTGGGGGGGGGGAAATCCCCGTCCATGGGCAAGTGACACCATCTCCCCCCGCCGGGGGGGAGACGGTAAACTCGGGATTGCACGTGATGGGGGATCTCGTGAAAGTCGGACCTTGGATGACTTGACCGGAGGAGCCCGAGAAGGAAAAAGCGTGTGACGGTTTCAAAATCCGGAAGAAAATGTGGGATTGGGGGGCGGGGTTGGGGCGTACGGGGGGTTTTGAGGAGGCGGCTTCTCCAAACGAAACGGGGCAGTGGGAGAACTGAACATCCAACCTTAAGACAAGCCGGCGGAAAAAAGCGCAAGGGGGGGCAAAAACTAAATCCTATTCGAACATTTACCTATGGGCTTTTGCAAAAAAATGTTTAAGACAAAATTTTAAGGTGGCCAAGACAACATCGAATAAGCGCGGCGGTTGGATTCCGGCAAGAGACAGGCTGACAAGGGTTGCTCAGTGTAGGCGGTGCGACTCCTATAACGGAAGATTAAATGGTATCGGAAGGGGGGGAGGGCAAAGGGGGAAGGAGGGGGTCGGCGGAAAGGGTCCCGCAGGGTACGAGAAACTACGCCACCGGGGTTGATAGTCTCACATCGCAAGTGAGTGAGGGGGGGGGGAGAAGATGATGCTCGTTTTCATTGCAACCCGCAGGGATAAAGAGAGGTAGTTTTTTGGCAGGTCGGTTCCTGAGGGGAATGCAGGGGAGCAAGTTTTTGAAAAAAATCGAACGAAAAGGTAAAGAAGGACCTATCAAGTCGAAAGAAGTCTGACGGTCAACTTTTTCCAGAGCGGGGAAGGTTATCCGGAAAAAAGAAGGGATCGGTGAGTGATGTTGGCATATGACATGTGCAGGGGGCATATAGATAAAAAAAAAAAGCGGAAGAAAAGAAAATGAAGCTAAAAGAAAATAAGCCATCAAAAACTCGGATTGCAATTTGCTCAGCGTGGGAAGGTGGAAGAAGGGGACGATCGTAAGGGAACACTCTTATCGTTCCAAGGGAGGGGCCCTTCTTCGATCAAGCTACAAAGGCAGCAATAAGCCGAAAGGGCACAAATGGAAACGGAGGGCGCACTTAAGGGTTTCAATTCAAAAGAGAGAAATTACGCAAAACCGCAGTTGCAGAGGGTGGACACTGAAAAATAAAAGGGGGGAGACCCGTCATTGAAAAAGATAATCAGGAAATCATACGAACCAAACGCCGGGAACCCGGAGAGGAATTGATGGAGAAAAAAGCTCGCACCGGAATCCCACATCAGTACGAGGTACGTACACGCTAGAAAGAAAAGGTTAAAGGAATCGAATGCACTTGGACCGGAGAACAGAAAAAGATTTGCCAAATTTAATCGAGGTAATGCAGGGGGGGGTAAGGGAGGCAAAGGGCCGCCTCCCGGGGGCTTAGGGGGAAGGCAAAATTCTCAACTATAATCTACTCTAAGCCATCTATATCCACCGAATGAAAAAAGAAGAAATGCCACTCAAGGAGTGTTGTGAAACACGCTTCCGCAGTGCGAAGAGGTGGTGGGGATAGGAAAAGCCAATGCCTAGAGCACTAACTCCCCTAGAATTATAACTCGCAAGGCTGGGGGGATCTAATCTGGTAGAACGTCTAGCTATTTTCTCTTTTTCAAATAGGAAGTGCCAAAACCCTTCTCTGTTCTACACAGAAAGGCAGAAAAGCGAACGAAGGCCCCACGAGTTGACGGGAAAGAAAGAGGGAACGTGGCCGACCTGCGCGGAGGTACGGGTAGCGCAACGGGGGACGACGCTCCCCGGATCGGGCGGGGGGTCAAAGAGAGGGTCTACTGGGGGGCTGGGGGTCTTTTGGGGCCAGTTTCTAGACGTAAACGTGGAGTTGCAAGACGCGTTAAAAAAACAGGTGTGATGAGAGGAATAAGGTGGGGAGTACAAGGGGAAAATCTCTAACATCTGGAGAATACAATACCTAGACTGCCAATAACGTGTTAAATGGACGGATATCACGAACCATAATTGTGGGGAATGATCCCTGGCTGGTCATAGACGGGCTTACATCTAAAACTCTGATCCTTTTGGGCTACTGGGGCGAAATCAGACATAAGCTAAAGAAAAACACCAAGGAATGACGAAGCAGAAAAGGAAAGCAAGCTTCACCCGAGAGATGCTCCATGGCTGGAACTAGCTCTAAACAATTCTGTTCGGAGAGGGGGGGGGGCAGCGGCGCTACCAACCGAAGGGGGGACAAGTTTACTTGCTGTCTATGGGAAGGGGCGTAGGAATCTCAAGAACTCGGGAAGACCGCGGCCGTGGGTCCGGCTATGAATACAGACCGGAATTACTAAATGGCTAGGAACAAGGACGCCTAAGAGATAAAGAATTCAAACATGGTGAGGGATTTGGGAATGTTTTTGTGGGTACTGGAAGGGGGAGGAATTCTCCTCCACAGGTCGGCAAAATTGGGTTTCCTTTGGATAAATCAAACGGCTGTTTGGACTGAGCATTAACCTGGCAGCGGTTAAGGGAAACACAATAACAAACAATTGTTTCGGTCCCAACTCCGAAGAGAGACAGAAGACGGCGGCCGCATGTACCAACGGGGTGGGGGGACTGAAAGTTGCCGAAGCCTCAAGGAGCAAGGTGCTTGAGAAGATCCTAGGAAAAATTGGGTCCCTGGACCTAAGCGGGCCGATGGTCGAGGAGGGAGACACTCAAACTGATTCCAATCACCTCATTCCAGGCAACCCTAAAACGCCAGCATAGGGGGACATCACGATATCTAAGGGGGAGAAAAACTGGGGATGTTCGCAATCTCCAAACTGGGGGAGAAGCGAGTCCTTTTTGTCAGTACAATCGCTTGGTATTTGAATATCTAAAATCAATTTGGGTTACGGAGGGAACGGCGCGACAAGGTTGGGATTGCATTAACATAGAGAATAAAAACCCTAGACAACTCTGGGTCCTGGGTGCTTTTATGACAAAAAAGACTACTATTCGTGGGTAGATACGGACAAAAGGGGGGGGGGAGCGCTAGGTGGGGTCAGGACGGACATAGACTCAGGGATTTACGCATCTGTAGAAAAAGCAAAGGTTGATTTCGCAATTGTTAATTCAGCAGGGCGTTTGTGAAGGTAGGGATTCCGAAGTTACAGAAGTCCTGAAAAATATTGCCGAAAAGGTCACCGAGAACGAGCGGGATCGAGCCTGGAGGAAAACTGCAGCCAGCCTCCGATCGCAAAGCAACCTCTAAAGAAGACGTTAAGGAAGCGCAGCAGGTGAGCGGCAATTGGGCGTTGCCTAAGCCAAAAAAAAAAGTGATCGTTCGTGTCAAGGACGGAGTGAACCAGAAGGTTAGTGCGCCGAGCTGCGCCAATACCAGAGTGGGACTGGACGCAGAGCGGATTGAAACCGCTCCGATTTGGGGAACTTTGAGGTCGGCAGATGTAAATGTTACGCCGAAGTACAAAATTTAAAAATGTTTGTGGAACTGGGACTTGGAAAAAGAAATGTCTCAGCCGGGGGATATTGTAATAAGCTGGTAAGATCCAGGGGCTCCGTCAAGGCTTGGCGGGTTTTTGGACGTTCTGATTGAGGATGGGTTTGAACCCATAAACAAAAAACGGGTCAAGCACACACTCACTTCAAAGATTGACCCGGTGCAGAAAGTCACCGCAAGACACCGGTGGAGAAGGCATATTTGTGGATCCACGGGTGAAAAGCAGGGTGCAAAAAAGCAAGAGCCGAGGAGCGAGGGCCGTCAACCCCGCACGGCGCCGGAAATAGCGCGGGAAAGGGGGGAAATTGAAGGCAATGAAGAAAGAATGAGAAGAACCTTCGACCAGAATACCCTAGGGAATTTGAATGGAACCCAATATCAGAAGCAAAGCCACCCGAGAGCATATTGGGGGGGGGAGCGAACACACCCTTCTCTATAGAAAGGAAAGAGCAAGAGGCCGAAAGCCATGCCTTACTCTACTTCGAAGAGAACAGATAGTAGCACAGCACTAAGCGGGGGGGAGTGTCTCTCAACCGAGCGGGAGGAAATTATAGAGAGACTAATCGGGAAAAATCCACCTCAAGCCGGGGCGAACGGTGTCCGCAAGCAAAAAAGCGGGCGGCATGAGGAAAACGAAATTATGCACCGTCGGTGGTACTACGAAAAAAGAAGACGAAAAACCACTCTTAAATGCTTTGCCGTCTATATTGCTGGGCACAACGATCAAAGAGGCCTGGTAAGAAAAAAGTTAAAACAGAACGTCCCCGGCAAAAATGGTCCGCGCTAGAGGCCCTGGCGACGTTCAACTAAGTCGACTCCTAATAAAAAAAAAAAATAATCTCCGTGAAAAGGATTGGGGGGGTGTCCAAACTCTATAAGCACGTTCTCAAAACTAAAAAATGGGCACGCAAACTTTGTAGTTAACGAAGACAATTAAAAAGAGGGCGTGAGGGGTCGTGCCGCGGAAACATGTGTGGTAAATACAAAACAAAAACCGCGAGAGCCAAGCACGAAGAGAAAGGGGATGTTTAAAAAAAAAACTTCCGGCTCCTTAGAAAAACCGCCGAAAAAAAACCTTCAGCGCGTTTACAAAGCCAACCGGAGTCAATGTGTCCTCGTGTTAATCCGCGTAAAAGTTCCATCTGACAGCAAAGCGGGGAATAGACCGCAATCGAATTGCATGGCACGAAAAAAGAGTCCTGCGCTTAATAATTGACGCCGGCAGGAACCGAGCCAACCCTTGGAGGGAGCTGCCCACAAGGAAGACGAGGCTGGGAAATGAAAAGGTTTACGTCGAGCAAAAGATCTGGTTCGAGAAGAGTCTCTTGCACGGACTCATCTAGAAAAGTAGCCTTCCGCCGTAAAAAGACCATACGCGGAATCGCAACTGCGCCCAATTCGTCAGGAATCACGGAGGCAGACAAAAGCAAACGCCCGGGTTCCGGCATGCTGTCGACACTGCCCAGAAAAATCGGCTCAGTCTGGGCGGAGGAGTATCGAAACTCAAAGTAATGAGGTGCTGGGAATTTTCCTTACAGCGTGGGATCCGCGAGAATTCATCAGCGTTCTGGCATTCCTGGGCGCCATTCCGGGGAACAACCTGAAAAAATTTGCAAGCCGGGTTTCTATAGGCCCTGCTAGAAAAAAGGGCGATGCACAACGAAAAAAAATCTAGGAGACGTGTTATGGAAAAGGGTAGTCACCTTCTCTGGGATGATGTCCAATCGGGAAATTGTTTGTCTGCCGAACGCCTATTAAGAATCCATCTAACTAAGGACCACTTAAAATAATTTAGGGAGGGTTGGGATCCGTTATAGCTTAGAAACGAGTGGCGCCAGTATATGGAACGAAACCACTCCTGGTCACGAGCTGGCATGGAGGGGGGCTCTGGGAAATGAGGTTACTGATTGGGCAATGTCGTGAGTAATCGGGTGGTTTTTTTTTGAGAAAGCACCTTTCCATTTATAAAACCTGGGGTTACCCCACCGGACTGGCGACTTTTTCTTTCAGTGTCTCGGTCGTCACCACCCGAAACCTTATCTCTCATAACTTTTATCATTGAGGTGCACTTCTTCCTGTCACGTCCGGAGGCGCTTGAAGGCCTGAGTCAGGCAGAAAATGCTTCCCTGGGAGATTGCTAGGCGGCCGTGAAACTACCGTCCGTTTTTCGGTTCGTGAATGCGAAGCGCAACTAATCTATGGGCAGCTTATCCCGATTCCCGAATCCATCCCTGCCTGAAACGCAAGCTACTTTGAGCTTCTGACGGGAAAAAACGTACATTTTTGTCAGCATATGCACTCGTTAGCATCGAATATAGTGTGAAGAATACTCCTTACAGCAGTTTAAAAAAAGGCCCAGGTCGGGGAACTTCACCGCCCGGGAGGGGGGGGAGTAGTCGATTCTTAACAGAAAACAATGAATTGACAGGGAGCCAGTCGAAAAAAAAAGTCCTAAAGCGAGAAAAAGGGGAAACGTTTCCGCACGATTGAGACATGGGCTTGCAAGCCCGAGACTAAAAAGGCAGGGGGGCAAATGGCCGCCCGCAGAGGCGAGGAAGAAAGCAAGATAGGGTTGAATTTCAGGGAAGGGGTTTGGGTCAAAGAAGGTCTTGCAGGTAAAGACCATCGCATGGTCTAACCGAGAGCAGCCTTGATCGCATGATTTAGGGGTTTTCACGGCCCTGATAGAAAAAAAACAAACGCGAGTCAGCGTGTTTGCCTATCCACTACAAGGCAGGGGGGGACGAATCGGGAGGTTGATGCTTCAGGCGAGAAATGTTCGCTCACCTCCCCCAATAATCACCCCTCGCAAGGCAATGCAAAACTCGCCTCCCATGATAGCTTGGGAGGTTCTGGTGGACTCCAACATTCGGCTTGAAATGTGATTCCGTACCCGACAGGAGAGCGCGGGGCTGGCCCGGAATTAAGGGAATACGCGGCATGAGGTGTGGAAGCTGCGTCTCTTGGGGCACCGCAGTAGCGAGAAACTCACGTTCTTCTCGTCGTTCGGTCGTATGGCTGGTCAATTTAACTTGCACAAGCCGAGTTAAAGGGCAGGCACTGGGGTGCCATTGTTGCTTGGTCGACAGGGCCGGGCGCTGGCCCGATCCGCGCGCATGCCATTATCTTAAGCACTCCCGCGCCAGATCGGACAGGTAACGGGATCAGGGCCGGCATCTAGACCAAACAGGAGGAAGAGAAACGGCCCTTGATGTCGGGAGCCTGATTTGCCATTCGAAACGTGGGGAGGTCTCTTCCTGGCCGCGAACGGTGCAGCGTTCCGTCGGCGTCCCACTGACCCCAGTCCGCCGGCAAACGAGGGGTCGTAAGCGCAGTGCCGCATCTACGCCGCAGGGCACGAGCAGTGAGAAATTGGACGAATGAAAAACTGCGGGAAAAGAGACGAGGAACCTCCATAAACTGGGGGGACCGGATCCTATTCCTCACCGAGGCCTTGCGCCTGCGCTAAGTCATCGAGGCAGGTCATCCCAGAGCACTGAAAGTGCCCATCAATAAAAATTACGAGTAATGTGTCATTTTTAATTCCTGTCGCTTAACTCCGAGCTACGTTTATGTGTCAGTCTCCAGCCCGACTTACCTCCTCTAGAAAAGGGTCTCCGCACAATTCTTATGCTGCGCAAATATTGGATTTCCTGGAAAATTCTACGAGTAAAGAAAAGCTCGCTGATCCCGCTTCTGCTGCTGCCTTCCTGATTCGTCGAAAGTTCCAAAGTCTTTAAAAGCTTTTAAAAACCTGTCGCGTCCACTCCTTGACCGCCCCGCGGAAAGACGGGGGCCTCTGGAGGAGGGAGCCAATTTTGAGCTCAAGAAGCGCCGTCCGAGGGCGGGTTTTAAAATGAGAGTAAGGAGAGAGTCGGCTGGAAGACTCCCGTTATCGACGAAAAAACCGTAGGATTGCCGTCGGAAGTCCGTCTTGCCGAGCACTGACCGTCAACTAGCCCCGTTGGGTGAAATTAGAGACAATCCAAAACGAGTTGGCGTAGTCCAAATTACGGTTCATTCAGGAAAAAGATGGCCTGATTTATCAAACTCTCTCGCAACTCGTCTTCCCACGAAATTTCAAGTTGTCTTTTATAGGTGCCAGGGCGTCCCGAACATTCTGCTGAGAGAGCGGCTCAAAGCCTACCGTAAGTCACCCTCTGCTTGTTATTCCCCGGTATGAAGAGCTTAAGAGTTTCGGAGGCATTGGCAGGGGAATTGGTCATCCTGCACGTTTAAAGATATATAATATTCCTAAGTGGATGCCGAGCCAAAATCGGATTCGCACTTACTTGGGAGGGGGGGATTGCCGGTTTACACCTCATCACGGGGTCGCCCAAAAAAAGGCGAAGGGGGGCGGCCCCGGTGTGGCGCCTGCACTGGACAAGGTGGCCCGCACACGCGGTCCTCACCCAGGCTCATAAAGAAGGGTTGTAATCAATGCAAGCCCGGGTGACAGGGGGCTTCCGATGGAGGAGAATAAGAAAAGATATCCCGGTGACCAGAACTGTTCTATCTTGATCTTTTCTTGGACCTGTTCGAAGAAACTTTGGTAAACAGGACGAAGCGGTCACGCAGCCACGCAGAGAGGCGATTAACGCGAGCAGTGATCTTGTGTTCGGAAGAGCGCGTGCACTCAGGGAACGACGGTTCCGCAAAGGGGGTGGATTGAAGAGCGCTTGAAAGCCGACTTGCAAAAAAGGAAGGAAATGGGACGGGACGGGCAACTGGTGGAGAAAGCGGTGCTGGCGCCGAGCGCGATAGGGGGGGGGGGGGCGGGGGGGAAGGACCTGCTTTTAAGCGATCCACTCCAAGCGTCTTCGCATCTGCACGATACGCGAACGAAAGATGCGAAGTGGCTTTGTCCGGAAATGAAATCCTGTTATCACGGCGGACGGGAAATCCAGAGAAGCTTTTGTCTTTGTGCGCCTCCCGTGGGCATTTCAGGGGAAATGGGGGCATTACAGCCCTGGGGGATCCGATACAAAGCCGCCACGTTCCGGACGGCGCAAGGAGATGTCGAGGGGAAAGCAGCAGAAAAACGCACCCGTAAAGGACGGGGAATGAGAGCCCTTTTGTCGCCAATTTTCAGAGATCCAATTCGCGGTTAGAGGGGTGAAACAGTTTTCTCTCATACTGGGCTTGCTCGTCACACATTGCTTCACTATGATGCAAACCAGCCTACGGGGGGGGGGGAAAGGCGGTGATTCCACGCGACACGAGACACATTAGTTTATGAGGTTGTAAACTCGGAAGGCGCGAAGGGGAGATTACACTCGATAGCCGGTTCTTAAAGCCTCGGGGCTGGCTGTAAGTCGGAAAAAAAATGGGGAAGGGGTATCGAACCACGACCCGTCGAGTCACCGAACCCAAACTCAAATGTGGAAGGTTGGCAGGGGAAGTGGACAAGAGCGATGATAGGGTAATCACATCTTGGAAAATTTGGCCGAGCGCCGGGTATTAGTCCCGCACTCGCAAAACGTCGAGGCATTGACAGGGCCGGAGATGGTCTAGTCACCTCGGATTCCGGGGATAGAAGAGAGTTTGGTTTTGGTTTTTTGGGTGGGGGGGCTTTGGGGGTCGCCCAAACCGCGAGGAGCAAAGAAATATGAGCCGCAAAGCCATCCCACGCAGGAAAAGTAGCACAGCACAGGTAAGGAGGAGGGAGCTCGCTCAACAAAGGGGAAGGATCAGCTCTCGCGATCAAACGGTGGTACTTTTCCTGAACGAGCCGGCTCGCCGAAGTCGGGCGGCGAGCTAAGCGCCTTGGGAATCAGGCGCCCAAATAAAAGAACGCATTGGCTTGCCGGATCATGCCTGGGCCGAATGAAGGGCGGAAGGACTTGGGAGCTTTTCCGAGCAACGCTAGCATCCGCGCTGGTTAAGCTGTCTCGGCAGGACATCCGACACGGGGAGAGGCCCGGGGGGGACGGGCTTCCAAACTGCCTTGTAGCTCACCAACCGGCTGAGCGCGATGGGGACCAGTAACAAAACCATGGTGTCATCTCTGGGCGAATGTTCCTAAACTGCCCGGGGTTTCGATTGTGGTAAGCAGCCAACAAGACCCGACAGAACCACCCGAAAGGAGGCGCTGATTTGGGGGCACCCTTCGTCGCTACTCGGCAACTAGTACGCCGCGAACAATCAGTCATCATGTGTCCTGGTACTTCGCGTAAAAAGTTTGGCCAATCTGCCCGATAGGCCATTGAAGCGAGTAGCGCAATCTATTTGGAGGGGGAGCGAGATGAGGGCCTGCGTCTTGTTGTAGCGGGACGGCATGGAAACGTCCAAAGCACTTCGACTGAAACCATGGGGGGATCGCGGAATTACAAGCCGTCCTTTACGGTCGAGCAACTTTTGAGGTAGGGGGATGGGGGAGCTTAGGCATCTGATAAAACTGCATTATAGTAGTGCGCTAAACACGCATGGTCGGACGAACCGAAGGAAACGTACCAAACGGCGACCAATTTCCGCTGAAGAGGGAAAACACGGCGGGGCTCTGTGACTGATGGGGGCGGGGTGAGGTTCCATAAAAAGAAACCTCAGGCGACTGCCAACCACGGGGCTGTCGAGACGATCCTCGTTCGCGGTGTATCCGACAAAAGCCGGAAAACCCCAGAATGTAGAGGGCGGCCTCGAAACGTTGACTTGTGGCACCAAAAAAGGCGCGCAGGAGGCGACCACAAGCTTGCAAGGACGCTTCTGGTGGAAGCAACTAACACGCGTTAACGGAGGGGGAGCGCAACGGCAACGATAGCGAAACGTACCAACATTGCTCAGCAAGAGTTGCTGGAGTGCGTACGAAGGAAAGGAAAATGGGGTCGAAAACTCCTCGAAGAAGGGCCCAGGAAAAGATGGATAGCCAATGGGAATCGTGAATACTGCAGCAATGATTTCAAGGGAGAGCCACTCGTCACCGTCCAAGGGAGAGGGCGGTCGAAGATGGCGGCTCTGTTTTCTTGAGGGTGGGGGATTAAGCTCTCCGTGTGGTGGTATGGGGGGGGGGTTATCCAGATCCACCGGGAACCCACCGGTGGAAAGTTGGGATCCTTGGTCCTGGGGGGGGGTCCCTCCCCTGGCTGTCATCCAGCCTTGTCGCCATTTTAGCTGGCAGGGCTTTTCCCTTGTGCGGGGAAATGGGAATTCACAAACACAAACTTAAAAGAAAATAATTTGCGCAAACGGGGCCTGTGTCTGGTCATTAGACTTGGTCAACACTTCGTGATCTGATTTAAGGAAAAGACCTGGGGAAGGCGCGAAAAGCTGAAATTTTTGCCCTCTTCAGGGCGCTTGCGCGCATAGAAAACCGCCCTGTTAAAATGTCTGGAAGGCCGCCATCGTGTGATCGTAAGAACGTTCAAAACAGGGGCGACGTAGGTGGACGTGCAAGGGGGTTCAGTCGGACTCGTAGCTGTTCTTCTTAGGCGGAGAATTTTGGGGATTACATATCGAAGGAATCATTTTAAGGAACAGTTGATAAAAGCCCAAATGTAAGGATCTATGTCCTCGATTGGTTCTTCTCTGCCAAAAGAATCTATTCTTACAGATTTTCACGGGAAGATCGAAGAAAAACGGATCTAAATCGGAAGCGACCAAGGGGCGAGCACGCCAAGAGGAGCGGTCCAAAGGACCTCGATGTATCAAACCACCTCGGCGGAGAGGCTACCGCAACGCTTGTCTCCAAGCCGAGACTGGGATGGAGTGGTGGTGAAGTGAGATGAGTTGAAGGTAAGTCTTCGCAGCGATTTTATAGAAAAAAAATATATCTGTCGGTCAGGCCTCTAAATTGATAAGAAAAATCTTTTGACGGGTCTTTCCTATGTCTATTTCTCGCGGGATTACTGATACTTATGCTCCCGTCTAAACATGGGGGGGGGCAAATTCCTGTCACTTTTGATAGGTTTGGTAAAAGGGTCTCGGCTAGCTTTCTCATGGGCTCTGGGAGAAGCACCCAATACTTCTGGGAAAATACAAACGTAAGAAGAAGGAACTTTGAACCTATCTGGGCTTGTTGGAAGACGTTGTGTGTCAAAAGTTGATCCACAAGCGCGTTGCAAACTAACAGGATGCAAGATGTGCATGATGGGTGGAAAATTCACGTATAAAAAAAAGAGGGTTCGGACAGTTTGGCTTGAGGCTCTTTTTCGAGTACTCAGATCTTCCACAATCGGCTAGGTCACAGGGGGCGGTCGAGAGCGGCACGCGATGGTGAACTTGCACAAGAAGCAGGGATTTGAGGCAAAAGGCAGTTTCAGCTGAGCTTGGAGGACCCGTATAGGATGCCCTCCTAGGGAGGGGCAAGAAGAGCTGAAAGAGAGCAAAGTTCACGCGCGCACAGGGGCAATCGACCTTCGCTGTGGGCCGGGCAACAACCGAGAAGGAAGAAGATCACTGAACTGTACAGATCCGAGCCCCTGCCGGATCCCTCTCATGAACGTTTTGAGGGAAGGGTACAGGACGTTTAGGAAGGAGGGAGTACCGGGAGGACAAAGGGGAAGAAAAAGTCGGCCCTCACAAATGAAACGCCCCTTGGGGGAGGGGCAGAATCCCCTCTACGAACGATCAAGTCGGACCAATGTGTTCTCTTACGCCTTAGAAGAGAAAAAAAAAAAAAAAGCCTTCCAAAAAAGGAGAGTTGGGAGGTGCGCCTTGGAGGAGGACGCGCAACAATTGTCAGACATGGTACGTACACTCGCCCTTGTGAGCGCCAATGGCTACAATGGGGAAAAAGGCAAAGTAGGGCAAGGGGTTTGAATTTGCTTTGGACAATGAGGGCGCAGGTGGCTTAAGGGGGGAGTGATAGCCCGCGCAACCTCCGCGCGATACTCCCAAGAAACAAACTGCCCTTATGACGTAACGGGGCACGCTGTAAACATCTTGGAAAGGAAGGCAAGCCGGCCGGATCAACGAGAAAAGCCAGTGACCTCAGGGGGAAGAACATGACTGAGGGATAAAAGTTGCGCCTTGTCCAAATGATCGATCGAACGTATTCACCCACCGTACTTGACGCGAGAGGTGGCCGCACTGATGGCGGGCCATTTGAAAAAAAGAAGCCTCGAGGGTGGTGTAGAGTGTGAGAAATTTTGGGGGTAGACGATCGAACTAAAATTGGCCGAGGTGTAGGAAGATGGTATTAGCTGCCTGGTTCGAATGCCTCAGAAAAAAAGGGCTTATGAATCAAGAATAGAAAATAAGCCCATACGTGGGCGGTATACACATCCGCCTCTGGGTGTTCAATTCTAATTAAGGAAGGCTGAGATTTCTCCACCGTGGCTAACGGGCTCTCATCTAAAAAAAAAATGGGAAGCGGCACGACCCGAAAGGAGCGCAAGGTAAAGGGAATCAATAGAGGGCAGTGGAAAGTCTACGGACCGAAACGGAAGGTCACCCACCGTCAGGTTGAGCCTGCGAAAATTGCATCGACGAGGAAGCCTAAGAGTTAACGCCCTCGCGCCAGGGAAATACCGGTTAAAGGACGCTTGCCGGAAATCGGAAGAAAAGAAGGGCCAAAGAAAAAGAGGAAAAAATGATTTCAACTTATACTTTTCTTTGGGGGAGGGGAAGGCATGGGAAAAACATCCGAAAGCGCAAAATGGCTGGGGGGGGTGGGGGGGGGGGGGGGGGGGGGGGGGGGGGGGGGGGGGGGGGGGTGGTGGGGGGGGGGGTGGGGGGGGGGGGTTGGGGGGGGGGGGGGGGGGGGGGTTGGGGGGGGGGGGTGGGTGGGGGTGTGGTTTTGTGTGGGGGGGGGGGGTGGTGGGGGTGGGGGGGGTGTGTGTGGGGGTGGTGGTTGGTTTCCTGTGGATTCTACCCTGGTTCGAAGAAAACGGACCCCATCGGGGGTCAAGGGCCCTAAACAAAATCGAACCACGAGGCTTTCATGAAAAAGACAGTAATCAAAAAAAGAAAACTGATCTTGCCGCCCAGCAGGGACCTTTCGCGCTGGAACATGGAGAAGTTGTCTTTGAGATATTCCCAAGGAAAATTTGGGAAAAAAAATTCTGTCAAGGGGGAATTCCCGTTGACCGGGTGCGACCTCACGTATTCCTCCGGACGCACCAGACAACCAGGCGGACAGGTTGGAAAAAAAGACGGGCTGGGTGCAGATTTGACGTGAAACGATCTGCAGTCGGGCGGAGTGGGGGGGGGTGCGGGAGCTGTACTTAAATTAGAAGGGTTACGTAACTATCAGGCCTCCCACGGAATTGAATACTCAAAAGTAGAGATAATCAGGGAGGAAAGGGTGAAATCTCGATGCCCAAATCGCTAGCCGGATTCGCTTGAGCGCAAAACAACGTGGAAGCATCTGAAATTAAGGGGGACATTTCCATAATGGGAAAAAGCACGATCAAATGTCAGCACGTCAGAAGAAAACGTGATTGCACTTGGAGCATCCTTGAAGTTCAACAGAGTTGAATATCCCGGCGTTGGGAAAAAAAAGACCTATCCTAACCAAGGGTGTACGAAATACGAATAATTGAGAAAGATCGGGACAGAAACGCCAGACGTATGCCCACTCAGAGGAGCCTAATACGGGAAGGAAGTCCTCCGCGCTGCAGACTCCAAAATTTGGACGGGAAGAGGGGAGGATGCGCCGGGATCGGATGCCGGCGTCAACATGGGGTATCAAAGGGGGAAATGGGGGGTGTTTTACGAGAGGCCGGAATCTGCTGCGCTAGCGATCCACTGCGAAAGGAGTTGAGAGACTTTTGCTAACAACTTGGGGGGATCAATTGGGGAGGAAAGGGAGTTTCAGGACTGGATGAGATTTGTAATCCCTGTGAGGGTCCAAACTGCTGCTAGTGCGGCGGGTTGTGGGTCTGCAGAAAAAGGGAGGGGTTTGTGAGGGATTTGGGGGGGCTGCTGGCAAATCTTTAACAACGGACGGAGAACGAGGTCGACGGTCACATGCTCCTCTCAAACATAGCTGCCAAAAAATTTTGAAAAAGTTTCACCGAAACAGACGGAAGCCGGCAGATTTTGAGAGATCCAAGTTATAGAGTTGGGTGGATGCAGCAAAAGGAGTAACTGAGAGCGTCTGAGTCGTGATGTGACGTCAGAGAACGCTATAACTCTAAGATCGTAAGAAAGGGGGTCTCGGAGAGGCCGCCTGCGCTCAGTACTTACAAAGGAGGAAAAAAAAAGGGGACTTTCTTGGTCCAGAAAAGATCTATAATATCACCAATGAGAGTCAGTCTATTGGGCGCGCGACACAGTCTACAAGGCGCAATAAAATAAATATTACGAAAGAAGGGACGCTCTTCGCGCTCAGACCGTCAAGTGGGAAAGCAGGTGGGGAAAGGTATGATACAAGTAGTTAGGAGTAAGAGGTACCACAAACTTGGGGGCGTGGACTAACTGTTAAGGTATCGGCTCTGAGCAGGCTTAATTGTGGGACTGGGGGAGGAGGATCATATCGAGGAAGAAGGCTCCCAGTTCGAGCAGCTTTGTGTAGCGCGCCAACCAAAACTTGCATTTGGCTGTCGCGATATGGGAAGGACAATCCATAGAAATAACGCAGTACGTGAGCGCTGAAAAAAAAGAGCACTCTACTGAGGGAATCCCGCGAGAGGACTTGATTTCCGTCACTGGAGAAGGACGTCAACTCACAGAAGCAAATCTCGCGGTGCTACTGTGGCTTGATCAAACAGTGATAAAGTGGATAAAAACTCATCTGCCCAGCCATGATTGTCTGCACAATACCTAGCAACCCGGCGTAATAAGAAGCGCATGTGAAAGGCGAAAGGCATTACTCTGGGTTTCCAGAATTTGGGGGAAGCTCATCCCCAGACCGGCTATCGAACAACGCAAGCACGAGAAAGAAAACGGTGGGGGGTGGGACAAAGGAAAGCTTAGGGCGGACGAGGGCTCCAAAGGAAACCGAACCTCCTTGGAAGATCCAACAAATGTGGAAAGAAGTTTTCCTCTTCGCGTACAAATCCCCAAGTGTCAAAACTACAGAAAAGGTCTTGCTTTTGAATAGAGCGCCAATAAAGGGTGGGGCCTTGGGAACGGCCCAGGTCAATTGATAACAGAAGGTGGGTAACAACCGAAGTGACAAGATAGCGCCTCCACTCAGTGAGTCTGAAAACCAAGGTCGACGCGACGGTCTTGAAGAGTAGATCTTAATCCTACCGTAGTCTTTGTTTGGCGGGGGGGAAACTTGCTGAGGGGAGTCCAAGCCACATTCCTATCTGCCCGGTGAACACGGCACAAGTCATGGGGTAGTGTACACTGGAAACGACGATTCTTTTACCAAAGACTTTCCGAAAAAAACAGAAGCAGGCGCAACCGCTTGGAGTCCCCGCGGCGCGCAGGTGGGCTCCTGGCTATCGGGAAAGATAAAGGGGAAAAACCCTCTTCTATCTAAACTATCCACGGGGATGCTGCTACTCATCTAAGCCGAGAAGTCTCTTTATGGCTTGGAATTCTCAAAGAAAAAATGTTGTTAACGGCGTCTCCTTCTCTCAAGGGACTCATCTCTTTAACTGGAAAACGGTGTTAGAGAAGTGTCCGAGGACGAGTCCTTAAGGAAAAAGGAAAACTGTCCCTAGAGAAATCGGAAATCCACTCTACGCCCTCCCATCCGCGATCTAGCGAAACTTGACCGATAGGGGAGAAAATACCACAAGCACCGCTTCAAATGCAGGGAGGGGGAAGTCAGTCAGGGAGATTGTTCTAATGGGTGCGCCGAAGAAGGAGTGTCGAAAACATACTCGAAAGAGCCCGAGGGGGGGGGAAGAGTTCCAGGTGCTTGTGTTAATTCAAACAAAAATTGCGCCGGATGAAAAATCGGCAAACTTAAATAAAAAAGATGGAGGCACTGGGGAATTATACGAAATAAGTGGGAGGTGGTGGCTGCTGTGACAAACCACAGGGGGAGGAAGGGGGTTGGGTTGGTCGTCCCAAAAGTCGCGTCCTAAGCAAAAACGACACCTGCATCAAGGGGAGACTTGTTTCCTCTGGAAAGGGGTAGCCTGGAGGTGATGGAAACATCAAACGGAAAAATGTAAGGAGAAGTTTAGAAGGGTTTCGCCTTGGCGTCGGCATTCATCTTGCCTCTCGAACGGGAGGGGGAAAAATATCACAGTTGCACCTCAATTTCTCGGAAAAGGCGAAAATTTCTTGAAAAAAGAGGGAGGGTGCGTTTAAACCATGGGACGGCGCTGAAGAAAGAAATAAGTTCAACAGGGGGGAAAAGGGGTGGTCGAAAACAAGTTCAAACGGAAGGGGGGTCTCCTAGAAAAAACGAACCCCGGTCCCTTCAATAACACCTTGCTCTTTTCTGGTCTCACGTTAATCGGAGTTTAAGAGGGGTGGGGGGTGGATTCAGGGAGAACGGGCAGAAAAGGGGGGAAGTAGTTCCCGAAAGGAATAGGAAAAAAATGGGAATAGCAAAAAAGACGGCCCAAGAGTAAATGAGGTCCTAAGGGGAAAGTCTTCTGTGCATGAAAGCCCATAAGTGTCGGAGAGATGCTCACAGGTAGATGGAGTAAAAGAGTGAATCGTCTCTAAAGCTTAGGGTTGCCTAAACGGGTTCGCGTCAAGGAACGAGTGTAGAGGGGACCGTACGGAATCTATTTATAAAAACTAAAACTAATAACGTCTTACTTCGTTTCTTGTGCCACAAGGCAACTAAGATAAAAAAAAGAGAGGGTCTGGCCCTTCGGGGTGCCGTTGAGAGGAAGGAACGGGGTTAAAAAATTTTTAATCTACGTCTGTGAAAGACGTCACAAACGCTAAAAACATTTCATGCACCTGGAGAAACATTAGATGGGGAAGCAGTCTGTTTCGGGGGATTCGCCCGGCAGTTGCCTGACTTGATAAGAAAAAAGGAGCAATAACTACGCTGGCAGGGGGGGAAGAGTCAAGGAAAACAGGGCTATTGGTCAGGTGTTATTTAGGACGCGAAGTATTGTTCGAGGGTCTGTAAATTAAGTCCACCTTAATAACACTGTCCATCAGAAAAAGGCAAAGGACAAAACATGAAAACCTCCGATGAAAAACTGAATAGATGGGCTGTGGGGGGCATTTCACCATCATTGTGTGTTTCAGGGAGAGGGGGATAGAATAAGTTCCTTTAGTCATCTAAAAGGGAAAAGGGGCTGGACAGTCTGGGTGTATTTTGTCGGGGCACGAAAGGTAAGGAAGAATCGGTGGGAAGGGGCTTGTGGAAGCGGTTCATGTTCCGGAAACGCGGGGGGCGACACAATTTGGAGGGTCGGGAGTCTCAAAACGCGGGCGGTAGTTGCGTAGTTAATGCACCCGCGTGAAGCCGCGTTGGTGTGTAGGCGAAGGAGGGAAAAAATCGGTGTAAGAGGGGGACCCAGATCGCGCCAAGTGAAAAAAAACAACCGGGGGCCTAAGATGGTTTCAAACGGTTCACACTCGCCCCTTGCCGAGAAGCCTGGGTTCTTTTGCAAAGGCGGTCAGACACGAGAGAGAAAAGATAGAGGGACCGCCCTGTCGGTAAGAAAAATCGCTCAAGACAGGGGTGAAGTTGGAGCGAGAACCTGGGGAGGATGTGTAACTTCTTCAGGCGTACGGTGAAAGATCTGCCCGGCGGCGATAGGTCAAGTTAATCAACAATCATGGAGCCTTACACAACTTAGATCTGGAGCTGCATGTAGGGGGTCATTCACTAACAGGGGGGGGATCTACGATAAGAAGACCGGGCCATTTCTCTTGGAGCCCTACCGTAGTCTGATCCCCTTTGGTCTCTCAGTTGGACCGGTAAAAGAGACGCATAAAGATCACCGACAAACGTCAAGGTAGAACTTGGAAGAAAGCGCCTCTCAAATAAACTGGATCAAATTTCTAGCTAATACACTCGTGCCAATTTGGTATTGACGCGATTAAAGGAAACCTGAGGGACACAAGGGCCAAAGCATTAGAGTTCGGTTTAAAGAAGGGGCCTGGGGGGGTGTTTAACTGCGCGGGAGCCGGATTGCAGCATGTGGGTGGTGCAAGTCTAAAAGCCGACTACAGTAAACAAGTATAAACATCCTCGCAGCAAAAGTAAGAGGGGGTTGGTAAATGCAAAAAAGGAAAATCTGAAGGATTCAGTTGATGGGAAATGCGATGACTCCATATAAAGGGGCACAGAACTATCGCTGACCAGATCATGAAAACTCATGCTGGAAAGAAAAAAAGGGACGACTTTGAGAAATCGGGGACCGTCAAGGGTTAGAAAAATATGCATCTCTGAAGGAAAATTAATTAATTGCCCACCGAGGTAGCTAGGGACACTGCTGCGTCGCATTTTTAGCGACAAAAGAAATGCAGGGTCCTCAGTGTCTGGGCGTCTCAATGATTTAGGGAGGGGTGGAAGAGACCTAAGGGGCCTGAGAAGGAAAGACTTTCACTCTTTTACAGGAGTGAAAAAAAGGACGTTTGGGGGTCGAATCCACTTGTCGTACCGTCAAGAGCCAGGATCATAATAGAAGAATAGAAAACGGTATATGGGGGGGAAAGAGAAATGCCCATAGGTATGACAGATGGAACATCGCAGGTGGGGGGGGGGGGAGAAAAAGGTTGGATCTAAAGGAGGGAAGGAAAAAGACGATGGACTAATCTCGAAAGAAGGGAGCAAACCGCTACAAGAGAGAAAAAACACATTAAACTCATCAGAAAAAGGGGGGGTAGGAGAATAGAAGGGCGCGGGCTGAATAAGAGAAGAAAAATTCTGAGGGTGGACGCAACAAAGAAAGAAAAAAGGGGGTTCAGAAGCGTCCATCATGCCGCAGTAAAAAAGACGAAAGGAGGATTCACATCAAAAGGGAGGAAAGATGAGGGCAGGCTTAAAGAAAAAAGGACCCGGGACCGTTGACCAAGAGTGAAACAGGAAGGAAGAAAGGCGGCCAAGAGAAAAGGAGGTTCTAGGGTATCCGTGGAGGGGGAAAGGGTTGGAGGCATTGGCACCGAAGACAGAAAACCGCAGGCTGACATGCCCACCTTTTGATGGAATGGCCGTTACCACTGGTGGAGAGGCCGAAAAACTACGACCAGAGTGGGGGGATGTCCCCCTTCACGCAAACAGCTGGGAAAAGGAGAGAAAAGAGGGGCATTTGTCGCCGCAACCCTGTTTTGGCAGCTGAGTGATAAAACTGGGCTCCATTTGAAAGGGAAAAAGGGAAAAGGAAGAATGAAGGTAACAAAGAAGGAAAAAAAAATTATCGGGAAGGAAACTTACCTTTCGATGGACAACGGGCACAATGGTCCTCTCAGACAAGCATCTCTCGAAGGACCAACAAAATAAGAATTGCAGAACGAGCAAAGATGCGGGGGGGGGGGGGGTAGGGAAAGCAATAAAGAGGAGGGTGGTACGTCGGGTAAATGGAGTGGCTTCCTCAATCTAGTGGGTGGGCTAATTCTTCTATATAAAAAGGACGCAGGATGGAAAGGAGGGATGGGATAAAAGAGAAAAAACACGAATGAGAAAAGATAGCAAGCTTTGAGAGAGAAGGGCTACCACTCTTTTTTTCCTGCTTTTTAAATAAACAAAAAAGACAAGCAAAATAGAGGAGGGACTTGTTGGAAGACGCACGGGGAAAGAAAGAAGTTTATCAGGAGATTGCTGGTCTGGAATGGTAGAATCAAGTAGTGAAAAAGAGGTCAGAAAAAAAGGGGATGCTTTGGGAGGGGCTCCGACGTAAGTCCTCTTGAAAGGGGGTAAAACGATACCAGAGGGGGCGTTGATGACAGAGGAGACGGGCCAGGGGACGAGTGCGTCTTTCCTCATAATATCTGGGGTTTCTATCTTGGGGACGTAAAGTCAGAAAAAAGGAAACATCCATAGATAAGGCAACAAATTGAAACTCGCGTAACAGACGAAAAAGAAAAGAGAGAAAAAGGAAGACGCAGAAGTTCAGCTTCGCCAAGGGGGGGTCATTCCAAGGAAAAGTGGAGGGGGCGTGCGGGGTCAATTTCAGACTGAGGGGGCGGAACATCGTTGGTTCAATCGAGGAAAGAGCGGGTCGCGGGAAATTCGCGATATTGGCAAACCGCTCAGAAGTTTTTGACCGTTCGGAGGGCAGGGAGGGTTACGCGAAGTCATAACACCGGAAAATTTGAAAAAGAGGGGGTTCTTTGAAAGCTTCTGGAAGTGGGAAAGGCTTAGGAAGCGTTAGTAACAGAGCTGCCCCCTCAAGGGCTAAAATCCCAAAATTGCCGGCTGCCGGCTGGGGCGGGGTTTGGGCATAGAGGAACGTTTGTGGCGTTAGGAAAAAACAAGCGTTTACCGAAGAAGAGAGGGGAACAAACTATCCAAGAAGTCAACTTTTACTGTCACGAAGGGAATGAAGCCTTTTCAGGAAGATATTGTTTCTTGATCCACGAGGAAGAAAAGCGATTTTGGAGCAAGAACACGCCCTGTACACTGGCGAGAATCAGGGGGGCGGGGAGACGCAGTGAGGAAAAATCGCAGCGCGAGAACTCAAGGACTATCTTTCAAAGGGAATGGAACGTAAGGACTGGAAATCGCGCAAAAGTCACTGAGAGCCGCTGAAGCAATGACCCCATAATAAAAAAAAAAAAACAAAATGCCGATGCGGAAGAATCAAAAAAGCTGCTGACTACAATGGCTAAATTGAAGAAAAGTACTCCGCGAAAACCACGGACGACTAGGCAGAAAAGGAAAGACAGTCAGGAAAAGTCACAGAGAAATTCAGAAAAAAAGGGAGG
>Ga0179593_1512187_pt1 | contig 24872 bp, 34 predicted proteins | sample CZODoug2_1_08_16_FD_185931 | JGI IMG/M metagenome (GOLD analysis project Ga0179593, IMG submission 185931) | Vadose zone soil fungal communities from Angelo Coast Range Reserve, California, USA - CZODoug2_1_08_16fungal (PacBio error correction) | ecosystem: Environmental > Terrestrial > Soil >...
GCTTTAGAAACACAGGAAAAACTATCTTCCAGAAGCCACAGGAAGCATTGGGGAGGAAAAAAAAGGGGGAAGTAGACTACTGAGAGGGGAGTCTCTGTCTGCACGCCGGCGACAAAGGGGTCAGAACAAAGGGGAAAACCAATCGGGTCGGAAATGGGAGGGGAACGGGCCGCGACAAAGTGAGCCAAAAGGGCAGGAAAGGAAGGGGAACGGGGAGCAATGAAACTACCTATCCGCTCGAGGACAGGGAGGGGACGGAAGCGAAAGAGGACTATGAGGGGGGGACGAGAAGTGACAAAGAATGCTTGGAGAGAAGGCGATAAGGGGAAAGGGAGGGTAGGTGAAGGGATCGGCCTATCAACCCATCTCGAAGGGAAGAAAGAAGCATGGGTGGAAAGTACCTCAAAGGAGCGTAAGAGCGACCATGCCTGCTGAGGGGGTCGGAAAACTGGAAAGGGAAATGAAGCTAGTGAGGGAGAAAAACAAGAATTCACTTCCTCCTCTGGTCAGCTGATCCCTCTTCGGACTGGAGAAAGAGGGGAAGCACGGTGACGTACGGACAGGAACCAGAAAAAAAAAAACCTAAGAAAAAATGCGCAAGGATATCACCAAAGAAGTGACAGGAGCTGATATGGGAGGGCGCTGGAGCATTGGGATTGAAGGGGGGGGAAAAATGAGACCTGATGAGGACCGATATAAGGGAAACTCAAAAAAGGGAACAAGCCCGAAAAAACAAACGCGGGAAAAAAAAATCTGGATAGGGACACGAAGCGGGACGAGTCCAAAAGGCTTACAAGAAGGGAGGGATCAGATCCTCAGAAAGGGAAGGACAAGGGGATTACTAAGAACTAACCGTCGGGGTCGAGTGTTACAGAAAAGGTGAGAGTGGGGGGGGGGGAGGGGGAAAGGGAAGGGAGGGGGAAAAATTGCTCTTTCTGCGGTAATACTGGGAAAAAAAGGGGGAAGAGGGTCAACCTGCGGTCACTTTGTTAGAAACCAAGGAAGTCGGGGGAGATGATTCTTATGGTATGGGCGTTACAGGTGGGAGCAGAACCGACAAAAGAAAAAAGGAATCATGCAAAGGTTTTTGTCCGAGGGCGTAGCGAGCGTTGAGGGACGCAAAGGGGACGGAGGGATGGACAGGAGAAGAGGCCTCATTGGAAATGTAAACAAAGAAAAGGCCCAAAAGGAGGGGAAAAAAGCTGAGGAGAGGATCGCACAAATGCTACCCTGTAGAAAGCACGGCGTCGAAGGGGGAGAGAAATTTAGTGGGAGCAGGTAAACTAAGCCGGAGGGGGTAAGCGCTCTTATCGAGAGAATAACCTTGCAACAAAGAGGGGTAAATAGCATGCCATCGGCTTGGGTTTCGGAAGAGAAAAAAAACCCGCAAAAACGGGGGAAGGGGTCAGGGAAGGGGAAAACTGTCAGGAGTGAGGTGACTCACACAAAGAGGGGTGAGGATTTCTGAGGAGGTCGGGCCTTGTTTTTTCCGCTGTGGTCTAAAAGAGAATTGGAGGGGACGTGGCTCTGGAAAGGATTATAAAAAAGGGGGAAAGGAAGGACTGAGTTAAGGGGGAAAGGTTGGAAAGGTGGGAATACCAGTATACAGGCCTACGTTCGGCTCAGAAAACAGAAAAAAACTCGACAAGAAAAATGGAAAAATTAATCATAATCTAATTACTCCTCTTGGGCACGGCAAAAAGGGCCAAATCTGGTTCACGAAAAAAAATCTCTAATTGGGTCTTTTCCAAAAGTTTGTCAAAGGGCAAAAAAATTTTCGATATCTGAGCCTAGGCTGGGAGAGCACAAAAGACCCCATTGCCTTAAAGAAAAAGAGACTAATCAAGTCAAAGAAGATTTAAGTCGGTCGAGCCTGGGAAAAAGGTGAAGCGATCGCTTGGGTTAGGACCTACCTATCCGTACAGGAAGTTAAGGTGTGCGAAGGGGGGAGGGGGTTGAGTTAACTAGCGATTTTAAAAATCGGGACTCTAACTAGGCGCGATCAAAAGGGAGATGATGCCACCTGAGTAAGAAAAAGAAAAGCAATGTTTGAAAAGAGGCAAGTCGAGAAAGGGAGTGAGCATGTTCCCTACTGTTCAAGGCATTTAAAGGAGGTCCAGGAGGAAACAGTTCTTTACTCGGGCGCCAGGGGGGACAAGATAAAGGAAAGCCGGAAAGAATGGAAGGTTAAAAAAGGGAGGGGGGGTTGAAATTTAGCCCATAAAATGTGCGTAGCCCGAAAAGGCTACCAAGAAAGAGAGGGGAGGTCTGATCTGAAGAAAAACTGACCTCTCGGAAAAACAGGGGGGTCGGGCAAAAAGGGGTAGGGGGTATTAGGACATGAATAAAAAATGGTGGCGCCGAATTTTGGGGGGCGGCGGGTCGAAAACCTTGAGAAGGGAAAGGAGGAAAGTAAAAAAAGATTAAGGGGGGGGGGTGGGCACCCAGCGGTTTTGTTAGGGGGGGGGCAGTTGCCTGGTACAAGGGGGATGCTCGAGACAAAAAGAAAAGGAAGACGAAAGGTTCTACAATAGAAGAAAATGAAAGATGTTCAGAAAGCTAGAGTCAAACACCCGGGCGCCCAGCGAACGTGATGGAGGAACTTCAACCTAAGTTAAGGGGAACGCCAATGGGGTGAAACATAAACGAAGAGATCTTACGCCGAGGGGAAGAACGCTGCAGGTTGAAAAGCAAACGAATGGAGAAAAGTAAAAAAATCTCGACTAAGGGGGCCAAGGGTCAAAAGGGAAGAAAGATTCTCCGCTCTAATTCCAAAGCACCTTTTATCTGCGGAGAATAGCGAAAAAAACAACAAAGGAGGAGGGGGGAAAAAGAGAGAAAAGAAAAGTTTCAGGGGAAGGAAACATTATAAAGGGAAGGGAGGGGTCCAAAGTTGTAAACCATGATGCTTTAAACGCGATCCCTCTTAGGACAAAGAAGCTTTAGGGAAAACGAAGGGAGCGATCGAGAGCGGGGCGTTTCAAACGAAGGAAAGAAAAAGGAAAGAGGTGGTGGGAAACAATAACTGACGGGACGTGTGGCTCTTAGAAAAAAGCTGGGAGGGCTGGAGGAATAGTTGAAAAACCGTTATTGAACGTTTTGGGAAAACTGGGGGCCATGGGAGGAGAAGGGGCCCACATCAGGAACCCACCCGAACAGGGAAAATCCAAGGAAATAGGCTTACCCTCGCATGTTGGTATTTCGTGCATCAATATCCTGGGCGCAAGGTGAAAAACCGGTCTCTACAATTGGAAATCACAACCTGGGAAGTAAACGCAGCAAGGGAAATAATCCGGAGGTAGGGGGACAAAGGAGGGGGAGGGGAAAAAGAATCCGTCAAAAAAGAGAAAAGATTCACAGGCTTTATTTTGTCGGCGAGGCGAGAGACTCATAGCGGTGCGAAAATAAAACTGAAAAAGGGAAGGGGGCAGTAGGGCAAAAAGAAGAGAGGCTGAAACGCGTAAAGCCTTTCCAGAACCGCTCAGCGTGCAACAGAATGACGCCCCGTCAACGCCAGATGGGAATTGGAAGAAAAATGGACTGACGACAATTAAACTAGGTGAGGACGAGGGGGGCATAATAGACGGAGCTTGTCCTAAAGAGGTCACAAACGCTAAGCGGGTAAAGCCAAGAGAAAGACGTTAAACTACGGGGGAAAGCCGTTCGTAGTCAAACGAGGCGGGGTCATAAAAAGGATCTGGAACACCTGGGCGCGTCAGACCTACTTAGTAGGAAAAAGAGGGTCGGAAGGAAAGTAAATGACATAGTAGGGGGGAGGGGGAAAGAGAAGAGAAGATCTCTAGAGGAAATCGAAGAATATCAGTAAAGGAGAGCAAAAACGGTCCGCGAAATTCAGAAAGTTTGGGATTGGGGGGGAACACAAACATTGGGGGTGAGGGAACCAGGGAAGGATTAAGGAAAAAAGGCTTATCCTTCCTGGGGGGGGAAAAAGGGGAGGGTGAAATTGAGGGGAGGAGATTGAAGGGACTTATGAGTTCGTATCTTCTTACCTCCTAACCTCAGAGGGACTCACGCAGTCGGGGCTTTCGACACGAACTACTAAGAAAAATAAAAAAAAAACCTAAGGTCAAAGGGGAAAAAACTCTGACACTTAAAAATATAAAAACCAACAAGGAGCGGGCGTCACCAAAAAAGAAGGCTGAGGGTAAAAAAATGTTAATAAAACATGGAAAAAACATTGTGGAAAAAAAAATCGAAGGTCAGGAAAAAAGGGAACCAGTTTGGGAAAAAGCGATAGAAAGATAGCAGAGGACGAGCCGTATGCGACCGGGATGCAAAAGTCAGGGAGATCGAAATCTAAGCAAGCAGGAAGGAGAAAAACTTGTGGCGGATACTGGGGGGACGCAAATCGAGAAAGGGCGATGGAAACCGGGGTGGAAAGCTTAAAAAAATCTGGAATGGGGGCAGGGAAAGGGGAAAAAGTATGCGAGGAAAGAACCCGAAATTTGCAAAAAAAAAAAGAGTGCCAGCCCATAGCGGGAAAATGGAAAAGGATATGGCGGAAAGCAAGGGAGGGTCCTAACAGAAGGGGGCAGTACCTCCTACAGAAAAAAAAAGAAAGCAAAAAACCTTAGGACATTCCCTTCCTCAAAGAAGTTGCAGCCTGCGCTCAAAGAGAACGATGATCAGCAAGACAAAATAAGAGGTCCGCCTCCAACGGCCATCAAAATGGGGGAAGACTAAAATCCGTCGAAGGGGGACTGCAGTCTGAAAAGACAAACCAAAACAAAAAAACCCACAAAAAACCCACAACCAAAAAAAAAACAACCCACCACCCAAAAAAAAAGGTGGAACGCGGAGGGGGGAGGAATTACTCGAAGGGAATCGCATGCGTGTCAGGAGAGTGAGGAAACAGGGTTTAAACAAAGACAGGGACGTCTAAAAAGGGAGAGAACCAAGAAGGAGGGGAAAGCAAGTCTGCAGCGCCTTTCACGATGGCTCATCGGAAACGGGGGGAGTCAAAAACCGGCGGTCTCGGGGTCTCGTCGTGCGCAACGCATTGAGTGATTCAGGGGTGTTAGAGGAACAAGGAAGGGGGGGAACGCCGGAACTAACCAGAAGGAGAGAGGCGGTGGTACTGCACAAAAAATAAAGCAGTCAACCCAGCTCCGGTTGAAGATCTGAACATCAGGGGCAAGGCGCATGTCGAGCGAAGGGACTTAAATCTAATGAAAAAGAAAAAATCTCTGAATAGTAGTCAAAAAAAGAGAAGGAGTCAAAAGACGATCGGGAGAATAATAGTTCCTAGAGGACAAATAGCTTCCCGCGGAATAAAGAAAGATGCAAGGAAAAAACGAGTCTCGAAGCAAGAAATAGAAAGCTATTGGGACTTCTTAGGAAAACTTGCGAAGAAGAAAGGTGAATCGGAGGGAAAAAGACAGAAAATAAACCCGAAAGAGTTTCGGCAAGGTTGGGGAAGAAGGCGGGAAAAGACGGCCGCAAGAGACAAACAGATCCGCCGTCGACGAAAAGACAATGTCAAGATCACATACGATGACATGGTGGTGGAATCAAACTAGACCAAAGACAGAAAAGAACGCAAGGGAGCTCAGTCTCAAAAAAAAAGTTAGGGAATGATGTGAAATATATATAGTCATCTTGGAAGGGACGCCAGGAAAACCAATACGCGGAAGAGAAGGATGAAACCAAAAAAAAGGAGAGTTTAGTCACATGGGAACGTCAAAGTGATCGGTCGAAAAATCTGGAGAAGGAGAAAAAAAGAGGGAAAAGGGGGTTTGGTCGACAACCTTACTACACTCGGTTTCGATCTTTGGGAGGGCAAAGGAAAGTTCCTCAGAGGTTAGAAGTATACGCTCAAATCAGAAAGGAGGGACTAGAGAGAGGAGAAGGGGACATCGCAAGAAGCTTCTTCCTAACTATCGTGAGAGTGAGAGCGGGAAAAGTACTGGTCACTCTCTACAGGATGAAGGGGAGAAAGAATTAGAAAGTAAAAGGTTTAAAGAAGAATCGGAAGGGCCCTCAGAAAAAGATTTCGAAATAGTATCAGGGGAGACGAAAGAGGACCTGCTTAAAATCGGAGGGAAGATAAAGGGTGGAAAAGAATGAGTATCGGGGGCGGTGGCGTGCCGAAAGGGAAATTACAAAAACTGCTCCGGGCTGGGAACGAAGATCAAATCTCCTATAAGGGGAAAAATGGGAGGAATCAACTTGTGAGAAGAGGGAAAAAGGCCAATACCGCAGGAAGAGAAAAACTTGCGTCCTTATTAAATCAAAGTGAAAGGATCATCGAGGATGCTTTTCAGAGGATTATGCGGGGACTCCAGATCGTCTATGAAAAAAAGAAAAGGGAAACCGCAGGGGGGAAAAAAAACGAAAGATGATCTCTCTGAAGGAATGAAAGTCCAATGAAGAACGATGGGACATGTTCAGAGGATCAGGGACAGACCTATGGGACAGGCAGGAAAGAACATGCACCCGGTTGATGGCAAGGGGAAGAAAAGGGGGGTGGGAATTCCAGTAGAGGAAAGTATACTGCTAAGGAGAGAAGTCGACGTCAAAAAGGGGAAGTAAAGACCTAACTGCGTTCTAACTTTTTTGAAGTCAAATTCGGGGGGAGGATTGTGAGAGGGGGGGGGGCAAAAGGGTAGGGGAAACGAAATACATAGGAAAGTCGGGGATTCGAAAGATAATGTTTGTAGGACGGTCTTCAAAGAATGGTATGAAAAAAATTAAAAAAAGGAAGCATAATGGTAGGGGGGGAAAAACTCAGGGTTGGTCCAAGGGTAGGGCACCTTCCAAAAAAAAAAAAAGCACAATCAGGGCTTCGCTGATGAGGATATACAAAAGTCAACGAGAAAATCCAAAGAAAGAAAAGATGTCTCCTAAAAAAAAGGGAGAATGCCGGCGCGTGTAATATCTCTGTAAAAAGCGATACCATGTCACAACGGGGGAGGGTCATCGCACCAGCGCTTGAAAAGGAAGAAAGAAACAAGATAAAGGCAGGGGGGATTCCGGGAAAAAAAAAGGGCCGGAGGGGTTGGCTCAAATCACGGGTCTATAGGGGGGGACTGACGTTTTCCGGATTGGTAAGGGTCCATCTCAAGGGTTAGGCTGAAGAGATAGAGTAGCCGAAAAAAAGACGTGAGGTAAAAGGGAGGGGGGGAAGTTGAGGGCATACATGTTTCAAAAAAGAATCAAGGGAATAAGACCTAATCAAATAGACAAACATTCAATATTACAAGAAAAACCAAACTTGGGGGGACAGCAAGGGGAAGACCCTTTCAACCAAGGAAAAAGGGTACAAATCCAACTCGCGAAGGGAACCAGTTCCCCTTTTGCGACTACAGGGTCCCAAGCCAAGTATCTGTAAAGAGAGAGGGAGGAAGAGATAAGAGGGGAAGGAAGAACAAAGAAGACTTTCATTTAAAAAAGAAAAAAGCAGCCCACGAACGACGTGCGAAGAAGGAGGGCTGCCGCCTGACAAGGTTACGGAAATAGTGTAGGACCGTCCGAAAACGGGACGGTGGAAGGAAAAAAGGGGGGGCGTTCGGGCGGGTGTTGGTTTCTCTCGGAGAGAGAAGAGGGTCAGATCAATGGGACTTCACAACCTCGGAATCACAGATAAATCAGACCATCGAAAACGGAGTAACCTGTTCAGGTAATTCCAAAAAACAGGATGGCAACAAAAGGAAAATTTATCAACACACATTAATGTTAAAAGGAGCCACAGGGGGAAAAAAATGGATAGGCCTCTTCCCAGCGGAAGGTCCATTTGATTTTTCAACTCGTTTAAGAGGGACCATGGCGGAGAGGGATGGAGGAGAGACGAAAAACATGCACGAGAATCGACTCTTTCTCTTTGACAGCACTCAAAGAAAGAAGAAATAGGTTAGTCCAAGGGGGGGAAGGGGGGAGGGGTACTTCGGAGGAAAGAAGGGGTGGAGACTCCTTTGGAAAGGGAGGAAAACCCCGGTGGCGTTCAGTCGAAAGGGAAAAAAAATCAAAAGACGGGGGGAATAGGTCTTTGGAACTGGGCTTTTGACTGGGGGACGGAAAAAAGGAAGGAAAGACCATTCATCCTAATTTCACCTAAACGCATGAAAGCGTTTCGATCCACGGGAAAACACCGTTGTTCTCCGCATCGTACTGGAGTGAGGAAAAACACGTAAGCAAGGGGAACGAAAAAGGGACTAGAGGGGGGCAGAAATTCTTTTCGGCATCTTGTTACTGCCTGCCTGGGCGGGAGCCTACCAAGGAAAAATCCGGGAACATGGTTCATAGGCAGGGGCATCGTTAAAGGCAAAGAAAAGGGTAGAGGGGAAAAGAATCCTCAATTATGGGGAGTAGATAGAGAAGATACCAATGCATTTAGACGAAGGGGTGGTCTTATAACGACTTGCCGGCTTACAAGGAAAAAGTCGGATCTTTAAAGACTTCTGAAAATATACAGAGGAGGGGCCAATAGTCTTCGAAATATCTATTGAGTGGGAAGTGGGGGGGGTCAAAAAAATGATGGAGGGGTACGGGTTGGGGAAAAGGAACCGGACGAAAAGGGGTGAAAAATAGAAACTAAAAAGAGGAGAAAAGAGTGGGGAGGAAAGGGATTATACTCTAGTGGTCCATTTCTGTCTACCCATCATAAGATCAAAAAAAAAAGCACCTCGAGGAAAAAAACCAGGGGGAAGAAGGACTGAAAGACCGGGATGGGGTTACACTAAGACCTTCTGGGCCAGATCTTCCAAAAACCAACCTAAAGAAAAAAAAGAGAAGAAAAAAAAAGGAGAGGGAAAATTTTGAATTGTACAGTCTCTGTACAAAAACGCCCGGAAAGCGAACGCTTGGGAATAAAGGAGAGGATTGATTTCTTGCTGGGGCTACAAGAAGCCTAGGGCGCGTTGACTGAGGGAAAAAAAAAGTGGGGGGAAAAAGGAAGAATAACGTAAGAGAAGGAGACCAAACAAGAAGAAGCAAATGGGGGAAGGATAAAAACTTTACCTCCAGCTTGCCATGCTTTAAAAAATCCTTAGGAAAGTGAAATCGGGGGCAGAGGGGGTTAGGGCCCCAGAAAGAATCGATGAAAGGGGGAGAGCCTTGATCTGAGGTTATTAAGAGGGGTCCTCGAGTCACCACAAAACCGTAAAAATAAAGTAAGCAAAAAATACGGGAAAAAGATGCGGAAAAAAATAAAAGTGAATGACAAAGAAAGCGTTCACACCTGGAAACAGTACGAAAGGAATTAGTGGACGGAAAGACGGTGGTTAAATCTGTTAATTCCATAGAAAAGGAAAAAAAGAAGACTATCTCGGGAGATCCTCTCAGTTCAGGAGTGAATAGGGAAAGCGGCCAAACGAAGGGCTCCATGGAAAGGAGGGGGGGGGGGAGGGGGTGTGAACGGGTGGAAAAACTTGCTCCCGCGAAAAGAAAGTGCGGTTTTTGAAGGAAGGTGGGTTCACTTGGATTATTGGGTCGTAGGCGGAAGAGCGGCCAACTGAGGAAAAGTGTAGAGTCCATCTGGGCTACTCACCTTCCCTCTATGCAAAATGATTCGATAAAAACGGAAAGGGATGGAGGAAAAAAGATAAAATCCTACAACATTAGAGTCCACCAAAATGAAGAAGAGAGGAGCCCGCAAGCCCTGGGGAGAGGGGGGCGGCACCTCACAAGGGTTGTTAACTCACAGAATGCAAGCCAGGCTTGTTGGTATAAAGGAAAGAAGAAGCTGGGTGGAGAGAGGGAAAACACACATTTGAAAGGTGATCAATGCGAGTTACGCGGCAAGGAAGAAGAATTGGGGGGTCGCATTCCGGGAGATCTAAATAGACTCCGAAGGAACGGGATCCAATGAAAAATGGGGGGTATAGGCAAGAGAGCCGAGGTTGATCCTTTTGACCTGGCTTGCCTATCGAGGTCGGTGTAAATGAAAGCCATGAGGCGCGTAAAGAAAAAGTCCTTTTGCAGGGACAAGCCGAACTTTGCCAGAACGTTCAGAAGGGGGATGCGAGAAGACGGGAAATCTAGACAAAAGATGGGGAAAATTTCAGAATACAAGAGAGATAGCAGCATTCTGACAAAGGTCCGAAACACGAAATGGAAAAGCGGGACTTCAGGGGAAGAGAAGAAAGCATAAAGATATTTAGGATCCTGGCCACAAGAGAGGAGTGAAACACGACCGCCAGAAGACGGGGTTAAGAGTCGTAAGCCTGGCCAGTCAGCGACTGCATGTCCCGAACGGGGGGGGGGATCGGGAAAGAGGAGGGCGAACATATCAAGCTATTGTCAGAAAGAGGGGGGGTGGAGGGAAAGAAAGAGGGGGTCTGAAATGATAGTCGGGAAAAATCACATTGTACGAAACACTATAAAAGAGAAAGCTGTAGTCAGCCAAAAAATGGTAGTTAAAAAAAGGGTCAGCGTCGGTCGAGTGAGGGGGAAATGAGCCTCCCTCCTGGCAGGGGTCAAGCGTAAATTGTCGGAAAAAAACGGCGACCAGCAAATAAAGGGGAGGACCGGAAAAAGCACAAAAGGAAAAAGGAGGAAACCAAACCGAAAACGGGGAAGAAAGACATCGAAGCCGCAGTGATCTCCTGTTTCAAAAAGAAGATACGACACCGTCAAAGGGGGAACCATCTATAGGGAACAACCTTCAAAGAAGAGACTACAGATAATCTACCGCTGAAAAAGGGTCCATCAGAGCTTAAAGAAAGCTAACAAGATTCAGGGGAACGCAGCAGGGGGATTAACCATTATAAGAGCGGGAAAGGGATATTCAAAGGGGCGTCTTTATAATATAGAAAATTGTAAAGAACTAGAGCGCGGTAAAATCCATGCAGAAGAAAGATTAGGGGGGAGTGCCAGGGGGGGGAAAAGGATTGTTCTCCTTCTGCCGGCGACGAAACGAAAGAAGATCCTTCCTTCTATATCAGCGACATGTGGAGAAAGAGGTTCTGAAGGGGAGAAGTGGAACCTTTACTCGACTGGGTCGAAAGGCAATAAACAACAAGGGGGAAATGAGAAAGCCTTTTGGGAAATGGGAAAAGGAAAAAAAACTCTCGTCCCACTACTAATCCTTGGGTATGCCACTATATTCTCAAAGAAGGCCGGATCTGGTCGATCGGATCTCTGTTCTTCCAGGGAGGGAACGGAAAAAATTTTTAGAACGACACCAGCTCTAGTGGACGGGGATTGGATTAAGGAGTACCAGGAGAGAAGGTAGCCCAATTCGAAGGAGCACGGCTCTCACTTAAACTACAGGACACATCTCTTGAAAAGGGGTTAACTCGACGCTGAGGGCCGAAGGATGGGATCGTGCGGGAGTAGTCTCCTTTACAGACGGTAAATCGCGGAATCTGAGAATAGACAGGAGAACCTCGAGGGGGAAGGGGAAGAAGCATCACGGAAAAGGTCGTACCTCTTCTCGCAAGCAGCAGAACTGATCTTGGAAGGAAAGGGGGAAAACCAGGGTTTAAAAGAACTGCATGATCAGGGTTCTTTTTCCTGGAGGAAAAAACTCAATTCAAAAAACGGGCGGTCCGAACGAGAGGTACTCGCCCCCCCCAAGGAGTCAGGACAAATGCGGGCAAGGAAAGGGGGAAAAACAGAAAAAAGGAACATACGGACGGAAAAGGACTGGGCCTTATTCAGCAAAAGGTCAAATGAGATAGAATGGCTGGAAAGTCTGCTGAGTATGAATACGGTCTCAGAGAGGGTGAAGCAAAAGAGGGTCACTAAGAACCGAAAAACTAAGGGAGTGACAAATGCCTTGCGATGTCCAAGGAGACCAGAGGGGAGATGGTAAAAATCTCTCAATAATACAAAAGAAAAAGAGGTGTTGAGGAAGAAGGTGGCGCCAATATGCTAAATAGACCTTGGGTCAAAAGGGAAAAACCTAGTCGCTTCAGATGCCGCCTCAGGACAAACGGTGGTTCAAAGGTGGCAAGGAGCAAGCGCTGATTGGGGGGAGGATTCAATTCAGCAGAATTAGGGGATACGACGTCGCCCGGCGAAGAAAAAGTTCAAATACGATGAAAGGTGGGGTCTCTAAAATGGCTGCAGTAAGCGGGGGAGGGCGAGCATAGGGAGGGGGGAAAAGAGGGGGGAAAGAATTGGAACGCCTAACATCAAATCCAGAGGGGGGGAAAAAGAAAGGAAGTCTATATTAGCGGATAAAAACAGGAAAGCCTTGAAACCGCGTCGGCTGAAAACCGGCCCGTGGTAGAAAAGAAGGAATAAGGAAGATCCGAAGGGAGGAGGTAGCTTCTTATCAGTAACAAACTTTGGGTGAGGGGCAGCGCAAATGCCATCTGCTGGTAGGGGGACTGAAAACCTCTTAGGAAGTAAAACATGTGAAAGTCCCTTGAAAAAGATTATAAATAAAGGGGAGGTGAGGAAAAAATGTAGGTAAAGAAGAGTGTCTTAGGGCCACTGCGTTGTGGAACTGCAAAGTCAGGGCGTTCGCTGAACTCTGGCCTACCGCGTCGGTTAGACAAATCGGAAGAGGTAGGAGGGAAAGGGAAGGAACTCAAAGAAATTCTTAAAAGGAGAGACGCCGAAAATAAACGGAAGAAGGGACGGAACAACAGATGCGAAAAATCAACTACGTCCCCTATGAGGGAGGTAACCTCCCAGACCAAGATATTTCAAAAAATCATTCCAGGGGGGGAAAGGTGGAAAGGAAGAGATGACGAAATAGAGAGGAAAGAGAGATAGTCCGTAAGGAGGGGAAAAAAACTGCTTGGCGGCCCTCCGACCAGGCCGACACGGGGGGGAAGCCACGCAACTGCGTGAGAATGATTATTGGAGGAACAAAAGGTTTAGATAGAGGGAAGGGGGGGAAAATGCTTGTGGAAAAAGAACTTGAAATTTCACTGTTTGAAGAAGGGGAGGGGGGAGGGGGAAGGAGAGGGGGGGGGGCCGCTCTTACTGAACTACTAAACGAGATCTCAATAGTTACCGACACAGTCAACTAATGATTTTATTAAAAAAAAAGGGAGGAAGAAGGCTGCTATTGGAAAAGGGGGAACAAGGGGAGGACTATTTCTATTTACGAGGCTTTCAATGAGGGAAACCATGCAAGGACGCCAAGGGTCAGCAAATCTGGAAAAAACTTTCCTAACGTGAGACAAACAGGTCGGGTCTAAAAATCGGTTGGGGGGAAGAGGAAGGGAGGGGAGAAGGTAGGAGGGAAAGAAACGGACCGAATCCCGAAAGAAGATCGGGAGGATGAACGCGTTCGCTTTTACTCTGAGCCGGCAGGGAGAAAGGAAAAAAAAACAGGTGAAAAAAAAAAAGTGCGCGGTCTGGATTAAAGGAAGGGGTCGAAAAGAAAGGTGGGACAGAGGGAGTGTTTCTAAGAAGGTCAGTACAAACCTTTTTAAAAAGACAGGAGAAGGGAGAAAAAAAAAAAAAAGAAGTCGATGATTCATTGCGGGAATGGGTTCGTGACAAATGAAGGCGGTATTGGGAATTGTGGCAAGGGGGAAAAAGAAACTGGCCAAATCCTTGCTGAATACAAGAAAGAACCGAAAAAAAGAGGAACAGCCTGCCAGCTTTGTCAAAGTAGAAGCGCCCTGGGAGAGAAAGCCGTGTGGGGAAATCTGAAAAGAAAAAAAGAGGAAAAGGGGGGAATGAGGGGAAAAAAATGTAATAAAGAAAAAATAGATTAACCGGAAAGATCAGGCCGGGGGATTCTGGCCGAACAGGAGCTGGACGAAAGGATTCCTAGTCAATGGTTGATTTAGAAAAAGGAGGGAACCAGTTCAAAGACGGGAATAAGAATCCATAAATGAAATCGGAAAAAAAAGCAAAAAAAAAAGGAGGATGGAGGGGGGAGATCTTAGAGAATCCATTTTGGGGACAAACGCGGAAAAGTAGAAAATTAAAAAGGTGGGGAGGGGACGGGGGAAACTCACTCGCGTCAATGAAGATAAGATGAGTCTCAGGAAGCGGGAGAAAAAACGTGGAAAAAAAAGAGGCGGAATCTGGGGTCTTGTGTTGAAAAGAATGTAAAAAATTGATGGGGGGAGAGAGATTTGTCTACAAGGGGGGGAACCTCAGAAAAAGAAATTCGGGAGAGCGGGGGAATTTAGGAAGGCAAGGGGAGTTGATTGAAGAAGCTTGGGTAAAGGGAAACCAACCGTCAATCAAAAACTCAATCCAAAAAAGGAGGAAAGAAAATTACATCAGAGGAGAATAATGGGGAAATTTCTCTCAAAAAAGGAAGGGGAGGCTCACCGGTTGGCAGACCCGTTCAGAAGTAAAGGAGGGCCAAAAAAGTCTTTCTGTGTCGTAAGCAAGAGAAGCCTGAAATGCCGTCAAGGGCAAGATGAAAAAAGCGAGTCAAAAAAAGAAAGAACGGGGGAGGAGGGTAGTATTATGTATGAGGTAGAAGGCTATAGAGGAAAAAGGAAAGGGGGGCGGGGATCCAAAAGAGTTAGAAAAAACTGCAACATTAGGACAGAAAGGCAGCCTCAGAGTCTTTACGAAACAAGGGATGGGGGGAAAGGGAAAAGGAGCTGACAAGGGAAAAAGTAAAAAATCGGGTAAATCGTAAAAAAAAGGGAATTCAAAAAGGTGGGGAAAAAGGGAAGCGGAGAAGAAAGGTGAGTTATAAGAGGGGGTCGTCTATGTGTGGCCGAGCGAATGATGCGCGGTCAAGAGTGGCCGCCAAACAAAGCAACGTACAAGAAAAAAAGGTGGAAAAAGAAAGGGAAGGGGATCAAAAACAAAATTTGAGGGGAGACCTAGGGGATTATCGGGGGTCAAGGTAAAAGGATCATAGGCCGAGAAAAAAGGAGGGATCATAGAAGGAACTTTTCTTCGGGGGCGTGGGATGGTAGGCTCAGTCGTCTGGGATTACGAGAAAAGAGGGCGAAAGCTCTAAGAAAAAAATTGCTGAAGAGGGGAAGCGCAAACTTTCAAAGGCTGTAAAAGGACGGGTTGGGAGTTAACCGAGAGTGGGGAGGTAGGGTCCTGGGGAAAATTAGGAAGCGGAGGGTCCCCTCCGTATTGAACTTAGTTTTGGGATAAGGGGTAGGGGGGAGAAGAGCGGGGAAGGGGAAGGGGAATCAAGTTTCGAGTCAAAAAGCAATCCCTCTCTTGGACGCCATAGGACTATGGGAGAAACCTCTTTCTAAGCAAGCAATGAACTCTAGGCGCCGCTAAAATTAGGGGGGGGAAACGACAAAAAAGGGGAGGGACGTCAAGGATGAAAAGAAATGAACGCTCGGGCTTAAAAAAACTCAACAAGGACGGGGTTTCGCGAAAGAAAAAGGAATTAAAAAAAGAAGAGGGGATGGAAGGAAGGAAAAGAGAAGGCTTGCAGGTCTGAAACCTCACACGTTTGGGGAAGAGGAAGGGAGAATGTAAGGAGAGGGTATCAAAATCAAGACGAAAAGGGGGTAAATCGGTGCGGAGAAACTCAACGGTAGTCGAAAAAAAAGGGGGTAAAGGACAGCGGGGAGGGGAAAGGGTGGGTGGGGGTAGAGGGGAGAAAGGACGAGAAGGGGGACTCTGTTTTGCATTTCGGAAAGAGGGCCATCGGATCGCTGGGACCCGCATTGAAACTCCATGGTTTAAATAAACGCCTGGGACAAAGATCTGAAAAAAAAAGAAAAGGAAGACAAAAAAAAGAGAAGTTTCTTAGATCGGCTGGAGCTACCATCAAACATAAACAGGGAACAGGTCGCTTTCCCTCAATGGACAGAAAATTCGATCCTCCGAGAACCCGCGCTAAAACCGAGGCTCACAAGGGGAAAGAAAGGGGGGGAAGGCAGAAGAAAGGTGAAAGCTGCCTGTCAACCAATCAAAGGACGGCTGTAAGAAAACGCAAGAAGAGGGGGCGACCGTCGTAGACAGGGGTCAAAAAGGGAGTGCTATATCTTTACAGGGGCAAATCTCAAAAAAAGTGGGGAAATTGTCAAAAAGGGGAAGGACTGTGGAAGGGGGAGAGCCGTCAGATAGTCTACGAAACAGGAGGTTATCGGAAAGGGGAGTAAGGGCGGGGGGAAGCCAAACGAAAAAAAAACGCTTCATCTATCAGAGGGAACTGGTGCGAGCAGTGGGAGAAGTCGAAAAGTCGGGAGAAAAAAAAAAGAATTGGAGCCGTCTATAAGAGAGCTCTCGGTCTACAAGCCAAGGCGGCAATGGCGTTGAAACACGCCCACGCCTCTCGAAAAAAAGGGAAAAAAAGGCTCGCCGGTATGACGGAGAATCGCATCGCAGACGGTAAGGTGGTGTAGAGAAAACTGTGCGAGAAGAAAGACTAAGGGGGGCCAGCGAGGCGGGGGCAAAAAGGGAGAACGTCCACTAACTACGGAAAAGAAGAAATAAGAGGGGAAGTTTCTCAGATTCGTCCCATCTTCTGGGGGAAAACTCGATCAAACAAGTACCGAAAAAGGGGGGACGGTCAGGAAAAAGGAGAAAAGCTGTTCGGAGAGGGATTTAGCTCTTTGAAGTCAGGAAATTTGTCTAAAGAATCTGCCTGGGGGCACGAGGGCAAAAGACATCGGGGACACGGCTTGTCAGAGGGCTTGTTGAAAAGAGGGAAAGGGGGGGGGGGGGGGGGGGGGGGGGGGGGGGGGGGGGGGGGGGGGGGGGGTGGGGGGGGGGGGGTGGGGTGTGGGGGGGGGGGGGGGGGGGGGGGGGGGGGGGTGGGGAAGGGGGGGGGGGGGGGGGGGGGGGGGGGGGGGGGGGGGGGGGGGGGGGGGGGGGGGGGGGGGGGGGGGGGGGGGGGGGGGGGGAGGGGGGGAGGGGGGGGGGGGGGGGGGGGGGGGGGGGGGGGGGGGGGGGGGGGGGGGGGGGGGGGGGGGGGGGGGGGGGGGGGGGGGGGGGGGGGGGGGGGGGGGGGGGGGGGGGGGGGGTGAAGAAGAGAAGGGAAGGGTGCGTTAAAGTACTCTACCCTAAATCCACTTTCTCGATATCAGCTACAAGGAAATAAAGTTGAGATGGACTCTTGCTCTTTAAGTTCACGTATTGGGGGGGACCAAAGGGGGGAAAACATCTAGAATTAAAATGAGAATCTCAAAACCACAAATCACTCAACCTGTTAAAAAAAAAAAAGAAACAGACTCGGGGTGAAAAAGAAAAATCAAGAGAAAAAAATGCTTACCATGACATCTCAATTCGGAACAAATGGTCGGTCTATTCTGCAGGGAGAAAAAGGCTCAACAGGGGAAGGCATGCGCACGTGAAAAAAGAACATGCTGGTCACTCTCAGAGACATATGGGGACGAAAGGGGAGGAAAAACCGATTCACAAAGGATCCAAGACGAAAACTTAAAAAAAGGGCCGCTGAGAGTCCGGAAAACTCCGAGAAAAGAGTAAGCTTGCAGAGGGTTGAAGTGATCTCCGGAACTGGGGGAACCAGGATCTAAAATAGAAGGGTCTGACGATCAAAGGGAAATCAAAAAACCTTCTCTCTTTCCCTTCACACGAAAGGTCTGGGGGAGAGAGGATTAAGGGCATAGCAATGAGGCCGGGAGCAACAGGCAGGCTTGGGCTTGCTGATATATCAAAAAAATGGTAAGAGGGAAAACGCGCTGAGAGGGGCTTGTAGGATGAAGGACGTCTGGTGAAGAAAAAAAACAAGTCATCATCATCAAACAGAAAAAAGGGGGACCGGGACACGACTAAAGGAAACCAGGGAAAAAGGAGCGCACTGTCCTGAGACTCTGAATAAGAAATGAAGCAGAGGGTGGAAGTTAGGAAAGGGAGGAATACAGATATAATCTCAGGACTCTCTGCTGCCGACGGAGAAAAAGTTCGCTAAATCGATGTTGGGAAAAGCAGCAAGCCAGAGCCTTGTGGAGATACAGATGAAAAAAAGAAAAGGAAATTAGGGAAAAAGGGAGGATTGCAGAGGAAGGGCAAGAAAAAAGAACGACGGAGAGGAACAGCGGATGTGCGGGGTGTGAAGAAAAATGGGGGGGGGTCCCACTGAATTCTTGGTCTGACGGATAATCTGAGAGGGGGCGGAGCCATAAGAAAAAGACGCCTTTGTTGACTGGATGGAAGTCATTCGAGAAGGGGGACTGGTGTACAAAAGTAAAGGGACATCAGCAAATGTTATGGGGATAAAATACGTCGCCCGAGAGTAAAAAATTAGGAACAAAAAAGGGGGAACCGTTTGTGAGTCTGAAAGCTCGGGGGCTCCAGTAAAAGGAGGAAAGCAGAACGCATAAATTGCGGGGAACAAGAAGAAAATGGGTCTGCATCCTATGCGAGTGGGAAGCTTACAAACGAGGAACATATGAGGCTTAGAGGAAAAAAAAAGGGGGGAAGGATGAACTCCTGTCATACCTCAAAGGGGGCTTCAGCGAGCGAAAAATTTGGAAGGGAGACCGGCATCGAAAGAAAGAAAAGGAAAAGTCTTCGGGTATTAAGGGGAAGGGGCTCAGGAGAACCCACAAGGAATGGAAAAGCTAGACTCAGGGGGGGGAGGTGGAGTTATCTGGGCTAGAATTTAACGTCTCTGGAAAATGGGGAGAAGAGTGGGCTCTGGGCTGCACAGTGAAGGGCAGACTTTTTAAGGGACGAAAAGTAGAGGTGAGGGGAGTTTCTTACAGGGGAAGGGAGTTTGGGGAGGGAAAGGAATGGCATTTTCTGGAGGCTTGAGCGTAGGTTCGGGGAGGGACTATCATCTCGGTGGAGCATCATAAGGGGGACGGGGATTGGGTGAAGGAAGGGGGTTTTCACGGATTACTCGAAGACTTTCTGGGTTTTAAAAGGATGTCGCTAAAATCAGAATATACACTAAAAAAGGGACTAACAAAATTATCAGGGGGAAAGAGGGAAGCTGTTGTTAGCAGAAAAGATAGTTGGGACAATCAAATAACGTAGAAAAGTCTACTGGTGAAGGTGGGGGTGGTGGAGGCGCATTGTCCAAGCTTTTCAACTCAAAAAAGTCATATCTGAGGCTGAGAATACTGGCAAAAAAGGGAATACTCAAAAACCAAATTGACATAATTCGGTATGGGGAAGATTTCTTTTTAAGCGTGAGAAAGAGTGGGGACGGAAATAAAAGAAGAGGCTTGGGGGGGGGGGACGGGGGGGGGTAGGAAGAATTTTACGGGCAGGTGGCGCGAGGCATCAAACGAGAAAGAAAGGGGGAAAAGGACGGCGGAAAGAGGAAAAGTTTGTATTAATCACTCTTAGTGGACAATTAACCATCTTGGAAGGGACCATGGCAGGTTTAAACAGGCCTCTCCTTAAGGGGACGAGCGGAGCGCTGAGGAATAAAGGGAAAACTAAGCCACGGGGGAAGAAAAGCAGGAAAAACTGCGACACAAAAAAATTAAAAATTAAAAAGACGGATAAAAAGAAAAAAAGGAAGTGGGGAAAGGGGGTGGGACGTCACGCGACGCTAGCCCGATTCATGAACTAGGGAAGGGGGGGAGAAGGGGGGCGCGCAGAAGAAACTAAGTTCTCACGTGCTTGAGGATAGATAGCAAAAACATTGCATGTTTGCGACAAGGGGGACGAGACCTGGGTCTAAAAAGGAGGGGAAGCGCTCAAGTCCAGGGGTAAGCCGATTAAGGTGGGAGTGGCTTATAATGTCGAAGGGGGAAAGTTAGTAGACAAAGGGAAGAAATCATCTTGTCTCAGAAAGAGGAAAGCATGTCAAATCGGAAAAAGATCGAAAGGAATGCAGCGATACGTTCTCTAAAAGGAAAAACAGTGTTTAGAAACGGCCGTGGGGGCGGACTTCAAAGGTAGTCAAGGCGGAAAGAGGGGAAAAATAACACTCTTTGGAAGAGGATAGTAGAAGAGAAGAAAAAAAGGGACAGGGAGCTGGGACTCAGCGGGGAATGAAAAATGACCAAAAAGTACAAAGGGGGGGACAGGAACCATTCAGAAAAAAAGGAATGACACAAGGGGAAAGAGTCGAAGACCACAATCTAACAACTGGGAGTATGATAAAAAAGATAAACCGGGGTGCATTTGAGCGTCAATGGTCTTAGAAAGGGGTTTGTCGTCTTCGGCCAGTACTCCCCAAGCAGGTACAGGGAAACAGACAGGCGGCTTCAAAGAGGAAAGGAGGTTAGGGAAGGATCGGAAAGGGACTGAATGAAGGGCAGCTTTGGAGGGGAACAAAAAGTGCGAACATGAAATTTGGTAAGAAAAAGAAAGGGCAAAACATGAGAAAAAAAGGGTGGGGGGGTCACTTCGTTGACGGCTAAGGGAAGAGAGGGACTTTCTCGGAGGGCAGGCGAGGATGGTATGGTCGCATGGCGAAAAGCCATAAGAAAGAACCATGAAAAAAAAAGGGGAAAAGCTGAGGAAAACTGCAATTGACAGAAACGTTAGAAAAGAGAGGTGGTGGGCAGGGCTGAAAATAGGAAGAAAACTCAAAGGGGGAGACGAGAATGCATGGGACAAAACTTTCGCAATTCATCTAAGGCTAATGGATCGGAATAGCGGGAGGAAAGGGGGGGGTTGGTGAAGGAGGAGGGAGCGAAAGGTCAAAACCTGAGGGAAGTCAATCCGCTTTTCATACAGGGAAAAAAGACGTGAGAAAGGAAGACGAAAGAAGGAGATTAGCTAGGGAAAAGAAAAATGGAAAAGGGAAAGGAAACGGAGATTCCTCGTGCAGAGCTCTGGGCATCAGGGGAGGGAATCCTGGGGACTTGCGCCTCACTGGAGGGAAAAGTTTCTCTTCCAAAAGGGGAAATTCGGAAAATAAAATACAGCAGAAAATTGATGGGAAGTGAAGAAGCAGGGAATCGTATAGTCTGTAAGAGGGACCTCGCGCCTAGACAAAGGATAAGTACGAAACCAATTGGGGGAAAAAACTACTGTTCAAGGTGCGTCCGGAACAAAACGCAGTCGGGAGTTAGACTCAAAAGAAAACAGGCTGACAAAAGGAGGGAACGGGAACACGCCCGTTGCGGGATCGATAGCAAACAAGGGCTGGGGGATGAGCGCAGAAAGGGGAGAAGGGAAAGCGCGGGAAAGAAAAAGAAGGAAAGCAACGGGAAGGACAAAACTGTGAGGAAAAAAAAGAGGGGGAAAGGGCAGGTAAAAAAGACCATCGATGCGGGGGACTGTAAGGAAAGGAGGGGGGGGGATGTGAAAAAGGGACGTCAGGAGATGTATATAGATGACATCGGAGTGAGAACCTGAAAAAATAATGGCGAAAGGAGACGAAAAAAAAAAAAAAAAAAAAAAAATTCACGAAAGCAACCAGATTCCAAAGGCGAGGAGATGAGAGCCACCAGATCATACTGAGAGCAAAAAAATAAAAGTAGGTGAGTACAATAAAGAAGACCTTGACGTGAAAAAAAACCATTTTAAAAAATTAATCCATGACTTGCTGTTTGGTGGATAAAGGTTGAGAAATCGAGAAAGGGAAGGAAAAGAAAGGTAAACTCTCCCACCCGGGGGGGTGGAAAATATGAAGAGTAAAGTCGAGAAATATAACTCTGAAGTTCGTCTCTTGTGGGTCGCAAGAAAAAAAAGGATAGGAAGAAGAATCAGGCAAATAAGAAGGAGGGGGGAAAAGGAATGGGGGGGTTGGGGGTCGCTTCATGATGAAGGCCGAGGCCGATTCCTTGCTTAAGGGGACAAGTACGGTCGATTGGACCACCAATGGTTCAAAGGAAAATAGGAAAAAATCAAAAAGGCTTTAAGAAGCCTAATGGCACCCAGGAAGGGAAAAAGGGTCATGGGAAGGAGGGGGGAGCGGGGGCGTGAGGGGAGAACCACAGAAAATTAGGAAAAAGTTACACTACTCTATCAATGAAAAAAATCATATCCGCCTGAAAATTGCCTTCCAAAACAAATAGACGGAGCAAAAAGCTGACCTAAAAGAGAAAAAAAAAAGATGGGAAAAGACGGAGAAAATCATATGTCAAGGCCTTCCTGGACGAGGGGGGGGACAAAAAACCGAATCTGCCGTCTGGAACACTAAAAAAACAACATCTCTTGAAGGAAGGAAAAAGTACCAGGGGACAGAGGGATGGGGGGGGAGATCAGGGGGGGTCCGAGGGGAAAGGCTTCGAGTCTCCTTTTGTCGTTGAGAGGGAAACGGGTGGCACACAGCGGGGGTAGGGGCAAAGGTCGGGGGATAGGAATGCTCGAAAAAAGGGTGTATCGAAGACTCGAAAAAGAGGTGAGAGAAGCGAGGGGGGGAGGGGGAAAGATGACCTCGGGTCGTCTAGGCGAAGTGTCGTCAAAAAACTTTGAGCAAAGGGGGGGGGGGCGATAGTCGGGGTTCTAAAGAGATCAAAAAAAGGGAAAACAACTTCGGGCAAATGCGAAAAAGCCTTCCCCAAAAAAAAAGGAAAGCTATTCAAAATCCAAACTGGACAAGAGAAAAAAAAGGACGCTAAGAACTAAATGTTGGGATTAGAGCAGTCCACGGGAGAGAGGGCAGCGAGAGGGGGGGGGTATCGAACCTGCCCGCATAAAAGAGCGGAATCAAAAAGTTAAGAGCGTGAAGAGGGGGTTCAGAAAACTATCGAACGCAGTAGAATAAGGAGCGTAGAGACGTAAAAAAACGCAGGGAACTCTGAAGAGGAGGGGGCGGCTGTGCGCGCGGGAATAAGCGTTGGGTGGGAAGGACAGGGACAGGGGGACCGGCGGTAGGGGGAAAAAAACATCGAGCCCGTAGCTAAGGGGGTCTTGAAATAGGCGGGCCCGAAAGGCCGGGAAAAGAAGAAAAACGGAAATTCCCATCGGGAAGACATGAATTATGGGGGAACCAAAGGGGAAAATAAAGGGCGCGAAAGGGAAAAAGGCAAAGGATTATGCTTCGAGAAAAAAACGAGGATGGGGGATAACGATAGATCATGAGGCCGGGGAAAACCACGGAAAAAAAAAGAGACGAGCGTCAAATGTGGGTGCAAAACATGAAGGGGGGAATTCAAAATGGGCGTCGGGAGAAGGGAAGAATTATCTGGAGAGAGGTGCACGACATAAAACTGAAAAACGGAAAAAGATTGATTAAAGAAAAGGGTCCTAAACCAGAGGCGTATGCTTGCGTCTCAGTCCGGGCGAGTAAATGGTTGCAGGGGGGGAGAACCAGGAGGGAGGGGGAAAGGACAAAGTAAGAAACCATGAGACCAAAAAAAGAATGTAGGAAGGGGATAAGAAAATTACGAGGAAGCAGCGGCAGAAGTCGAAATGAAACGATCGCGTTCTAAGGAAAAAGTACAGGGGGGGGTGTCTAAGGGAAGGGTGACGATCGTCCATTATCATCGGCACACCCAAAAAAAACATCGGACCTGGCCCAGAAATGGGGAAAGGGCGTTGTCGTACCGAGGAAAAATGAAACTCAAAAAAAAAAAAGGGGGAAGGAGTAGAGTAAAAGGATGGAAAAAGGGGTAAAAGAACTCTGGCTGGTAGAGTGTGGAGGAGAAAAAAACGGAAGTGAAGGACCGAAAAACGGGCTGGTCTTAGACGATCGACCTCTCATAAAAAATCCTACAGCACAAGGCATCAGTAAAAAACACGAAAAGAAAAGGAAAAAAAACTGCGAGAAGGGGAAAGACGTCACTCCATCATTGCGGGGGGAGGGGGGCGAGTCAGGTGCTGGGGATTGCAAGTCTTTATTAACGAAAAAGGCAGAAAAGATAACTGGACTCAAGGCATGGGGGGACCAAGGGGGAAAAAAAAAAATAAATTGTCATGAAAAGAACGGGAATTACCTGATATCGCTATAGGGGTACAGTGATGACATCTCTTCATACGTGAAGGAAAAAAAGGTGATGAAGGAGATGCAAAATTCTCGAGGGAAAAAAAGGGGGTACAAAAAGGGGGGAGTCGTCTATTAAGAGAAAAAAAGAATTGCTGGAGCTAAAAAGTTCAAAGGGGGCGCATATCTGATCTTCAGGGACATGCGAAAGCAAAGAAATTTGAGGGAAGAGGGTGAGTGAGGGAGCGCATTTAAATAATTTTATGGGGAAAAAAATGGGGGGGGGGGGGGGGGGGGTTTATCGAATCCGAATAACTTATTAAGGGGCAAACATGTTTGAGGGGATTGGTCTTAAAAAACGCTGGGGTTTAAGAAAGATGGTACCTGTGGTCGGGTGGAAAAGGGATGTGGAAAAGAAAAACTAGCCCAAAGGAGGGGGGAACTCGGAGGTGCTCAAAAAGAAAAGCAAACAAGGAAACGCCTGGAATAGTCAAGAAGTAAAGAAAAGGGGGAAAATAAATAGGGAACCAGGGCCAAGAGGGAAGGGGGTATAGAAAGGGGGAAAGCGCGACGGCAAGAGGGGAAAAACGGTTTGGACGGGATCGGGTCTATGCCATAGCTGGGGGAAGGTAACAGGGGCATATCAAAATGAAAGGAGGGAAATTTATTAAAAAAAGAGGAGGAGGAGACGGGGGGAAAAAGGGGGAATCAAAAAACTTTCTTTCTGTGTCATATATTGGAAAAAAAAAATTTAGGTGAAAGACGCTAGGGGGTTCTTCATTCTCTAATGGCTGGAAAACTGGGTTCTCGGAGGGGGAGAAAAGGAAAACTTCTGGTGAGGAAATAAAGGGCCCGATGAGAGTGGAGGAAGGAGGGGGAGGGAAGGGGGAATACAAACTGTTGAACTTCATATACCTCGGACGTGTCGGTTGCCGTCAAAGGTCCCTCGATCAAAAATGGAAAAAAAAGGGAAAAAATCTAAAGGGAAGGTAGGGATAACGAGGGCGCACCTCAATAGACTTGAAAAAAAAATCGAAGGGAATGTCTCAAGAAAGGGGGGAGGGGAGAGGGGCCAATGTCTTAGACTGAAAAGAAGGGGGACTGCTATGCTCTAAAAAAAGAAAAAGGAGGAGTCAATAAGATCCCGATATTGAGAAGAAAGAAAAAAAAAATCTCAAACAATAATCTTTGAGAAAATCTCTTAAGAGGTGAGGTATCAATAGGGGGGGGAAAAAGGGGAATTATCCGTTAAAAACTAAAAAAG
>Ga0179593_1434576_pt1 | contig 24867 bp, 32 predicted proteins | sample CZODoug2_1_08_16_FD_185931 | JGI IMG/M metagenome (GOLD analysis project Ga0179593, IMG submission 185931) | Vadose zone soil fungal communities from Angelo Coast Range Reserve, California, USA - CZODoug2_1_08_16fungal (PacBio error correction) | ecosystem: Environmental > Terrestrial > Soil >...
GGACCACGTTGGGTGGAAGAAGGGAGAAGGGCGTGCAGGCTTGGAAATGGGTCCGGCATGAGTATGAAAAGTAGCAAAACACGAAAGGACCAAAAGAAGACCTGGCGAGCCCCGGGGAAGGGGAAGATCGTATTGCGGTCAAAATTATCTCTCAGAGAGACGCTCGGTAAGGCGCGTATGCTGGAGAACTAATGAAAAACTACAAGGGCGACTCAGCGGGCCAGAGAGGGAGGGGGTGGTTACGAGAAGAAAAATCATCCAGGGGGGAGCTCCAAAGCACATGGTAGCGCACAGATAAAAAAAAAAACCCAACCGCCCCTCACCAAGAAGGAAGGGGAGGGAACATCAAACTAGAAGAAAAAGAACCTGCGCCAGAAGAGGGCAGAACGCCGGGGTTTGGGGCGAGATGCAAAAATGTTTGGAACGCGATAAAAAAAATATAAAACGATGGACTAGCCCGCATCGGAGAAGTCTAGAAAAATCGGGGGAGAGAAAAAAAAGGCACGGTATTAGGTCCGGGATGAGTGGTACGGCTCCCGCCTTTTTGGGGGGGGAGGGGGGCTCAATCTTGAATGGGGCCATCCGGCATGTTGGGCATACGCGTGTCATCCAAGGGAGAGGAGATTTACGGCAAGCAAACCGGCGGCAGGGGAGGAGGAGCAAAAGAGGGACGCTCAGAAGTCGTGACTGCAGCGGGAAGGGGGGAGTGTCTCCACCGAGATAAAACACGGGGGGGCGACCGGATGTGGACATGGCCGGCGTCGACCTTCACCATCAGAACGCACCAGGGGAGCCATTGTGAGTGAAGACCAGGGCCTTTAAACCGTGAGCGGGAGGGGGGAAAAATATCCGAATTACTTATAGAAGGGACTCGGTACCCGCCACGGACCCCATTCAAAAAGGGAGATAGCAAGGGGGATGCTGGCTGGACGAATTGCTTGGTAGGGAGAAGCGGATCTGGAAAAAAAATGCCAGCTGAAAGTCAAACTGTAGGGTCGGCCCGTGGCTTATTCTTTTTGGAAAAAAAAGGGGCGCGTTGCGGGGGAACGAAGACCCCAATGAAACTAATGTGAATAGGAGAAAGATCAGAAAAATCGGGGCTCAAAAAAACAAAAAGCCTGTCCAAGCCACGCCGGTTAAAAAGGAGGGGGAATACGACTCTGTCGATAAGGAGGGGGAATACCAAAAAAGCAGACACTCATGCCGATGCCGTTCCCGTCAGAGGAGGAAGACGGGACCGGGAAGTGTTATGAGATACGCCTGTACTAACTCAGAAAAAAGAACAATACAACATGAAGAACAAGAAGAGCACGATCCATCAGCTTGAAGGACACAGGGTCGGGACACATGTGGGGTCCGGTTGGGACGGAGGGAAGTGGGGCTGACAGGCCCGAGTATGACTACAGACGTACGGACGATTTGAATGGGAAGGAAAGGCAACGTCAAAGGTCGTTGGGAGGAAAGGGAAAGTAGACAGAAGCTTCCCGGAAAGGGGAAAGGGGGTCAAAGCACGATGGCCCCGAAGAAAAAACAAGAGGGTGGGTACAGAAAAACGAAATTAAAAACCGGGGGCAAAAAAAAAAAAAAAACAGGGAGGGGCACACGCAGACTAGTTCCCGTGGATGCAAGGCAAAGAGGGCGCAATCGGTTTGGCACCGAAAGAGAGCACAAGGAACCATCTATCGATACGGGGAGGAAGGATGAAAATACCCTGGATGAAAGCAGGATCTGGGAAACCCCCAAAGTACTGGGGGGGAAGGGATGAGGGGTGATGTTGAAGATCTCGGTGGGGTAAGGGGGGAAGGGGCTTTGCTTTCTGCAGGGGGAAGCGAAAAAAGGGGGACTTAGGAATCGATAACCCACCAAAGAAAGGGGAAGCAAATGAAAGATAGTCGGAAAACAAGTATCACAAGCAACCGCACTATGTAGCGCGGTATGCAGGGGGGAAGGAGAAGGTGTACTGTGACGCAGGCAACAAAGACGATCTGGTTGCCGACAAAAACGCCGAACGGGGCAAAGTTGCAGCGACCGGGAAGGGGGGAGACGTGTCTACGGCACAAAAGAGAGTGAGGGAAAGAAACAAACGTATCAAAAAAGCAGGTTCGGGTGCAGACAACCGATCACGGGCCTCAACGAAAACCTCCGAGAGTCACGCAAAAAGCACATGGGGTAATGAAAAAGCCCAAACAAATAAAAAGGAGTAAGGAGAAGATCACTAAATCGCAAGGCGTTGGGGAAAGAAAAAGAAAACTAGACAGACGCAATCAATTCCGGGGAGCGCGAATGGTCGGTACCAAATGAACTTGGTCTTTGTGTTAAAAGAACACAGATGTAAATGTGAAAAATGTAGAAAAACCTCGGGAAAAGGAGAAGAATCATACCAGGGCGATGCATGCCGGAAAAAAACTAAAAAAAAAAATAGAGCATGACCACAGTGGTACCGCGCCGCCCTTAGAGATCCACATAAAACACGGAGCAAGATAGGAAACCTATAAGAGAATCGCAGTTGCTTGGAGAGGACCAGGACCCCTAGTTGCAAGGTTGTCTTCCCGCACGGAGGATGAAAGAGAAAGGAAGGAAACGCTGATTGGTCGTCCGCTGCGGCGTAATTAGTACACTCAATGCGTGTGCGTGGTGTGTGGGTGTAAAAAACAATGAACGAGGGGTAAAAAATAAAACCGCGCAAAAAATACCAGCGTTCGGGTGCACTGGAATCGGGGTGGGGCAGGTATCGTAACAAACAAAGACACGTCGGGGAAAGGGCAGGGAGGGGCGGTTGACGATGCATAATGTGGGAGAGAAACGAGAGAGGCAGCCCAAAACGGACACAACTGGGGCAAATCCGTGGTCGGTAGACTGTTCGAAACGAAACACACAGAAATGAGCGCGGGGGCAACTTAGAAGACGTGAGCCGGCCCATGGTATTGTAAGAGGGGGCTGTGGGGTGGGTGGTGGCGCAGACCGAAAAGGGAAGAGACGGCCGGGCGTACACCGAAGTGATCGTCATATAAAGTGAACCCGGGTGATTCGAATTGAAATGTAATCCGCTCAACCTGAATGGGTATAGGATAGAGAAAAACTGACGTTCCGTTTTGCAGCTATTGGAGTCAGTCAAAACAAAGATCAACCCAAACAGCACAGGAGTGAAAATCAAAAAAAAAAGAACAACCAGTACGATGAGAAATAGTGGAAGGGCGGTGCTATGTCGGGTACTGAAGCTTTCGGAATAGTAGGACAGAAGCAGCTAGGGTGTGACTGTCCAACCCATTAAGAAACATAATGCAACAAAATGGTTTGGGTTGTGTTCCCGACATAACCAATCAGCGACAGCGTAAATGGAGACCGCAGAAGAAAAACCCAAACAAAAAACATTCTACTCAAACGAAACATGTAGCATAACAATCCCCAAGAAGGGGCGGGGAAGGAAGATGCGTTCTTAAAGCATGATTAAGGGAATCAAGCGGCTCAAAAATGTGAGGAAACTGTAATTCACTGGACAACTGGTGAGCTGCAAAAACGAATGACCCAGGAGTGACAGCTTGAAGATGAAGAAAAAAACCTACAATCTGAGTTAACCGGCCAAAAATAGATTGGGGTGGAAGGGGGTGGGGCGGGAGAGGACAGCGGAAATTGATGGGAAGAAAAGTCAAGCAAACTCTTGCATAACAAAAGACTATGAGCTTGGAAGAACGCTGGGTCAGAGGGCCACGCCGGCTGGTGGGGGCGAAGTGCCAAAGAAAGGGATTTCGCCACGCACAGAAAAAAGGCAACATGTAACATCAGACAAGCGATCAGGTTTCAATGAAAGAAAAACCCCAAACGGAAAATGGCGTTCGAACTGAGCAAAAATCTGGGGGACGTAAGCTATGGGAGGGGGTGTGCGCGTATCCAACCAACCAATGTTGGCATGGTGAGGATGAAGAGGTCCGTTATAAAGTTAAAGGGAAGCAGTAAATGACAACAATGACCTCAAAACACTAAAAGGCACAGGCCAGCAAAATACACGGTAAAAACAGAGACAGATGTATAGGAGAGGGGTTGACCACTAAAAACCGCACAAGTTACCGAAGCAGGGAGTGTAAAAGAAAACAACTCAGGCAACGGAAAATTCAAGAAAAGGCAGCGAGAACGGGCCTGGCTTAAATAACAACGGACTTGGAATAACATGTAAAACAACAATAGAAAGTTAAGTAAAGGTATTCAACTGACACGACAGAAAAAAAGCATCCGGTCCCATGGGAAAAGAATAGGAGGTGGGGGAGATAAAGGGAGGAGGGTAAACAATGGTCACCGAACGAAGATAGGAGAACCCTGGGTCAAATCGAAGCTTGGTGGCCCGGCAACAGTGGGTCGGGGGGGGGAAAAAGGAAGGGATCCACGTGATAGGACAGGGGCCAATGCGGCACTAAACAACAAGTTTTTCGTAAACATAAGATAACCGCCCCAGGGGGCGAAACAGGGGAGGGGGAACGCCGAGGGCAAGGGGAAAAAAGGAGGCATGCCTCGACTGTGGACTCAGAAGAGGGGTTGAAGCGGGGCGTGCAGGCTAGCAGGCCGAAATTTCTGCTCGGTAACGGAGGAAGTTAGGGCAAAGCGAGAAAAGGGACGCCGCCCGAATGGACGAAGTACAGAAAGCCGGGCAAAAGCGGGCCAGTATCGGATATATGATAATAATTCGAATGAGCACAAAGAACCTCTGGGGGGCACTGAAACCATATAACGAAACCGGACGGGACATAGGCAAGCGGTTTGGGCGCGCCATAGATCAAAGGATCCACGGGCATGGAAGGTTCGCCGAACCTAAATTTGTGGAGGTGGGGGGTCCTTTTTGCATGTACTCACGAAAAGAAGGATTCGCAAGAACAGGTGTAAACGAGGGCAAGCGACGTACCGGGAAGCAAAATGGAAAAATGGAAGCTTGCAGGGCCCTGGGAATTGATACAACAGGGGAAATTAAATCCACAAAGGTCAAGGTCAGGTAACGAAAAAAAACGCGGGTACAGCACTAGGCAAGATGCGGCAATCACACATAGGTGAGAAGAACGCGGGGCCTATCAACGTTTGTGCATACGCGCTATGTCAATAAGCGCAATAAGTAAAAAAAACGTAACAGCAAACATAAAGCCATGGGGAACTAGGGGAATATGGTAAAATGTGGACTACGTGGCGAATCCCGGAAAACAGAAAAGTGATGAGCAGGAAAATCGCAACCCGAGAATTCGGCGGTCAGCGGGCCAAAAAAATAAGCAAGGGAGAAAGGACGGCCAAGTGGTGGACTTGAAAAAAAAAAGAGCCAGGGAGAAGGCGCTGTGAAGACAATATCCGGCAGAAAAATGTACACCTAAGCTAGCGTGACACAGGGACCACTAACTTCGCGAAGCCACAATTATGGGGGTCAGGGAAGACAGACCGAAAACAAGACAGGGGGGGTCGAGCACGCCAAGAAAAAAAGAGGGGCGAAAAAAAAAAAAGCGATAAAACATAGCGCTGACGTCTGGGGGCGCGGGTTGGATTATACGAAACCAGACGAAGGCAGACACCTATACCACACGTACAACAGTCCGGATACGAGAAAAAATGTGAGCAACGGACGGCTGCCTGGGATACACAGCTAAGTCAAAAGCCGAAGATAAAACCAACATGAGGGAAGTCTGCGCGACAAGCTCATGGGGGGACAACCTGTAGAGACGGGGCCGACGCGAACCGTGCCCTCGATGCCGATCGCCTGTGGTACCACAGCTGCGCCGGGGGCATAATGAGCTGCGGACAGAAAGCGGGAGCGTACAACGATCATCATGTCACGCAGTCAATACAAACGTGAAAGAAGCGCGGCTGAGCGACTGGCAAGAAAAGTCGCGAACAACGGACGGGGCGAAAATCTCGAGCAGGCAGTGCTCTGGAGGCTGCGTTGATGGAAGTCATCCATAGGTGATAGGAGTGGTGCGTGGAAACGCGTTCAACAACAAACTAACCTCACGCTCGAGCATCAAAAAAAGAGGGGGGCTTTCTGCAACCAGCAGCGACAAACAACAACACGGAGAAGACTACAAGCACACGCGCCGGGTGATCCAAAGCGGTAAAAATATTCAAAAATCCATCGTCAAAATTGGCCGAATCTTGATAACAAAACCAGCGACATCAAGGCGCGGAACCGCGCCTTGGCATGACCATAGCGGAAGTGGTTACTGGGGGCCAACGAGACGAGAAACACTAAGGGGGGGGACTGGGGGTGAAACTCAACAAAAAGAACGACCAGTACTCACACAGGTCGCGGGCACGTACGTGGAAAAGCGCGCGAGGAATGCGCCGGGGATAAGAGCCGCAAGCTTCAAAAAAGCGGCGCAAGCCGGCGGCGGGGAACTATCGTTAAAAGAACCCGACAAGAAATGTACTAAAACCAGGGGACTACAACCAGGGACGCCGATACGGGGGATCTTCTTTTACCTCAACAAAGACATCACGCAGCGCAAAAGGGACTGGCAAGCATCTTGGCCATCGTTCCTTCACAGACAGAGAGCTGACGTCTGGTGAAAGAAAACCATAGGCCAAGAGGACACGACTGTAAACCGATGATGCAAAAACCAAGAGCTTAGAAAAAAAGTCGGGTCTAAATAGTGACGACGACGTGGGGGAGCGCGAACAGCCGGATGAACGTTGAGCGTGGCGGGGGAATGTGCGATGTCGAAAGAGAAGCCGCTGAGACTGGGCGCGGTGTTCTCAGGGAGGAGAAAAAAACAGAGCCTCACAAAGCAAAGAACGCCAGTGGCTTCGGGTGCGTGAAATGAAGAGACGCCGTCTTGCCGAATTTGGGCCCTGGGGGGGCAGACCAGGTGACTGAGGACAACAGGGGGTACACAAGCGACCCCAAGATGTCCGTGCCCAATGGGAAGGGCAAATAACCACAATAAGATATGCTGAAAAAAAAACAAGTTCAAGGACTCGCGCACGAGATTGGAAAAACGGGTGCAGAATCCCCGAAAAAAAAAACGGGGTGTAGATTTGGTCGGGCCTTCAAATGCGGCACCGCGGTAGCAATTAATAGTGGACGCCAGAAAGAAGGAAGGGCTGAAAGAACATAGAGGGGAACCCGGAGATGCTTCTCAAAGAAACTGTGGAGAATGTACAATCCGACAAGATAAGTCACATAAGCGATCCTAGCGCTCGGAACTCGCGAACACAGAAAAATCAGTGCCGTCTCCGGGAACCCATTTGTGGGGAGGATGATAAAAGTGGATTGTAACAAAGCACCACGAGCAGCTAGTACGGATATCACCGCAATCGCAAGACAGACGAGCCAAAAGGGAAGACGCCAAAAAACAGAAAGGCAATGTGTTTGTCTGTTGGACGTTGGGATCAACACCGGCACATGGGGGGGCGGAAAGGCAGATCAAAGGGGAAGAAAAAAGCCACCAAGTAGGGTGAAAAGAGCTGAAGAAAGGAGGCGGAGGAAAGCAATGGCCAAAAAAAGCAAGCCGGATGCAAAAACGCGCCTTATCGCCCGATCTGCGCACGCAGCACATCTCAACTTATAGGCGACGAAAAAAGGTAAAACGTGCCAAGGTGGGGTGGTTACACTTGAGGGAAATCCTCGTCGATAGCCAGCAGGCTGAAAGAAGACGGCGGTGAAACGGTCTCGGACACCGGCTGAAGAAACGCTGTGGGAAATCAAGAAGTTCCAGAAAACTGCGAATGCACAGAAGGGCGTCTACCGCCCGGCGAAAGGGGGTGGCGTGACAGAAGGAGTGGGGGCGCAGCTGCGAGGAGGGCATAACTTCCTACAACGCTACCCTAAGAGGGCCTGTTCGGACCAGGGGAAGATGCTTTGTTGTGAATGATAGCGGAGGGGAGGTACTCAAAAGGGAAAAAAAAGGGGAGATGGCTCCGTCACAAGAGACCGCCAACGGCTCGCTCTCCTAACCGTAAATTTGCGGAGTTAAGGGACGGGGGCAGCCTGAAAAAAGGGGGGACAAATAGAAGAAACCGCAGCCAATTCCAGGAAAGGAGGAAAAAGGAGGAAAGGCCTAAATGCAAATAGAGAGGGATGCGGCCATGGGAAAACGCGAACATCACACGAGTAAGGCATGACCAAAAGCAGGAAAATGGGCTAAAAAAAAGGGATAAGACAGCATCCGGACGCGAAGGGAGAAGACATGGGTCCGGTGGTTAAGTAAAATCAGCTACAGTCTGTCGACGCGCCGGGTGTCCTATGGGTTAGGCGTCCAGATGAGGCAACGTCAAGGCGGGGTGGTGCATCGCGCATGGCAAGTCGGGACAACGCTTCAGCCAGTTCACCTCAGAGATCTCTGGACACTAAAATCCGTTCGAGACAGTGATCAAACGCGTTGTGAGAACTAAGGCTGTCGAGACCCGCCCCCAGCAAGCCAACAAGTAAAGGGGTGCTGTGACAAACAAATAAGTGAATTACCTCTTCAAAGAAAAAAGCATCGGTTTACAGTAAAGCAAGTGCAATCAAAAGCCGGGGGTAATACCGACCATCCAATGCTAGAAAAAATACCGGCCTTTGAAGAATAAGTATTCACAAGCCGACGCGATAGGGAGGAAACGTTGGCCTTTAAGATGGCTCAGAGCGGAAAGAGCGGAGGGGTTTGCAGTGGTGAAAACTGCATGCGGAAAGAAAGATAGTTCAAGATACAAAGCAAGGGGAACGCCACAAAATATAAAGGGATCGTCAACGAAAAGCTAGAAAAAGGGGGGCAACGAAAAGCTATATAAACTTTCAGCGCGGTGTAAAAGACAGTGAAGAGGAGGGGCTACGGTGGTGTAGTCGGGGCGTGGGACAAAAATCTAATTGATGAGCACGGGCTCAAGCCACACCGCCGCAAAAGTTGGAAATGGAACTAGATGAACCGGAAGTACTTATACATAAAATGCAAAAAGAAAAGGGTATATGACTCCATTCGGACTAAACGAAAGATGAGCGTTGCACAAAAAACACAATCACTGGCATCTAGGGAGGCCGCCTCCGACAGGAACACAACACACGCCGTGTAGTTTGTGATCCCTAGAACAAGACTGATGTCAGGTACTGCCCGAGGAGATAACTTGAAAGATAGGGCTAGAAGGTTTTTGTTGGACACAACGATCACCTATAACTCGCGGTCGGGGTTTTTGTGTAAGTCGCTGGGGAAGGCATGTACACTGGGGAAAAACCGGAACTGGGGTGGTCTGTTAGTAAATAGAAAACGAGAAAGGGAAGGAGAAAAACCGCCTAAGGGGAGCTGGAACTGCAGACCGGGCAAGGAAGCAGTTCAAAGGACGAGAGAAAAAATGGTACCCTATTGGGAAAAAGCGGAAAAAGACGATCTCATAACCCAAAAAGGGACTGCAGGCAAAGAAGAGATCGACTAGGCAGAACGACAGCCGGAACGAGGACCCACATCTTTTCGGGTGTTTCAGAGTTCCCACAGACGACGCCTCATCGCGATAAGGGATCTTTATCGTCGACTGACCGAGAGGGTCCAAAAGGACAGCAGGGGGTCTCGGGATGAGTTCTAAGGCAAAGAAATACCCAGGTTCAGTTGATACAAGAAACAGTACCTCTCAGGAAAACATCAGGAAGCGTCTCGATATGTGCGGTGATCATACGTGCTAGCAGTGCCAAGCGTTCTCGTCGCAACTATATTTGAAGATGCGCAGTGTACCGTAGGAAAACTAAACAAGCCGCTGTGTGTCGTTTTCGGGTTAGAAAAAGATCGCGGCGGGAGGGTCGCAGGAGATAGTCGTGGAAGCCGGGTACTCGGACTGGGGGTAGTCAATAACGGACCATTGATGAGATAATCGCCGGTGGGAAAGTCATTCAAGGGTTCTGTGGGAAAAATGAAAAAAGAGAATAGTAGACGCGCAACTGCCGGTAAGTGTCGCGGGACAATGGGAGGCATCACCACATCGAGGGTTGAGTTAGACGAACCAAAAAGCTGGGGGGTGAAAAAACAGTTATACAACATATCAGTCCCAAAGCACACAAATGACATGACACAAATGACAAAGAGGGGAGCAGCTTCGTGGGGAGCGTTCAATAAGGGGACGTAGTTATCTCGATATACGATCGGGGTTTCCTTATATTGGCAGGAAAAGGAAATGTTTGGGGTTATAGGGGACATAGTAGCCGGTAGGCACCGGGGGGAACAATAGCATTAGGAAAGCCATCATCCATAACTGCCCAAAACAACAGGGTCGAGTAGTTAACCAAAACTCCCTGCACACGTAGAATCCCTGTCAAATCTACGAGGGCGAAGATAGCAAAGGGCATTAAAGCGTTGGGGTACGCAAACAAATCGGCCTCAAGCAAAACCGTAAGATGCAACTGTTGACTGTACGGGGGGTTGTCGACGGTGAAAAACGAACGATGCCGCGAGTTAAGTGCAAAGCAAAACCTTCATCGTCTGAGGTGAACGAAAAACAACAAAAAAAGAGTGAGTGTTGCGGTCTGGCCGTTTCAACCAAGCCGTGAAGAGTAACACTGTATCCCGCCCAAACGGCTCCGCGACAGGGACTTTCCGGAAAAAAACGAGGAAATTGGTCCAGCGAGAGACAAATGACGGACCTCTGCCAGGTAAAAAACAGGCCAAACAGGAAGAGGCAAGATGGGGTCACACCAAGCAGGAAGGGGTCGCGCAGACCGAAACATGATGACACTGGGCCGTCGGGACAGTAAGACTGATGGGAAAGCTTGACTTGAGATGGGGTGGCATGGGAATTCTGGGGGGTGTAACCGCCTCCGGACATATAAGCATAGTAACCCTAGTCCTACAAGGCAGCTACCCGCAAGCCAAAAGCGCCACTCACGATCAACAGTTTGTCCAATGCCGGAGAACAGACTTTCAATATCGCAGAACAAGGAAAAGTACGACCAACGAGAAAGGAGAAAAAAAATCGACGAAGAAACCGGGGGCGGATAAATAGACGAGCCGTTAAAAGTCACTGGGCGAGACCGGGGTGTGAGACACTCACGCAGGAGATAAAAGTAGGGGGTCACTATTCGGGGTGTAGTCACGACGAATATCAGGATCAAAAAGAGAAAAAAAAAAAAAACCAAGCGTGTAGCCTGGAGAGGACCGTGCGAATGTAATGTAAAAAACCGCCCTTGTCGACAAAATTCCACGAGATCAGAAAACAAGTTAAAGGACGCTTGAACACATGATCGAAAAAGGCAGGGGTAACACGCACGCATACCACGAGGGTATCTGTCAATGAGCACGTTGCTCACGTCGTGAGGTGCAACTGTGTCGGAAAGGAAACTGGTTAAACCGAGAGCGACCGGCCCCATGGATAAAAGTGGCTGCAGGAATACCTGACACTAAGTACATGTCGACGCGACCTCAGGTGAACATAAGTGAAAATCAGCCTACATGGCTGAGAGAACGGAATGTACAGAGAGGGACGGGGGCCGAGCGGTGCAGTCAAGAAACGTGGCAGGAAGGCTCGGGAAGGACGAATTGTAAAACGGCCCAGCGCTGGCAGTAAGGACGTATGGGTAAACTAAACCCACGCCAGCCGCAGGGGGTGGCCAAAAAATCTAGGAATGGACTTCAAAAATAGGACATCGACGGGGGGGGCTCATGCAGGGACAGCAAAGTACAAGAAAGTGCAAGTTAACCACGCCAAACTCGTCAAAGGGAAGAAAACCACGTAGAAGGTCTAGTAGGGCATCCGGAACGCATTTATACACTCTTGTGGCACGAAACAGAAACTTTTTCGCCGAGGCAGGAAAGGACATGACCAAACATAACGGCCGGTCAACTGGTGGCTGTGTGACTTGCACAACAAACACTTTTTGGCACATTTTGTGCGCGTGCCAACTATGGAGGGGACTTGTCTCCGCTGAGGGACAGGGTGGCACGAGTCTTGTGTGGGCCGCTGGTGTGATAAGGGAGGGCACAGGACGTTATAGTTGACGCGGGGGGGAGCAGGGTTCAAGTTCCGGGCTTGAACATAAGGGCAAAGCGTTCGCAAAATGCAGCAGGTAAGCCGAGGGGGGTATAAAAAAAGTATAGATAGTCTTTAACAGCGAACAGGACCTGAGGGGGGCGCGGGGCGGGCAGGTCTCAAGCGGGGAAAACGCAAAGCGGATCGCAAGCAAGGCCTGAACGAGAATCTCAGGCGAAAAAAAAGATCAGGAAAAAGACTATCAAAACGGCAGGGTACAGCCAGGAAAGGAACAATGTGACGTCGCTAGACGCATCAAGAACGCTGGGGAACCTATACCACTGCAGGAAAACCGCAAGGCGGGTCGGAAAACCGCCAACCACAGAAGAAGGGGCGCTCAGCGGCTAACTTGGGGAAGACTACGAGAACACCGCTTCTCCAATGGACAAAGAGGCGGCGCATGGAAACCTCTAAACGAAACCGAATCGCAAATTCAGAACGGCAAAAACAATTCCCGCTCAAAATTGTAACGCCGACGAAAACCCCGGCGGGGCGAGGAGAAAGCTACGTGTTGGGGAGGCAAAAGACGAGCTTCCTCAGGAAAAGGCACGATGGCAGAGAGGGGGATTCCGAAAAATCCTGCAAAGCAAAGGGCAAGAGAAAAAAGCTGCCAGGGGACGAACCTGTGGCGAATAGGAAGGCTGCGGGCGATTCCCCGAAGATCCCAAAAGGGGGGCGGTAAGAAAGGTTCATTGAGGGGCTCAAAGAGGGTTTGGAAAACGCTGTGGTGGCAAAAAAAGTGCAATTGCAACGTGGAAAAGAGAGACAACTCGGTTCTCGCCAAGGGAGGTGAATTAATCTGGGGACTCATATCGAGCGTCAATTGGTAAAAGAGCCGCGGAAGAAACGGGGGACCCCGCGACCTGCTGGGGAGAAAATGGTTCAACCAAGGCCTAAAGTCCAAAGAAAAAAAAAAAGGTCGGAAGCATCCGATCGCGGAAAGGCCGCTTTCTCTTGCTTATGTCGAATGAAGGACAGATAGATGACGAATTAGAAGTCTGGGAAGTCGGACGCTGATCACCAACAAAAGGGAGGCAGACTCGCACGGAGGAGGAGGTAAGGGAATAATATAACCCTCTTTTTTTAAATAAACAGATGGGAAAATGCAATACATCAAGCATCTCCGAATGGAAAGGCGACTAAAAAAAACATCAATCGCCGGACGGGAATCGATGAAGCGCTCTCAAGAGGGTCCCCTTGGGGTCTCTTGGGGCATAAAGTCCGAAAAATGAAAACAGAGTCGGCGGGGGGAGACTTTGGCCGCTTGCGATAGGACAGTTGGAGACCGAGATATAAAAGAGGTGTGCTTTGTCAGGTCCCTCAGGGAGAGGCACCAGGAAAAGGGATCGAGGCACGGAAGAACACACAGCGGCTGGGGGTCCAATATTGAGGCCGCAGAGAAAAGAGGGTGGGATCTGAGACTCCGGGGCCCCTGCAAAAAAACATCACACGTCTCGGCCACATTCAAAGTAAGAACGAAGGTGGCAATCAGGCGTCGCAGATCGTCACGGAAGAAGAGCGCCCATCCGCGCCTTGAGAGGGGAAGTCGGGATTTGCCGAAAGGAAAGGGTCAAAAAAAAAACCACGGCGGGTAGCTCTTCATTACCAAAGGGAGCGCGAGGTGTGCGAGGGGGAAGTGTGCTGGAGGGATCCGGCGAGGGAGGACAGCGCAAGACCTCGCGGTCTACGCCGGGGGTCGATTATTCGTCCCCAAAAAAGCGCGACCAGGACTGATGTCGTTTCGGAAAAGAACGCGCCGGGCAAACTGTAACAAAAAGGGCCGCGAGGTACATCCGGTTTGATTCGCGAACGGAAGGAAAAAAACAAGTCATAGTTAAACCGCAAAGAGCGGTAAACAGTTCCGAGGGAGCGCGATATTAGAGGGTGGAAAAGAAAAAGAATCTCGCAACTCGCACATCGGGGCAACAGCGATGAAGGGTGACGAGAGCAGCGAAGGGCTTCATCACCGGCTTGAAGAAAGGGGAGCCGAACCGCAACAGCACAGGGATATCCAAGCAAAAAAAAAAAAAAAAACGAAGAAAAAAAACACATCACGCCAGCCATGGCGAGAGGGAAAAAGGGGTGCCACAACGAGGCGCTCGACGAGAAAACAATAGAGAAAAAGAGCGCAATGCAAAACGGGAGCAATGCCCGAAAGGGGGAGGGTGGGGAGGGGATGGCACGGCGAAGGCAAAAACGTTTTGGGAAAAATGCATGAGCCGCGAGGGGAGGGGGAAAGAACTTCCTCCTGCGTTCCTTTAAAAAGAAAAATGTCCTGAGGGCGCAAGGCCCGGAGCGACCTTCCAGGGATGCAAACCGAGTGCGCGACTGAAAGAATAGAAGATATCGGTCAGGGGGGGGAAGTGCCGTCGTCGACCAGTCCTGCGCTGAACAGCATGCGCATGAAAAGAATCATCGCACTGGGAGAAACCGATTGCGGGAAGCACAGCTGGAGGAAATCGCCCGGGAAACGGGAAAGAAAGGAAGGCACGTTCTTGCGATCGCGGGAAAGAGGTACTTCCACCAAGAAGGACATCAGCTGATGGTTCAGGCCCGGGGGACGTATTCGTTTGAAAGGATAGGTCGGGGCGGACCGAACACCCATAAGGCTGGAGGAAGATTCTGAATCGGTTCCCGGAAAGGCCAGAAGCCGCCACCGGGTGACACTTGCGGTTGGAATTTCAAGTCAGCAGGTCTATAATGCTGGTAAAAGAAGAAACCGCAAAGCATGCCGGAGCCGTCAACGGCGAGGGGAGCCTGCAGGTAGGAAGGAGGGAGGAGGGAGCCTCGCGTATGAACGACCAAGGAAAAAAATCAATGCGGCAAGAATGCAGCTACTCCAACTCATTTCGACATAATTTGTTCAAAGGGGCGAGAAAATGCGTGCAAGCAGAGGGGGAACTCGAAGGGGGCGTGTGAAACCGCCTGAGAATCAGGGGAATTGGATAATCGCAGGGGAAGTCGGGAGCGACGACTTCAAGTCCAACATATTCGAGCAAATTCGGCAAAGGGAAAAGGTGTTTGAAGGAACGGGGCGTGACTCACGCAAAACAAGGGGGGAGGGGGGAAAACTCCAGACTAAGAAAATGAGCAAAGATAAGAGGATCATCTTTTGAAGTCCACACCTTTAAAACGTCCACCAGGTGCAAAAAGTCACTCATAAATTACAGCAAAAATCCGACCGCTGTAATGAAGAAGAGGTCGAACCTCTATGAAAGGGGGGAGGCGAGTGGCAGGATGTGTAGAAGCGTTTCGGGCAAGTTAGGGTTTGGACGTTTCAATAGGATCAAAGATGGTACGGGTACGAAATACCACCAGACGAAGAGAGAAGTGATAGATCGACGAACGCTTATGCAACGGGAAACAAGACACTCTTTTCAAAAGAAACGAGGTGTTCACGTGTGGACGGAGTGGGGGGCGAAAGGGTATTTGGGGGGGCGAAATAAAGACTGGAACTCCAAAAACAAACGCCGACGGCAAGTTAGCAATATCGGAAGGGGGGAGACGTATTCAGGAAGAAAAGAAATATTTCATGACGATCATTCGGCCTTACAGCAAAAATGCAAGGTACGTTGGGCAAAACGAAACCCAAGGATAAACACGACCGTCCCAAAGGGCAAGCAAGGGGTGTGATTTTATCCCAGAAAAGACAACAGGGAAAAAGGAACCCGTGAGGGGGACCAGAGGGGCACAATCTGGGTAAGGATCACTAAACGTTTTGTGTTAGCAACCACGATAACATAAGAGCAAAATGGGGGGGAAGAAGAGTTTCTTGGACCTGAACTGGATTTGGCGGTGGGGGAAAAAGAAACGAGAAAAAAAAGGAGGGAAACAAAGACAAAGCGACGAAAGATCATGAACGGCGGAGAAGGCACGCCAGGCGGAAAGACGGAATAGGGGGCCAGGAAAGAAGACGATCTAGAGAAAAAAAAAAAAGAGGATTCAAAGATGCAAGAGAGGGAACACTAGGGAAACCCAGGGGGGGGAATGTTTCCTAAAAAGAGAGACTTATAGGAATCAAGTCGCAGGAAGGAGTGGTTCGTAAGGGCGGGGGGGGGAAAGAATAGGTTTTCTGACTCGTTTAAAAAAAGCCAAATCAAAAGGGAAGGTGGTACAGAAAATAAGAAAACAACAAGAAGCGAATTACGTGATCGGGTGAAACCGACAAAAAAAGGGAGAGCCCGATCGGAAGTCGTGGCCTAGGGAAAACGCATTTTTCTTTGCGGGGAAGAAAAACATACGCAACAATGGTGCGGCTGGGGTGAGTTTCGAGGCCGAAAGAGAGCAAAAGTTATCGGTTGTCGCAAAGAATGAAAGAGGGAGAGTCAAAAAGAAAGGACCATAGACAGGGAGGGAGGGGGTGTTACGATGTACGTCCTCCCGTGAAGAGGAGGCGCAGGCAAAAAGGAACGTTTTGAGACCAAGGTCATCAACCAGAAAGACTCTGCGCAAAACACCGAGAAAGAAAGACACAACAGGTGAAAAAGGGGACGATGGACAATAGGCTTCTGGGGAGGGGAAGCTGGGAGGTGCAGGATAAATGGCCTTATATTTGGACCGGTCAACAATTAAGAGGTTTTTGGGGGGGGACGGACAAAAGCAAAAGGAAAACAGGCAAAGCAAACCAGAAAGGGAAAAAAACAACGAGAAGGATCCAAACAATCCCAAAACCACGCGCCGACCAAAAATACGACGTGCCGAGAGATAGGATCCCGCTGGTCTAATCGGGAACTACGCTATAGAGGTTCGAAATTTCTGCCGGGGGGGGGGGCCCGTGCCAACCAAACGCGCGAAACGGAAATGATCCAGAAACCCGGCAATCGTCGGAGGGGAACAGCCAACATGCGTTTGGTTGGCGTGATGACAGGAAAGAAGTGAAAACAATGTATCGTTAACGACTAACGACGCTGATGGACTGAGGTCAGAAAAACCACAGAACTTGCAAGTCAAACCCGAAAAAAGTCCAAAAGCCCGACGGTCAAGTAAACGCGAACAGCCACCGAGAAAAGAGGAGAGGGGAAAGAAAGACTCTTACAACCTGAAACATGGAAGGAGAACTGCGCGGAAATCTGAGCAGGAAAATGTGATCTGGGGGCAAGTGCGTGCCACAGAAAGAGTAAAAGGAAGCGGATTCAAAAAAAAAAAGGAATCGAAAAAGCGGACTGCGGGCTGGGCATGCGGTGAGGGGGGTCGGGAAGCGCCAAATCGAAACCTCCCATTGCAGAAGTCCAGCAACTGTCAGCAAGAAATGTGAGTCTCGAACCGGGGGAGTTCTAACCTATTTTGTCATGAGAGGGAGAAGGAAACTTGGTTTTTTGGGTCGGACGAGCGAAAAGATTCAAATCATACGCCCAAAAAAAAAAGGAAGAACAAAGAGAGCTCGGGAAGACGGGAGGAAAGTCCAGCGGTCCCGCGGATACGAAAGCAAGGGTAGAAAACACAACGCTGGGAGAGATTTGCTGTGGGTGAAAACATTCACAGGGCGTGTTTGTCAAGGAAAAGCGGCGTAGATGAAAAAGGGTTCGAAACAAGAAACCAACAAGAAGAGAACAGCCAAATGGGGCGCAAGGAGGGGGAAAGCGGCCGGGACTGCAAGAGAAAGCACAGGCCCACCTGTTCAACCTATCATTGGGGGGAAGTGCAGCCAAACGAGGGAAGCGATCTCGTGCAGAGCACGCCTCGCCGCGGAAATGCCGTGCCGACCCTTGGGTCTGTCAGCGGATGCGCCGGCGATGTCGAATTCCGAGGGGAAGAAGGGACCAAAACCGCTCGAGCATAAAAAGAAACCTAAAGTGACTAGGAGGGCGGATAGCGCATCGCTGACGGAGGAGAAGAGAAAGAGGGGGTGTCTGGGCGATTGGGGAAATAGTCCGCCAAGCGGGCTGTCGCTGAAGGGGGGGATTTCGTTCAAAAAGGAGGCTATCCGGGCAGGTTCTGGGCCGGTTTCAGGAAGGAGAAAAAGCGGGACAGCAACGATGGGAGGGGATGTGAGCACAAAGCAATCGATGGGCACCGGGAACTCGCGCAACGGGGGGCGGGGGGCGCAGATCTTCCTGAAAGAATGGAAAAAAAAAAGGAGCGAACCTGCAATCGAGGAAGAGGGAGGGCAAGCATCCATTAAGGGGACTTCGCTGTCGCTAAAAATCACCTGGATGGAGACTTCCTGCCGCCAGGCCAGCTCGCATCCCGGAGCCGACGCAAAAGGAACATCACCTGGCTGCGTCGGAATTGGGAAGGTCAGACGTCGAGCAAACCCTTCTATGGTCGTAGCTGGCCGACATCGAACGCAAAGAACGAAACCTGCCAACACTCAGATGGGAAAAAGGGTCGCCTAAGACCCACCGCCTTGGTTTCGGCATGTCTCGACGTGGGGGGGAAGAGCCGCTAAGGAGAGGAAGAGGGCCATTGTAGGACGACGAAGCCCCTAAAAAAAAAAAGATTACCCAATCTGCGCGGAGCAGAAATTCACTGTGGGGGGCATCAGGGGCTTCTTTGTGCAAAAAAAAGGGTGGGGAGGTCCACGAGATAAAACCCGGTCTCGGAAATTTCCTCAAACTATTGGAAAGATGGGGGCAGAAATGGGCAAGTTTTTAAAGAGAGGAAAACGACAAAGCCTCCTCTCCAAGAGGGCATTAATCTGCGGCGATATCGGCGGTGTGTCTGCAAGTGACGGCGACAGGAAGCGAAAACTTCGACCACCCAAGAGAAAAGTCAATTTTAACTTGGCACATCCTGAAGAGCGGAGAAAGCAGAAACACCGATAAGCAAAGAAATCATGCATGAGCTGCGGTGTTCGCGAAGTCCAGAGGAGAAAAAGGGGGGGGGGGGGCGGTTAAACAGACGAATCGAATCCACCAAGGGGAAGTTTCGCAACTCTAAAAAACCTCAACAAACAAAAGGAAGGGAAGGAAAGTATGCGAGCGGGGGGGGATAACGATGTCCGGGGTTCAAAAAACTCAAGCAGGACGTAAGGACTCAAAGGGGAGGAACAGGATCCAATCAAGCAGCTCCTGAGGAAGGAAAAAAAAAAAATTTCAAAAAAAAGCGCGCTGGTGGAAGGGTCACATGGTAGGAGGGAAGACAGACTTCGGAACATTTCAGCGCGGGGGGGAGAGGGGAGCCTCTGCTACATTTCCGTATAGAGACGGACCGCATCTTGAGACAAAAAAAGGAAGTTGGTCCGTAAATAGGGGGCCGTTAGGAAAGGGGCCGGTCGAACCACGCTAATAGATGGGAGGAAGAAGGAGAAAGAGGGTGTCAGTATGGAAGAGCAACCCTGCCACAAAAAAACGTCCGTCGTGAACACAAGGATTCGAAGGAGAGAGAGGGGGGGCATCGGCGATGCCGGGATGAGGCGAAAAATGATAAATCAGGGAAATCTAATGTGAGATCAAGACTTGCCACAACGATCTTATCGCCAGGAGGGGGGAGTAGCGTTAGGAGGAAAAAGTTGGCGCGTTTGGTGTGCGGAGGAAAGGGGAGGGGGAGTGTTTGATGTCTGCCAGAGAAGGGGCCCGCAAGGAACGTTGTGCTTCGGGCGGAACAGGAATCTTTCTCGCCAGGGCGATGTGCAATGAAAAAAGGAAGGCAGCCGGGCGTTCGATTGGACAGGGAGCGAAAGGGCTCCGGTATTATTCGACCCCGAATCACATCCAAGCGAGAAGACTCTTTCTCAGGAGAGGTATGGCAGGGCATGAGATCGAAAGGCTGCTATTGGATCAGTCAGGGACGAGATTGGCATCTCGCCCGCGAAGGGGAGGGGGGGCCGGGTGCTGGTGGTCGAGAAACCGCTCCCCGGAAAAAAAAGGAGTGACTGTCCGACGGCCGGGAGGGAAGAGAGATACGACGAACCCCAAATAAGCGCCAAAGAATTTGTTGGAGAAAAGAAAACAAAAAACATCTCTGGGTACTCCCGCTCTACTGAAAGCAGGGAACAGCGCCAATGCACGGCAAGTCGGGGGAGAAGAGGGGGGGGCTGCTTACCGGCGCCTTTTGTGCTATGAAGAGGTCCTAGTCCAAAAAAACGGCGTTGAGACCCTGAGTTCGCGGCTTTAAAAAGAAAATGAAGGAGGCTCGGCCGGAGAAAAGAGGAAGGCGCGGCCTGACTTCGCAGGCCGAGTGAAGAGCCGGAAACATCTAAAAGAATAGCAAAAGGAAGGTGAATGCCGCGTCGACCGAGGAAGAGGAGGAAAGGGCGATGGCGCATTGTTTGCTGTGACCGAGAGAGACTTGACGAAAGGAGAGCATAGGGGTAAATAAAAGGAGAAGAACCCGACCTGAAAAGGGGAGTTGAGGGGAGCAGGGGCGAAGACTTGACAACTTTCCATACTTCCCGAGAGGAGGGTTCGGGCCCGTTTGGGGCGTAGTAATGATAGAGGGGTTAAGGATACGCCCCGATAAAAAAAGTAAATGGCGTACGATGAAAAAAGCGGAGGCCGGGAGAGAGAAGGAAGAGACGGGAAAAGTTGAGAGTGGAATTTTCGTGTTCAAAAAGGTCGCGAATGCCGGATGCAAACGCCGCCTGCCATGCGGTCACCGGGAGTATTTCCTGTGGGGACCTTTGTGAGAAGGCGGAGGCTGGAGAAAATAAGAAAACCAAAGATCAAGCGCAAGGAAGGGGAAAGAGACTACGTCCGCTCAAGTCGACTTTTCCGATAAAAGAGGAGGAAGGGGAAAATAGAATCGCGCGCCGTAAGGTGTGAAATTTGCCACGCTGAGGTCAACAGTCAAGCTGGGAAGTGGCATGAGACCGACGCTTAAAGGGAAGAAAGAGGGATGTAGCGTTCGAAACAACGGGGGGGGACAATTCAAGGGGACGAACCAACACCAATATATCAGGGGTGGCTGTTCACACGTCAGACAGATTGGTAGGGTCCTGGAGAAGGGAAAGGCCGAAATCTTTGCTTCAAAAAGGAAAGCAAAAAGTGCCCTAACCTCTAATCGCCGAGGAAGGCCGCATAAGAATTATTCTTAGGGCACCATGGCTGGCTGCATTTCAGGTAGGGGTTGGGGGGGGAGGCGGTGGATTTAAGGGTGGGGGGGGGGAGGCAGGCCGGACAGCCACGGGGTAAAATGAGTATTCCAAAAAGAGGGGGGGGGAAAGTGTTGAGAGGAAAATATAGGAGAGTAGCGAAAGGACACCGACGAACCTAAAAGCCTCCCTCTTTTGAAAATCAGGAAAGTGGGAGCTGGGTAGAGAGAAGGGGGTCTTTGCTTTAGGGGGGGACCAATCGGAGGGGTGAGCCAAACAACCGGGAAAAAGGCATACTGCCTACGAAGTTCAGGGGAGAAACACAAAAGCAATCAAGTTATGACTAATAGGGAAAGGAAGACAGTCAGTCAAGGTAGTGGCGACCAATGGAGAGAAGACGCATCCGAAAAGTCACAAAAAAGCAAGGGGTGATGGGGGGATACCCAGAACGACATTATTGCAATAGTACAGGAGGGGAAAAGTACTGGATATGGGTTGGGGAAAAAGAAACAAAGAAAGAAACCTATAGAGGGTAGGGGGGGACGAGCGGAAGGTAGGGCCACGAATGGGAGTATTTTGTTCAAGAAAAAATGAGAAACCGAGGAACAAAGGCGCCGGAAGGACGAGGGGGGAGGGAACGAAGAGCGGGGAAAAAAAAAGGAAAAAAAAAAAGTTCCCTAAAGTGGAAGGGCACGCAGCCCTGCGACTAGAACACCAAGGAGAAAAAGAGAGAGAGCGCAGGGCTGCGACTGCGTCCACTAGACATGGGGGGGGGGGAGTTGGTCAAAGTGGCCTCAGAGGAGGGAAGGAAGTCTTTCACTTTGCCGGCATCATTTTTCCTCACAGTAAAAAAAGCCATCCAAGTCAAAGGTGTACAGCAACTTCACACTCGGAACGCTGGGGGGGAAGGGGGGGGGCGACAAAAGTTCTCTATCGGGAAAGGAAGTGTACAGAGAGAGAAATCAGTGTACTTGGACTGCTCATAACAAAGAAGGGGAGCTTGTGACCTCCGGAGGAAAGAAGAAGAGGGGGGGGGGGGGGTCGATCCTCGGGGGGAGGGGAAAGGACGAATTGGGGAAATAAAAAAAGGCGTTTGGGGCTCGTCCATGGGAAAGCTTCTCCCATAAGAATGGGAAAAAGAAGGTCACGGGTTCTTGGGGAAAAAAGAAAAAAAAATAGATGGTCGCCGCAAAAAAAAGAAACACCGTGAACAAAACAGTGCACCGCGATGAAAAAATATCTGCTGGGATAGGGAGGTTGCAGATCTCATATATTGTGGGGGGGAGGAAAAAAAAGGGAGAAATTGGTATCTGTAACTACAGAAAAAAGAGGTACGGAGAGAAACGCAAAAAAAAACATAACAGCCCAAAAACGTCCGGTAAAACATAAAAACTAAGAGAAGCACACTCTCGTGCGAAGATATCATTAAAGCGGGTTATATAGCGTGAATCGGAAAAGCGGAGAGAAGAGCGGTAGAAAAGGTGAAGTTGGAAGTTAAACACGCTTCCCCGTAAGGACGACAGAGAATTCAATCTGAGTGTGAACAGCACAAAGGGTATTGGGGATGATCAGGAAAAAAAGGTAAGGAAAACAGTTTCTGGTTGCGGGGCTCCGAATGTGAACGGGAAAAGAGAGGAGATAACTTGAGCATTATCCAAAAAGACCTTGGTGAAACAAAGCGGCCTTGACACAACCAAAATCAAACGGCGAGCATCAGATGGGCCCTGAAAGCAGACTGTGTGAACAACCGACAAGGCAGACGAAATGGGAGCGCTAAGATGATGTACAATAATTGGCGCTGGATGAATTGTGGTAGGAGGTGGACTCTCGGAAGCATCCGGGAGACGCCTAATCCCACAGGCAAGAATCAAAGGGGGGGAACGGCTCGGCAGCGGCAGGTTTGACGGCACCACATCTCCCGAAAAAATTCGCATGCGGACGAAAATTCACTCGAACGGAAAAGGAAAGAGGACGTGCAACGAGGGTGGCTTGAGGAAAAAAGAGGGGTCAGGATCTGACGCCAGACTAACCTGGGGGGGATTCGGGGTTCTCAAACCGAAAAAAAAATAGAAATTTCAAAAAAAGCATACGCCTGCACAAGTCAAGAAAAAACGGAACTCGGAGTGAAAGAAGATGGCAACCCGAGAAAGAAGCCATTGGCGAAATCTCTTTGGAAGAGGGGTAGCGCGTGAAGCATACGGCATAAGGTCATAACGCGAAACGTAACAACGAGGGGTGAGGGGGAAGGGTAGCTCGACCGATAAATGAGAAATGCTTATCCTGAAATTAGGGGGAAAAGGCCACTGACAAAAGGGACCTTGTGCCAGCATTTTAGATGAACGTCAACCAGCGCGCAAAGAACGCGATCCGCGCTCAAGGGGGGAGAGTGGCTCCCGGCCTATCCTACGGACAGTGCCGTAAACCTCCAGACCCTTGATGAAGTATTCAACAATGCGGGAAGAAAAAAAGCAGACCGCCATGGGGAAGCCCAATATCAAAAAACTACACTTATGCCTTGGTGAAGCAAAAAAATCGTCCTTGGACAAAGAGAAAGAATAATTTTATTGTTGAGACCATCAATGAAGTGCGAATCGTTGAGTCGGGGGGGGGGTATAGCCCACGCAAAGGGCGGGGTTGGGTGGGGGGAAGGGAGCGATGTGTCGTTTCGGTCCATTAGAAGGAGTATCACAAAAAAGAAAAGGACATCATACTTGAGGGGAGGTCAAGGGTCCGGATTCTGACCGGCTCAAGGAGGGAGGGGGAGAAGCATTCCGTCAGTACTCTTTCAGCCTCAACAAACAATCAATCTCAGGGTTCCGAATCGCGACGGCGAGAAGGAGCAAAAAAGCAAAATAGACAACATATCGAGGAGGAGGTAGAAAGCAAAAACTTAAGTACAGGCGTCAGCAGGCATCAAACCACTTACTATGGACAGGAACTGTTTGCGCTGGGCGGCGTAGAAAAATCGGAGGGATGACATATGAAGGTCAGTCGGTTGCCTGACAAGGCGAGCCCTTCGAACAAGGACGGCCTTCTTCAAAATGTCCAAACAAAACAAAGCACACATGAAACTAAAAGCGGGCTGCTTGGGGGGGGAACTTACAATCACAAACAAACAGGGGGCGGTGGAGGCACCGGGGGAGAACCTGGCCGTCCCGTCGGAAGAAGCAAATCAAGCTTGCAAAATAACACAGGTGTAATGACGGCAGCGGGCGGCCTCCGCGATTCACCACGATGAGAAAAGTGGGTAGTCCACCTGGAAGAGAACATGAACGGCCCGGCCTTTTGCAGCGGCTGACACGCGCACGGGGTTCCTGGGAACACTCACAGAAAAAAAAAACGGGCAGAACGCGAAGCCTGACTAACGCGATCTTGGATAATGGAAGGACAGAGTGGAGAAAAAACAAGGGTAAAGCATGAGTGTGATGGTACACAAACTCGGATTGGCACGCATCAACAAAATGGGAAAAATCTAGAGACGATGGGCCTGGTGGAGCGATCAGGGACAGGCAATGGAGAGCGAGGACAACAATCCACCTGGTGTCTAGAGGGGGAGGACTCAAGAATATTGGCGAGGAAAAGGACAGCAGGCAACTGGTCTCAGATGTAATAAGAGCAAATCAGACACGGGGCACCTCACAAGGCAATAACGCGGGGCGGGGGGGGGCAGACAGACTCAATCTGACATAGGTGGGTGAATGTTTCTCTATTAGGGAAAAAAAAAACGATAGGGAAAAGACCACGTATGCTGGGTAAGGGGGTGTAAGGCCGCACGTGAAGACGCGGCAAGTACTTAGAAAAAAGAAGGTGGACATCGTCTGTGGCAAATAGATCATCATCACTCAAGGGCCAAAAGGATCGGAGAAGGGTAATAGCCGAAGATGAGGGCAGGGTAAAAGTGAAGTCGGGTAGGGGGGGGGGGGGGAGGATCACCAAAGCGTTCGTGTCGC
>Ga0179593_1516784_pt1 | contig 24866 bp, 18 predicted proteins | sample CZODoug2_1_08_16_FD_185931 | JGI IMG/M metagenome (GOLD analysis project Ga0179593, IMG submission 185931) | Vadose zone soil fungal communities from Angelo Coast Range Reserve, California, USA - CZODoug2_1_08_16fungal (PacBio error correction) | ecosystem: Environmental > Terrestrial > Soil >...
TAAGCAGTAGGTAGATCTATTCTTCACAAAAAGACCACAGTGTTATCAAGGGAATTAAGGGGGAGGGAATGAGACATAAAGCTTCTTACAAGAAGACATGGAAAAAAGGAAAGGAAAATCCTCGGACTGAAAAAAAAGGAAGAGGGGAGGAGGGCTTTACTCGCTGTGTCACCGAGATAATTAAAAATCAATATTCAAGAATCTAATAACATGGCGGACAATGCCAAAAAGAGGTGGACAAGGGAACGTGGGTCAAAGGAAGTTAAGGAAAGGAAGGGATGACCTGCTCGAAGGTGATGATAAGCAATCATGACCGAAACGGGTAGAGCCGTAGGAAGGAAGAATGTGGAAGGGGGACAGAAACGAGGAAAGCAAGTCGGAAGAGGAAAAGGAAAGAGTGGAGGGGGGAGGTTAGTGGAGGAAATCTTCTGGGAAGAACAGAGTAGTGTGGGGATACCGGAGAAAAACAGGCGAAGGTCACCAGAGGGAAGGAGAGGAAAATGGCAGCAGAGAATATGGGAAACAGGCGGAGGGGCTGAAGGAAAAAAGATCTTTGGCCAAACGAAAAAATCGAAAGAAAGAAAAGGGGAGGGAACGCAAGAGGTGCAAAGGAAGGAGAGGAAGGAAAAAAAAAAAAAGAGGGAAGGAGGAAGAGGAGGAGAGGGGACTCAAACATAGGAGGGACAAAAAGAAGGTGCTAGAAGGATGCGAGGGATTCACAACATCAATACCCAGAGGGTGCTAAGAGGAAAGAAGGAGAAATCTGGGGAGGATAAGAGAGGTGCCGCCGCTTCAAGTAAAGAGGAGAAGCGCGGCCTAAACAAGCCTGTGGTGATGAATGCCTACGTACGTAGGGTCGGCACGCTCACCAAAAGAAGGTGGAAAAGGGAAAAGGGACCAAGGCCGCGCTGGTTGATAGAAACCGTAGAAAGGAGAAAGGGAGACATACGTTCTTAGTGACGAAGGGGAATGGATTTCTCTCAAAAAAAGAAGAGGTGGTCGACAGACCCGGGGAAAAGAAGAACATAAATCGATTGGGGAAGCGAAAAAAGGAGGACTTGGGACTAGGCGTGCAGATCTTATCTTTGTGACCACTATAGGGGACCAAAGAAATGGGTAGTCTTAGAAACCGTAAGCACTGGCTCATTTTTCCACTTCCCCGGGTGGGGATTCAAGTCCCCTCCGTGAGTGCCGCTCAAGGGGCGGGGGACTGAGGCCGGGGGACCGCAGGGGGGGGGAGAGCGGGGGGGGGGAGGAGGGCTCTAGCTGGGCTTGATTGGGAAGAAGGGTAGGGGAAGAGAAAAAGAGAAGAACTTATGATACTAAATCCAGGGCAATACCACTCATGGGGAAACGTTAATTAGAGGGAACTGAAGAACAAACTCGACGAGATCGGGCAAGTCACATCCGGGGGGGGAAAGTGGCTTAAAAAACTGCAATCCCACGGGGCTGAGTAACACGCGGGGAAAACAGGACTTCAGGGGGAAAAAAAAACTAATAAAAACTTCTTTGCAGAGGGAGGCTGGGAAAGATTCTTTCGAGGGGGGGAGGGTTTTAAGGAGGAAGAAAAGGGGTTCCGTTGCATTCGGAAAAAGGATGGGGACGCGGGGGGGGGCTCATGAAAGAATCCTGGTCTTAAGAGGGCCTGCCGGGGTCCGGAAGAATATTGCGGCCCCTGGGGACACCTGGGGTTTGTCCACCACAGGTCCCGGACGCCCCTGCTTCCTCTTCTGGGTAGGGGGGGCGGGAACTCTCCTCGGATGCTCTGTTCCTAGAGTGGAAAGTGCCCGTCTCATACCAGGATCATTTTCTCCGCGATTTCGAAGGGTCAATACTATCCTTGGGGGAAAGGTTGACGGTCCGCTCTCTCCCGTCCGACGTAAGGAGCCCAAGGAAGAACAGTGCGCCATAACGAAACAGGCTCCTTTCTCAAACTTTTTTGGAAGCTGGTTGCCTCCTGGGTCAGGGGAAGAAGACTCAACTTCAATACGATCGTTTGAAGAAGGGGAGAAATAGCTTAGAAGGGGATCTTGTAATTAAGTGTAAAATGTTGTAACAAGCTTCTCATCCCCTACTCGGAAGAAATCAAATCCTCATCGTAGGGAGACTCACGTCGGGAGGTTTGAAATTGCGTCTAGAGGGGGTTGGCCTTTCAAACTCTGAAAAAGGGGGGGCTAAAGGAAGGGGGACGGGGCCGAGTGAAAAGTCCGAGCTCGGGACGTTTCGGGGGTGGTAACGGGGGGGGGAAAATCGTTTGATCTGTAAAGGGCTGAACGTCCCAGAAGTCGAGGAGCTTGTGGTTGGGTGGAGGGGGGCCAAGGTCGGGACCTCCCAAACCGGTTCAAGCCTCTCGAGTGACTTCCTCAGGTACAACTGGGAAAGTTTTGCCTTTGCTAAACCGCGAAGAAATCCGGGGGAACGCGGTGCAGGAAAACTAGCAACAACAAAGATTCTTCTGGGAGATATTTGAAAACAGGAGGGCCTGGCGGCTCTTAATCCTCCGTCCGGGGGCACAACCTCTAAAGGGGTACCTGGAGGGAAGAGAAATCCTCGATGAAGAGTTTACAATTTGAAATAAATGAAGTCACTTCACCTAACCAAAACCGCTCCGAAATTTTATCCTTTCAAGTTCCGCCTCAAAAGCACTCTGTTAAGAACAGATGCCCGACGTTCACAAAGTCACTAGCTCGGGAAAAAAAGCTTCACTCCCGGAACGACCTTCACGCAGGGGGGGAAAAAATCGAAAGGGTACAAGAACCGCAGAAGGTAACCCACTAGACGAGCGGAGCCGAGGAAAGGAATCTGAGGGGAGGGGGGAAAAAGCCGTTAGGGAGGTTGGAGACAATCTCTCTTTGGGGGGGAAAGGCAAGACTACTTAAAATCGACCCAAAAGGCTCGGAGCTTCAAACGCTCGGAACGGCCGTACGTGAAGCATTCTGAAAGGTTATTCACAAGTAAAGGGGGGAGGATTTACGACGAGGCTCGAGTCCTCGGGAAAAAGGAGACAAGGAGGGGACCAGGGCTGAGGGGAAGTTCAAAAGGTACGCCCCGGGAAGGGATTCACTCGGGGAAATCGGGAGGAGCTCTAGGCTGGCCTACCAGTCATACATAAGTTTGCTATGGGGCCTCTACACGCGTTTTTTTAAAAACCTCTTTTTTGTGGTCCTAAGAGGCCCCCCCGGGTGAAAAAGTCAGACTAAAATCTTCCATTACATCCTCTCCGGGATTTCGAAAGAGTCGGATACCATTGAAGCCGAGGGGGGCCAGGGTCCCTCGACCTTACCCCGAAAGGGTCCCGCCGACGCTAATCTGAAAACTTCACTGGCAGATTCGCTTGCAAGCGGAAGAGGTTAAGAAACGACCCAAAGCGTGTTTAAGGGGGTCCGGGGACAGCAACATCGACCCGAGTTGGCTTAAAAGAAACTAAGGCAAGGTGAATGTACCAGCAGCCACCGGCAAAAGTCTTCACCTGGAGTCGTAAAGGCTCTACACCGAATGAGCGTCGAGCCTCGGAGAGCTCCGAAGAAACTCTTCTCACGAAGCAAAAGGGGAACAGATTCGCCTATAAAAACAAGTCGGGGAAGAGTCCACGAAGTCCACAGGAGGAAGGAAATTTGTAAACCCACGTGCCATCAGAATTGGAACGGGGAACCGGAAGTGCGGGGCTGGAAGGGAGCTAGGCAAAGGTTAACGCTAGGGGACACTCTTCCTCATGAAGAGGGGGAGGTCATAAAGAGGGAGGGGGAAAAAGAGGGAAACTAAAGAAGAGTCTTCTAGGGACAACATTACTAAAGAAAAGAAACAGGAAAAAGAAGAAAATTGGAAGTATTTCAACCGAATTAATAGGCAATACGTGGACTAACATACCGACTGGACCTCAAGACTGGCACCGCAAGGCTCCTGAAAAAAGGTGTGCAAGGAAAAACCTCGGACTCGAAAAGAAGGACTAACGAGGAAAACGGGAATTCGGGAGAGAATCTCGCTCGTATGAGCGAAAGTCATCTATTGGGGAAAATCAGGGACACCGACCAGTAGGGAATACAGGGAGTTACCTTGCATATAAAATCTGCAAATTTCCTTAGAGCCGGAGGACGCCCGATGGGTTCCAAAAGCTCCCCGGCGAACATCTATGAAAACCTCTTTCCCCTTTGGAAAAACGAGTCGAAAGTAGGGGGGTGCCTCAGAGTCTACACTTTCCAACAGTCTGAATAAATGGGAAATACTCAAGGGGAGTCTTCATAGGGGAGGAGGGCTTGGTAAAAGGCAGAACTGATCTCTGTCAAAAGGAATTAGGGGGTATTCTGACTTCGTACCCTCGTCGAAAATTCCAGAGGGGGAGGATTGGGTATCAAAAAATCTATAGATGAAAGACAGCCAAATTTTCTTGGGAAAGAGGAAAAGAAGCGGGACAAATGGATAACTAGGGGGGAAAGGGGTTCGGTTTATTCACGTCCTTGCTTCACTACTCGAGTCGGGAGGGTCCGGGAAATCCCCGAGATAATGGAAAAGATCTTAAGGGGGGAGCCTTAAATTTATTGTATCTTCTGTCCAAAAGGGTCAGATGGGAGATAATTGAAGTTAAGAGTCTCTCCTTATAGACTCTGTGAGGGTTCAAATTAGGGAATATATGATCCCTTGGAATAGTGTCCTGAGGTTAGGAGGGGCCGAGAAAAACTTCCTTTAGGAGCCTAACTGGTGCCAGGAATCTGAAGGAAAGCATAGCGTCCTTTCCGGCTGCTGTAGAGGGCTGCAGGAGGCATGTTGATATTGGAAAGAATGGGAGGTTCTTCTAACGTCTGTCCTTGTGCTTGCTGGCTTGGGCGCGTTCTCTAAGGGATGCGCCTTTCCTCCTAGCTTTTTCTTAAAGACCCTCGAGAGGTTTGGACTCGAGTTTTCATCGAAGGGGAGTCCTAGGAAATCTCTTCTTTTAACAGGGACTCGTTGCAGGGGAGTCAAGGTCCAGAAAGGGGGCCATACAGTCCCCAATCTGGGGAGGGTCCCGTTGGGAACGAAAAAAAAGGGGGGGGACAAAAGACGTTAGGGGACCAGTGGCAAAAAATGACGAATGCAAAAGCCGGTGAAGCTGCAATCTTTGTCTCAGGGAGACAGGAAACTTCGGAAGAGGGGGAGGCGGAAAAGAGCTTAAAATAAATCTACACACCCGAAGCACTCCGTAGACCTGGGTGCCATTTTAACCAATATCAGGGTGGCCGGAGAGATTGGGGCCCCCCCCTCGAGGGAGAAAGCTTCTAAAAGTCAAACTATGTCGGTGGCGGGGAAACCCAGAAGAACCTGAGTATTTTAACTGTGACTTGCCGGGCTGAAAAAATCTCCCAGGGGACCCCCCCCCCCTTGGTAGGGAAAGATAGAGCCTGAGGATTGAAAGAGTGGTTAGGGGAATGGTCAATTATTCTCCCTTGAAAAGCTTCTAGGATCATTTAGAGATCATGCCGCCGGAGGTACATCCATTCTTTTTTTAAAAAAAGCTGAGCCCATGGACGTTGGAGTGGGGGAGAATCCATAGAAAAGATTTCAGGAATTGTCAAAAGGGGGAAAATTCAAAGGAGAGCAGTCGATGAAAGGGAATCCCTTCACGGGAGGAATGAGAAAGTGAGACAAGAGACAAGATCAGAGAAATGAAGACGCCTAGCGTCTTCAATGGGCCGCTAATATCTCGAAAAAACCTGGGGGAGTACTTGAATCCTTGGAGGCATAGACTCCCTCTTCTTTGGGTACGATTTGGAACTTGCAGCCCGAGCTTCTAAGAGGCGGGAAAGGGTCACAGGGCCGGAAACACAGATAAGATCGAACGCAGATCCGAAGGCAAGGGCAACCATCCGCAGTAATCGGCGGAAACGAAAAACTCTCCGAGAAGGTGTTACTAGTGCGTCTAAAGGTTTGGAAGGAGCACATCCGGTTGAGAAACGGGACTTGTCGTTCGAGAAGACGGTTCGGGAATAGTGGGGGTAGACTTTTTTAGGGGACATCTTGCGGGAGATTCGAAGAGAAAGTCTTGTGGGTGGTGAGGACAGGTGTGGAGGGTGGGTCAAGTGGCGGAACGAAACCAAAAGGGGAAGGACTAGGCTTTGAGACCTAATAGTTGTAAAACCCTGATTGGCTTTTGTGGTGTCTGAGGGGAAGACTACCTCCGGAGAAAACGAAGAATGCCATCGTACCAACGTTATTGGGATTCAAATATTTCGTATTGCCTTAAGGGTTCTCCTCCTCACCATCATAATTGGAACGAGGTAGGAGATGTGGGGCACCTAAAGTTTAATCCCCTCCGTCTCTTCAAGGGGGGGAAAGATAAAGGGGTCTGGGAAGAAAAGCCCTCCTCTTCAGAACCACAATCGCACCCCTGGGGGCCAGCAGTGCCAGCCGAGAAGCAAACCGGGGCGGGATCGGGCTGAGGATAACGCGCTTGTATCGCTTGGTCCAAGAACTGTACGACCAAATGGGAGAATTCACCAATCCCACTGCTGGCAACACAACTTTTTCCGAGCTGGGGGGGAGGGATACCCCTGGCTCTCAGTGCGCTCGTCTTCCTGGGCCTCTCAACAAAAAACCTTGGCCGCTCAGGCCCAGACCCTACTTTCTGGGGGGGCCAAAAAAAAAGGAAAACGCCATCATGTTGGAAAAAAAACGTATCGATGAGACCAAGAAAGACGCAGGGGGGGGAGGGAGGTCTTCTGATGGTTTGGGAGACCTGGCTCGGCCCTACCCGGGAAAAGTCCACGAAAGAGTCCGAATCTACAACGCTAAGAAGAATGGAGGATTTCCGACGCAAAAGCTTCACCGCGGAAAATCAAATGAAAGGCAGGGAGGTTGACGAAGTCGAAAAGGTGCTAGAAGGGGCTGCTGGTAGAAAATTTCTCAACTAGCAAGGACGGGAAGATGCACGGGGAAAGTAAACAAACATTCTGCTCAGGATCGAGCCATTTGGAAAACCACGGACTCGCGATGGGGGATATCTGCACGACCAAGCAAAAAACCGAGGGGGGGGGGTACTCTGGTGGGTACCCTATGGGGGGGGGGGAGTTTCCATCGAAGGACGGCGGCATAAAAAGAGAATGAGGAAAATCGCTGCTTCGACGAGATCCTACTTTCCCTTATGGGGACGAGGAAGTCACCCGATCGCAGAGACAGTCCAAAGAAAGACTTAAAAGGCGATGTAGATGAAAAAGGGAGGGCGCTTTTAAACGCGGGGCAAGTCAAAGAAATCGGGAGGTTCAGGGGAAAAGGGAAGCACTAAAAAGACAAATGGAAGGGGATCCTTCTAGTGTGTTGGAAGTTTTCCCTCACGAGGGATCCAAAGGAATTAGAGGGGGGGTTTTGGACTGAGTAAGATCGAAGGAGATTTTAGCGTGAAACTCGAGAAAGATAAAACGAGAACCTTACCTCTGCCCCAGGGAGCCTATCGACCAAGGCAGGGGGAAAAAAACGCCTAAGGCCCTGAGGAGAAAATGTCTTTGTAGGAACAACGGGACCACCAGATTTGACCGAGAACAGGGCGGTAGGCGGAAGAAACTATACTAAACCGGACAGCGTAAAAGAGAAGATGAACAGGCAAAAGTCAATAGGGAAGAATCCCAAGAGAAAAGGGCAATTAAGAAAGAACTACGAAAATCAGGATGTGGGGACAGACAATAAGAAGTTCTCATAACGTCGGTAACAGAAGAAAGGAACCACTAATTGGAAGATATTACCCTTACAGCTATGATCATGGCCCTAGGCCCTCTCTGGAGCCGGGAAGCCATCCGACAAGGTGAGGGGGCGGAAGACAAGGGAACGAGACTCTTCCTCATAAGGACTCCTCTTACTTTACGTGTACCCAAAAGAGCTCTGAGCTCTCCTGCTATTCTCCCCTAGGAGGATGGTGCAGCTTCTACGGTCTTGGAAAAAACTAAAACCTTTCGTAACGTCTAAGTCGCCCTGGTGGGAAAGGGATAAGGGAAAGAACAAAGGGGGTCCTCAGAGTACGGCGCCCAGAGAAAAACCACATAGGGGCAATCGGGGAGCAAAATGATAAGGGACATGAGGTGTGTACGTAGAGGAGTTCCCTGATATCCAGGCGTTATACCTTCCCTTGGGGGGGGGGGAAGGTTCAGTCAAAAATTATTCCTGTAAGCGGTAAAAAAAAGACGTCATAGGAAAGGTAAAAAAAAATTCTTACAATAGATATATCAAAATATTCTTACGAAGGGTGAAAGCTCGGATAGGGCCTCGAAAAGTCTTGAGGAAGGATCTCGACTTTAAGGGAAAAAATGTTCATCGCAGGGGTTCTGGAAAAACTTATGGGGGAGAATCTTTGGGCCCTTTCGAGGGGAGAGGTGTCGAAAAGAAAAATCTGGAAGAGGGGAACTCTCAAGGCAGGCGGCGTTTCCGGCGTAGAAAAGCTCATCCGGGGCGAGTTCTCTCTGACAAAAAAGAGTCGAAGGGGGGGCCACGAAGGGTCGCGGGCTCGTAGGACAGCTCATAGGTGCAAATAAAGAGTAAACTCTGTAGTCAAAGGTCCACGTAATCCGGTCAAGAGAAGGAGTCGAAAAAAGGCCGAGGGAGGGGAGTTTTCCTTGGGGGGGGGCCGAAGGAAAATAATGGTAGGGGACGGGAAAAATCTTGCAAACTGGGGTCAAAAGGCCATTACTGAATCCAGCTGGAAAGGGACCTCGTAGGACTGCCTGATATCTTCCGTCCTGTTATTCAAGGTCGCGGGTTAAGAAAGGGTCGGTTGAGTTAGTTGCCTAAGACGCGTTGTTAGTCCGGCCAGAGTTCTGACTTTGGGGGGATAGGCAGGAAAAAAGGCGGACGGGCACGAGGTTGAGCGTGGGAAAAGGGGGAGAAAGCAATCTCGTCCCGGGAGTACCTCAAAGAAACGGTAGGTTAGGGAGGTCCTAAAGGTTAGGAAAATCAAGGGGATTTGTACATTAATGAGGGGGTCAGTGTAAGGATAGTTCAGGGGATCCTCCTATAGCTAATCGGACTTTTCTACAGAAGAGCTGCCTAAACCACATTAAAAAAGTAGAGCAAAGAAATCCCATGGAAAAAGAAAAAACCCTCTCAGGGTGGGGGGGGAATTAGCGAGGGTGGAAAAGTTACTGGAGAGTCGAAAAGGGAACTCTTTTCGACTGGGCTTGCTGCGACTTGCACTATTACTCATGAAGGGAAGCGTTCCTGGGAAAAGGGACTTTCCTTCGAGGTTTGAAGCGCAAGTGAGTCGCAAAAAGAAAGGCTTGCCTGTGGAAGGGGTATGCTTTCTCGTGTGTCGCGGGGGGTTTTCTCGGGGTATGACGCTTCAAGGCGTGGGGGGGAGGGGAAAGAAAGATCATGGATCGAAGACATCATGCCGCAGGGACAGAAGGGAGTTTCAATCAAAAAAAAAAGTGAAGCTTCGTTGCGCGGAATCAAATCGCTAGGGGACGGGGAACAGGCAGGCGATGGATAGGAAGAGGGGGTCGTCTTCCCGGAAAAAAAAGTGAACCCGGTAGGGGGTTAAGAGTTCCAAGAAAATCCCATTCAAATATCACCTAGCACGTGACTATACAGACAGAGAGGGCGTTCTTCCTCTAACTATCAATTGGGTCAAAGGGGGTTTTGAGGTGAGTCCCTCGGGGGAAGAGAGTTTCTTCTTAATCACATCAGAAGGCTAACCTCGTGAAGAAGATTTTGTGTAATAGGCCCTTACACTAGATACGGAAAAGTTCTCCTGAAAGAATATATGATCGGGCTACCTAACAGAAGTTGCTCCAACTTCTTTAAACGGCTCTCAAGGGAAAGGCCCGGGGGCGCGTGAGGTTGGAGACACCTCCCGTTTCGAGGGGGGGCTCTAGGTCCGGGAATGGGATTTACGACGTGAAATTCGGAGGGGGGGGGTTGTTACCTTTGTTTTGCATTCCAAAGTTCCGGAAAGTTGGAAGTGTCCAACCCGGGGCAGGGCTTCCTTCGTCGGCTGGGGGGGAGGGTGTGGGGAAAGGACTTTCCGCGACACCGGGCAAACGGGGCCTCATAGTTGAGCCCAGGGGAAAAAACTGTAGGGGGGGTGCACAAGGAAAGTATGGTAGAAAAAAATTCCTGAATAAGACATTGGTTGAACCAGACCTCTAAACAAGGGAGGGAGGAAATCTCTCTTTCCACAAACAAAGGTGGACTTCTTATCCTCAAATCAGGTGGACAAACAAAGCTACAAGGGGGAAAAGAGGCCTTTCCTCGCCTCTGGAAAGGACCCAGGGGGGTTCTTGAAATAAAACGGTGCCAACAATCCACAGTTCCACCAAACAGCTAAAAGGTATCCTTCTCCTTACATACTGGCGTACCCATAAACTCCAACGAGGCCCAAAATTAAACCACAGCGTCACGGAAGAACTCTAACGAGTCACGCCGGTCGGGGAAAGCAACCGATAGGATTGACACCTAATGAGAATCGGCCAAAGAGGTAGGGTGGTGTGTGGGGGGCTGAACGTATAAAAACGATTGAAAAAAAAGGTATTCATGGGAGTAACGGTTGGGGCAGAGATGTGCGTCTCAAGGAGGGTGGCCTGACACTGTGACCCCTTCCTTAAAGGATCCCCTCTTTGTCGATCTCTTCAAATAGAGACTGCTATGATGAGGGGGGCCTCCTCACATTCTTAAGCTTACTTCAAAAGGTTGATAAATTAGATGAACGAAGGACGACGGAGTCTCACCAAAAAAAAAAAAAAAAAAAAAAAAAAAAACAACCATCACAAAAAAAAAAAAAAAAAAAACAAAAAAAAACAAGAAACAAAAAAAAAACGTCTATAGGGCTTCGGGGGGTCATTTACTTTACGGGGGTACGCCACACTTCACAATGAAGTCGGGGGGCTTTCGGGGGGAAATTCCAGTGACCATTAGTACAGTTAGATTGCTTGAGCACGAAGGATTTAAGATTTTTGGGTGATTGGGGGGGGGAAAACCCGCCTTTGGGGGGGGGGGGGGAAAAAGAGAATTACGGCGTCAGGAAGCTCAAGCAAAATGATTGAATCTCAAGCGGACGACGGGAAGAGGTTTCCCTCGTTCGCAACCCCGACCAAGGTAACGACGGCGAAAAAAGTCTCTGAGCCGACTTCAAAGAGGAGTTGAAATTACGAGGTGGAACCAAAGCTATAAGTCGGTAGAAAGCGTGTTCCTAGGTGCAGGGGGGGGCCAAAGCGAAAGGTTCTGGGGGGAGGAGCCCTCTCAATTAGGGGGGTGGTATAACGTTTTCAAAATCGGGGAGATAAAAAAAAAAACTTAGTGGTTTTCAAGGAGTGGGAAAGAAAGAAGGAAATGTTTTTAAGTCGAAGGCCTAGGACTCGAAGCAAAAGAGCCGTATATGAAGGAACTCTGAAAAACGAGCTTGTCGCCAAGAGGGGGAAAAACCCGGCCTTGAAAAAAAAAGTGGGCAAATCCACAGGGAGTTGAGGGGGACTTGACCATCATCCCATAAGGGAGGTCAAAAAAAGAGCGGGAGGAGGAACGCTCGCGACAAAACGGGTAAAGCCCTCGTTACTCAGGTCAGAGACGAAATCCTACAAAGTAAAGAAAGGACGTAACCACCGCGAGAAGAATCGGGGAAAAAGACGTCTTCTTTCAACATTTACGCCCTCTCAACAAGAAGAAGCCAGATCCAGAGAATGCGGGGGAATCTGCGATACCCGGAAGGGCAGGAAAGAGGGACCCCTCATTGAACTAGATTGTGAAAAGAAATACCAGGGGGAAGGAAAGCCTCCATCCGAGAAAGTACGTTGTCGGGGAAAGCCTCGGACATATGTAAGCCAGGAGCCCTTTCAAGACTTCAGGGGTTGGAACTCCATCGGAAGGGAGATATACGTAGCGGAGCCCCTAGTATCTGGGGAACGTCGTAAGTATGAAAATACCCAGGGAAAAACCTGCTTCCGAATCGGACGGTAACTTCGTATAAAAAAGGCCGAGAGCATAGGAGGAACAAGAACGCCCGGAGCACTTAGCAACTGCCATAGTACGGAATCTATTAAAAACTCGGGGACCAGTGGATCCCCTCTTCTAAGAAGAGGGGTTCCAAGAGGGGGGCTTGCCCCGGGAAAAAGATCGAAGGATACCTTAAGAAAGAAGAAGAAGGTGTCGAGGGAAAGGGGGGCAGTTGTATCTGGGACCAGACGTCAGAACTCAATCCCCCACGGGTGGGGAAAGATTAAAGAGTAGGCGTACTCCAAGGAGAAAAAAGGGGCATCCTCTGAGCGACACTCCACAGTTCTAGAAAAGTACCATTGGGGGAAAAGCCGCCAAAGGTCGGTCGAAAGTCCGAATAGGGGGGGAGAGGTCGGGGAGGGGGTTGGCATACCGGGGAGCCCCGGGAAAACGAACGGAATTCAGTTTCAACGGGAGAAGGGCAACCGCTCGCTAAGGGCGAGAGTCGAAGTGGCCAGGAAAGTCCAAGTTTTCGCGGGGTCCCCGGGGGCACCAAGTCGATGACGAGGGCATCGAGAGATATACAGAGAGGGGAGAGGGTCCCCTCCCTCACCTTCTGGAAAAAGTGAGACGATGAGGACCTGAAAAGGATGCTTCCTATGGGGTAATAGGGTGGCTTGAGGGGGAAGGCAACTGAGGGGGATTGTTGCTGCGGAACGGCGGTGCCCACGTTAAAAAACATCTAGGGCCAGGCATGCGTCCGGAAAGCTCGAGGGGCGTGCATCTCGGGACTGCAAAAAAAGGGGTTATCGGCTTGGTTGGGAGGATGGGAAAGAAAGTCTTATTGACGATTGTGTCCAAACTACCTCGCGGGCCGGCAAAAAAACTCGGGAAGTAACTGGGGCGTGCAGAGAGGGGAGACTAAGTTCAAGAAGGCTTTACCCGTCACAGAAAATCGTGCTTCAAGACGTCCCGCAAAATAACGGCGGGAGGAAAAAGCCACAAAAGGGGGAATTTTCCCTGTGTTCCCGGCTCCGCTCTCAAGGAAGGGACTGAAGAGGGTTGAAAACTCTGAGAAAGAGGGGGGGGGGGGCATATTTCATTATAAGATACGCCGAAAACTTTTCTTGACGAAAGAGAGTAGACTAAACCCTTGAAGGGGACCTTAAGCCTTTCCCAACAAGCCTCAGTTTTGAAGGGGGGTAAATTTAAGGAAACGTAGTCCACAAAGGGAAAAACTGAAATCTTTCTCTGTGGGGGCTGCCTCCCATGACCTTCCAACTCCCCTAAGTGGAAAAAAGGATTTCGTGAGACCGTTCCTTCTCGTTTTTATCGGGAAAGAGGAAGCCCTCTATAATCTTCTGGGGAGAAAAAAAAGCTAGTGTTAGCTTTATAAATGTGGGGCGAGGAGGGATCGTGAAAAAAATTTAGGCCCGGCAAAAGGGAAAGAAAGCGATGGTCCTGGAAATCAAGGGGGGGCTTAATCTAAGAAGTAATAGTTTTAAAGAAAGGCTTTTTTTTCCACAAAAAATCGTCAACCCTAGGGGGGGGACTGAGGTGAAGACTCTCTCAAAGCTCTGGGATTACTTTGAGGGACCTTGAAGGGAAAATCTCCCTTAGATCTACTGGTAGATGGAGTGCAAATGTAGGAAATTCTCACCGTTTCAAAAGTAACCCCAGGTCATCTCACGGGTCCATCTGAAGACCGGCGTCAAGGCCTCGAAGAGATCCTTTAAAACCGTTGGGTTAGGGGGGTAAGCGTGCCGAAAAAATCTGGCACGAACATTCCTCCTCTGGGCCGTTAAGCTTTGCTCTTAAGTCTACTATCCGGATGGAAACTTTTCTCTGATTTACGTTCACGGGGCACCATAGAGATCGACTGACCACATAGCTTAAAGAGAAAGTGGGCCTCCAGAATAAGCGTTCTTTAGATCACGGGTTTTATAACCAGGGGTGCGGAGAGGTGGTGTTCCAACCGAACCGGTTGCTATTGCTCGACCGGGGCGTTCGAGGGGATCTGGAACGATTCCCTTTCGGATTTTGTGGAAAACGTTTTTTTTGGAATCGTTGGACAGGGGCAGGGGGGAAGGACCTTCCTCGTCTAAATGGGGGCGTTTTTGGGGGGGGGGGAAGGTTTAAGTTGGGGAACTCTTTCGGGGAACCGGGGGGGGTCAAACTTTCCCTCATAGATTTTATTCAGAGGAGGGGGGTCGCTGTGTTAACAGTGAATCCTAACCATTAATCGAAGCCGTAAATTGACGTGGGCCCGTCACATCACGTCGAACGGGGGTACTTAAAATATATGAGTGGCCGGAACGGAGTTCAATGGGGGTCTTAAGAAGGGGGCGATCACTCCCATAAACTAGAAATTTGTGACTATCTGCCTCAAAGCCTCGCGTTTGCCCAAGGGAGCCACGAAGAGGAGAAAATACACAGCACACCCAAAAAAAAAGGGAAAGGTTCCGAATCAAGACACAGCAAGATGTAAGGTAAAAAAAAAAAAGAAGCCCGAAACGTCCGGGCCGTTTGAAACGACGCGGAAAAAGAAAATCTCAACCCGGAGAAGGGAAAGGGCCAAACACCTAAAGCATCTGGTTTTTTTTTTGAAGAACTTAGACGACGGGGATAGCCTATTAAAGGGGGAAAGGGCCTCTTCGGAGTATGGGGACCGTCCGAGGGGCCCGAAACCCTGGCCAGGATAAGAGCCCCTCGGGGGGGGGGAAAGAAACGCATAGGAAAAGGATTACGTTATTTAAGGAACACATTCCTGGGTAGTCAACCAACGGGTAAAAATTCGGCAGGGGGCATTGACGAAGAGGCTCTCAAAGTCGGGGGGAAGACACAAGGGCTTCGACGGGGTCAGTCCGCCTGTGAAAATTATAGAGGGGCGCGATTCTCGTCGAATAGAAGAGGAATTTCTCAGGTTCCCAGGAGGGCGGTGAGATCATTAATCTGGAACCTTTTTTTTTGGGTGTGGGCGATTTGGGGACAAGCCTTGTCCGAAAGGGTACTTCTTAACTGACGCTTCCGCCTGATGAAATTCTAGGAAATAGGGCGACTAAAAGGCGAAAAGACTCCGGCCGAGCCACGTCGCAACGAACGAAAGGGAAACTAAAAAGGGGGGCAAAGGAAATTCCTCTTGGAAGGGATTGCCGTCTAGAAGGAACGCGAGTGCGGGCACAGACATCGTGTGGCAATATAATACGCGGGGGGCATTTGATGCGGGGAAAAAGAGACGCCTATTTGGGAGGAGTTCGCAATCAGTTGGGACGTTTCCAGCAGCGCTACTTCCACGGGGAAAAAAATGGGGGGGCTCTTTATGAAAAAACCTGGCTTCGTACGTCTAGGTTTAGCGGAGAAAAATCGGACTGGCGAAGCAAAGGCCCGGAGAGAAAAGAAAAGGACCTCCTGAAAAAAGAGCTGTCGACGGGAAACCTGAAGGAACGCCCAGTGAAAGAAAAAACAATACAAAACTTAGGTTAAGGAACAACGTGGGGAAAAGATTTTTTCGGGGCACCTGATCCAGTACGGCGGGACGCAAAACTCACTATAAGGGGTAAACAGGGAAAAAAAGAGACGCAGGAGAAGGGAACAACTTCCATGACCGGGATGGCCTTAATCAGAAGGAGGCACGGGTCCTAAGAGTAGTCGGGGGAAAGGGAGGCCTAGAAAAAAAAAATTCTCATAATCCAAGGACGATTATCAAAATAAGATTCAAGGGGCGAGAAAAGGACGAGAAAGATCATGGCATCCGATTGTGACCTACGTATGCGGAAGAGCCAGAAAGAAAAAAAATTCCGTTGGGAAGACTTCCCAAAAAGGTAACCAATCTGGGGGCTCCTCGAACCAGGGTAACATAAGAAAGACCTCGGTAAGAAAAAAGCGTCTCTCTACTAGATGAGAAGCATCGGGAAGACCGTCGCGAATGGAACCGCACCAGTTCGGGGAGAACCTTGCTAAGGGGGGGGGAAGAAGTCATCTTATAATCTCGAACCAGGGCCGAGAGAGCGGGGGTGAAAAATGTAAGCAATAACTTTCATGAAAGAGAATTACTCCGTCTACAGAAAAATCCCAGTTTGAGACGAGTCTTACATTGGGTTTCCAAGTGCCCCTTTCAGAGTATCTCAGTCGGGAGACCTTAAGAAAGAGAAGGCAGATGGTCTCATCTATGCTGGGAACCTCGACGGAAGCGATCTCTCTCAAAAGTAAAAGAGAAAAAAGTGGACGGGGGTTACAAGCTCTCTGCTGTGCAAAGGCCTCGACAAAAGGTGCGTCTTAAAGAAAAGAGATATATGGAGGGCCGAAAAAGGAGGACGGCAACTTCTGGGGCGGTTAAGAAAGGGGGCTCCGAGGTTGGTGTCGCCAGAGGTCACCTAGCTGCAAGAGGTCAGTCTTCTGCGGGGGATTACTAAGGACCGCATCTCGGCCCAAGCTGGAGGCTATGGTAGGATCGGGACTCGTTTCCTGAAAGGAGGTTGAAGAAAAGAATACGTTCACAAATCCTCGATCCACCTCAGACTAGAGAAAGGGGCGAGGTGGCGAGGGAGCTGTTATACTATTATTCAAGAGTTCTTCCGGACCGAGGTAAGGATTTCCGAACAAAGTCAAGGGGTCGTCTAGGGATTCCGGAACATAAGTAGGGGGAAAAATCTTCGGGCCATGACGAGACGGTTAAAAGATGAACGGTCGATCGAATCTCGGAGAACCCGAATTCTTATAACTGCGTCTTGGGGGGGGCGTAGGAAGAAGACGTCTTATGGGTTGATTAGGCCGCCGCCGCTTGGTGAAAACGGCAGCCGCAGGACTTGTAGGAAATGGGAGGGACAAGTCTCTGATTCGAGGAGGGGAGAGGACAATCGTTCCGGTCGTATGAGCGTGCCGTAGGGACGGCTTCGGTGCCCCAAAAATCTGGTTGATGGGAAAGTTCCCTACAAATGAACTCCCCTCGGGGGCCTCTCAAAGGCTTGGTTAAGGCCCGGGGGAAGCTCTTCGAACCTAGGGGGAGGGTCCATTTATACTATATACGGAACCGTACAGAAGGTGTAGGAACTATGATGAGGGGGAACAAAAAAAACTCTGAAAGTAGAGAGGTTCTTACTACCAGTCCAGGTGACCAATCTCCTTGGAGAGTATTGTGGGGAAACCCACAAGAGAAATGATATCTTCTACTTGAAACTCTGTTCGGAGGGGGCTTGTCTCAAAAGAGGAGAGGCTTCCCACTATTGGGTACTGTTCACTACAATGCCTCCTCTGTGGGGCATAAGAGCAAGCTACTCACCTAGAAGGAAAAGGGGGCCCTAGGAAAGGGGGACTCTCCTATAGGTTCTTTTGGGAAGGTGAATGGAGTTCGGGTGAACGTCTTGAGAAAGTTTTCGATTCAAGATCAGGAAATCAAGCCGAAGGGGGAATAGGTCAAAATCGGAAAAAAGGGTGTTTCCACCACTTCGGCAAGGGGGGAAGAAGATTGGAAGGGTACTCTATTCCCGTCAAGTAGAAATTTTAAGAGCCTTAAAGGATCTCCCTGTATACTCTCATAAGCGTTCCCAAGTGAATACGTCCGGAGAAAAAGTGGAAAATGACCCGCAGGCAGGCGCCAAAGGAGACCAAAGTCGCCAACTTGAAAAGGAAACCACGAGCCGGGTCCTACAGAAAAGAGATCACTTTAAAAGTGGGTTAGGGAGCGGTGAGGGGGTGAGGGGGGGAGAGCACGCTCTCGGCGAGGGGGGGTCTTCTCCGCGCTTCAAGCACCGAGGGCTCGGGAACTCCTGGAAAACGGGAACAAAGGCCCACGGCAGACACTCCTCGAAGGGGGCCCTAAGGAAAGGATGGTCATCGGCTACAAACGCTCGCTACGGTTGGGGAGGTTGGCTGATGGGGTTGGGGGTTCGAAACCAGGCCTTTTTCTATTGACGACCCTCTTGGGGGTCGGGAATTTCCGACGAAGTAGCTCGGGAGTGTGGAATTTTGTCAAGCGGTGGGACAGAAAAAAAGGGATTCGAACGCCAAGAAGTCGAAGTGTTGGGGGGGGGGGGCAAAGGGGTGGGGCGCGGGGCCTCGGTCTTTTAAAAACAAAATGGAAAACGAGGGAAGGCTGGGAAAAAAAACGTCTAATATTTAAAAATGAGTTTCGAGGGTGCCGAGAGGAGGGGGTGATGACGACCAGCGGAAAGGGAAAAGTTTTTACATCTCTAAACAACAACGATGCTGAAATAGAGGGGAACGCAAAAAGAAAGGTGAGAGGAATTTTTTCTGGACCTCCCATCAGAGGCACAAACGCCTGTGGGACGAGGGGGTTAAGAAATCCTCAGGGGCACAGCTTGCCCAATTGTGGGAGACGAAGCCTTCCGCACTGACCACCCCCATTCAAACCCAACACGGATCTCACTTGCCTGTCGTTGGGATACCGTGACACGGCAACAGGAAATTGACCGCCAAAACGGAACTAAGAAGTAACTATCTCGGACCCTCTTTCGAGAACTACACTTCACGAAGCTCTCAACAGAGAGGGGGGAATGCAAACAAAATAGGTTTGAGAAAAAGCCGCGTGTTATGAGCCGATAAAACGACGCTGAGTATGGAAAAACTTTTCAAGTTTGTGAGACGGGAGATCCTACGTTTTCCCGGAAACTGGGATCCAAATATCCCCTCTTAAAATCTTTAATAGAGGAAGGACTATATGAAGTCGCGAGGGAGGGGAAGAAACCCATTCTTCACGTGCTTAGCCTAAAAAATTTGATAAAGCTAGGGGATAAGAAAAGGGGGGTTGTCGGCGTCGAGCCTGGGTTCTAGATCCAGGGCGATTTTCATTTGAAGACTAAAAAGGATGCACTGAACGGGAAAATCTCTCGATACATCTCAGGAAAGGGGACAGCCCTGCTATTGAAGGAAAGGACTACCCTAATCTTAAAAAGGGGTTTGGGTAAAATCCGTTGGGTGTAAAAAAGAATTTAAAGAAGAAGCTATTACGTGAGGGAGGAATCGTCCCGCAAAAGGGTTCAGAGACATCGTCAGAAGACGAACGGAGAAAAAGTGCCTCGTCCTAGGTACCATCTAAAGAGACCAGAAGAAACTCAAAAGAGGAACTCAAGAAGGGGAGAAGAAGCTTTCCGTCTGAAAAGGTACAAACGCGAAGAAGTCGGTCGGAAAGGGGTTAAGCAAGGAAAAGGTTAGGGGGCATCAATCCCAGGGGGGGGCTTGAAAGGGGGACCGCTCTCATTGAGGGGGGGGGGCGTGTCCATCAATAGAAAACAACTGGGGGGGTAGATCCTGGAGGGAGGAGGAACTCGTCGGAGGCTAAAAGAAGTCTAATCATAGGAAAAAACTACTCCCAGCTAAGGCCGTATCTCTTCTCAATGGCCCAAAGTACGAAGGGCTGGAAACCCCGGCAGTCATCCACCGAAAGCACTGAGGGGGGGAAGAAAGTTTTCTTTAAAGGGACAATCTCCAAATTGGGGGAGGCATGATAGATTGACGCATTTGAGGCTACTCAAAAGAGGGGGGGGGGAACGCCTTAGCCGCAGAAAAAAAAGAAAGGAAGCACTCTATTCCTAAAGAAAAAGAACGCGGTTGAAAGAAAGCTGAGGAACTAAATCGTAAAGACGGAGACGTTCAACGGGTCTAAAAAAAGGAAGGGTCTCATCCAGGCGGACGATCCTAGAGTCGCGAAGTTAGAGGGGTTACCAACGCTAAGTGGCAAAGAGGGGAGGGATTTGACTCACAAGTCGCAATCAGGAAGTAAAGTATCAAAAGAGGCGTCAAGGGGAAAAAGAAAGGAAAACTCCGTTACACTCTGGGAAGGACTCCTCGAGAATTGGAACAATAAGGAAAGGGGAGCTCGCCTAAAAAGGGGGATCGACTCGAAAACTTAGTCGAACCTAGGAAAGAGCTGGTTTTAACTTCTTAACGAGTACCGCAAAAGGGGTGGCAAAAACGACTACCTTCAAAGGAAAAGTCATAAGAAGGAAAGCCCTGGCCGAAAATACTCAATAAAAAGAAGGAAAGGGATTCCTTTCATCGTGCTCCCGCTTCAAGGGGATGCCCAAAAGCGTTTTATACGGCCGAAGGAGGACATCAAAAACAAAGGGGCAGAGGGGGTTGTCTTGCCCCTGGGAAGATAATCAGTCGATAAAGAAAGAAGACCTTGGGGGGGGATTATGCAGCAACGAGCTGGGACCCTGCTACGGGCTCGCGAAAAAAAAACAACGTCTTATTCTGAAAAGAGAGATCAGTATCTGACGAGCGGTACCCCGCGGGAGGCGCATAATCAAAACCTCAAACTCAAGGGGAGTATCCGAAATGAGAAAAGGGAAGTTGCACTCCAAAAAGGAGCAAACGTCTGAAGGGAAATCATACAAAACTAGGTTGGACGGCAGAAGCCCGGGTCCTCGGGCAAACACGACTCCAATAGGAGTTTTCTTAGGCTCATGAACCCAACTCTCGTGGAAGAGATCTGACGTTAAATTAAATTTATTCGGGGGGTCTGCCAAGCGAAAGGGAGGGTCCAAACATCCTAGCGAGGAAGGGTGGTCGTGAGAGGAAAGATTCTTCGAGGGGGCGAATCCTTCTGGTCAAAGAATTAGGGAACTCTTTGGTACAGGGATGGGGACTGGAGGGGCCTTTGGCCGACAAGTCCTTTATAGAAGGGGACTTCATGGGTTGCCAACGGAGTTAAAAATCGAAAAAGGGGGACGGAGAAAATCTTCCTGGGCCTTCTAGGGAACTTCGGAGGACCCTTCTTCTGTCTTCCAATTAGTAACTTCTTCTGGTTTTTATGAATTTTGGATTTGAACGTTGAATGGTAATCCTTGAAGATCTCTTTGGGATCCGGAAAAGCCAAGCTTTTCTGGGGGTAGGACTAGGCGTTCAGCGGGTCCCCGATGAGGGTACCCCTGAAGAGTCTTCAAAAGGAGCCCCCTAAGAACGGGACAGGTGCAAAACCCGTCAAAGAGGGGGGGTGGGGCATTTTTAAAAAAGCTAAAATCCTTTACTGTGGAGCAGGGGGGGCGTTAGGAAGGTTTCCCGAAGTGGGCATCGGCGAATCAGGGAAGTTTACAAGGGGAGGCTTCCTCTCGGAGAAAAGTCGAGGACGCCACACTTAAAACCAAGGGAGCCTCCGGAGAGCTGCCTGACGACTGCAGGGAAAGCTCAGGGTGGGGAAGGGGGAGCGCTTGATGGAAGAAAACCCCTAAGAGCGGCTCAAAGGCCAAATCGGGTCGGTTATGGCCTCAAAGAGATCTGAGGGGAGAACACGCCTTTCTGTTACGACAGAAAAGCGAGTTTGAAAGAGTCGAAAAAAAGACTGCTTTCCCAGGGAGGGGGGGGGCAACGATGCGGGGGTGTAAGAGGGGGTGTCAGTGACGAGGTGTAGTCCCCGGAGGGGCAAAAGGCAGAAAAAATTTGGAGAGTTAAAGGGAAGGGGTCATTAAGACGGGGGGTTAAGATACAAGGAAAATTTCTGTTGTCATTAAAGTGAGCTGAACAAAACATCTGGAAGCTTGGTCCCGTAATAGAAACTGCTAGGGTCGGATTTCCCTGGCAAAAAGCTTCTGAGGGCGAGTGCGATTCAAAGGAGTGCGCCCTGGAAGGTGGCAGTAAGGAGACATGGGAAAAAAGTCTCCCCCGTCGCACGCGAGCCGAAAAGGAAGGAAGAAATTAGGCATTTCATCAAAGGGGAAGTATGGGGGAAGACTGTGCGTCAACACTAAGGGGCAATTACTAAGGGGAGAGTCTCCGAGCTTCAGGCAACGAGGGCTCGAGGTCCGGAAAAGAAAGAGATACTGCGCGGGGGATCAGAAGCGCAAAGTGCACACTTCGGGGAAATGAGGGATCTAAAAACGCAGTTTTAAAAAAAAAAAAACAAATTCTTCTTTAGGGGTGGGTCAGGAACGACACGGTTGACGAGGGGAGCCACCGGCAGAAAAGGTCCTTTAGGGATGTTAATACAAACGATCAGTTTCGGCAGTGGTGAACTGGGGGGTTTCGGGGGACAGGGGAAAGTGTCATGTATTCTTAAAGGAAAGTCGATGAAAAAGGGTTTGTGGCCGGGGTGGATTGGAAAACCTCTTCGGGGATCCTACACCGGGCAAACGGGCGGACACTTGGGAGAAAAAACTGAGTTTTCCGTTTGTACCAATCTGATAAGATGAAAGAAAGCATTAACCGAAAAGGATTGGGTTAATTCATCTCGGGAGGAATTATGAGGAAAGGAACGTCCAAACTTGGGAAATGGTCCTTCTTAGGAGATCCTCCCCGTTCACAACGCTATCCAAGTTGACATCTTCGTGCAGAAAAAAAAAAAGGGCCCGGGAAAAAAACATTTTTCGGTAAAAAAGAGATGTCCCTTCCCCATAAAAACTGGACAACCAAAAGTCGACTGGGGAGCCTGTGACGTTGAAATAGCCCTTAAAAGGGGGAACCTAAAAAAGGGAAAAACTTTCCCCCCAGACCGAACGTCACGAAGAGCACGTCGAATCAGCTGAAGACGACCTCCCAGGTGGATCCCCTCGCAGAAGGAAACACCTCGGAAGAGGAGGAAGAAAACTTCTCTATCTTTATAGCTGCCCGAACGCTGGGAGGGAGGCAGGCAGAGGAGTAAAAAGGGTATTATTTTTTAGGCTCGTTCTCTATAACCTGTACCATGTGAAAAAGAAATTAATAGCAAATGGCAGCTCGTAGAGCTTCAAAAACAAGACTTAGGTAAGCGCACAGTATGAACTTCAAATAAAAAAATTTCTCCAGCTCTATTAAAAGGGCATGGCTTGTAGGGTCATTCCATATTTCTGTAAGTGGAAAAAGCCTTTCTTAGGGTGTTGAGCGGAACTTCTCATTCCTTAAGGGGGAGGCCAATCACGGGATGTAATCTAGAGCTCTCCTATAATCTACAAGGGAAGGGTCAACAAAACCATGACAATGGAGATCTTCCGAAACACTAAGAACTAGGGGGGGGGGGGGGGGGGGGGGACAAAATGGTGTGTACACCAAAATTTTGGGGTCTCACTCGAGATCAGCCTCTTCAACGAAGACAGGTGAATTCATCTCAAAGCTCCAAAAAAATGAACTGGAAATACGGAAAGATTCACTATCCACTGAACGACAAAAGGCCCTCAGAAAAGTCTTTAAAAAGGAAACTGACGTCCAGGTCTTGAGTGACGCTTTCAAAAGATGACACTTTAAAGGAGACACCGTAAATCGGGGGGGGAAATCTTGTCAACGGGGGGACTATCAAAATCGACCCTATGGGAACCGCTCAGAGGAGAGGTGGACGTTTTTTCCAAGTGAACGCCTACTTACACGAGATGACTGAATCTTAAGGACGGATGATAAAAGGCGAAAGGAGGTCGAAGATCTTCGTCCCGAAACCAGCTCCGAAGAGAAGATCTAGTCTCCCTGCACGACTGAGAAAGCAAAACAGGTCAGTCCACCACCAAAAATCCCGGAGGGGGAGTTGTCGTTAACAAAGGAAATCAACCCTATTGGCTGAGCCCGGGGCGGATGAGGGGGGACGCTCAGGGAGGAACAAAAGGAAGGGACTCCTCGGTTCAACTCAGTAAAAAGAAATCAAGACGCTTGCACAGCTACAAAGTCAAAAAAACTTTAGAAAGGTGTACACTACAACAAAAAAAAAAAAAAAAAAAAAAACAATTACTCAAAAGCGAGAGGCAGGAAAAGAGCAAAATCGTTCAACAGGAGGCTAAAATCCAAGACGACTTAAGGTAAGATGAGCAGGAAAAGGCCTACACCTCTCGTCTCGAGGACAAACCAGTAAATTGGGGGACCCGATCAGTCAACGTAAGGGAAAAATCCTCCTAAGTTGTAAAAAGCCCTCAAAAGGAAGGACAGAAGAAGGGGACCCCTTGACAAAGGCTTCGTGACGCTCAAGGAAAAAGCGTCTCTCAAGAGAATTAAGAAACGGAAAACAGGAGGGGGGTTAAAGGAGACCCCGAGAAAAAAAAAAGGGTCTGTTCCTACCGCGAGAATACCTTTCCGTAACAAAAAGAGAGACTCCCTTTTTGCCTGAGGAAGAAGAAAACTGACGAATTATATTCGTTCACGAGGGAAAGAAAGAACCCGTCTACAGATGCAACCGAGAAAAAGGATACCGGTAGAACTTTTTCAAGAAGGGAACTGGGCGGACCCCTTTGAATCGGAAACGGAAAATACTCACTTTTTATTTGGGAAAAGATTATGCCGCATCGGGGGGTACCTCGCAAGGGAGCTCTCTAAAAAAAATGATATTAAAAGGAGAAAGGGGGGGACGGGGGAGGGTACCCCTCTCGAAAGGGCACATAGACCTGACACTCCAAAAATAATTCCATGTATCACACGACTTTTATGACGACCAAGCGCAAAAAGAGGAGGGGCGAATCTGTTAGGGGGAAAGATTTTGGGATCGGGCTTCCTCTGGCTGGGCACGCGACTCAAGTCTTCGTCTTGGGGGGAGAAGGCCCAAAGAGAAAGCAGTGCGATCTTCTGGAGGACGTTCCCAGGAGGTTTCTGACACACCTGGTCGAGGGGAGCGTAAAGGTCACAAAAATGAAACTCGGGGTTTCTATCGAAAGTAGAGAGACAAAGGTAGAGAGGGGCAAAAATGGGGAAAGGGACGGAGTCCTGAGACGAGGGTGAAGGGAGGGGATTGCCCTACAATAATGGGAGTAGGGGGGGCATAACAGGGAAGACGTCGGGGAACAAGAGGGGAGGGCCATGAAGGGAAGTGTCCTAGAGAAATACGCTAGTTTCGCCGGATATGGATAAGAAGACCAAAATGAGAACGGGGGGATGTGATTAAAGGGGACTAAGGACGTCGTTAAGGGGGAGTGATCTAAGGTCCTCGCGTGTAGGCCAACTCTTGAGAAAGGCGGAAAAGAAGGATCTTACTAGAAAGAGCGTTTACCAAAACCTCAAGAGCGTAACCGCCGTACCGGGACGGAGGGAAGGTGCCAAAAATCTGGTGTGAGGGGGAACTTTTTTAGAAAAAAGAAGCTCCCCGA